>Ga0315336_1002492_pt1 | contig 27882 bp, 25 predicted proteins | sample ASW5metaG_FD_204512 | JGI IMG/M metagenome (GOLD analysis project Ga0315336, IMG submission 204512) | Ammonia-oxidizing marine archaeal communities from Monterey Bay, California, United States - ASW #5 | ecosystem: Environmental > Aquatic > Marine > Intertidal zone | place: USA: California... | reverse complement strand
GGCCTTAGAAGGCGGAGGCATATTTCGCCGCATAAGCCATGATCTGCGTCGATTTGTGCCCGGCCTCTTCGAGAGCCAGGCGGATGGCGCCGACGCGGCCATCCATCATGTCCGAAGGCGCCACCACGTCGCAGCCGGCCTCCACCTGGTTCAATGCTTGGGCCACCAGCGCATCCAGGGTTTGATCGTTGTCGATCTCGTCGCCCACCATCAAACCGTCATGGCCATGGCTGGTATAGGGGTCGAGCGCCACGTCGCAGATCAAGCCGATCTCGGGCACATCCGCCTTGATGGCCCGACAGGCCTGGCAAATCAGGTTTTCGGGATTGAAGGCTTCGGCCGCATCCTCGCTGCGGAGCGCCGGGTCGGTATAGGGAAACAAGGCGAGGGCCGGGATGCCAAGATCGGCGGCCTCCTTTGCGGCCTCCACCGCCAAATCGCAGGTCAGCCGTTCGACGCCGGGCATGGAATCGACGCGCACCCGTTTGGCCGCGCCCTCCACCACAAAGAGCGGCCAAATCAGATCGGCGGTATCGAGCCGGTTCTCCTGAACAAGATCGCGCGTCCAGGCGCTCCGCCGGTTCCGGCGCAGCCGGGTCGACGGAAATCCAGGCGCCGCAGCGTCAGGCGCTCCCGATTCGAGTGCCTTGCGCCGTTTGGCGCGCGCGGCGCTCAGCGATACGGTCTTTCTCGAAGCGATCTTCGCCTCCAAGCAAGTTGGGTGGTGTCAAGCGATGGCCGCAAAGCTATCACTCGTTCCGAGCCGCTACCATAGCGAGTCACCATGATTCCGCCGATCCGGACCCCAGACCCGCAATCCGGTCTATATTGGTTAATGCAGAGCACCGTTGCTGGCGCCATTGTTGAGCCCAGCCCCGCGGATTGCTATGGGTCGGCGGGATGGACGGCGTAATAAAGGGAGTCTGAGCCGTGGCGAGCGACGTCATGGTCGCAAAGTCGGGGAAGGGCAAGGCATCAGCCCCGGCCCGCAAGCCCGGTGCGAAGGCGCAAGGCCGCACCACGCCGCTCCGTTTCGTCACGGCGGCGAGCCTATTCGACGGCCATGACGCTTCGATCAACATCATGCGCCGAATCCTGCAGGCGGCGGGAACGGAAGTGATTCATCTGGGCCACAACCGCTCGGTCGAGGACGTTGTCAGCGCCGCGATCCAGGAAGACGCCCACGCCATCGCGGTGAGCTCCTATCAGGGCGGCCACGTCGAGTATTTCAAATACATGATCGAGCTGCTGAAGCAGCGCGGTGCGGAGCATATTCGCGTCTTCGGCGGTGGTGGGGGCGTCATCGTGACGGAAGAGATCGAGGAATTGGACGCCGCCGGCGTCACCCGCATCTATACGCCGGAAGACGGCCAAAAACTCGGCCTCAAGGGCATGATTGAAGACATGCTGGACCGGGCAGATCAAGACCTCTGTGCAGAGCTCCCCTCCAACGTCAAAGAATTGCACTTAGATGGCGACGGTGCGCTAGCTCGCGTCATTACGGCCGTCGAGTCCGGCGCAGCCGATAAGGCACTGCTGCAGGCCCTGCGTGACGCTGCAGCAAAACGCCGGGACGTCCCGGTGCTCGGCATCACCGGCACTGGCGGTGCGGGCAAGTCATCGCTGACGGATGAGCTTGTTCGCCGCTTCCGGGTCTATTCGGAGGAACCGAGGATTGCGGTGATCGCGATCGATCCCTCCAAGCGCAAGACCGGCGGCGCGTTGCTGGGCGACCGGATCCGGATGAACGCGTTGCAGTCGCCAATCACTTTTTTCCGCTCGATGTCGACAAGGGGCGCTGAGGGCGAGGTGCCCCAAGCGCTGGCAGACGTCGTCGCCGCCTGCAAGGCTTCCCGATACGATCTGGTGATCGTGGAGACGCCCGGCATCGGACAGGGCGATGCGGGCATCGTGCCCTATTCGAACGTCTCGCTTTACGTGATGACGCCCGAGTTCGGTGCTGCCAGCCAGCTCGAAAAGATCGACATGCTGGATTTTGCCGATGCCGTGGCGATCAACAAGTTCGACCGGCGTGGTGCCGCCGACGCACTGCGGGACGTCTCCAAGCAGTATCAGCGCAATCACGAACTGTTTGCCGATAAGGCGGACGCGATGCCGGTATTCGGAACCATCGCCTCGCGCTTCGCCGATCCCGGCGTCACGGCGCTTTATCAAAAGCTGCTTGCGCTGTTCGAAGAGAAGGGCCTGGGGAGTTGGAGATCTGCACACGAGCCCCTACGGATCCGCTCCAGCGCGCCCGGCACCGCGATCGTCCCGCCCCAGCGTCAGTGGTATTTGGGCGAGATCGCCGAGACGGTCCGCGATTACCACAAGACCATCGACGAGCAAGTGCGAAACGCCCGTGAGCGCCAACAGCTTCGGGAAGCTCGGCGCATGCTGGCTGATACGGGCGACGATACCGGTGCACTGGATCGGGAAATGGAGCGCCGCGAGAAGCGATTAGACCCGCGCGCCAAAAGACTCGTCGAGACCTGGCCCGACCTGAAAAAAGCCTATGGCGGCGACGAATATGTGGAGCGAAGCGGTGGCCGGGAAACCCGTGTTCCGCTGACTCGCGAAACCCTGTCGGGGAGCCGGATTCCCCGTGTTGCCCTTCCCCAATTCGAGGACGAGGGCGAAATCCTGAAGTGGCGCTTGAAGGAGAACATTCCGGGCAAATTCCCCTACACCGCTGGCGTTTTCCCATTCAAACGTGAGGGCGAGGATCCGACCCGAATGTTCGCCGGCGAAGGCGATCCCTTCCGCACCAATCGGCGCTTCAAGCTGCTCTCCAAGGAGTCGCCGGCCAAGCGGCTATCGACGGCCTTCGACTCGGTCACGCTCTATGGCTGGGACCCGGATGAGCGCCCGGACATCTACGGCAAGGTCGGCAATTCCGGCGTCTCGATCGCCACGCTGGACGACATGAAGGCGCTCTATGACGGGTTCGATCTATGCGATCCCTCGACATCCGTTTCGATGACGATCAATGGACCTGCGCCCACCATCCTTGCGATGTTCTTCAATGCCGCCATCGATCGGCAGATCGAAAAGATTGAGAAAGAAAAGGGGCGCAAGCCCAACAAGGCCGAGGCGGCCAAGCTGAGAGCCTGGGTACTAGAGACCGTGCGGGGAACCGTTCAGGCGGACATCCTGAAGGAGGACCAGGGCCAGAACACATGCATCTTCTCGACCGACTTCGCGCTCCGTATGATGGCGGACATCCAGGACTATTTCGTCGCGCACAGGGTCGCGAACTTCTATTCGGTCTCGATCTCCGGCTATCACATCGCGGAAGCGGGAGCCAATCCGATCTCGCAGCTCGCCTTTACGCTCGCCAACGGCTTCACCTATGTGGAGGCCTATCTGGCGCGGGGCATGGATATCGACGATTTCGCGCCCAATCTGAGCTTCTTCTTCTCCAACGGAATGGATCCGGAATATTCGGTGATGGGCCGGGTGGCTCGGCGAATCTGGGCAACCGCCATGCGCTTCAAATATGGCGGCAACGAGCGGTCCCAGCGCCTCAAATACCATACCCAGACCAGCGGGCGCTCGCTGCACGCCCAGGAGATGGCCTTCAACGATATCCGGACCACGTTGCAAGCGCTGATCGCGACCTACGACAACACCAATAGCCTGCACACCAACGCCTATGACGAAGCGGTCACCACACCGACCGCGGAATCCGTCCGGCGCGCCATGGCGATCCAGCACATCATCAATCAGGAATGGGGGTTATCGAAAAACGAGAACCCCAACCAAGGCTCCTTCATCATCGAGCAGCTCACCGATCTGGTCGAGGAGGCGGTGCTCAAGGAATTCGAGGCCATCTCCGAGCGCGGTGGCGTGCTGGGCGCGATGGAGACGGGCTATCAGCGTGGCAAGATCCAGGACGAGTCACTCTATTACGAGTCGATGAAGCACGACGGCAGCTTGCCGATCGTGGGCGTCAACACCTTCATCGATCCGCAAGGCGAGGGCGAGCGGCCGACGCCCGAACTCGCGCGCTCCACCGAGAAAGAGAAAAGGAGCCAGATCAAGCGCCTGCGGGCTTTCCAAAAGCGCCACGCGCGGGAGTCGGCTCAAATGCTGGAGCGTTTGAAACAGACCGCGACAAGCGACGGCAACGTGTTTGAAGTGTTGATGGACGCGGTGCGCTGCTGCTCGCTGGGAGAAATCACCCAGGCGCTGTTCGAGGCGGGCGGTCAATATCGCCGGAACGTCTAGAGGGCCTCAGCGCTACTCGCAGTAGGACTTCCGCCGCTCGGCGCCGTCGAAATGGAAGTGGTCGCGGTGGGCCGCGTTGGACTCCGGCCCCAGCACCGTCCCGAAAATTCCGCAAGCGCCAGCGTGAACCGAACGCAGAAACAGCGATTTCGGATGTGGTTTTGGCTTGGCTTGGGGGACAGGCGGTTCTTCATCTTCGGATTTTTCGCTACCACCGCCGTCCGACTTCTGCTCGCCGCCAGCCTCGGCGGTTTTCTCTCCCGTCGCCGGACTAGGGCTTGTGCTTGCGTCGTCGGGGGCTGCCGCATCTTTTTCTTTGCCTCCGGCAGAACCATCGTCCGACGCGCTTGTCGAATCCGCTTCCTTATCCGTGGAGTCTTCCAGTTCGGCGCGCGCCACCTGTGGCTCGGGCTCGATCATCAGATCCCAATGCTTCAACAAAACGATCGACTCGCCGCTTTCGGTCTTGAACGCGGCGATGTCGATGGCGTTCACCTTGGCGTGCTCGCTCAAAGGCCGCCGCGTGCCGCCATACCGGTTGCGGCAGGAATAGGACGCGACATTCCGGATCGATGCGATCGGTGAGCCCAAATGCTCCTTTGCCGCCGGTTGCACCACATCCTTCATCCAGCGGCGCAAGGCGACGGCAAGGGGGCAGGTCAATGTTGCGGCAGGCGCAATCTTCACGGTGCTCCCGGCTTCGATGCTGGTCAGCTTGACCGGCGCGGGCGTGCCACAGATCCCGGTTCGAATTGGGTCCAACCGCTCGAATTTCAGGATCTCATCGGATAGCAGCTTGTCGCATTGAGCTTTGGCCTTGGCGATCTGTTTTTCCGTCCAGTCAGGGGCCTCGACCTCGCTTGGGTGGGGCGGTGGCGGCTTGTATTCGCCGGTTCTGGCGGGATTTCGAACCGGCACATCCGGCGACGATTCGGCGCTCGCGATCTCGGTGGCCTCTTCGCCCTCATTTCGCGGCTCGGGCGTCACCTCATCGGACCGATCGGCAGCGCCAGCAGGTGCCTTGGGCGCGGGCCGCCCGACGGGATCGGGCGTGCCGGCCTTCGGCGATTGGGCAATCTCGGGCGGTTCGTCTTCCTCGCGGCGGCGAGGCGGTTCGGGCGCGCTGGTTCTTGGCGTTGTTTCGCTTGCCTGCCCGGTACGTCGATTTGGCTTGCGCCGATCCAAGGCCGGCGCCGGTTCAGTCTTCTCACCGGCGTCACCGGTTTGTAGCGGCGGGTCGGGTGGCTGAATTGGTTGCACCGGTTCGACAGGTTGTGGCGGCTGGGCACCTTGCTCGGCAAGTTCAGTCGTGCGGCCAGGATTGCGCGGCGGCAATGGCACCGTGCTGGTGCGCACCGCACCACGCTGGGGCATGTCGTCGAGCTTCTTCAGCTGCTGATCCAGATACCGTCGCGCGTCGTTGAACATTGAGTCGAAGCGCGACGAGCCCTGAGCCGAGGCAGGCAGCGGGTGCAGCACCGCGAACGCCAGGGCGGCCGCCAATAGTCCAGGCAGCTTCGCGCGGAGGCTTCCCGATCGAGCAGCTGTCACGCGCGATACCTAGGACAAGGTGCGTCTTGTGAATTCATGGAAGCGATGTATAGCTCTGGCCCCGCCGTTACGAGATTTTCTTTTGCCAGCGCCAATCGAGCCCCAGGGCTATCCCCATCATGACGGTCAATAAAGATATCCTGTTCGAAAAGGCCAATCGCTGCGGAATCATCACGCTGAACCGCGAGAAGACTTTGAACGCGCTGACATATGACATGCTGGCCAGCATCGCGCCGCAATACAAAGCTTGGAGCGACGACATCGACATCTATTGCATTGTGATGCGATCGGCCGATCCCAGGGGGTTTTGCGCCGGCGGTGACCTGCGCGCAATTTGGGAGTGGCATGAGCGGGGCCAGGTTGATGCGACGCTCAGCCATTACGGCATTGAATACAAGAACAACTGGGCGCTCGAAAAGCTGAAAAAGCCGCACATCTCTCTGATCGATGGTGTGGTCATGGGGGGCGGCGTCGGCATCACGTTCTATGGCACCCATCGCGTTGTTGGCGAAAACACCCGCTTGGCCATGCCCGAAGTCGGGGTCGGTTACTTCCCCGACATCGGCGCCAGTTATTTCCTACCCCGGATGCCCGGCCAAACCGGGATGTATCTGGCGCTGACCGGGCGCGCGGTCGGACAGTCGGACGCCTTCTATCTCGGGTTTGCGACCCACTGCATCAAGGCCGACAAATTTGATTCGATCCTCAGCCAGCTTTGCGAAGCCGAGCCTGTGGATGAATTGCTTTATCGCCATCACGAGAACCCGGGCGATGCCGAGCTCCCGAAACTCCGGCCAATTATCGACCGCATCTTTGCCGCTGATTCGGTCGAAGAGATCATCGCGGGACTGCGCGCCGAGCAAGGCGAGATGGCGGAGTGGGCCCACGAGACCGCCGATGAGATCGGCAAGAAATCACCGATCAGCCTAAAGGTCGCGTTCCGCCAGGTGCGGGAAGGGCCCGAGCTTGAACTCGATCAGGCGCTGCGGCTCGAATACCGGATCGCGCGGCGTTTCTTGCAGGGCGATGAGGTCTATGAGGGAGTTCGGGCGGCTCTCATCGACAAGGACCGCAAGCCAAAATGGAAGCCGGCCTCGCTCGAGCAAGTAACTCCGGAGATGGTGGACCGCTATTTTGCGCCACTTGAGGACGGCGAGTTGCAGCTCGTCGATCCGTTCGGCTCAAGACTGGGACCGTTTTCCGAGCCCATCCGTTGATCGCAAAATCACGCGGCAAGTATCCCGGGCGATCCGATGATCGCGCCCCGGCGTCTCAGCGCGTGATCCTCGCCGATGACTTTAAGGAAATACGCACGAATTTTTTATCGAATTTTAAGCGTGCCCCTTAAGCGCTTCTTAGTTCGCGCGTCCTATCGTGCGCTCAGCCCTTGGGGAACTAGCAATAAAGAGGCAGGTTATGAGTGTTGCCCTCGACATCGTTTCCGACCGGACCGCGGAAGACAACAGGGACGTCAAACCGAACTATCTGACGTCTTTGAGGCTGATCGAGCTGCTGCATCACCTGCTGCTCGACGTCATCAAGGACGAGTTCAAACGTGTGGGCCGCTCGGAAGTTAACAGTGTGCAGGCGTTGCTACTTTACAATATCGGCGGGTCGGAGGTGACTGCGGGGGAACTGAAAAGCCGAGGCTATTATTTGGGGTCGAACGTCTCCTACAATTTGAAGAAGCTGGTCGATGCCGGTTATGTGCACCATGAGCGGTGCGAGACCGACCGCAGATCGGTGCGGATCCGCCTAACCGATAAGGGCCAGGAAATCTGCTCCATTATCGATGGGCTCTATGGCCGCCAGATGCAGTCGCTCGGCGAAGCGGGCGGCGTCTTCGGCGAGGACCTGCGGGCACTCAATCAGACGCTAGCCCGTCTCGAGCGTTTTTGGGCCGATCAGATTCGCTACCGGCTCTAGCCAACACAGATTTCTAGCCATCACAGTTAATGTGCTGCGGGCAGCCCCGGTCCGTTCGGCCGGGGTCGAAATACATTTTGCTACATTTCTTGGCTGAAGTGCCGTTACCTGCGCCTGAAATCAAATAGGGCTTTGCGCCGATTATTGCCCCATTTCAGCGCTATAGCCGTTCGCAATAGGTGGCAGCTATGCCGGCCATCACCTCTGAACGGGGATTGCCAACCCATTGGTAGGCCGTGAGGCCAGAATCAGACGTCGCTGACGATGTCGTCATGGCCGAACGATTGGCGGGCTGGGGCCTAAGTAGGATTCTGTTAATCGGGCCAGGCCTAGATTCGAGCTGCACGGCGCCAAGAAATGCGCGAAAATGCAGGCGCCTAAAGGAGCAGGACTCGCGATGCAGTTAAGACGAGCGATTGGCATTGCCCTAATGCTTACCGTCGTGACGGCGGTCGTGCTTCCTGCCTACGCGCAGGATAACAACAGAGGCTGGTGGCCTTTCGGTCGCAAGTCGAGCAGTTGGCCGACGGACGATCCATTCAAGCGATCCGTCAACAATCTGCAGCCGATCGGCCCAGCCATCCAACTCGCTCCAGGCTACCCGACTCTTTCGACAGCCAATCTGCAGCCGATCAGAGATGCCATCCAAAGATATCAGGCCATCGTGGCGCAGGGCGGCTGGCCTGAGATGCCGGCCTACGAATTGCAGCCCGGACGCAGGCACGCCGCGGTGCCGCTCTTGCGCGAACGCCTAATGATTGCCGGCGACCTCACGCAGAATGACGGCAGGCAGCGGTCCTACGACTCCAATGTCGAGGCTGCCGTGAAGCGCTTTCAGGAGCGTCACGGCCTGAAACCGTCAGGTATCGTAGACGTCGCAACCTTGCAGGCCTTCAACGTCGCACCGAGCGTGCGAGTCCGCCAACTCCAAGCCAACCTGGCCCAACTCGAAAAGCTAGCCAAGGCGGCTGCCAAGAAATATGTGGTCGTGAATATTCCCGCCGCCCAGGTTGAAGCGGTGGAGAACGGCCGTGTCGTGTCGCGGCATGTGGCGGTTGTCGGCAAGCTTGATCGCCAGACCCCGACCTTGAAGAGCAAGGTCCACGAGATCAACTTCAATCCCTATTGGACCGTTCCGCGCAGCATCGTCAGGAAAGATCTGGTTCCCAAGGCGCGGGACTATCAGCGCCAAGGCCTCGACGTGCTGGAATCCTATCGGATGGACGCCTACGACGCCCGTGGACGCAGGTTGAATCCCAAGGAGATCGATTGGAACTCCGACGCGGTCTACAAATACACCTATAAGCAAGTCCCCTGGGAGGATAACTCCTTGGGCTTCGTGAAGATCAATTTCCACAATAAGCACGCCGTCTATATGCATGACACGCCCCTGAAGAGCCTGTTCGGCAGCGACTTCAGAATGGAAAGTTCGGGCTGCGTCCGGGTGGCAGACGTTGATCAACTGGTCGCGTGGATACTTCGTGATACGCCCGGTTGGGATCTGGGCCGTGTCCAACAAATGAAGCAGACGGGCCAACAGCTCGATGTGAAACTGAAGTCGCGGATCCCGGTCTATTTCGTCTACCTGACCGCGTGGGCGACCCCCGATGGCCAAGCGCACTTCCGCCACGACATGTATCGCCGCTATGGCATCGGTGTGACCGCTTCGGCCTATTAGTTTTCAATCCGGTTTGCGTACTGAGCCCGGCGCTTCCGAAGCGAATGCCGGCCGCTCACCGATTCGTGTTCATGCGGCATAGCGCCTCTGATACTTTGGAGGTGTTCTAACCTGGACAGGGATCGCTATAATGCCGGCATTCCGAGAGAGGGATTGAGGGGCTCGATCCGCAATTGAGGCGGGTCACTTAGCCAGTTCACGCGTGAGAAGGTCATGGACTACGAAAAACGTTTTGCCGAAGCCTTGGGCGCCCTGAAGCAAGAGGGCCGTTACCGCGAATTCGCCGATATCCGCCGCCGCCAAGGTGCATTTCCTTCCGCTCAACATTTTACGGAAGACGGCATTCGCGACATCAAGGTCTGGTGCAGCAACGATTATCTCGGCATGGGGCAGAACCCTGTTGTACTGCAAGCCATGCACGATGCTCTGGATACGGCCGGCGCTGGCTCCGGCGGTACGCGCAATATCTCGGGCACGACTCACTATCACGTGGAACTGGAGCGCGAGCTTGCCGACCTTCACGGCAAGGAAGCCTCGCTGCTCTTTACATCCGGCTATATCGCCAATGAGGCGACGCTGAGCACTTTGGTGCGTTTGCTGCCCGGCTGCGTGATCTTTTCCGATGAAAAGAACCACGCATCGATGATCGAGGGCATCCGCCATGGCCGCGGGCCCAAGCGGATCTGGCGGCACAATGATCTGGTGCATCTCGAGGAGATGCTGAAGGAATACGACGCAGACCTCCCAAAGATCATCGCCTTTGAGTCGGTCTATTCGATGGACGGCGACATCGGGCCGATCGCCGAGGTTTGTGACTTGGCCCGGCGCTACAACGCGCTGACCTATCTTGATGAAGTGCACGCGGTCGGCATCTATGGCGGGCGCGGCGGCGGCATTGCCGAACGCGACGGCGTGATGGATCAGGTCGACATTGTCGAGGGCACGCTTGCCAAAGGCTTTGGCCTGATGGGCGGCTATATAGCCGGTTCGGCCAATATGGTGGACGCGGTTCGCTCATACGCCGCCGGGTTCATTTTCACCACGTCTCTGGCGCCTGCGATCGTCGCAGGCGCGCTGGCGAGCGTCCGGCACCTCAAGGCCAGTCAGGCTGAGCGCGACCTGCATCAGGAGCGTGCTCAAACCCTGAAGCGCCGCCTGCGCGAGGCGGGCCTGCCGGTCCTTGAGAATCCGAGCCACATCGTGCCGGTGATGGTGTGCGATCCGGTCCGCTGCAAGCAGCTCACCGACGAGCTGATGCGCCGCTATGCGATCTATGTGCAGCCGATCAACTACCCCACGGTCTCCCGTGGAACGGAGCGGATCAGGCTAACGCCCGGGCCGCTGCATGGCGATGGCGATATGGATCATTTGATCGACGCCCTGAACACGCTTTGGGGCGAAATGAACCTGCAGCGCGCCGCTTAAGCGCGACATCCATAGACGAACCAGTGGATTAGTGCGCCCATCCCTTGGGTCGTGTTGGCGTCTAATCTCAACATGTGGTAAGGGCAGCAGAATTGTCCCGGCCCGCCTCGGTTTTGCGGTTTCCTTGCGTGCCGGGGGTCGGCGCGACATTCAAAAAGGAATCGTAGATGTCTGCATCAGACGCCAGCATCCCAGTTTCCGATGAAGAGTCCGGGACCGAGCGGATCTTTGGTTCGGACACGCTTGCCGAGACGGATCCGGAAATTTGGGACGTCATCCAGGCGGAGCAAGCCCGGCAGCAAAACGAGATCCAGCTAATCGCGTCGGAGAACTACGTCTCGCCCGCAGTGCTGGCGGCGGCGGGGAGCGTGCTGACAAACAAATACGCCGAGGGCTATCCCGGACGCCGCTACTATGGCGGCTGCGAATATGTGGACGTCGCCGAAAGTCTCGCCAAGGAACGTCTTACCAGGCTGTTCGATTGCGAGTTTGCGAATGTGCAGCCCCATTCGGGTTCGCAGGCCAATCAGGCCGTTTTCATGGCGCTGGCGCGCCCAAGCGACACGATTCTGGGGATGAGCCTCGCCGCCGGCGGACATCTCACCCATGGCGCCAAGCCCAATCAGTCGGGCAAGTGGTTCGATGCGATACAATATGGCGTCCGCCGCGAAGACTCGCTGATCGACTTCGATGAGGTCGAAGCCCTAGCGCGAGAGCATGCGCCGAAGATTATTATTGCGGGCGGCTCAGCCTATCCGCGCATCATCGACTTTGCCCGGTTCCGCGCGATCGCTGACGAGGTTGGTGCCTACCTGATGGTCGACATGGCCCACTTCGCGGGCCTGGTGGCGGGCGGGGCGCATCCGAGCCCATTCCCGCACGCCCATGTGGTCACTTCGACAACCCACAAGACGCTGCGTGGACCGCGCGCCGGTATTGTGCTGACCAATGACGAAGCGATCGCCAAAAAAGTCGACAGCGCGATCTTTCCAGGCATTCAGGGCGGCCCGCTGATGCACATTATCGCCGCCAAGGCGGTGGCCTTCCGGGAGGCGCTGCGGCCCGAATTCAAGCTCTATGCCCAGGCGGTGGTGCAAAACGCGCGCGCGCTCTGCGATGCGCTCTCCGAAGGCGGCCTGGACTTGGTATCGGGCGGTACAGATACCCATTTGGCGCTTGTCGATTTGAGGCCCAAGGGCCTCACCGGCAAGGCAGCAGAGGCAGCGCTGGAGCGCGCCCACATTACTTGCAACAAGAATGCCGTGCCCTTCGATCCGGAAAAGCCGATGGTCACATCGGGCATTCGCATCGGATCGCCGGCAACCACCACGCGCGGATTCGGCGTGGCCGAATTCAAAACCGTTGGCGCGCTGATGCTGCAAGTGTTGGACAGCCTTGCCGCCGGTGGACCCGATGGCGATGGGCAGGTGGAGAAACAGGTTGGGGATCGCGTGCTGGAGCTATGCGCACGCTTCCCAATTTACGGTGAGGAAATTTAGCTCGGTCAGTCGGACGCCGATCGCGGCGATCCGCGGGGGCGGCTAAGGGGGCGGGCATGCGTTGCCCTTATTGCGGAAGCACAAATACCCAGGTCAAGGATTCGCGGCCGACTGAAGACCACGCCGCGATTCGCCGCCGGCGCGTCTGTTCGGATTGCAGCGGGCGCTATACCACCTTCGAGCGCGTCCAACTTCGCGAATTGAGCGTGTTAAAGCGAAGTGGGCGACGGGTTCCCTTTGATCGCGACAAGCTAATGCGCTCAGTCCAGGTGGCGCTGCGCAAGCGCCCCGTGGAGCCTGAGCGGATCGAGCGCATGGTGAGCGGAATCGTTCGGCGGTTGGAGAATATGGGCGAGGGCGACATCAACTCGCAGACCGTCGGCAAGCTTGTCATGGAGGGCCTCAAAGGATTGGACGACGTCGCCTATGTTCGGTTCGCCTCGGTTTACAAGAACTTCCGCGAAGCCCGAGACTTCGAGATATTGCTTGGTGAGCTCACGGGCGGCGATGCGGGCGCCGTGCTCGGCGAGCCGGTCGAAGAAGAGAACTAATTCACCCCCACATTCCGGCGGTTGCTGTGATGCGTAACGAAGACCAGGCGGCCATGCGTCTCGCCCTCAGACTGGCTCGACGCGGCCTCGGGCAGACTTGGCCCAATCCCCCGGTAGGAGCGGTTCTGGTGCAGGGCGGTCGGGCAGGCGAAGTCGTGGGCAGAGGCTGGACCCAGAAAGGCGGCCGGCCCCATGCCGAGCGCCTCGCCTTGGAGCAAGCTGGCGAGCGCGCCAAAGATGCAACTCTTTACGTGACACTGGAGCCCTGTGCGCATCAAGGGCAAACCCCGCCCTGCAGCGATGCAATAATCGAGGCCGGCGTCTCTAGGGTGGTTTACGCCATGGAGGATCCCGACCCCAGAGTTCAGGGCCGGGGACAGGAGGCTTTGAAGCAAGCGGGCCTCCGGGTCGAGAAGCTCAGCGAAGTTGGTGAGACGCTTTCACCAGCCCACGGTCATGTTCTACGCCAAACCCAATCCCGTCCCTTTGTGCAGCTGAAGCTTGCCGTGGGGTCTGACGGCCGGCTGAAGGCCGGAGATGGCGCTCCAGTTTGGATTACCGGCGAGACCGCGCGGGCCCGGGGGCATCTGCTTCGCGCTCAGGCCGACGCCATTCTCGTTGGTCACAACACGGTTCTCGCGGATGATCCTTCGCTAACGTGCCGGCTGCCGGGGCTGGCAGCCCGGTCGCCGATCCGGATTGTGCTCGATACGGGTTTGAAATTGCCGGTTACGTCACGCATCGTGAGTTCCGCCAATGACACGCAGGTCTTAATCGTTTGTGGTAAAGCGGTGGGTGAAGAACGTGCGCGGCCATTCGAGCAGAGGGGCGCCCGGGTGCTTCGGGCGCCTGCAAACAGCCAAGGCGTCGATCTGATCCAGGCCTTGGGCATGCTGGCGGAAAACGGCATCACGCGTCTGATGGTCGAAGGGGGTCCAAGGGTGGCACGAACATGTTTGAGCGCCGGCGTTGTCGACGAGGCGGTGATCTTCATTGGGGCGAAACCGGTCGGCAAAGAGGGCCTGATGCCATTTGTCGATGAAGGCCTGGAGCGCTTAACGGAGTCGAATGAATTCATGCTGCAACATGAGCGTATGCTTGGTGCCGATCGCATGGCCATTTATCAGCGGAGGTCAGCCTGATGTTTACGGGGATCGTCTCGGATATCGGCAGGGTGCAGGCGCGCAAGGGCGGCCGTCTGGCAATCGCCTGCGGTTACGACAAGACGAGCCTGAAGATCGGCGATTCAATCGCGTGCAGCGGTTGCTGTCTGACGATTACGCAAATCGAGTCCATCGGCACCGACAGCGTTTTTTGGGCCGACGTTTCAAACGAGACCTTGAGCCATACAACGCTGGGTCAATGGGAGCTTGGCCAGCGCGTCAATTTGGAGCGCGCGCTTACCCCAAGCGACGAAATGGGCGGCCACATCGTTCAAGGCCATATCGATGGCGTGGCCAGGGTTATTGAGAGCGAGCCCGATGGCGACTCGGTGCGTTTTCAGATCGAGTGCCCGTCCGAGCTCGCCCTCTACATAGCGCCCAAGGGCTCCGTGGCACTTGATGGTGTGTCGCTCACCGTTAACGACGTGGAGGGTGCGCGTTTTGGCGTCAACATCATCCCCCATACGCTAGCGTTTACGAATTGGGGCGAGCGCCAACCCGGCGACGGCGTCAATCTGGAGGTGGACCTCGTGGCCCGCTATGTGGCAAGGATCAGCGAAGTTACGAGTTCGAGGTAGACGTGCGTCTTGTAGAGCAAAATACCGACAACGCATTCCTGTCGCCCATCGAGGATGTCCTTGAGGACGCCCGCAACGGTCGTATGTTCATATTGGTCGATGCGGAAGACCGCGAAAACGAGGGCGATCTCATTATCCCGGCGCAGATGGCGACGCCCGAGGCCATCAATTTCATGGCCAAGCATGGCCGTGGCCTGATTTGCCTGGCGCTAACTTCTGAACGGGCCGACCAGCTCAATCTGGAGCTTATGGCGCGCTCCAACCAGACCCGCCGCCAGACCGCCTTCACGGTCTCGATCGAAGCCCGCGAAGGCATTTCGACCGGGATTTCCGCCCATGACCGCTCGCATACGATTTCTGTCGCGATCGACCCGACCAAGGACCACAACGACATCGTAACGCCCGGCCATGTCTTTCCGCTGGTCGCGAAGCCCGGCGGCGTTCTGGTGCGCGCCGGTCACACAGAAGCCGCGGTCGACGTGGCGCGGCTCGCCGGCGTCTACCCCGCGGGTGTGATCTGCGAGATCATGAACGACGACGGCTCGATGGCCAGGTTGAACGATCTGATCCCCATCGCGCAGCATCATGGCCTCAAGATTGGGACGATCGCCGACCTGATCGCTTACCGGCTGAAATACGACAATCTCGTGCGCAAGGTCGAGGAGCGGACGGTCGAAAGCGCGTTTGGCGGAGAGTTTCAGCTAAGGGTATACGCAAATACGGTTCAGAATTCGGAGCACATAGCGCTGGTAAAGGGCGACGTGTCGGCTGGCGGTCCGGTTCTGGTCCGGATGCACGCCTGCAACGTGCTAACGGATATGCTGGGCACTTCGGGTCAAGAGCGCCCGCTGGTGGAAAAGGCCATGCAAGCCATTGCCCAAGAGGGGCGGGGCGTGGTGGTGCTAATCCGGGAATCCGATCCACATGCGGTGTCGAACCGGCTGCACGGCAAGCGGTCACAACCTGATGCGAAGTCAAGCGGGCCGCGCTTGGTGGAATACGGCATCGGCGCTCAGATTCTGCTCGACTTGGGCGTTCGTGAAATGACCCTGTTGAGCAATTCGCCAACGCCGCGCGTGGTCGGCTTGGAAGGTTACGGCCTCAGAATAATCGGCCACAAGCGGCTCGATTAGGCGGGCGTGTCGTGGCCGCCCATCCGCCATCTGTTCTCATCATCGAGTCGCGATTCTACGAAGATATCGCCAACGACTTGGCGGAAGGCGCCATCGCCGAACTCGAGAACCACGAGGTAGCCTTCGAGCGCATTTCCGTTCCGGGCGCTCTGGAGATTCCTGTTGCCTTGGGGATTGCGGTCCGCCAGGGCATCATAGGCGCGGGATTCAAGCATCAGGGCTGCATTGCCCTAGGCTGTGTGATACGCGGCGAGACCTCCCATTACGACATCGTGGCGGGCGAATCCGCACGCGGCCTGATGCGGATCGCGATTGAACACGCGCTGCCGGTGGGCAATGGAATCCTGACCGTCGACAACCGCGCCCAGGCCGAGGCGCGGGCCAGCGTCGAGGGCAAGAATAAGGGTCGGGGTGCCGCCGCCGCCTGCCTGGCGCTGATGAATATCGGCGCGAAGGCTTGAGGATCCGGTGATGTCCGCCAGCCGCAAGAGCCCGCACCCCGCGACGGAACGAAGTGCTGCACGGCTCGCGGCTGTCCAGGCGCTCTATCAAATGGACCTGGCCAAGACGGACCTCAACGATGTCGTCTCAGAGTTTGCCCTGCACCGCCTCGGCCAGACGGTAGATGGTGATGAATACGAGGCTGCGGACGAAGCCTTTTTTCGCGACTTGGTGACGGGCGTTGTCGAACACCAGCGGGCACTCGATCCCATGCTGGACAAGCGTCTAGCCGATGGCTGGAGGCTCGGCCGGATCGACAGCATCTTGCGTGCTATTTTGCGCGCTGCCGCCTTCGAGCTGGCGGAGAGGCCGGACGTTCCCGCCAGGGCTGTCATCAACGAATATGTCGACGTGGCCCACGCTTTTTTCGAGGGCGACGAGCCCAAGGTCGTGAACGGCATCTTGGACCGGTTGGCCCACGACGTGCGGGCGGCGGAATTCGAGCAGCCGGCCAATGGCTGAAGCCAAACGACGCACCGGCGCTGCCTCGCTGAGCGAACCGGAGATCATTGCACGTTATTTTGCGCCGCTTGCCGAAGGCGCGCCGGAGGCCTTCGGGCTGCATGACGACGTGGCACTGTTGCCGCGGGAGGACGACAGCGAACTGGTGATCACGACCGACACCATCGTCGAGGGATCACATTTTCGCGGGCGCGATGCCCCGGAGGACGTGGCGTATAAGGCGCTTGCGGTGAACATTTCCGATCTCACAGCCAAAGGCGCCGACCCCTATTGTTATCTTCTCTCGCTGGTGCTCCCCAATGCCGATCCCGGCTGGCTCAGTGGCTTCAGCGTTGGGCTCGGCCAGGCGCAAGACGCCTTCGGCTGCAAGTTGGTTGGCGGCGACACAACAGCGGGCGATGGACCGCTCACCATATCGATCACCGCATTGGGCCGGGTGCCACCCGGTCAAATGGTCTCGCGTGCTGGCGCAAAGGCGGGCGATCGTCTCTACGTTTCTGGAACGGTCGGCGATGCGGCGCTCGGTCTGCAGCTCAGCAAAACTCCGGAATTGGCCCAGAAATGGGGGCTAGACGATGGCCAAGCAGCGCACATGATTGGCCGGTATCTGCGTCCTGCGCCTCCGGTTGCGTTGGCTCCGATCCTGCGCGACCACGCAAGCGCGGCACTCGATATTTCCGACGGCTTGCTTGGGGATGCAGCCAAGCTATGCGGAACGTCAGGGATCGGCGGCGAAATCCGCAGTGCTGAACTGCCCTTGTCGGATGCCGCGCGTCACGCCCTCTCGGCGGATCCCGGACTGCTTGAAACCATCTTGACCGGGGGCGATGACTACCAAGTACTCGCCGCCATTCCCGAAAACCGGAACGGCGCCTTTGTAGCCGCCGCGACCGACGTCGGCGTCAAGGTCGAGGAAATCGGTAAACTTACTGGCCCTGAATCCGGCCTAATCACGCTCGACGATTCGGGGCAAGAGCTGCGATTCAAGCACCTCAGTTTCGACCATTTCGCCTGAGCCGGAAGGGCTGCAATTGATGTGATTACGCGCGCCCATCGCCTTTGTTGCGCTGCAGCGTCAATTTTGGCATGTTCCGCCGGACTTCAGTCCGCGACGGGGCGGTCCGCTAGGAAATGACACCTCGACGCCGCGTATTCTCCCGAATTTCTATCGTCATGCCAGTGAGGGGCAACTCGCCATGAATATGGTTCTTTTCGTGATTATCGCCTGCGGGGCGCTATCGATCGTCTACGGCGTTTGGGCCATTCAATCGGTGATGGCAGCGAGCCCCGGTAACAAGCGCATGCAGGAAATCGCAGGCGCAATCCAGGAAGGCGCGCAGGCCTATCTAACCAGGCAATATTCGACCATCGCCGCCGTGGGCGCGGTGATATTCGTGGTGCTGGCCTATTTGCTCTCTATCCCTGTTGCGATCGGCTATTTGATCGGCGCGACGCTCTCTGGCGCGGCGGGCTTTATCGGCATGCTGGTCTCGGTTCGGGCGAATGTTCGCACCGCGCAGGCGGCGAGCGAGAGCCTGGCCGCCGGATTGGGAATTGCATTTCGGGCGGGTGCGGTCACAGGCATGTTGGTGGCTGGCTTGGCGTTGCTCTCGATCACCATTTATCTCGCGATTCTCACCATCGGCTTAGGTTACGACATCGCGGACCGGACCGTGATCAATGCGCTGGTCGCGCTCGGCTTTGGCGCCTCGCTGATTTCGATCTTCGCCCGTTTGGGCGGCGGTATCTTCACCAAGGGCGCCGATGTGGGTGGCGATCTGGTCGGCAAGATCGAGGCTGGAATTCCTGAGGATGATCCGCGCAACCCGGCCACCATCGCCGATAATGTCGGGGACAATGTCGGCGACTGCGCCGGCATGGCGGCAGATCTGTTCGAGACCTATGTGGTGACCGTGGTCGCCACCATGGTGCTGGCTTCGATCTATTTTGCCGGGCAAGCCGTCCTTGTCCCGATGATGATCTATCCGTTGGCAATCGGCGGCGCCTGCGTCGTGACCTCGATCGCCGGCACGTTTTTCGTCAAGTTGGGCGCTAGCCAATCCATCATGGGCGCGCTGTATCGCGGTTTCATCGCGACCGGCGTGTTCTCGCTGGTGGCGGTGTTTGCCGTCACCGCAATGCTGCTGGGATTGGGCAGTGAATTCGAAGCGGGCGACATAACCTTCACCGGCCTCGATCTGTTCTGGTGCGCCGTGGTGGGTCTTGGCGTCACGTCTCTCCTCATCGTTATCACCGAATATTACACCGGCACCAACTACCGTCCGGTCCAGAGCGTCGCCGGCGCTTCGATCACGGGCCACGGCACCAATGTGATCCAAGGTCTGGCCGTTTCGCTGGAATCGACCGCGCTGCCGGCGCTGGTGATCATCGCCGGCATCATCATCACTTACAGCTTCGCCGGGCTGTTCGGCATCGCCATCGCGGTCACGACCATGCTGGCACTGGCGGGTTTCGTCGTCGCGCTCGATGCCTTCGGGCCGGTTACCGATAATGCCGGCGGCATCGCCGAGATGTCGAACCTGCCGGAAAATGTGCGCAACACCACCGATGCGCTCGATGCCGTGGGCAACACGACCAAGGCCGTTACCAAGGGTTACGCCATCGGCTCGGCCGGTCTGGGTGCCCTGGTGCTGTTTGCTGCCTACACGGAAGATCTCAATTTCTTCATTCAAAGGGCCAACGAGACCGCGGGTGAGACGTTCTCCTATTTTCAGGGCGTCGAGCTCGATTTCTCGCTCTCCAACCCCTACGTCGTGGCGGGCCTGTTCTTTGGCGGCCTGTTGCCTTATCTGTTCGGCGCCATGGGCATGACCGCGGTCGGGCGCGCGGGCGGCAAGATCGTGGAGGAAGTGCGCAAGCAGTTCAAAGAGAAGCCAGGCATCATGAAGGGCAAGGAAAAGCCCGATTATGGCCGGGCAGTCGATCTACTGACCCGCGAGGCGATCAAGGAAATGATCATACCCTCGATGCTGCCGGTGTTCTCACCGATCGTGTTCTACGTCGTGATCAATTTCGTGGCGGGCAAATCAGAGGCATTCTCGGCGCTGGGCGCCATGCTGCTGGGCGTCATCGTCACCGGCCTGTTCGTCGCCATTTCCATGACTGCCGGCGGCGGTGCCTGGGACAACGCCAAGAAATATATCGAGGACGGCCATTACGGCGGCAAGGGGTCGGAGGCCCATATGGCCGCTATCACCGGCGACACTGTTGGCGATCCCTATAAGGACACCGCCGGTCCCGCGGTCAATCCGATGATCAAGATCACAAATATCGTGGCTTTGCTGCTGTTGGCCGTGCTCGCTCACTGATTGGCGCTTGCCTGCCGTGCCCGCTAGAACGGGTCTTCTTCGGTCTCGCCTAAGGTCTTGGCGCGATTGCCGAGATTCCCGAAGAACTGCTGGATCATTGTGAGATCAGAGCCCTTGGAGGGCGTCGCGCCCTTCATCAGATCGACGACGCGGCCATCCTGCATGCCGTAATTCGCGAGCCGCTTTACGCTCTGATTGTTGTCGAAATAGACCGCCAAAACCTTGCGGTCGATTTCCCTCGGCTTCATGACCGGCATCCGCTTCTTGGTGCTCGAGATGTAGTAAAAAACGTCGGCGCCCGCCGTCGTCGTGGTGTCGGGGGTGCCGAGCGTTAGCTTCACCTGTTCCTTGGACATGCCAGGCCGAATTTGCTGGATTTCGCTCTCGTTGAAGTAATGACCATGGCGGTCGACTTGAGCCAGACAGCCCGTCAACAGAAGGGTCATCGCTGCGGCGCAAATGATACGTTTCGACTTATGGCCCGTCATAGTCTCCACCGCGCGAAGAAATCCCTCGTGGGATCCACCGCCGCCAATGCCAAAGAGCGTTCTTTCTTCAGGCGGCTAAGCTCACAGAATAACATGGCGGTTTTCCGGAACGCCGCATTATTGTTGCGCGAAGAGTTAAGGCATCTTCGCGATTGAAGGTCCGGATTGGGATCATCCGCCATGCTTTCCTGGTTTGTTGAGCGACGACACCGGAAGCGGACTGCGCAAAATCTTTATGGCTCTATTGTGGCGCAGACACGCAAGCCCGCCTTCTATGCGGAACTCGGCGTGCCCGACACGGTCGAAGGCCGCTTCGAACTACTCGTGCTTCACGTTTTCCTGGTGCTGGATGGGTTGCGCGGGGCGGGCGCGAAGGGTGAGGCGCTGGCCCAGCAGCTCATTGATATCTTTATCGCCGACATGGACACGACGATGCGCGAATTGGGCGTTGGCGACATGGCGGTGGCGAAAAAGATGCGCTCGCTGGCAGATGTCTTTTACCAGCGCCTGGCGGACTATCGCGAAGCGATTGGCGAGTCCGCAGACAACGAGCGGCTGAAACAATTGCTGAGCGAATATCTGCAGTCCGGCGCGAGCCCCAATGACGCGCTAGCGGGAGCTCTGGCGGGCTATGCCCTTGGCACCAAACAGGCCTTCGAAAAACTATCCTGGGAAAGACTGGAAGCAGGCGAGCTGGAATTTTATAATATTGCTGCCTAGAGGGTAGGAGTTGTTTGCATGGCCCAGACCGGGTCACAGAATAAGGTTGGCGTCTTCAGCCGCCGGTTTCAGCTCGATCAGATACCGGCCGAGGGGTTGGCCAGCCGGTTTGAAGCGAGTGCCGAAGAGCAAGCAGCTATTGCTGAGATGCTGGGATTGGAGTCCTTGAACTCTCTCAGCCTCGCCTTCGAACTTAAGCCCGTTGGAGTCCGGCGATTTTCCGTCCAGGGACGACTCGTGGCGCGATTCCAGCAGATCTGCGTGGTCAGCCTGGAAGCGATCGACATCGATGTGAATCGCGCGGTCGAGGTCGAATTCGTGCCTGAAAAGGAATTTCTGCGCCGGCAAGAGCGTGGAGAGGACGAGCTTGCCGATCCTGCGGACATTGATCTCGAACCGATTGAGGATGGAGCAATCGATCTCGGTCAGCTTGCCTATGAATGTCTCGCGACAGAAATCGAACCCTATCCACGCAAGCCCGGCATCGATTTCGAATGGAAGCCCGCCGGCGGGCTTGGCGCTGGCGAAGACGAGGGCCCGTTCGCGGCACTAAAGGCCTTAAAGGAAAAATAGTCTCGGAAATTGAATGGCATGGGCGCGCCCCGAGACAATTAGATTTCGGTTGTTTCGGGTCGGCAATACAGTATTTTCGGTGCGCCCGAAGTCGAACAAGGTATCGGAAACGGGGCACAATTTCCTTTTCGATTCTTCCGATTCAATCTGATCATGGACTCGCAACACACGATTGCGCTGGATGTTATGGGGGGTGATCGTGGCCCGGAGGTCGTCATCCCCGGGGCCAACCTTTCGCTCATCCGGCAACCTGAGATTCGCTTTCTGCTGTTTGGCGACGAGAAGGCAATTCGGCGCTCGCTCGAGCGGTATCCGGATTTGGCCGACAAGAGCGAGATTATTCACACCGACGTTTCGATTCCGATGGACGCCAAGCCGAGCCAGGCCCTTCGCAAGGGACGTTGGAAGAGCGGCATGTGGCTCGCGATCCAGGCGGTCAGGGATGGCCGGGCAGGAGCTGCCGTTTCGGCCGGCAATACGGGCGCCCTGATGGCAATGGCGAAGTTCTGCCTGAAAACGCTTCCTGGCATCGAACGACCTGCGATTGCGGCGATTTGGCCGACGGTCTCAAGCGAATGCATCGTGCTCGATGTCGGCGCGAATGTGAGCGCCAATGCCCGTCAGCTTGTCGAATTCGCGGTGATGGGTGCGGCCATGGCCCATGACGTATTTGGGCAGAAGCGCCCGACGGTAGGTCTGCTCAATATTGGCGTTGAGGAAATCAAGGGCCTCGATGATATCAAGGATGCGGGCGCCGCGCTGCGGAGCTTCGATCCGCCTTTCGAGTATAAGGGCTTTGTCGAAGGCGACGATGTAGGCCAGGGCGTCGTCGATGTGGTGGTGACGGAAGGCTTCGCGGGAAACATCGCCTTGAAGACCGCCGAGGGCACGGCCAAGCAGATCGGCGCCTATTTGCGCGCTGCCATGAACCGCTCGCTGCTCGCCCGTCTTGGTGCCTTCCTGGCCCAGGACGCCTTCCGGGCGCTGTCGGACAAAATGGATCCTCGCCATTCGAATGGCGGCGTATTCCTCGGATTGAAGGGAATTGTGATAAAGAGCCATGGCGGAACCGATGCCACGGGTTTTGCGAGTGCGATAGACCTCAGCTATGACTTGGCCCGCGAACGCATGGTCGAGCGGATTGCTGAGAACATTCAGAAATATCACGCGACTCTGAAGATCGACGACGTTGCATGAAAGGCAACTGAGAACATTGTGAGCATTATCCGGTCAGTCATTATTGGGTGCGGCGGGAGTTTGCCCGATCGGATCATGTCCAATGACGAACTTTCGCAATTCGTCGATACCAGCGACGAATGGATTCGCGAGCGCACCGGCATCAAAGAGCGCCACATCGCATCGGAAGATGAGACCACCGCGGATATCGGCACCGAGGCCGCGAAGCAGGCCTTGGAGCGGGCCGGAGTCGAGGCCGCAGATATCGATCTGATAATTCTTGCCACTTCGACGCCCGACAACACATTCCCCGCCACAGCGGTTGAGATTCAAGCACGGCTCGGTATCACGCGGGGTGCCGCGTTCGATATGCAAGCGGTGTGCTCCGGCTTCGTATTCGGGCTTACAACGGCGGACAATTTCTTGAGATGCGGTCAGTATGAGCGTGCCTTGGTGATCGGCGCCGAGACGTTTTCGCGGATTCTCGATTGGGAGGACCGTGGCACCTGTGTCCTGTTCGGCGACGGCGGCGGTGCGGTCGTCTTGGAGGCGCAGAAGCTGAATGGGGCTGCAACCGATCGCGGCATCTTGGCCACCGAGCTGCGGTCCGATGGCCGCTACAAGGACAAGCTCTACGTCGATGGCGGTCCCTCATCCACCGGAACGGTGGGCCATCTGAGGATGCAGGGCAGGGACGTGTTCCGGCACGCCGTCGTCAACATCTCCGAGGTCATTATGGATACGCTAGAGCGCGCCGGATACACGACCGAAGATGTCGATTGGTTCGTGCCCCATCAAGCCAACAAGCGGATCTTGGATGGGACCGCACGCAAGATCGGCCTGCCGCTCGAAAAGATCGTGATAACGGTCGACAAGCACGCCAATACGTCGGCGGCATCGATCCCCCTTGCTCTGAATTCGGCCGTCAGCGATGGTCGTATCAAGGAAGGCGACCTGGTGCTGATGGAGGCAATGGGTGGCGGCTTTACCTGGGGCGCCGTGCTGGTGCGCTGGTAGCCCAGTCCAAAGCGCTGGAGATTAGTTTCCACGATTCGCGCCATCAGACTCGTTTTCTGAGCAAGTCGACCCATATTCTTGACATCAAAGGCGAAACCGAGACGTTGAAACGGGGCGCCTCGGCCGATTTCTACAAGCTCGCGTGGATCCAGAAAATACTGTGCCCAAAGAAAAACCCAATTTTGACAGTAGATTCCGCGATCTACCGTTGACCCTGGTTTGGGCTGTCGACTAGCATCCGTGTTTCGTCTCGCAACTACTGGAGCGAGGGCCGATGTCGGGAAAAACGTTGACGAGGGCCGATCTGGCCGAGGCCGTCTTTCAAAAGGTCGGTTTGCCGCGCAACGAATCGGCTGAGCTGGTCGAAATGATTCTCAAGCAGATTATCACCGGGTTGGAGCGCGGCGAGTCCGTAAAACTCTCATCGTTCGGATCCTTCGGAATCAGGGAGAAGGGTGAACGTATCGGACGAAATCCCAAGACTGGGGAAGAGGTGCCGATCACTCCGAGACGCGTGCTCGTTTTTAGGGCGAGCAACATCATGAAGGCGCAGATCAACGAGGCGCTCACAAAGACTAAAGGGGCAGAATAGGGCGGAGGAGCCGCCCATACGGGGGGAGGCTAGGGAGCTCACAATTGGAAAAATCACCGGATGCGTTCCGCACCATATCCGAGGTCGCGGAAGATTTGGCCGTTCCGAAGCATGTCTTACGGTTCTGGGAGGGAAAGTTTACCCAGCTGCGCCCGATGAAGCGCGGTGGCGGAAGGCGCTATTACCGGCCTGAGGACGTGGACCTGCTGCGCGGCATACGCGTACTGCTCTACGATGAAGGCTACACGATCAAGGGCGTGCAGAAGATTCTGCGCCACCAGGGCGTGCAGTTCGTGATGGTGTGCTGGCGCAAGGCAGCTGAAGGCGGCGGGATGCCGTTGGCGGATATTCCTGACGTCGCTTCAGACGCCGCAAAGGGCGCGGCGAAGCGGCAAGCGCCAGCAGACACTGCTGGCCGTGGTGCCGTCGAGGCATCACTGAGCCGAAGTCAGCTCAAGGAGCTGAACGGCCTTGCAGCCGAGCTTCAGGACTGCGTCCGGATATTGGCGGCTTCAAAAGAGAATTGATGGCTATCGAGGCCGGGCCCTCGGTCGGATTTGTTCTCAGAGGCAATTGCGACGCCAACCGGCACCGGCGATGTTGACCGGAGCGGCCGAAGGCGGCACAACGGCAAATCCTAATCGGCGGAGCGTAGCGCAGTCCGGTAGCGCACCGGTCTGGGGGACCGGGGGTCGCGGGTTCGAATCCCGCCGCTCCGACCATTCTTCATATTCGCGATTTCGAAATTGAGCCGCTCTCGGTCCTCTCTCATAATCTTGATCTGCGGAGACGGCACGGTCGTCAGTCGGGATGGCTGCCTGCCTCGAGAATCCCCAGGCTCAGTTGGAGCGTGACCGCTAAATGACGAACTTCTCGGATCATAAGATAATCGAGCTTTACAACCGACTTTCAGCTGATGTCTCGTTAGTCTAAGGCGGAGAACAGGGTTCTAGCTGACATGTATCGATCACCTCTCGTACCGGCGGAATTCGAGGTGCCTGAGAATCTTGAGGCCGATGGATTCCGTCTACAACAACTGACATACGACGTGCTGCTGCAGGATTACGAAGCGGTGATTCTTGGCGCGGAGAATCTAAAGGCAGCCTTCGGCTTGAAGTCGTTCGATCCCAAAACCTACACGGTGCAGCAAGAGGTCATTGAGCTCGGCTGGCACATGGGAGAGTGGCAGCGCCGTAGATCATTCGCATACGCCAATATGAGCAACGATGGATCGATCTGTAATGGGTCAGTTTATGTGCTGCCGACCCTTAAGCGCGATCTTGATGCCCATGTCATTATCTGGGTCATACCGGACTCCCCGAAGGGATTTGACGAAAAGGTCTATCAGGCAGTTCGAAGCTGGCTGACCAAATGGCCGTTCGAGCGGGTTGGGTATCCCGGCCGGGAAATGAGCTGGGAGGCGTGGCGGGCGCTACCAGAGCCAAAGGGCTAGAGTGTTCGCGCTCCCCAACAATTCAGTATTGAAGTTTCTGGGCCTTGCGGGTTCGAATCCCGCCGCTCCGACGAGCTTTTTGCACTGTGCGACTGGATATTTGTCAATGCACCGCGGTTTTCTGGCCTGTCGTCCGTCTCGAATTCTGCGGCCGTGCTGTGCCCTTGGTCAAACGCCGTCCAGCTTGGTCGGGCCAGAATGGCGGACATCTTCGCCGTCGGTCAGCTTGTCGAGCGTCTCCAGGACGCGCTGTAAGATTAGCGGCCCGTCCCCCTCCATGCCCTCTTCTTCCGCGACCGCGACCTCGTTGGCGTCATAGGCCCAGCGGCGAAGTATTTCGATCTGCTGGTCCTTTGTCAGGCCCCCCTGTTCAAGCACTTCTTCCGGATTGTCGAAGACCGAAGCCGGATCGAGCAGGGCTTTTTGGTAGTCCATCGCGCCTTTCATAGCTGGTCTCCCATCCGGTCGGCGGTCCCTGGGGTCGTCGGCAGCCTATATCGCCGCGGCGAGCCAGGCGATTACACCTTCGCAGTAGCCCATATGCCCATCTTCAGCAAATTTGAACCATTTGCCGCCCCATTGCGACCCATCCTTAGACGCGCAACTTCGATTGACGCCCCCGGCCGGAAATCGTTAGCGTACGGACCATCCGGGGTCGCAAGATGGGGAGGTCGGTGTGACAGGCCATACTGCGAACTCGGATTCCGCATGTCCAAGCGGAATGTTTGCTGGCTTTTTCGAATTCTATTCGGCTAGCGGGCGACGCCTTAGTCTCGAAATCAGGCTCTGCTGGTGCATGGCGCTCGCGCTTATTTGCGCCGCATCCATCCTATTTATCACTGCCAGCGCTGCCCGCGCTCAGGAGACAGCATCGCAACCCCTCCTGTTCCCGGGCAATGCGGTGGTCACCGGATTTTCCGGAACCACTACGGCTTATTCCGAAAGCGATCTTCCGGAAAACTCGAGCGTCGCAGACGAGACCTTCTTGAACACGGACGGCGCGGCGCTGCGTGTCATCGAACTCGAAGGCGTACGCACCAATTCGGAAGCCGCGACGCCCTATTCGCCCCAACTCTTCGATATTCGCGCAGCCGAGATTGGGCAGGTATTCGGCGTTGCGCTGGACGACGCCAAGTTGCCCGATGGCGACACCCTGGCCTCCAATATCTACGTAACGCCGACCTCAGCTTACGGCCTCTACATCGTCGGCCCCGACGCCGATGGTGACAGCTTTCCCGAACGGCTCAAGGTAGGAGCGGGCGACGCCAAATGGATGCCTGGCCTATTCGGCTCCAAAGAGGGCAGTGGACCGGGAAGCGTTTGGAAGATCGACGGTGTCACCGGCGAAGTATCGCTGTTCGCCAATATCGAGTTCGACGGTTCCCCAAATAGCGGTCCGGGTTTGGGTAACATCGCATTCGATCCCGCGAGCCGGCAGCTATTTGTCTCCGACCGTGATACCGGCATGATCCACGGTCTCGACCTGCAGGGACAGGATCGTGGCACTTTCGATCATGGCTTGGACGGGCGCCCGGCGCGGGGCCTGCACCCGGTCGGATTCGATCCCGACGAGCGCACCAACATCACCTCCAACGAATTCATCGCGGACGACCCCGAGACCTGGGGCTATGCGAGCCCAGAACGCCGCGTTTGGGGTCTGGCGATATACAAGGGCCGACTCTATTACGCGGTCGCCGAGGGCCCCCAGATTTGGTCGGTCGCCATTAACAAGGATGGCAGTTTTGGCCGGGCCCGCTGGGAAATCGATCTCCCGGAGGACATCGAGCCCTATGAGGTGTCCGACATCACCTTCACCAGCGAAGGCCGCATGGTGCTG
>Ga0315336_1002491_pt1 | contig 27883 bp, 12 predicted proteins | sample ASW5metaG_FD_204512 | JGI IMG/M metagenome (GOLD analysis project Ga0315336, IMG submission 204512) | Ammonia-oxidizing marine archaeal communities from Monterey Bay, California, United States - ASW #5 | ecosystem: Environmental > Aquatic > Marine > Intertidal zone | place: USA: California... | reverse complement strand
CCTCCGCAGCCCCGGTACCCGGCGCGCGGGTTCAGCGATAGTGGAATTCTCGTCCATACAATGTTTTCTTGGATCACTTCGCCGCCGCCCCACTGAGAGTTCGCCGCCAAGCTCTTCCCGTTGTGCGGCACACCAAAGGCCAGCGTCGCCGACGAACTTCGAGGTAGCCGTAGGATTCGGCCGGCTCTTGCCCACGTTGTCGATGCACGCCTAATGGGCAAGCCGAATGTGAGTGGGTCCTTCATTCCAACCAACACGATCTTCTGTGCGCACATGTGACCCAGAAGCGGCAGGATCACAGGATTAGAGCGTGGACGAAGCTAACTGCTCTTCGATTGGCTTCATGAAATTGACGCCTTCACTGACGCGACGTCGAAGTTCATCACACGGAGCGAGACGCGGGTGATCGGCGGCGAATCGATCCAGCGCGGTCACAATGTTGACGACGCCTATGGTATCGGCGTACCGTAACGGGCCTCCGCGAAATGGGGCGAACCCCGTTCCGAATACCATCGCCAGATCGATATCTTCGGGCCGCTCTACGACACCTTCGTCCAAACAACGCGTCGCTTCGTTGACGATGGGGAAGATTAAACGCTGCGTGATAACCTCTTCAGACAGTGTCGATCCATTTTTCCGCTGAGGCTGGCTGCGCAACTCGTTGATGGCAGTAGCAACGAGTGGGTTGATACGCATTCCGCGACGCGTCTTTCTCACGAGCTTCAGCCCTTTCTCGGACGAGGCAGCGAGATGTTCCAACCGCGCCCAAATGGGGGCTGGTGCGAAGCGACCTCCATAGGCTCTCTGCATGTTTTTTGCGACGTGCGCCGCCACTTCGATTCCCACGAGACCGATCAACTCCAATGGTCCCATCGGCATTCCAAAGTCTATAGCCGCCCGTTCGATCTCTAGGGGATCGGCGACTTCAGTCAAAAGGTATCCAGCCTCACCCATGTACGGAGCCAGCAGTCGATTGACAAGAAATCCGGCACAATCACGAACAATCACCCTCGTTTTTCCCATGCGATTGATTAGGGCCAGCGCCCGAGCCAGCGCCTGTGAACTCGTCTGCTCGGTGCGAACGATCTCTACGAGCGGCATTTGGTGTGGCGGGTTAAAAAAGTGCAGTCCCAGCACGCGCTCCGGATGTGGTGTTGCTTTAGCGAGATCAGTCACCGACAGTGAGCTCGTGTTTGTGGCCAATACGGTTGCTGGTTGTGTGGCCTCAGCCAATTCGTTGAAAACGGTCTTTTTGAGCTCCATGTCTTCGAGGACCGCTTCGATGACGATGTAGACGTCATTCAAACCTCTGTAGTCGGTAGTTGGGCTGAGGTGATCGAATGTGTTCGTGGCTTCCAGTGGCGTGATCTTGCGCTTCTTAACGTCTGATCTGATGAGCTGTCGGATTGTTCGCATTCCGCGGGAGACGAATTCTGGTTTGATGTCCTTGAGCCTCGTCCGGATCCCGCGTTTCGCAATCAACAGAGCAATTTCGGCACCCATGGCACCAGCGCCCACGACTGCGGCTTGCCGAATGGTTGCGGGGTCGACGTCGATATCTAGATCGGCTGGAGGTTTCTTCGCTTCTTCACTCAGGAAGAACAGCCGCAATAGTTCGCGGGCAACCGGATCAAGAGATAGGATTGCCAATGCATCGGCTTCGGCCGCGAACCCCTCCTCAGGATGCTTTAGCCCGGTTCGAATTGTCTCGACGGCCAACAGCGGTGCCGGATAATGCCCGCGAGTCATTTCGCGGACCCGCTTTTCGGCTTGAGATAGTGCAATTCTGTAGAAGAACCGATTGTCGAACACGATACGCCGCCACAACGGGCGGCGTCGACGTGGAAGGAATTGCGCCGCCGATCCAGTCGATTTCATTTCCGCCCGCAGAATCTTGTCTCCGCAGAACTCCAGCGCCTCGTGCGGGACGACGTCGTCGACGAGTCCCTTTGATTTCGCCTGGCGGGCGTTGAGCATCCGTCCGGTCAGAATCAACGACAGCGCCGCCGTCAACCCAATCGCGCGCGGAGCCCGAACGGTGCCACCCCAGCCGGGAATGATTCCCAACTTGACTTCCGGAAATCCGAGAACGGTTTTTGCTCCGTCGTCGGCAATGCGATATTTGCACGCGAGTGTGAATTCGAGGCCGCCTCCCAAACAACTGCCGGATATCAATGCCACCGTCGGGACCGTGAGGTCTTCGATTTGCTGATAGACTTTGTGGCCGAAGGACGAAAGGTTCCGAGCTGATTCCGGACCGTCGATGTTCTTGAACTCGGAAACGTCCGCCCCGGCAATGAAGTTCCCTCGTTTACCACTGAAGAAGACTACGCCTTTGACATCCTTGCTGCTCCGAATGTCCAGCACTAGATCTTGTAGCTCTTCCAAGGCGGCGCGGGATAAGGAATTGACCGGTCGAGTGGCTTGTTCGATGCGAACCCGTAGAATTCCGTCCTCTGGTTCGTTGTAATGCCAAGTTGTCGCCATCGCAGCTTATCCATAAACGTAAATCGAAGAGTGTGACAGGGCACCAAATGGTACAAAAGCCGAATTGTCCTGACCAACTTATGTAACGTACAATTGAGGTCTGGTTGAGGAATTCCCTACATCAGCGTCATTCACGCGGCGATTCCGGGCCGTTCCAAGATTTTGGCAGTTGCTCGCGTGAAACCCCATACTCACGCGACAACTTTTCTGCCGTAGCGCCCATCGTCAGCTCGGAGACGGGGTCAGTCAGACCCATCTGAATCCCGATCTGCGGCTTAAGATCGCGCACGCGGAATCTGGCAATCGCTCCCAGTTGTTTCAGCAGTCCGCGGGCGCGTATGACCCCGAACAGCTTCTTGCCAAATTGTTGAGTAAAGAGAACTGGAATATTGCTCATCGACTCGCAGCCAAGCTCGATCACCGATGTCGCTCGACCTGACAGCACCCGATCAAGAGCCTCGGTAACGGCCTCTAATCCGCTGGCGCAGTTGCGGCTCACCGTATACGCCACGCGATCGTGGGGAATCCCGGCTCGCAGCGCGATCACGCGGGCGGCATTGGCCGCGTCGGGTGGGTTGGCAACGATTCCTGCGATCAGTTCGTCGATCTCGTTCGGATTCAGGTTGAGCCGATACAGCAATTCCCGCACAACAACAGCCCGGTCTGGCTCGCGACGCTCGGCGACCCAAGCCAGATGTCGCATATCCTTGCTGCCTGCTAATCGTCGGCGGTAATTGACCTGAGTCCGAGTCGTATCGTTGGGCGACCACTCGTGCATGTAAGCGAGCGGGTTGCTACAACGGTCGCCAAAACAACAGCGTCGTACGTGGGCTACGCAGCAGCGTGAAATCGTCGGTTGTCCGGCCCAATTCAAGAGAGTTCTCTAGGTCGCTTGAGAAACTGCTGTTGTATGATTGCGAATTGCATTCTTCCGTCATTCCTCTCCCAAGAGATTCCAAATCTGGACGGTGTGGTCACGGCTACAGGTGACCAGAACGTGGCCGTCCGATGTAAAGCGGGGCGAGAATGCCTCGTCCTCATGTCCCTGCCAGTTCAGGACGAGGCGGCCGGTTGCAACGTCCCAGACTCGGATCGTTCCGTCGACGCAGGTCGAAGCCACCGAGAGGCCGTCGGGACTGAAGGCCGCACCATGGACGTGGGCGGTGTGGCCGACGAAGTCTCTGATCGTTTCACCGGTTGCGACTTCGTACAGCGCGAGTTCGCCGTGTCGTGCGATCGCCAGCAGCTTCTTACCGTCTGGGCTGAAGGCTCGTGGCGTACCAACTTCGGGCATCGTGACTATGTACTCTCGATTCGCGACATTCCAAAGTGCGATTCGGCCTTGAGGGTCAGAACTGGCCAGAGTTGAGCCGTCGGGGCTGAGAACCAGATCGTAGACCGGCTGGCCGCTGCCGCCCGGAACATCGTCCGCATCGATCGTATGTTGCAGTTCTCCGGTCATCGCATCCCAAATCCCAATTTTCGATCTGTGTTCGGACGTGAACAAGTGACGTCCGTCCGGATGAAAAAAGACGCGAGTCAGTTGTTCGTCAAATTTCGGCAACATGCGGACTTGCTCTCCAGTTTCGAAGTCCCAAAGCCGAACCGAGTGATCGTGGCTGCCCGATGCGAGCAGTGTGCCATCGGGATGAAAGCTCATGAACTGTACGGCAGCGGTGTGGCCTCGAAGCGTTTGCAGTTCTTGTCCTGTCGCAAGGTTCCACAGCTTGATGACTCCGTCGTTGTCACTCGAGGCGATCACCGCTCCATCTGGACTAATGCGCACACACCCGATGCCTGCGGAGTGACCTCGTAGAGTCTTTTGTAAGAATTCCTCTTTCGGCATGAGTGTGGACGTTCGTGTGAGTCGCCCCGTCGTCGACTTCGATCCAAGACTGCCTGTCGAACGAGTTGGCGGTGGCTGAGCGACCAGATCGAGAATCTCAACGCGACCATCTCGCAGAGCCATCGCTAATCGTCGTCCATCGGGTGAGAAAACGATTTTGAAGTAGCCACGTGGTTGGGGGTCAAAATCGTAGACTGACTGACCGGTGGCCACCTGCCAAACTTTGAGAGTTCCGGACCGGTCTGCCGAGAGCAGCGATCGACCGTCGGGCGAAAACGCCAGACAACCGACCGGGGATTGATGACCGGTCAGAGAATGCTGCTGAATCGCGGTTGTCGGGTCCCACAGCAAGACGCGCCGGTCTTCGCCAGCCGTGGCCAGCCAGCGTCCATCTGGGGAGAATACAACTTGAGTCACTGAAGATGTGTGGCCGCTCAACGTACGCAACGTTTCTCCCGTTGTCAGGTCGCAGAGCTGAACGTCGTTTTCATCGGCGACCGCTAACCAAGATTTTTTCGGCGAGAAGTCTGGATGGGCACTGGTCCAGACGGGAGCATGAGTTAAGGGACTGCCTGTACTACCGTCGAAGAACCGCACAGAGCCGTCACCGTAGTTGACCGCCAACGCCGCGCCGCTTGGAGAAAAGTTGAGTGCTCCAACAAGATGTCGCTGGGGATGGTCCCAAGAGGCGACTTGCTGACCGTCCATCCAATCCCACAATTGGACGACGCCGTCCCAATCACCAGTCGCCATGTATCGACCGTTGGGAGAAACGGCAACGTCCGTTCGGGGTCGTCGTCCCTGTCCGAGCCACTTGACCGCGTCTCCCGTCGCAGGATCCCACAGGCACGGTCCACGAAACTCGTCGGCTGTCACCAGGAATCGGCTATCGGGAGTGAATTCGATGTATTTCGTAAGAATCGGCGTCTGGAGCTCTCTACGGACCGAACGGGCAAACGGCGTCCAGCTTTTGACCGTGCCGTCTTGTCCAGTCGACACGAGACGACTTCCATCGGGAGAGAAACAAATCGAGTACACTCGCCCGGAGTGGCCCGTCCAAGCCAAGGGGTTGTCTGCAGGAGTGTGGGTGACGGTTCCTCCGCCTGGATTCAGCCGCCACAGCCGAATCGTACCGCCCCGGTCCCCGGTGGCGATCCACTTTCCATCTCCGGCAAACGCCAGACTCTGGACAATATCAGGGTGAATCGCGTGAAAAATGCGTGAACCTATTGCCGTTTCCCAAACGTGAGAGACCCGATCGATTCCACCTGCGGCGACAAGCTTCCCGTCCGGTGAGAAGTCGATTGTCACCAGCCGGTTTAAACCGGACTGCATCACTCTCAACTCGGTCCGAGTCTTGAGATCCCAGAGCCTGACCGTGCCGTCGTCACTGGCGGAACCCAAAATCCGGCCATCGGGAGAGAGGGCGATCGCACCGGCTGTGTCCGTATGCCCCTCAAAAGATCCAGTCGACTCCCCGGAGGCGGGGTTCCAGATTCGAATGACCGGATCGTTGCCGGCTGAAATCAATTGAGTGCCGTCCGGCGTGAAGAGTACGTTGTAGGCTTCGCCGTCGAAGGCCTGAATTGATCGCAGTTGGTGTCGGACCTCCAGGTCCCAAATGCGAATTGTTCCATCGTCGCCAGTTGAGGCCAAGGTTTGGCCGTCTGGCGCAAAGGCAATGCCGTTGACCTCACCTTGTTCCGTATCCAGCGTAAACTGTTCCCGGGAGGATGCGGCATTGCTGATCTGCACCCGTGCGTCCTCGCCGGCAGTGGCGATCCAACGTCCGTCGGGGGAATAGCAGACGAAGTAGGCCCCCCCGTCATGACTCGGAAGGCTGACGTGGCCGGCTTGACTGCGGCTCTGCAGAAAGTGCCATTCAAATCCACGGTGGTCCGGTTGACCAGACAGCGGTCGATGACGTTGTAATAGCTCACTCACTTGCCGCAGGTCACCCCTCTTCAGTGCTTGATTGGCCAACCGTATGTCACTGGTATACAACAGGTTCTGGGCTTGTTGTTCCTTTTCCACCGCAACGGTGAGCGAGTCCTCGAGATCGGTGTTGAGTTGGGCAAGTTCACTATTGAAGGCCGAGAGACTGATGCTGTACAGAGCCAAGAAGAGGGCCAGGAAAAAAACCAAAATGATGGAAGTCATAGATAATGCAGCGACCGCTCGATTGCGACGCATCCATTTGATGCATCTTTCAGGAAAACTGGGGCGTCGCGCGATAATCGGCCGCCCTTCGACAAAACGTCTGAGGTCGGCGGCCAACGCGCCAGCTGTTGGATAGCGGTCGGCGGACTCTTTCGAAAGAGCCTTCAGGACGATTGTCTCCAGTTCCTTAGGGACGGCGCTGTTGATCGAACGCAGGAGCTTAGGTTGATCCGCAACGATTCGATTCAACAATTGGCGGCGATCGGCGTCCGCGAAGAGCGATTCGAGAGTCAGCAGTTCGTAGAGCGTCGCGCCGAGCGAGTAAACGTCAGCACGACCGTCGATCACGCGCCGTCCCAAGGCTTGCTCAGGACTCATGTACATCAGCGTCCCCAAGACGTCGCCAGACGCCGACAGACTCGCTTCGGATTCGACCCGTGCCAGACCAAAATCAGCGACCCAGAGTTTTCCCTTCGCGTCGAGGATCAGATTCGACGGTTTGATGTCGCGATGAACGACCCCCTCCTCGTGCGCGTGTTGGAGCGCATCGGCCGCCTGAACGCCCAACTCCGCGATAGAGCGAAAATACGTACCTGTCAGGTTTGCGTTTCCGCGTGCTTGAGTCTCTTGCGATCGGCGGCGAGCGTTGGACGTCCACGTGAGGAAGGGAACACCCGTAGCTGACCGGTTGAGCTTAGTCGAGAAAGCTACCTCGCCTACAGGTGGTTGGGGAGATGCCAGCGTGGTCGTTCTACCAGGATCGATCGACGGAGTAGGGTGTGGATTGAGACGGCTGTCGACAATCGAACCGTTGCCTGGTTCAAAATCACCTTGCTCCAAACTTGGCTCATCAATTGTCGATTGTCTCTGATCTTCGATGACCCTCGCCAACGTCCGACCGTCGATGTAGCGCATCGCGTAATAATGGAGACCTTGCTCTTCGCCGATGCCATAAACGGGCACAATGTGTTCGTGGTCTAGACTGGCAACGGCTTGTGCCTCAATTTGAAACCGTCGCATTTTTCGCGGGTCAAGGACCGCAGCAAGTGGAAGAGTCTTCAGCGCCACCCGCCGTTTGAGGGACACCTGTTCTGCTTCGTAGACAACCCCCATGCCGCCGCGGCCGATTTCTCTGATGATTCGAAAATCACCCAGTTTCCCAATCGCTTGACCGTCCGATGCGTCTGGTCCTTTGGTCACTTCGGCGCAGAGCGCGGCTTCCTCTTGTTCGATCCGACGAAGGACGGCTGCCAATTCTGGCTCGGATGCGTACGCGGATACGTCCGGGTAGTCATCCACGAGAATGTCAAGTGGATCTTCGACGTCGTCGAGTGCGTCGAATGTTGACTGGCAACCCACACATCGTTCAAGGTGACCGGATAAATCGTCAAACAAACTTCCGGAGACATCACCGCGAGCAAACGCTTCGAGTTGTATCCTGGTTGGACAGCCGTTCGTATTCATTGTTGCCCCGACGAACTCGGTGTCTTAATGCCTTGACGTGTCGAGAATCAACCGATTCGCATCACCGTATGACGTTGACTCCCTAAGAGTAGAACGTATGGGGCGCTTCACCTGATCATCATGGCGGCTATCGAACCCGTGGTTCATGTCGGAACTCGTGATCATGGCCAAAGGGACATCTCGCCATTTCACGCAAGAAGCTTCGGCCCGTGTGCTCAATTGCCAGAACCGTCTCCCTCATTGCGTATCCGGTTGATCACACGGGCTTTAGCGAGTCGGACCGCACGGGGCGTCATCCCCAATTCCATTGCCACATCCACTGATGTTCGACCCTCAATGGCTGTGAGCCAAAACGCGTGAATCGTGCTTTCCTGGAAACTCGCGCCAAACTGTTTGAGTTTCGAAAGTGCCGCATATACCGCCGCGGTAGAAGGAGCCGAATCCAACGAGGATGAGCGGTTGGGATCGGGAACGGTCGACAGATAGCTAAGCCAACCTGATCCACCGATGGCCTTGGGCTTGCCACGACGTCGCCGCAAGAGATCCCGAACTCGACTTAATGTGACCGTCTTGAGCCAACGGCGAAACGATCCACCCCCGTGTTGTCTGCGGAACGTCTTGATTCCATTCACAAGGGAGCGATAGGTGTCCTGCACGACGTCTGCGGCATCCTCGCTTTGAAGTCCCGACTCGCGTGCCCAGGCGTAAATCAATGGTCCGTAGCGATCCACAAACTCCTTCCACGCCAACGGCGCGTCCGCAGCAACCCGGTTTACCAGGTCCATGTTCGTAGAATTATCATCGGACATCGCGTTATCAACCGTGCCGTCCGAATGTCGCAAGCGACGTGTGATCTCCAACTTACAGCAGATTCGAGCTCTATGAATCATGACCGAAACGGAGCCGAATTGCTAGCACCGATCCAGAAGTCTCCAAACGCTTGGGCAAGCGATACGTTTCGACAATCTCGTGTTCATGGTGGCTCTTCGAATTCTTCCAACTCTTTTCCGCTTTTGATCAACGCCCCTGTTTGTGCTTTCCACCTTCACACGGACGGATCAGATTATGCCACCCTTTTGGTTGCCGGGAATTGAGATCTCCCCCGGGCAACAACCAGCTTATCGTCCGGCGACTTGCTGATTGAAGCTCCGGGGGGCCTTCGATCTCTGGCATCTCAACGGCAAAGACCGCATGTGTAGGCGCGTATTCTTTTTCGAAGGTTTTGATTTGGGGGTATTCCGTCGGCCGCCGTGTCGGATCAATCAGGCCACCCGTCGTCAACGTGCCTTCAAGAATTGAGGGCCAACGCTGGCGCTGTTATCGCTTCCACGCTCTTCGACCGGCGATGAGTAGCACACTCGTCAGTAGTATGCCGATGACCAATAGCGGACGCGGTTGTGGTCTTTCACTACCTGAAGACCTCGGGGAGCTGTTGGCAACACTCCGGGCACCTGTTGTCCCTGGCCGCGACTGCTCTACGTCGACACTGAGTGTATTCCTGTCGCCACTCGAGGTTTTCGGGGATGGGGTAATGGCGGTTTTCACCGGTCATTCCCCGCGAGCGGCAGTCCGCCACCGTTCGCGGCGATACGTCGAAAAACTCAGCCACGCCTTTAAGCGATGTGGCGACCCAATCGGTTGTCTGACGGCTACTCAAGTGACACCCTTTTTGCGTACTACGCCATAGTTGCAATGCGATTGAGCCTTGAAAACCCGATAGGTGTACAAGCCAAAGTGTGGTGGTGAAGCGACCCAAAAAAAGTTTGTTAGGACGAGAAATCCGCTATCGCTTAACCCGCGCGCCGGGTACCCCCCTCACGGAGGACCCAAGACGTTGACCGACATTGCTGTGAGGTCGACGCTGCGGTGACGATTTGCGACGCGTGTTGAACGGAGTGTGATCACTGCCCATCGCCTCGACATCGCTCCCACGCGGTGCCCGATTGCTCATCTTGACACCCCCCTATCAAAACCCGCGAATAAGAAATCGCAGCTAGCCGTACGGTCTATGCCCTGTGAGGTTGTAGAAATCCGATGGGGCTATCCCGCGCTCCGACGCGGTTGACTTTGTGGCGGGCGTCGATGTTTCAGGTTGCCGACGCTCATGTTACCGACGAGTGCATGGACAGACGCAAACAGGGGTTGCCGAAGTGCAGGCTTTTTCGTTGATCATGTCAAGGAGATTCGCCGCGTAACGAAATCAAGTCTTCAAAGAATACTCACTAGCTGGGCGTTCCTGGCGGGTTTTTCATGTGCTGGTTGAAACCGACGCCCAGCGCGCCTCCGTACGGAATCCAGACAACTCGACGCGATATGTGAGTCGGCCGGGAATTGGACCCGTTAGCGGATGGCTGTGGTCATCCTGTCCTCCAACTCGCCTCCGGAGTGGTCGGCTATGGCCGGGGCCTCGCGACTCCTGACAAAGCACCACTGCCATCCTTCAATGGGTTGGTTTTTCAGAACGTTCCACAATACGTGTGGTTTGATAGGACCCAGTGCTTAACTCAACCCTCGCCGAATGCTGAAGACTCTCATGCCTCGTCGAACACTCAAAGGCGAGTAAGCCCCTGATTTGAGTGTCCAAGACTCATCCCGTTTTGACGGCTCTACGGAATTTGAACACGAGACGAGTTCTTCGGGCGGCAGAAGGTGTGGTTCCTCGCACGAACAGCTACGGTAACGGGTTGTGTCAAGATTCCGTCGGATTCTGTCACCCAAGCTGCTTCGTTCTTGATAATCTATTGTGGACAAGATTTTCAGCCCCGTCGTAACGTCCATAAGAGCGATCTTCGTGCGTGAATGTGCCGGCGAATGAGGTTTCATTCGCCCTGAGAGAGGTTTGCGTGGCTTCCCGTTGAAAAATGGAAGTCAGACCTGCGGTTAAGACAGCACTCGCTGGTTGTCAGACTGCATACAGGAATCGATTCAAATTCTCTGACGATCAAGAGTCTCGGTTCCGCGACAATTGGCGACTCTTGAACGTGAGTTGAAGCATGCCGGATCGACAACCCAAATCACAATCACAACAGTCCAATATTCGTCTGATTGTCTGTCCTGCCTGCCAGTATGGATTTCCGGAAGGTCGCGAACAGCAGGATGAATATGTCTGCCCCCGTACCGTCTGCGGACATCGATGGGAGGCGCTGTCGCAGACTGTGCGTGCCGTTCACGGCCAGGATCACCGGCAGCCCCTTCCGGAGTTGTGGGTCGTGGCGGGGGCAACTCGCTTTCATTTGGAATTGCCCGACGGAGAGACCTTAATTGGACGCGACGAGGACTGTCAGTTTCGGCTCGACAACCGCAGCGTATCGCGCCAACACGCCAAAGTTGTCCGACATGGTGAGCAGGTCACGATCGAAGATCTCGGAAGTTCCTGGGGGACGATCGTCAACGGGAACTATATCCAAGATGTGACGCCGCTACATGCGTGCGACGAAGTCGTCATCGGCGGCATCACCATCGAATCGGCAGTGCGGTTCGAAGCCATGAGTGTCGACCGTGACCTAGTTGACAGTACGCTTCTGTTGAGGAAAGCTGCGAAGGCGGCTCCGCAGGTGGACGGTTGTGAGACAAAAGTCATCTCTCTTGATCGCCGCCGTCTTACGTTTGGTCGATCCGAAGATCGCGATGTCGTACTTCCCGACACGATGATTTCCAAGCAGCACTCGTACGTCGAAAAAGATGGCGACGGGTACTGCCTCTATGACACACAAAGCCGCATCGGCACGTATGTCAACGGCGAGCCGATCATTCGCGCCCGGCTGGAAGCGGGTGACCGCGTGCAGATGGGGCCGTTTCTGTTTCGCTTCGAAGGCGACCGGCTGGTTCGCGTGCTCAAGCCAAAGTCCTTTGGCGTGGCAGCCAGAGGGATCACGCGAACCATTGGTTCGCTCACGCTACTGGACAAGATTGACCTCGTTCTCGAACCGGGTGAGTTCGTCGGACTGCTCGGGCCGAGTGGTGCCGGAAAAACGACGCTGCTCGACGCACTCAACGGCCTGAGACCCGCCAGCTCCGGCAGCGTGCTGATCAACGGAGAGCCTCTCTACGAACAGTACGACAGGTTGCGGCACTACATCGGATACGTTCCGCAGGACGACATCATTCACAAGGAATTGACTGTGCGGAGCGCGTTGACGTATGCCGCGCGCATGCGACTACCGTCCGATGTGAGCGCCGACGAGCTGAACAAAGCGGTCGATGAGACGCTAGAGACGCTCGATCTCTCCCATCGGGCGGATGTTCGCATCCAGTTGCTCAGTGGAGGACAGCGAAAGCGGGCCAGCGTTGGCGTTGAACTTCTCAGCAAGCCGGGAATTCTCTTTCTTGATGAACCAACATCAGGACTCGATCCCGGCACCGAAGCGCGATTGATGCGCATCTTTCGCAGGTTGGCCGATCAGGGTCGGACCGTCATCTGCACCACGCACGTTATGGAAAACGTCGATCTGTTCCACAAGTTGGTCGTTCTGGCACCGGGAGGAAAGCTGGCCTATTGTGGTCCGCCCGATGAGGTGCGGTCGTACTTTGGAATCGAGAAGTTCACGTTGTTGTATGACCGCATGGATGAGAAGACGCCGGACGAGTGGCAGCAGCAGTACCGCGAATCAGACCTGGCGCGAAAGAACCGACGCGCGCCGGCTAACGCAAAAGACCGCGGCCGCCGAACGCGCAGACGACGGCTTGCGACTGCGCCGCGATCCTCGGCCGTCGGTCAGTGGGCGACACTTACGAAACGCTTCCTCTCCATCTTGAAATCCGACAAGTGGAGCCTGGCCATTCTCTTTGCTCAGCCGATTTTCATCACCGGGCTGATCTGCATGGTCTGTCGCGATTTGCCTTTGATTCTGTTTCTGCTGGTCATCTCCGCATTGTGGTTCGGCTGCAGCAGTGCGGCGCAGCAGATCGTCAAGGAACGAACCATTTATCGTCGCGACAGGATGGTCAACCTCCGCCTTGACAGCTACCTAATGAGCAAGTTTCTTCCCTTAGCGGCTCTGACGAGCATTCAATGCCTGATCATGTTGGCCATCGTCCTCTTGACGCGCGAACATGAAGGATCGCTCATCGTGCATCTATCAGCATTGTTGTTGGCTGCCTGGAGCGGTGTCGCCATGGGGCTGATCATTTCGTCGGTTGCCGGTAACGCCGATAAGGCGATGTCCGTCGTTCCGCTCACACTCATACCGCAGATCATTCTCGGCGGCGTGCTGGTGGCATTGCCCGACATGAACGCGGCCACGCGGATGCTCTCTTACGGCACCATCTCACGTTGGTCAAACCAAGCAATGGAAATCGGCGTTCTCGACGGCAAGACGATCAATCAAGATCTCTTGGAAACAAAAGAGTATGTCCGCCCGTTGTGGAACCTCTATGACGACTACGATCTCACCGAATCGGAAGAACAACTTGAATTTCTCAAGGACAAGGATGACACCGAGATTACCAAGGCGTCCTTGATGCGTGTGGATCTGATTGTCCTGACGTGCTTTATTATCGTTCAGCTCATGATCACCACGGCCGTTCTGAGATCCCGCGACACGTTCTGATCGCGTCAACTCGGAATACTTAAGGCAGCGACGGAGGGTATGTCGATGGCGGCGACGAAATCACAAATTGCGGATCTCTCAACCGAGCAACAGACGCTGTTGCAGTCGTATCTGACGACGCTGAAATCGACTTGGAATGAAGATCGATTGTCCGGTGTGGTGCCTCTCTTGCCGCCTGCGCCCGATGTCCTGCGACAGCCGGCTCTTGCTGAACTGGTCAAGGTCGACTTACGCCTGCAGTGGCAGGAAGGGCACGAAGTCTACCTGCAGAGTTATTGGGAGACCTACCCCGAACTGGGCACTGCCGATACCGTCGCCGTCGAGTTGATCGTCGCCGAATATAGTGCTCGAAAAAAAGCTGGACATGCCCCTGACTTCGACGCGCTGTTAAAGCGTTTTCCACAACAGAGCGCCGAATTGAGGCGATTGGCGGCAAGAAAGAAGAAAGGGAAGAGCGGCGAATCTCAGTTGTCACTTGCGGCCAGTGAAACGCAATCATTCAACAGCTCGACGAATGCCGGTCCGCAATCGCCGGCACAAGCGGCCCGCTTACCGGAGCAGTTCGGACGCTACCGCATCGTCCGCCGACTCGGACAAGGAGCGATGGGAGACGTCTATCTCGCCGAGGATACCCAATTGAATCGGCAGGTGGCTCTGAAAGTGCCCAAGCTGGAAAAAGAGAACAAAGCTCTCTTGGACCGCTTTTATCGAGAGGCTCGAGCCGCCGCCGGTCTGCATCATCCTAACATCTGCCCCGTGCACGACGTGGGCGAGATCGACGGCGTGCATTTCCTGACGATGGCCTATATCGAAGGCCGGCCACTCTCGGCTTACGTCAAGGCAGGCAAGCCGCTGCCGGTTCGCGCGGTCGTTGCAATCGTGCGCAAACTGACCCTGGCATTATCTGAGGCGCATGCCAGGGGCATTTTGCACCGTGACCTTAAACCATCCAACATCATGACCGACAAAATGAAGCAGCCGGTGGTGATGGACTTCGGCCTGGCACTGAGTGTGAACAGCGAGCAAAGCCGCTTGACGAAGACGGGTGCTATCCTGGGAACTCCGGCGTATATGCCACCCGAACAGGTCAAGGGAGAACTGGATGAGCTGGGTCCGGCAAGCGACGTCTACAGCCTGGGGATCATTTTCTACGAGCTATTGACCGGCCAGGTTCCCTTCGAAGGCCCGATCGCTTCGGTGTTGGGACAGATCCTGGCGGTCGATCCACGGCCACCATCGGCTCATCGTAAGAATTTGGATCCTAAGCTAGATGAGATTTGCTTAAAGGCGATGGCCAAACCGATCGACGAGCGTTTCACCTCGATGGCCGAGTTCGCTCAGGCGCTGACTGATTGGGCAAGAGCATCCAACCGAGACTCACCAGTCCCGCTGGAAGTTGTTCCGGAAGCCAAGCCATCTGCCGATGATACGGTGCTTCCTACCGCTGACGAGAATATGGATCACTTGTTCCAATCGTTCGCGGGGGACGAAAACAGCCAGTTGGGGAGCATACTCGAACGTGGCAGAACGACGACACGTCGGAAAAATCCGATCATGGCGTTATGGAACCGGACCCATCCGATATACCGTTGGACAATTGCGTCTTCCGGGGTGGCGGCACTCTTGATCCTGGGCGCGATCATTGTCATCCACACGCCGGGAACAACGGTCGAGATCGACACGCAGGAAGAAAAAACGACCGTCGTCGCGCTGAATGACAAGATCACGGTGAAAACGACGCCGACCGATCAGCAAGCGAAGCCGGACGAGAAACCAAAACCGCAGACGGGCACGCCTCCCGAGCCAAAGAAGGGTCAGGGTGAAGGACCGCCTGCGGTTGACGAATCTTCGTTGACAAAGAATGACGATCCGGCTCCTGAGACGAGTGACGCCAAGGCGGAAGAACCAGCGAAACCGACTGACAGCGAAGAACACCCCCCGCCCCCCATCAAACCTGCCAAACCTGCGACGAACGAATCCCCTGACCATGTCGCCGCGAAGTGGGTGCTCGGTATCGGTGGAACTATCACTGTGTTTCCAGGCGATACAACAATCAGCAAAGCGGAAGATATCCCCATTGGCGAATTCGAGCTCATAAAAGCCGATCTGTACGGTAATAAGAATGTCGACGACGTTGGATTGAGCAATCTCTCGGGATTGACACATATTGAAGAGCTTGGCTTGAACAGTACACCCGTTGGCAACGCCGGACTGGCACACTTGAGAGACCTGAAAACTCTGAAGGTGTTGGAACTCGGGTCGACTTCTGTGTCTGATGCGGGATTGGCCAATCTGTCGGGACTCACGGCGATCACCAAATTGATTCTTTGGAACACCTTGATCACGGATGACGGACTGCGATATTTGCAGCCGATTTTGCAATTGCAAACGCTGAATCTCGACGGCACCCACATCAAAGGTGACGGACTCTCGGTTTTGGCGGGAATCTCGACACTTGAAGACTTATCGTTGAGTAAGACTCGCTTGACAGATGATGGCCTTGAGAGAGTCGCCGAGTTGCGTAACCTCCAGGAATTGAATCTGAATGGGACGTCGATTACTGATGCCGGATTGCGGCATCTGAAAGTGCTAACTCACCTCGCAACACTTTATCTCGCCGACTGCGAGAAAATTGTCGGAACTGCACTCAACGATTTGGCCGAGATCCCGGGACTGACAACTCTGAGTCTATACGGCACACAGGTCACAGATGCGACCGTCAGTCATCTTACGCAATTCCCAAACTTGTCTGATGTAACTCTCGACTTCACACAGATCACCGACCGAGGTCTGCTGACCATTGCCAAAATCAATTCCCTGACATATCTCACCCTGTCCGGCCTAGAGATAACTGATGCCGACCTCAAGACGATTGCAAAAATGAAGGAACTCAGATCTTTAGGACTGTCTCATACAAAAATAACGGATGCCGGACTGAAATACCTCAAGAAACTTTCCAGATTGGACATGCTGATTCTCAATGGAACGCGCGTCTCCGACGAAGGCATCCGCTCGCTTCGTACGATGAAGCAGTTGTCTTCGCTTCAAATCGCGGATTGCGCCGGAATAACGGCAAAAGGATATTCACAACTCAAGAGCGCGCTACCTCAATGTGATATTTATTCTGACTACGACGAGTAGCTCGTGCGTGCGTTGTACGATCCCAAACCAGCTGTCGGCTGAATTGCGTCGTAACGGAACCATTCAATGGCGGCAAAGAAGAAACAACGAGACAACAAGTCGGCACAGTCGCCACCGACTGCCGGTGAGACGCAGCCGTCGGTCATCTCGACGCAGTCCGATGCGCGGCCAGCCGCGCAGGGGGCCCGCTTACCGGAGCGGTTTGGCCGCTACCGCATCGTCCGACGGCTTGGCCAGGGAGCGATGGGAGACGTCTATCTCGCCGAGGACACCCAACTGCAGCGACAGGTGGCGCTCAAAGTTCCCAAGCTGGAACTGGAAAACAAGAATCTGCTGGAACGCTTCTACCGCGAGGCTCGTGCCGCCGCCGGTCTGCAGCATCGCAACATTTGCCCCGTCTTCGACGTGGGCGAGATCGACGGCGTGCATTTCCTGACGATGGCCTATATCGAAGGCCGGTCCCTCTCGGCTTACGTCAAACCGGGCAAGCCGCTACCGGTCCGCTCGGCCGTTGCCATCGTGCGCAAACTGTCCCTGGCCTTATCCAAGGCGCATGGCCGGGGCATCCTGCATCGGGATCTCAAACCGTCGAATGTCATGATCGACGCCGACAAGCAACCGGTGGTAATGGACTTCGGCCTGGCGCGTAAGGTTGACGCTGAGGAGAGCCGTTTAACACAGACCGGTTCGCTGGTTGGCACGCCGGCGTATATGCCGCCCGAGCAGGTCAAGGGAGAACTGGATGAGCTGGGTCCGTGCAGCGACGTCTACAGTTTGGGGATCATCTTCTACGAACTGTTGACCGGCCAGGTTCCCTACGAGGGCCCGATCGCCTCGGTGTTGGGGCAGATCCTGGCCGTTGATGCACAGCCGCCGTCGGTGCATCGAAAAAACCTCGACCCCGCTCTGGAGGCGATCTGTCTGAAGGCAATGGCCAAGCCGATCGAGGAGCGGTACGCCTCGATGACCGAATTGGCCACCGCCTTGACGGGCTGGCTGAAAGGGTTGCCCGGACAACGTACCGAACAGCTCGAAGAAGCCGCCGCCGAGGCCCTGCCGGTTCCGCAAGACGAGGACGAGACGCTCGTACCGAGTGAAGCGAACATGGACCACCTGTTCGCGTCACTGGTCGACGACGAGCCGCCGGGAATGTTGGACCGCGTGCGAAAGCGCGGCCGCAAATCGAGCGGCCGCAAGTCTCGAAAACCAGCCAAGCCCTCCAACGCGTTGATGGGGCTCTGGAACCGCATCCCTGCGCAGAATCGTTGGATTGTCACCACAGTCGCAGGCGGGGCGCTGGCACTGCTGCTGGGTGTGATCATCATCATCAAGACGAAGGACGGCACGGTCGAAATCGACACCAAGGGGAAGGATGTGAAGATAACGCTTGATGGTGACAATGATGGCGTCGAGCCGAATCGGGATCCGGAGGAAGCGGATTACTACGCTTCGCTACCAGTCGGACGACCGGAAAAACTTGCCTTCTGCAACGATCGCTTCCAAGGCTGTCCTGCGATTAGCTCTGACGGACTGGAGCTCTTTTTTCAGGGCATAGACGCGAGTGGACCAGGAAATGAGGATATCTTCGTGGCCCGCCGGAAAGCTCTCTCTGAGCCGTTCAATAAATTCGCTCCACTCAGAATGGCCTGCAGTAAAGAGCATGAATATGGCCCGTTCGTGTCCTCCGATGGTTTGGCGCTCTATTTCGCTTCGGCACGAGTGATTCCACCATCGAATCCAAGATTGAAGCATCGTCACATTTATGTCGCGAAACGTTCGCAGAAAGGCCACGAGTTCGGTGAAGCTCAATTGATCAGCGAACTGGCCACACGGCAATACGACACGCGTCCTGTGGCTTCTCCGAATAAGAACAGCCTTGTCTTCAATAGTTCTGGCGTCTTTGGATCGACCGGAAAAACGTTTTACGCATCACGTTCGGATGACAACACCACGTTTCAAGTCTCCTCCACCAACCTGCCCTCACCGACATTTCCAGTTGCCTTGGGTGACAATGGCTCACTGATCTTTGCTGAGACCGACAGCGGAGAAATCGATAAAGGTTTGGCAAGCCTCTACGCCACTTGGACCACTGCAGGACCAGACAATTACGTCGATCCGGTGCACATCACCGACATCGGCAACGGATCCTGGAACGTTGGAGCGTCTCTGACGGCAGACGCGCGAGTTCTGTTCTATCGCTCCGGTTTAGATGTATTTGCGATGCGTCTCAGTGATGAGACCGCGGAGAGAATCCGCGAAGTGTTGGACTGGAAACCAGGCCTGCCACGACCATGGCAGGCAAATACTGATAGCGCAGCAAACTCGAACGATCAGGAACCGCAACTGGCCCTCGCCCCCTTCTCAGCTGACGAGGCCAAGCAACATCAAGAAGCCTGGGCAAAGCATCTCGGCGTACCGGTTGAAACGACCAACTCCATCGACATGAAACTTCGACTCATCCCGCCGGGCGAGTTCATGATGGGGTCGTCTGAGGACGAGATCAAACTTCTGAAAAACAAGGATGCCAACGATCTGGGATTGTCTCAAGATCAGGTCGATGCCATCACGGGAGAGGGTCCCCAGCATCGCATACGAATCACCAGGCCGTTTTACTTGGGCTCAACGGAAGTAACACATGAACAATGGAAGGCTGTCATGGGCACGAATCCGTGGCTTGACGAGAAGGGGAAAAAAAGGGACTACGTTGAAGAAGGCCCGGATTTTCCCGCAACACACGTGGGTTGGAGTGAGGTCGTACAGTTTTGCCGACGCCTCGGTGAGAACGAAGGCATCGAAGGAGTCACATACCGGCTCCCGACCGAAGCGGAATGGGAATACGCGTGTCGTGCAGGTAGCCAGGAAAGGCACTTCTATGGAAATACTCAAAAGCACGCGGCTTATGCATGGTACTCAGAGAATAAGGTCAAGAAGTGGATGCGTCCCGTTGGCAAAAAGAAGCCCAATCCCTTCGGCTTATACGACATGTACGGCAATGTGTGGGAGCATTGTTACGATTGGCTCAGCATGGACTACTACAGCCAGTCGCCAGTCGATGATCCTCAGGGCCCGGAAACCGGAATACGTAGAGTTTCCAGGGGTGGTGATTGGTACAACAACCATCTCGTGCAACGGTCGGCAAATCGTGGCGTTCTAATACACAAGGAACGCTCTGAGCAAGGATGGCAAACGCTCGGTTTCCGCATCGTCCGGACGACCGATGCCGAAGTGAAACGACCAGTTCCCGTGAAGTCGATCGACTTGTCAAAAGCGAAAGTTCTCTTCCAGGACGAATTCGACGATCCTAAGAGCGGCTTTCCGATCGGGGAGTTCAAGAATGCACGCACGAGAGGATATCGGGATGGAAAATACTTCATCGGTTATGTTCGTGGAAAACGCCGTTTTCTGTGTAACAAGTTCGACACACCCTATTCAGTTCCCTCAGATTTTGCGTGCGAGATCGTCGGTCGCCTCGGTGAGCCGTGCAAGAATTGGGCATTGCATGTACACAGCAAAGACCGACAACATGCCGTTAGTTTCGCGATCAATCGTGAGGGGGAATTGAGCGTCGGTCCGAATTTGGGTGTCCAGGGACCCGCAAGCCAGACGTTCGCACATCCTGCAATCAAGAAAGGATCAGAGTTCAACACGCTGCTGGTTACAGTCCGAAATGGGAAAACGAGCGCATTCGTAAATGGTGAGGCAATCTGTACGGATATTGCAGTTTCAGACGAGTTGACACCAGCGAATCTACTTTTCTCAATCTGCTCGCATCAGCTACAGGCGACCACCGTCGAGTTTGAACGCATGACCGTCTGGTCACTCGATCCTGTTCAGAGTTTGGGCCCGTCGACGCTACAGAAAAAGCCAGCGCCCACGAAAACTGTCGGCCGGCCGGGCGAAGAAATCGCCCAGCGGCGGCAGGAGTATCTCGACAAGTACCTCGTGCCTCTTATGGAAGACAAGGTTCGGATCAAAGACGAGAGCGATCGATGGCTCCCGCCTTTGAATCTGGGCAAGAGGATGAACGTAGATCGTTCGTGGATGCCGGCGTTGAGTCCAGATGGCAAAGAACTGTACTACGGCGTATGGCGGACTCGTGCTGGAGATGCATACAAACCACCGGACATACATCGAAGTTTGTGGCGCGGGGACAGGTGGAGTGATCCTATTCCGGTTTTGGCGGGAAATACGCAACTCACTTCTGGTCCGATCCGAATTTCAAATGATGGACGGATCATGGCACTTTGTTCTGGAACGATTAGTTTTCCAAACGAACCAAATTATGGTCGTTCGGACGTCTACATCGCCACTCGACAAGGTGACACATGGTCCAAACCAAAGAACGCGGGTCGCGCGCTGAAAACATCTGAGCGGGATGACTCCGAAGAATGGGGTGTGGGATTCGTTCGTGAAAGTGACGCCATCTGTTATTCAAGTGGACGCCAGCTCTGGACCTCAGAAAAGACGTCGAAAGGTTGGCAGGACCCTAAAACAATGGGATTGCAAGAGGCCACTCATCCCTGTTTCGGTCCCCTAGGCGACCAGTTGTACTTCGTATCAAGGCGTGAAGGAGGATTTGGCGGCGAAGACATATGGATGGTTGAACGAACGGGTGACGGGTGGTCAAGACCAAGCAACCTCGGCAATGTGGTCAATGGTGGTGGCGACGAGTGCCATCCCGCGTTCAGCCGGGACGGGTCGATCATGTACTACTGCAGCTGCTGTCCCTGGAATTTGCGGGTCACCGGCAAAGCCGAAAGCGAAGTCGCGATTCGCCACATGGCCGAGATCTACGCTCTCGGCGAAGCGGAAATCCCCGGGCCATCCGTGGCGGCACCTTCGTTGGAGGATGCCAAAAGCATCTCCGACGTCGTCACAACGCTGCCCACAGCCGCGGCGACCACGAAAACACCCACGACGCCTAAACCAGACGAACAGTGGCAATCCCTCTTCAACGGTAAGGACCTCACCGGCTGGCAGCCGATGCATTCATCCGGGCCCAGAGAGGTTAATCACGAGACCAGCCAAGGGGGATGGACGGTCGAAAAAGGTGTGCTGATCTGTTCGACCGATGAACCCGGGTGGCTGAAGTCCGACCAGCAATATGAAGATTTCGAGTTGCAGCTGGAATACAGGCTCATTCCGGGCGGCAACAGCGGGCTGCTGTTTCGCACTCCTGATCGTGGGCAGCTTGGATACGTAGGCATGGAGATTCAGATCCAAGACGATGCTGCGATCCATGCCAGATCTCCCCAAGAACCAAACCAACATAGTGGTGGCATCTATCGAGCTGTCTCGCCGAAGCTGAATGCCACGAAGCCTCCCGGAACGTGGAATCGGCTTGTCGCGCGCTGTCGGGGCGATGATGTGATCGTCACCCTTAACAATAAGCAAGTCGTCAGCGTCGACATGAAGACTGTTACCACGCTGAAAGACCGTCCCCGCGCGGGTTATCTCGGCCTGTATAACTTTGCCGGCTTGGCCAAGGGCACCGCCTTTCGCAACATTCGCATGCGCAAATTGAAATAATCACGAGCCGGCGACGATATTCCACGTTTTTGTGTCACCGAATCCGCCACGTTCTTGATAAACAGAGAGTGGCCGGGATTGTCCGCGTGAACGCCCAAACGTCGATTCCGCTGGAACAGTGTGTGAAGAATTGAGGGATAGCAACTCATGGGAAAACCATCCGATCCTAAAACGTATCTGTTGGGCGGTGCCGTCGTTGTGCTGCTGGCAGTCGTTGCCGTGCTCGTAATTCGTGTCGAAGGCGATCGTACCCGGGAAACGATCCGCGAAGTCGCCCAGGAAACGCGAGTGGAAATCGAACAAGCCGCCAAAGAAGGCGTGGAAGAAGCAACCGACGCTGCCAAGGAGGGGGCGCGCGACGCCGTTCGTGAAGGCGTCAAAGAAGCGGGTAAGGTCGTCCGGGAACTGCCGGGTGACGTTCTCGAAGACATTCTCGACATCGTGCGAGGAGATTCCTCAGGCCGAGCGGAAGACGACATAGCGAACAGTGACACCGTCGTCGAGGGCGGCGACACGACGAAGAAAGCAGGTGACACAGCTGACGAAAGCGCTCCTGCTGAAGAAGCGACTCCCGATCAACCAAAAAGTGAAAAGAAGGAAAACCGACTCAAGCCCCAGAATCTGGTGACGGAGATCTTCAAGCTTGGCCGGGAAGTTGCCAAAGCGGCCGACGATATCGCGCAAGAAACCTTGGGACTGACCATCGAAGACGAGAAAGAGGTCGGCGAGAAGTTTCATCAGCTATTGCTTAAACAACACAAGACCCTCGACGCGCCCGCAGAGCAAACGCGGATTGCGGATCTAGCAGCACCATTACTTGAAACGCGAACGCGGAAGGAGATCGAGTACACGTTTACGATCGTGGATGGCCCGGAGGTCAATGCGTTTGCGCTTCCCGGAGGCTATGTCTACGTGCATCAAGGGCTGCTGGAATTTGCGAAGAGTGACGCGGAATTGCAATTCGTGCTGGGACACGAGATCGGGCACGTCGACTTGAAGCATTGCATCCGCAAATTCACCTACGCCGTCCGGGCGGGGGAGTTTGCCGGGATGCCGGCCGAGCAGGCCGTAACGGCCATCTACCATTTGTACGAACTGCAGTTCAATGAGGATTCGGAATTCGCGTCCGATGAGTACTCCTTCTTACGTCTACTCGATCTGGGGCGGACGCGAGACGAGGCGCTCAGCTTTCATCGCAGGTTGACAGAACACCTCAAGGGATTGGGCGTCGAGACGGCCGAACGTGAGCCGACCAGTGTACCGGACGCGATTTCCCTGGAATTTGACAATCACTTTCGTTCGCATCCCCCCAACGAAGAACGGACTAAGAAGCTCGAAGTGATCGAGAAACCGTAGCCGGGTCGCGCGCCGCGCGGCGGGTGTTCTGACGCCTCAAGACAACGTCCAATTGCAGCCTCACCAGAGAAATGTTTCAATGCAGTGACAACACGCGTCGTTCCGAGTTCGGGGCTGACTTCTGTCGCTGTCGTATTGCTCTTGGTGAGACCCAATGCGCGTCAAACTGATCGTTGTCGCCGGCCCCCACGAAGGACGCGAGTTCTCGTTTTCTGAACACGACAATTTTATTGTCGGACGAGGGAAACAGGCGCATTTTCGCCTGTCCATGAAGGATCCCTACTTTTCTCGCATCCATTTCATGGTGGAAGTGAATCCGCCGGTGTGCCGGCTGATGGATATGCAGAGCACAAACGGGACAGTTGTGAACAGCCGTCGCGTCAAACGCAGCGATCTGAGCGACGGCGATGTGATTGGCGGCGGTGATACAAAAATCCGCGTTTCCATCGAAGTGGGGCAGCCTCTCTCCCCCGAACAGACCATTGCGCCGCCGAAGCGAAATCGGGCCCTGGACGGCCCTGGCGGAAACCGCGCATCAGACGCAACGCTCGCTCCGCCCACGGGCAAGGCGGAGCGGGCACTCGAACGGCTGGTTCGGGAGTCCGACCGGGCGCGTCAGAAAAACTCCGCCACTCCCCCACCGAATGTCGAGCCTGCTTCGCAGGGGCTGGAGTCAACGGCAGATATGCCGGCCGGCTGCGAAGTGCTGCCCAATGATTATGAGGAGATGATTCGCAATTCCCCCCAGCCAATCGCCGGCTACCAGATCATCAAGGAAATTGGGCGAGGGGCGATGGGGGTAGTCTACCTGGCGCTTTCGATCGCCGGTAATGCCGTTGTGGCGCTCAAGATGATTAAGCCGGCCGTCGAAGCATCGCGGGAAGACCTAGTCCGATTTTCGCGAGAGGCGAGCATTCTGAAATCGCTTTCGCATCCGTCGATTGTCGCGTTTCGCGACATGGGAGAATCGGATGGGATGCTCTACTTCGCCATGGATTATGTGCAAGGGCAAGACGCCTCGAAGCTAGTTCGCTCACACGGAGAACTGTTTTCGGTGTGGCGTGCCGTCAACATTGCATGCCAAATGCTCGAAGCGCTCGAATACGCACATGGCCAGGGATTCGTGCATCGCGACATCAAGCCAGCCAACCTGATGGTGGCCGAACATGACGGCCGCGAGGTGGCCGTGCTAAGCGATTTCGGCTTGGCGCGGCATTATCACGCGTCGAAATTGAGCGGTCTGACAATGATGGGCGATGTGGCGGGAACGACACCCTACATGCCTCCCGAGCAGATCACGCACTACCGTGACGCGAAACCAACCGTCGACCAGTACGCCGCGGCGGCCACCTTGTACTTCCTGCTGACGAAGAAGCATATTTACGACTTCCCCCATGACGTCAGCCAGCAGCTGATGATGATTTTGCAGAAGGCCCCCGTCCCTATCGAGGAACGTCGCAGCGATATTCCGAAACGTCTGGCCGAAATTGTTCATCGTGGTTTGACACGCGAGCCGGCGGATCGGTTCGGTGACGTGGGAGAGATGCGGGCGGAGCTGTTGGGGTTCTGTGGGTCGTAGAACGTGATGAGCGAAGTTGGGATTGCCGTGCGCTCATCGAATCCCAGTATTTCGGGATGAGAGTGTATCGTGGTCAACACTCGCCATCGATGACAGTCAACGGGGCGGTCCGTGCTGCCGTGTATCCCACGTGCGGCACGCCCTCGTTGTGGCAAAAGGAAATCCTTGGCGATCCGTCCTGCGTCAGCTTCTCTTTCGACAGCTCCATTCGCGCCAAGCCAAAGTTCATCAGACGCGGTTCGCCGTTTTTGTTGAGTATCACGCTGGCTGGCTTGATGTCGCGGTGAATGATCCCCGACGCCTGCACGGAATCGATTCGTCCGGCCAGCTTGCGGACGATTTCGGCTATTTGACTGGCCAGCTGATGCCACACTCCTTTTTCATTCGGGCGGCCCGGCTTCCATTTACCGCTGAAATCAGTAACCCGATGAGAAAGAGCATGATATAGATTCCCTGCACCGACCCGGCAAGCCGTGGAACCGCGTGAACAATCACATAGGAACAAAAGGTGCCGATTACCGCGAGACCCCAGGTTGCAACGAGGAAGATGTCGATGCTTCTCAACTCAAGTTGTTTCCAAGCGCGGAACGATTCGGTCGGCACGTTGGGAAACTCATCCGCCGATAGCCGTGCCAGTTTTGGGCGATTGGCAGCATAGACGACTCCAACGATGAGAAGAACGATTTGCGTCATTGTGTTGCTCCTTTTTAGCGTTGCGATGGCCACCTTTCGTCTTCCGGCGAGCACTTTGCCGAATCATTCTCAAGATGCCTGGCAAGATCGTTTCCAGCTTCAGGTCCATCGTCCAGCTGACACCAGGGGCCGCCTCAAACCACATGGTTCTTCGGATTTCCCTCTGGTGACGTAATCAGGAAACCGACGAAAAAAGTGACACTATTTGTTGCCTGATCCGTCGGGAAAAGGGAGAATGGCGGTTTTGACCTTTGGCATCGTGTCCCACGCAATCCTTGCGAGACGAGTCACCTCATGGGGGAACAGGATCAATCACCCGGTTCGATCACGCGCCACATTGACGCCCTACGTTCCGCCGACGAAGAGGTCCGCAATGAAGCGGCACAAGAGATCTGGAATCGATACTTCCGGCGGCTTTCGGCGTTGGTGCGGACGCATCTCGATCAGAGGTTACGCCGCCGGGAGGACGAAGACGACGTCGTCCAGGAAATGTACCACAGCTTCTTTCGCCGTCAGCAAAAGGGAGATTTTGACCTAACCAGTCGCAACGAGTTGTGGCAACTGCTCGTAACGATTGCGTTGTGTAAAACGCGAAACACGGCACAACGTCATCAAAGCCAACGGAGAGATTACCGCCGAGAATTTCACTCGAACCGCAGTTCCGATTCTATGGTTCCAGACAGACTTCTGGAGCAGATGGATGCCGCAGGTCCCACTCCTTCAGAAGCGGCCGCCATTGCCGAAGAAGTTGAGCGACGTCTTCAAATCTTGTCCGAACCACTCCGACAGATTGCCTGCTGGAAACTCGAAGGCCACACTCATGAGGAGATTGCCGGGCTGATGAATTGCTCGAAGCGCACGGTGATTCGCAAGGTGGAACTCATCCGCAAAGAATGGACGGAATTCGGTGATACCGAACCGTAGGCTGTCGTTTTCTTGTTTCTTCCGGCCAATCGTTCTTCCCGTGTAGGGAGTGGCTCGTAAAAACCTGCAGGACACCTTTTGTCAGCATTCTCGAATGCGGTGGATTGGCCGTTTTATGAAAGATCTGGAGCTTGCCGACTTGCGTTGGATTGACGCCGTCGTCGATCGATTCGAGGCCGCCTGGCGATCCGGCGGTCGACCATCTCCCGAAGATTTTCTTGGTGACGCGACCGGTGAAAGACGACGAGCGTTGATTCGAGCCCTCGTTCAACTCGATTTTGAATACGGCGACCATGGCGACTTCACAGCGTATCTGGATCAACACCCAACGCTGAGCGACGATCTCTGCGACCGCGAAGATCTCTTCGACGACACCTCGAACCCGGCAAACCACCGTGTCATTCTTAGGGTCGTCGGTGGGTCGCACGAAGGGCGTCTTTTTACGTTCACGGAGGATCGAACGGTCACAATCGGCAGCGGCTGCGGCGCTCATTTTCGTCTCGCAGAGAAAGATGCGGAAATCGCGGAAAGTCACTTTGAGTTGCAATTGACATCTGACGGCTGCCACCTCACGCACCTGGCACCTGGCCGCGTAACGATTCTCGAAGGACGTAGTGTCCTGACGGAAACCATCGAGGATGGAGCGCTTGTCACGCTCGGAAACACGATGCTCAAAGTGTCAATACTGTGATGATCCGACGGTGAATATCGACGGTCAGTGCTTATTCTTCAGTTCCGTCGGAAAGCGGGCGATGGACGAAACCAATCGACTAACAGTGATTGCCACTGGCCGCCTACGAGGATGACCGATCCGTCGCTGCTTCGATGCGGCGCGAATCTGCACCGGACGGCATGATATGGTCTTGGCCGGTTGTTGACTCGTCATGAGAATCCCTTTCCTCCCTAAAAGTGTGCCACGTGATGTGAGAAAATCACAGCCAGTGACCTTAGCCCTCGGGAAGCCGCTGGCGACACTCGAGGCAGGTGTTGAACCTGGCAGCGACGTCTCTACGTCGGCGCTGAGTGTATTCCTGTCGCCGCTCGAGGTTTTCGGGGATGGGGTAATGGCGGTTTTCACCGGTCATTCCCCGCGAGCGGCAGTCCGCCACCGTTCGCGGCGATACGTCGAAAAACTCAGCCACGCCTTTAAGCGAT
>Ga0315336_1002490_pt1 | contig 27903 bp, 21 predicted proteins | sample ASW5metaG_FD_204512 | JGI IMG/M metagenome (GOLD analysis project Ga0315336, IMG submission 204512) | Ammonia-oxidizing marine archaeal communities from Monterey Bay, California, United States - ASW #5 | ecosystem: Environmental > Aquatic > Marine > Intertidal zone | place: USA: California... | reverse complement strand
CATTCATTCACTCCCACCGAGAATCGGCGATTTTTTTTTACAGCTTACTACAAGAACAATCCAATTGGGTATGCAGGACTTAAGGGCTCTTTCGAAAGCTTGACGAACGACGAATCATCGGCTAGTATCGACGACATGGATAAGAAACAAGGTTCAAAATTTTCCTTCCTCCGAATTTTAATTCTCCTTTTTTTATCACTTACGACCATTTTTCTTTTCTACGCGTTCGGTCGCCCGATTTGGACTCCTTTATACCTCACGCTCATCGGCGAGGAGACGGTTGGAAGTGTGCTGAACGAAATCGAACCACAATCAAACGACTATTGGATACCGCTATTCACGAGTGCTGGCGTAACGTATCCTCCGGATACCGTCACGTTTCTCGCGTTTAAAGAAGAAGGCCTCTTCGAAATTTGGGCCGCTAACCGAAAAACTGACCCTACGCATATTGTCACGATACCTATCACGAGCAGAAGCGGCACCATCGGACCAAAACGCAGAGAGTTCGATTTGCAGGTTCCGGAAGGAATCTACGATATTACTGGCTTGAACCCCAATAGCAGATTCCATTTATCTATGAAAGTCGACTATCCCAACGAATGGGACAAACAACACGCGTCTGATGAAGACGTTGACCGTATGGGCGGAGACATTTTCGTACACGGAGGAGGCGCCTCGATTGGATGTATCGCACTGGGAAACGAGAATATCGAAAAAGTATTTACGTTGGTTGCAAAAACCGGATCGAAAAATACCCAAATCATAATCGCGCCGTTGGATTTACGCGTTGAGTCACAAGACCGAAAATTACCGGCGGAGGAAGAGTGGTATTCAGAACTTTACGCTCAAATTTCCGAAGAAATAAAACAATTTCCCGGCAGGGCAAAGTAACCGCCACATCGACAAACTAAGTATGAGTGAATACAATGAGCTTGTAAATAGAATCTTTGAGCACAAAATGAGGAGGACGCAATGGCGAGCCACGAAATCGATTACGAACTAATCGGCGATGACATGCAAATTGTCGAAGTTGAATTGGACCCCGGCGAAACGGTGATTGCCGAAGCGGGCGCCATGAACTACATGGAAGAAGGCATCAACTTCGAGGCCCGCATGGGAGACGGTTCCGAAGCCGAAACCGGCATTATGGGCAAATTATTAGGTGCCGGGAAACGCGTCCTCACGGGTGAAAGCATCTTCATGACGCACTTCACGCACGAAGGCTCCGGGAAATCGCGGGTGTCGTTCGCGGCCCCCTACCCCGGTAAAATTATTCCGGTCGATTTGGATGCCGCAGGCGGCGAACTCATTTGCCAGAAAGATGCCTTCCTCTGCGCGGCGAAAGGCACCAAGGTTTCCATCGCCTTCAACAAGAGACTGGGCGCCGGCTTCTTCGGCGGTGAAGGCTTCATCTTGCAAAAACTCCAAGGCGATGGACTCACGTTCATCCATGTGGGCGGTACGGTTATAAAAAAAGAATTGCGGGGCGAAACACTGCGGGTCGATACCGGATGCCTGGCCGCCTTCAGCACCGGTATTTCCTACGACATTGAACGCGCCGGAAATCTGAAATCCATGTTCTTTGGCGGCGAAGGTCTCTTTTTGGCAACCCTTCGCGGACACGGCACCGTATGGCTTCAGAGCCTTCCCTTTTCACGGCTCGCGGACCGCGTCCTTCAACATGCTCCCAGCGCAGGCGGTTCCGATAAAGGCCAGGGTTCCGTCCTCGGCGGGCTTGGCAATATATTGGGCGACTAAATAAAAAAACCGCCGCGAGTCTATCGATTCGCGGCGGTTTCATTTTCGATTGTTTAAATTTTAGTCGAGCGTGTAGCTCATCCAGCCTTCCAGTAATTCGGCGCCGGGCTTCACGTCAACCGAAGCATCCGGATTGGAAGCATTCATTTCGGAATTGTCATACTTGGCCGAAATCGTAACCACCGTTCCCTTGGGAGCCTTGAACGCTTCAACCAATTCGTAGTTGTAGTGCCAGTTGATGTCCCAACGCGGAATATTCACCAGCGTTTCTTCCGAACCACTCGGCGTTTTTGCCGTGATGGTTACGCTTTTACCACGCATCCGTACGACCGGATTGAAGGAAACAATTTCACCGTCGGCTTCAAACGTATAACTCGCCGTCAGTGTTGTGTCTTTGGCACCAGCAGGAATCGTGAAATCATCATTCCCAAGACGAGCCGTCTGCAATGCTTTGAGTCCAGCGCTGCTATCTGCAAATTTCAACGCGAATTGCGTGTCGCTGTCGATTTCTTCCCAGCCTTCTTCTTTCATGTAAAAGACGTGAACTTTAACTGATTCGCCTTTTTTGATGAGATACCCTGTGCCTTCTGGCAATACGGTGGTGGAGTTTCCGCTGTGGTAGGAACCCAACGCGCCGCCTTCGATTTCCATCGTAAGGTACGTATCGGTGGGAGTCACTTCCGTAGCCACAACCCATTTATCTTCATCGAAGCTGGTTGCTACTTCGAAAGTTTTCGCGTGAGCGCCCACTTCATCGGCCATCGTGTATTCTTCCAGCTTCACGACAGCGTCCGGGTCACCAATTGGAGATTTGCTCCAGTCTTTCTGAAACGTGTACTCGCCTTCACCAGGCGCATATCCGCTGGCAATCCATTCGATAAACAGATCTTTTTCTTTCTGCGTCAGATTCTTGCCATTCGCGAAAGACATCGTTGTATCACCGGGCCACGGGGGCATGGTTCCCATTTCGATGTGCGCTTTAAGATTTTTTGACCATTTACGAATGCCACCAACAGACATCAACGGCATGGGTGCCGCGCCGCCGGGACGGTGACAGGATACGCAACGGTTTTCGACAATTTCGCCGATACCGCCGGACCACGTTGGTTCAAGCGTCTTATCTTTCAACCAATTTGGTTCAAAAGTAGGCTTATCATCCGCAGCCGGTGCAGGAGTTTCATCCGGAATACCGCCACCTAAATCGATAGCGCCCTGAACAGGACTAGTCGCATCGTTCACGTAGTGCACGCCCTGTAATTTGAAGGCATCTTCAGCACGAACTTGTAAACGCTTCAGCGCACGAGGGAAATCTTCCGGAGCTTTCGTGTCATTACAAAACTGACAGCAGCTTTCCCAGGTCAATCCGATTTCGTTCCACAACGTGTTTCCACCCGGGCTGATTTCGTCCGTTACCGGACACCAGATGATGCTCATGCTATGCGTAAAATTCAGTTCCCAACGAGCTTTATCTGCACCAGAAGTATATTTATCCGGATTGGCTTCAAATTTCTCTTTGCTCATCGCCTTGGATTGGCCATACGTCACACCATTGTGTTCGAACGTAGGGAGGCTTTCGTCAGCCAATTCGCCCGTCACCGGATCAAATTGATTCGTTTTAATTTTTTCGGCGATTTTGACCTTGTCCAACTGCACCGCTTCGGGCGGTAATTGAGCAAACGCAAATCCCGTCGTCAACGCCAGAGCAAGTGTGCTCCACCACATAAACCGTTTCATATATCCTGACCTCCTGTTAATCAAACAGTCTTTCCAGACCGCTAAAAATGTTGGGCTTAATAGTCATCTCCAAAAAAGAGCTTTCTGGAGGATGGTATATACAAGTAAAACCAATAATTCCGATTTTGACCCACTATTCTTACAGGTTAAACCAACTAAATCAATATTTGTTCCCAATTTAATACCGAAAACAAAGGAAAAAACGCTATTTCGGCCGATTTTCGCTCATCTGACCCGTCAGCTTTTTGTACCCGCAACACGTCGATAAGTAAACACGAAGATTCCGAATACGACCAACGAGAGCATCCATTGAGTCGCACTTCCTGGCAACGCCGCTCCCCATTGCGGCATCGAGATCTTCATCGCGAGCGGAATAGCGAGGGCGATCCCCATCAGGGCTTCTCCCGCTATCAGGCCGGAGCCGTACAAAACGCCCGGATCCGAAGCGTCATTTGAATCCTTTCGACTGCGTGAAGCTGCATATTGAATCAGCCCGCCGAGGAAAATTGGTACGGATAAGGAAAGCGGAAGATAAATGCCAACGGCGACCGGCATGATATGGGTTCGAAATGAAGATTTCTTTTTCTCCAGAATCGAATCTAAGACAATCAGGGCAACTCCGATTGCGGCTCCCGCTCCAATCAAATTCCAGGGCAACGTCTTATCCCCAAAAAAACCGTCAATCAAGCTAGCAAAAAGACCGGCCTGCGGAGCAATTAGCTTGTCCCCGATTCCATACGAATTGTGCAGCAGCATCATCACAGGAGCAAAAATAAATGAAGGAATAATCACACCAATGAATTCAGTCCATTGTTGTCGGTAGGGAGTTGCCCCCACCAATTGACCCGTCTTCAAATCCTGCGCGATATCTCCCGCGGTGCATGCGGCACAACAAACGACACCAGCAACTCCCAACGTCGCCAGGATTCCAGAGTTTCCTTCGATGCCCATCGCCAGCATCATTCCCGCCGTCATCAGCAACGCACAAATCGTCATGCCCGATACCGGCGAATTGGACGACCCCACCAATCCAACGATATACGTGGCTACTGCAACGAACAAAAATGAAGTGGTTATCATCATGACGGTGGCCACCAACGCCGCGCCAAAACTACCGATCAAAAATTGGTATATGCCCATCGTCCCCAATGTGGCGAAGAGGAACATAAAGAGTAAGGCCACAAGCGGCATGTCCTGTTCGGTTCGCCCAAGCTTCTGACCGGTCTGAGCTGTCACTCCCTTTAAACCGGCCAACCCGCCAAGAATCCCTTTACGCACGCTCCAGATCGAAAAAATTCCACCAACCAGCATCGCGCCGACCCCGAGGTATCGAATGCTCGTGTGACCTAAATGGTCCGCAGTCTCCAACGGTGAAATCGTCCCGTCGTATCCACCCAACAACGGCAAAGCCACCACTCTACCGATCACCCCACCCAAGAACACCTGAGTCGCCACACTTAACTTCACGATATAGCCGACTGCGACTAGAGCGACGCTCATACCCGAACCGAAATAGAAAACAGAAGACCCGCTCGCGAAGGCCCCTTGGACGGTCCCTTTGATCAAGCCGAGCCCTTCAACCAAAAATTTAAACCCCGCTCCGATACCCAGGCCCATCGCGATAGTCTTTAAACCCGATCCGCCAGCTTGCCCGGCCACCAGTACTTCGGAACAAGCCACGCCCTCGGGATACGTCAAATCTGTTCTCTCGACAATCATCGAACGGCGAAGAGGCACCATAAAGATAACCCCGAGCAACCCGCCCATCATCACAATAATGGTCGTCGGCCAATACTCAAAATTTTTCCAAATTCCAATTAGCACCAACGCGGGCAACGTAAAGATCGCTCCCGCCGCCAAACTCTCTCCCGTCGACGCAATCGTCTGAACAATATTATTCTCAAGAATGGTTCCCCGTCTGAACACGCCCCGTAAGATCGCCATGCTCACGACAGCAGCCGGTATCGACGCACTGACCGTCATCCCAATATACAACCCGAGATACACATTCGCCGCACCCAGAACGATCGCCAGCACGATCCCCAGCCCGATCGACAACCCCGTGGTCTCCGGAATCGTCTCCTCAGGCCCGACGTACGGTTTAACACTTCCCGCAGATTCGCTCATGAATTATCCCTTCTCCAGACGAGTAAAAATTCACTATACCAAGGCCTACACATAGATACAAAAGAGCCGCCGACCCAATGCCAAACGCGGGATCAGCGGCTCCGTAATTTCCTTATCAACGATTATAGTTATAGGCGAATCGATTTTCTCCGTCGTACCATCCACGCCGTCATGACCAACATCATACAGAACTCCGGATGGTTCAACGCCATGGACATCGGCATTCCAACACAGACCAATACCGCCTTCAACAATGGCTGCTCCCGAACCACTGCGGCCCAATATGGACTGACCCGATAATAGGACGCAATCACTTCACTCCCAATTCCATTCGACAACAAAAATCGATCTCGGAACCCGCGCATCATGTCCAAATCATCTACCAGCGGGGTACCCAGCGCAACGGTCGTAATCACGCATCCTCCACCTCCGCCGCCGCCATTGGTTTCGTCGCCACTACCATCCAGTACATTCGGATTCAAATCCACTTCGTTCGGCAACAACGAGCCTACACTGACCTGATAATTCGTATGTTCAGTTTCTCCAGACAAGTTCTGAATTGAAATATAATAATCCTGACCCTCAAACACTTCGAAATTGTTATACGGATATCCGGTGGAAGAATTCGGATTGAGTTCGGAAAACGTGCCCCCCCATACATCGAACAATCCGCCCACATTTAGCCCGGAAACCAGAATCGCGTAATCGCTTATATTTTTTCCCACATTGGTCACGCGAACCGTTGCTGTTTCGAATTCCCCGGCATTGAATTTGAAATAGTCCAAGTCGTTGATTGTTTCGAAACGCCCTGGCGTTTCCAGGTTCCCCAACTCAACTTCGGTCGCTTCCCTATAATCGCCACTGTGGTCATCCGGCCTCGAATCCGACACGACCATCGTAAAAACCTTAGTCCGCAATACCGGTTCCGTCAACGCCACCGCGGGAACCGTCGCCGGATTGTACGGGATGGAACCTTCCGCAGGAGCCATAACTGAACCCAAATTACTCTGCATGAACGGCGTAATTCGGGTATCCACGTTTATTTCCAATCGATATTCACCGTCAACAGAATAGTCGTACTGCAGCGTGTAATCTCCGTCCCCACCGACTGGGTCCGGAAAAACACCATCATCTCTGAACGTCACGTTTTCCGTCCCGCCCGAAGGTAAATGTAAAGTGCCCGAAAGCGTGTCACCACTATTGAGATTGTCACCTCGAGAAAGGGACGCCTGGAGAAGCATCGGTGTCGGATACTCCAATTGGGGTCCGTATAAAGATTCGATCGTGATTACCGGTTCATGCTTTCCTGGCAAAAGATCGATTTGCAATTCCACATCCCCCGCGATCGGCGTCCGTATGACGTCAAGCGTCCAATACCCCACCATCGGTTCTTCGACGACGAAGTCCTCGAAACTGTAATGATGTCCCGAGCTGGTCACTTCAGATTCAACCAAATCCCCGTTTGGATCTCGTAGTTCCGCTCGCACCTCCTCCGCCGGGCCGTTGTTCTGGACAATTACGCTGAACGATTCCGCTAAGGACGGAATATGAAACTCTTTGTTAATCGTCTTGGAACCTCCGGGAACTTTGTACGTCGCCACCGAAATGGGATCGATCGGGTTCTTGAACAGCCGGTAAAAGTCACTTTCCAGTTCCGAAAAATTCCCGTTCGTCTCGATCGTATATCCACTGGTTCCGTCCGCCAGCGCAACCATATTAGATTTGAGCCCGGGAGGGTAATATGCCGATAGAATTCGGTAGCCAGAAAAGACATATTGTGGGATTAGGCCGAATGGATTTCCCCCGGCATTGAAGCCCCCGTCTGACACCAAGACAACATACGAAATCTCAATAGGTTCCGATTGCCGCAAATGGTTCATGGCCAATGTCAGCCCTGCGGTCATATTCGTTTGCCCCATCACTTCAATCGAATCAACCGCAGCATCGAAAGCAAATAGCTGCTGCTCGGATTCTAATTTTCCGTAAGACCAACTCAATTTCGCTTCGTCACCAAACACGATTATTCCAATATTCGTATCTTTCGTGTAGGCCAACTCCCCCATGAATTTCAATCCTTCCTTCAGATTCGTCAACTTCTCGACGCCCATACTCCCGGACACGTCTATAACGAACATCAGGTGTGCGTCGTCGAACAATTGGAATTCCCGTTGTTTCCAAATGATGTTCAATAATCGCTCCCGGTCGTTGAAATCGCCATTTGGCGCAGTCATTTCCGAGTTGTTTTTGCGCGGAGAAAACATGATTTCTTTCGGATATTTCGGATCATTGAATGGATGACGACGCAGCGTGTCCCACGCGCTGCTGAAAAACCGTCGCTGCTGAAGCGTCTCGCGTGTATTTTCCTGAGGGAACCAGGGAATCATCCCGTCACCCTCGATGGATAGCTTCTTTGAGTCAAAGCCGATTTCATACGGATTACTCATGAGCGTAGAACTCACCGCAATGTCTTCAGGGTTTCGTTTCCATTCATCCAATAAACCATAATGAAATTGCACCCATCGGTGGGCTAAAACAAATCCACCTTTTTTCAAGGCAGCATCGGACGACAAAAAATTTACATCGGCGCCCGGTGCTCCCGACGTGAACACATCAGACATGACCACGCTACTTTGGGGAAAATTCCTTCCCGCCGAAAAGTTCAGATTGGGTTGCCCGTCGCGCACCCATACGATTTCCGATGCGTCAATCCGATTTCCACCCATGTGAATCGTGACGTCCCGAATCTCATGTTTACCTTCCGTTATTTCGAAGATGGCATCAGCAAAATGCTGAACCATGACTTCATATTTATCCTGTTCAGAAAGCGGAAAAGATTGGTGGTTTCCGTTAAGGTCGCCGCGCGGGTAATCCAGATCAAACTCGTCCGTGTACAAAGAAATCTCTAAATCGATAATTTCCTCCGGAGCCGCTAAACCCCGATCATCTATCAGTTGTCCATGCGAACGCGCGGAACCTATCAACAGAAGACAACACCCTACTAGCCGTAACAATGTTTTTACATACATACATTAATCCTTTTTTAGGTAATTACATTTTTACATAATCAGGCTTTCAGTTCAAGTAAAATGTGAGAAGTGTGAAATTCGACATTTTGCTTTAAATCCACCAAAATAAAGACTTACAAAGAAACTCGTAGTCCGAAAAAACGAAACAGGTTCTTTTTGAAGGTTTCTTTCAAGTAGAATGAATATTATTACGCTTGGCGGGGTACTAGTAAGCAAATGAAACATATTCTTTTAGAAGACGAAAAAACATTTATCCAACAAGCTAAAGACGGTGATAAAGCAGCTTTCGGTGTATTGGTGAAACACTACCAGAAAAAAGCATATTCGATTGCATATGGTTTCCTCGGAAATAGGGAAGATGCCCTGGAAGCAGCTCAAGATAGCTTCGTCAAAGCGTATCGTGCGATGAATCGCTTCGATACATCCTTTCCTTTTTATCCCTGGCTTTACCGAATTGTGAAAAACACCTGCTTGAACCGCATTAAAAAGAAGAAACGACGTGGAGAAAGTTCACTCGACTTGATCATGGATAAAGGGATCGACTTCGAAGGCAAAGAAAAAGCGCCGGACCAAAGAGCCGGTTTAGGCGAACTCCGAAATACATTGAATGCTGCCCTGGAACGAGTGAGTGCTTCCCACCGGGAGATTATTACGCTCAGGCATATTCAAGAACTATCCTATACAGAAATCGCTGAATGTTTGGGGATACCAAAAGGCACGGTCATGTCACGTTTACATGGCGCTCGCAATAGTCTAAAAAAAGCGTTGGAAACAACGTGATAGAAAGAAATTGATATGAAAGATTCTTGTGAGGATGTCCAACCTATGCTGTCCGGATATTTGGACGATGAACTGGACGAAGAAGGACGGTCGCTACTGGAAAACCATCTGGCCACATGCTCCGGCTGCAAAGATGACTTGGAATCCATGACAGAATTGCTGGTCGTGTCCGGTGACATGGAACTCGACATGCCCCCCGACGACGTATGGGACGATTTTAGCGAAAAAGTGTATAACCGCCTGGAACGTAGAACCGGTTGGATGCTTCTCATTGTCGGAACGGTTGCGCTGGGTCTCGTAGGCCTGTACTATCTCGTAACTACGGATTGGGCGTCGCCCCCAGTCAAAACAACGGTAGAGCTTCTCTTGGCTGGACTTTTGATTTTATTCGTATCAGTTTTGCGTCAACGTCTGTTTGTACGAAAATCCGACCGGTATAGCCGGAACGTTCATCGATAGTCACGTGTGGAAGGGGCTTAAATTTGTTAGTCGTTACGTCTTCAGAAATCATCGGTAGAAAAGCGATCAAAACACTTGGATTGGTACGCGGTACTACTGTTCGGGCACATCACGTGGGAAATGACATTATCGCCTTTCTACGTAACATGGTCGGTGGGGAAGTCGTCGAATATACCAAAATGCTCGCTGAATCCCGAGAACAGGCGTTGGATCGATTGATCGAAGAAGCGAAAGCCCTTGGCGCCGATGCTGTAGTCGACGTTATGTATTCGACGTCGGATATCGCATCAGGAGCCGCCGAAGTGTTGGTTTATGGTACTGCGGTGAAACTCGAAAAAGAATACATTACTGTCGACCCCTCTGAATAGTCTGCTCGACAAGACTTACGATCTCCTCCACATATCGGCGGAGGAATCGAATCCATTCGTCAACCTCGTAAAATCCTTCATATATTTTTTCGGTGATGCCGAATACAAGACTGCGATCACGCTAGACGTCTATTCGTCTTTCATTTTTAGGCAAATTTTACCCACTGCTTTTCGTTCCACAAACACGTTCAGCGCGTCCACATAATCTTCCAACGCAAACACTTGGGAAACCAACGGTTTCAATTTACCCTGTTCGTAGAGATCAAATAGTTCCGTCACGTTTTGTTGATGAACCTCCGGTTCACGGCGACGGAAATCCCCCCAGAACACACCTACAAGCGAACACCCTTTTAACAAGGCCAGATTCGCCGGATACTTGGGAATCGTACCACTGGCAAACCCTATCACCAACAGGCGCCCTTTCCAGTTAATACAGCGCGCGCATTGGTCAAACAGATCCCCACCTACCGGATCATAAATCACGTCTGCACCAACGCCACCGGTAATAGCTTTCACTTTGTCCTTCAGGTTGCCGTCGCCATAGTTAATTAATTCGTCCGCGCCTGCGCCCTTCGCAACTTCCAATTTTTCGTCCGTACTCGCCGCAGCAATGACGTGCGCACCCATCGCTTTCCCGAGTTCGACCGCCGCATACCCAACGCCACCGCTTGCTCCTAAGACAAGAAGGCTTTCGCCCGGCTGGATGTCTGCGCGCTGTTTCAACCCATGGTAGGACGTGTGATAAATCATTCCGAAACCGGATGCCGTTACAAAGTCCATGGAATCGGGAATTTTTGTTACGCCACCTTCGTGCGCGATTGCCATTTCGGCCATGCCACCGGTGCCGATCATCGCCATGACCCTATCTCCGACAGCCACGCTGGTAACCCCTTCGCCTACCGCGGCAATCTTCCCCGCGACTTCCGATGCCGGTGAGAATGGAAACGGGGGTTGAAACTGATACTTCCCCTGAATCTGAAGCGTATCTGGAAAATTCAATCCGGTCGCATGTGTGTCTATTAACACCTCGCCCTTTTTCGGCTGAGGATCATCGATTTCCTCGTAAACGAGATTTTCGGGCGGACCATAGGATTTGCAGAGAACAGCTTTCATGAATTCCTCACTTTCGATAAATTTGGATAAACGAAGGGAGTATTGTCACATAATTCAGAGAGAAAGCTCAACGCCAGGAATTCGAAGAAGAGTAAATAAAGACTACGAGGTTACTGAATATCTTGTCCCGCGCGTTCTATCAATGCGAGTACTTTATATTCGAATTCAACCATGAACAAAAGCATTTTTGCCGACATCGCGACAGACACATCTTTTTGCGCTTCCGTGACAAAGGCTTCAACCAGATCAGCCACTGCGGATTCCTGCATCAGCAGGTTTTCCAATTGCAGGGCGATGAGATCTTCCCGCGCCTTTAAAGCGATATCGCTGCGTAATTGTGCACGGCTATCGCCAATTTGCCATTTCATTTGATACAATTGATCTTTGTACTGGCCGACATGTGTAATCAAACTTCCGAATTTTGCCTTCGGCAAATCCAATGCGGCCATCATCTCCACCATCATCCAGGCATCAACGAGATCGATGATGTCTTTTTCATCGTCGTCCGGCATATTTAATTTTCGCGTTTCGAACTGAACCAATGCTCTGAATGCCGACATGGCTTCGACCTCGTCATGATTGCTGGTCGGATCTAGTTTTTGCTGCGTTTCCGAATGGTGCATTTGACGAGCTTGATCGATGAGTTGCAGTATCTCCTGTTCAAAATCATCCACAAACAAATAAAGTTGCGCGGATTGAACCATTGAGAGAGTCTTTCGCGAATTTTCGACCATTCCGCGTAATTCTTCGGCTATCTGCGATCCCGTTTGCATCAACACATCGAGATCGGATTTAACCAGATCATCATTGACACCCTGAGTCGTTTTGTGGCGCAATTGTTCGCGAAGAATACCTTCAAGAAACTTGAGGCGGGTCAATTCTTTTTTGTAGGACCCGATCTGTTCGACCAACTTCAACGTCTCGAGATCGGAAAGGTCCAAAGTATCTTTGATACGAACCAACATGTACGCATCAACCAAATCCTTCAGTTGCTCATCTTCCAAACCATGGGTCGTCGAAAAACGAGAATGGGAATCGTGCACATGACGAAAGGCCGCAACTTCCTCGGGCGTCTGTTGGGCGATAGTTAGAGGGCAGGCCAGTAAGAAAACGGCAATGATAGCTGAAACACGCATTCCGATTTCCTTAGATATGTTGACCCAAAATGGTTTTTTGCGCCGAATGGGCCAGCAACTGTTTGAACAATTGAGCTTCCGCTCCATTTAAACGTCCCAACGCAATCGTAGAATCCGGCGTCGATAGCCATTGTTCTTCGACAGTCTCGGCAACCTGTTCATCCATCAAACTCAACATGAAATTCGGAGAATTCAGGGCACTGGTTTCCTTGACCATCGACATTCCAAAACCGGCTTCTGTCGGTAAGGTGTCGCCTACCGCAAACCGCCGCTGCAATTCCGCTTGGAAATCACCCGCAACAAGAGAAGATTCATCGGCGCTTTTTTCGGAGAAAAGCGATTTCGCAACGTTAAATAATGGATCATTCGAAACTGCTGAGGCGACCGGTGTATCTACCAGCACGTTCGTATCTGATCCCGTATTTAGAAACGTAAACATTCCTACCGTCAACACAGCGAACGCGGCAATCCCGAACCGAATCGCAAGACCAAAGGGTTTCCGGGGTAACTCGGATCCGATATCGCCAAGAACTCGGGTGGCAAACGCTGGATGCACTTCCGGTGCTTCCCAGGTGTGGATCCGATTAGAGACACCCTCGAAGGATTGCATGACCGTACGACAATCGGCGCACTCATCCAAATGGCGCTGAATTTCGTATACATATTCTGATTCCCCGTCGAAATAAGCTGAGAGCTCTTTCTGGGAAAAATGCTGTTTCATTCTATTTCACTCCAAGTATTAATTCTTACTATAATTCTTCCGCACCAAGCCGTTCCAGTATTTGTTTTAACTGTTCGCGCGCTCGGGCAATGCGGCTTTTAACTGTTCCTTTTCGGCATTTCACAATTTCTGCAATGGCCGAATAATCCAAGCCGTTGATTTCTCGCAAAATCAACACTTCTCGGTGCTTCGGCGAGAGCATATCCATACCTTGCCGAATCATTTCATCAATCTCGTTGACCCGGGCTACTGAATCCGGGCGATACGATCCATCTTCTAACGCTCGTTCTTGATTTTCATCGTCTGTCAAAGAATACGTGATTCCTCGACCTCGACGTCCCGTATCGCGAATAAAATTCAATGTCAGATTACGGGATATACCGAACAAAAGGGTGGAAAACTTCGCGGAGGGATGAAGCCGATCGAGATACCGAAAAACTCGAACAAAACTTTCTTGGGCAATGTCTTCAGCGTCTTCTCGCGAGTGAATCATACGCTGGCAGAAATGCACCAACTGGCGTTCATACCGTTTAATGAGTTCGGTGAACGCGTTCATATCCCCATCACGAGATAAGGCAACCAAATCCCAATCGGAATACTCTTTCATTGCCATCCCAACTTGCGGCGTTTGACCACCCCATGTTGTATGGTTTGAAACCCGATTATCATTAAAAAGTTCCGAATGCCCAAAAAAATTCACGAAAAACACCAAAAATGAATGAAAACTTGCACAAACGTTTCGGGTCTAGAGGACGTTCCTCCACCCAAGATCGCACTATAACACAAAACGTGAAATTATGCTCACTTTATTCCCGTTATGCTTTTTTTACACGCGGACCGTCAGGAGTATCTTCCAAAATCCAACCGGAGTCCAACATTTCGTCACGGATCGAATCCGCTTTGGCGAAATCTTTGTCACGTCTCGCGTCCTGACGCTGTCCTACCATTTCGAGGATCCGCTCCGGCACTTCCTCGGCCGGGGCATCGCCCAATAATCCAGTAACCGTATCCAATTTATCCATCAAGGCCAAGGCGTTTCGAGCACCATCAATTCCAACCGTATTTTGGTCCAATCCTCGGTTCACTTCCTTGATGAAATCGAACACCGCGGCAAGCGCTCCGGAAATATTCAAGTCATCATCCAATGATTCTTTAAAAGTAGACTCGCAGGAATCGCAAATGGTTTGAAGATTTTCCCCGTCCGTTTGCGAGACTTCTTTCAATCGTTGTCGAAAGTCTCGAACTCGCTGAACCGATTGACGCGCCGCTTCCAGCGTCTCCTCGGAGAAATTACTTGGCTGCCGGTAATGCGTGGCGCGCAATACCCATCGAATCGCGATCGGGTCGTGACCTTCATCCAATAGAGACCGCAACGTGATCGAATTTCCCAAAGACTTCGATATTTTTTGTCCAGCGATGTTGAGATGAGCCGCATGAAGCCAGTATTTCACGAACGGTTTTCCGCTCGCAGCTTCCGATTGCGCAATTTCATTTTCATGATGCGGGAAAACGAGATCTATACCCCCGCAATGAATGTCAAAACTCTCTCCCAATAGTCCCATGCTCATGCACGAACATTCCAAGTGCCAGCCCGGACGCCCTTTTCCAATTTCGGTCTCCCAGAACACATCACCGTCGTCTTCCACGTACGCTTTCCATAATGCGAAATCACGCACGTCTTCCGTTTCATATTCGTCGGAATCCACACGACCGCTCGCACCTCCTTGGAGAGTGTCCACATCGAAGTGACTCAGTTTTCCGTAATTCTCAAACGATTTAATTTTGAAATAGACGCTCCCGTCAACCTCGTAGGTATGCCCTCGCTCCCGGAGCGTCTTGATCATGTCCACCATCGGTTCGATGTATCCGGTCGCGCGCGGCGTGTGATCGGGAAGTTCGATTCCGAGCGTTTCCAAATCATCGAAGAACGCTTCAGTGTATCTATCGGTCAGAGACTGGAGGCTTTCTCCGGTTTCACGGCACGTACGAATGATTTTGTCTTCAACGTCCGTGATATTCATCACGTGACTCACACTAAACCCTTGAAATTTGAGGTGCTTCTTCAACAAGTCCTGGAACATGAAAGTCCGGAGATTCCCAACATGAACATAGTTGTAAACCGTAGGTCCACACGTATATAGACCTACTTTTCCGGGTTGTAAAGGAATGAATTCTTCTTTTTGACGCGACAACGTATTGTAAAATCGAATGGCCATTTGGTTTCCTGCGTATTGAGAAGGCGTCGTGGAGCCACAACGGATGTAGAATTGTAACGTTGAAACAGAAACCGTTTCAAGAAACGCGTCTGAATTCCCTAACGTACACTAAGGATTATGCGCATATGACCTCATACCAAGAAATTAGATGGTATTCAGTATTCCCATGATGGAATCGACCGAATTTTTCAAGTTGGGTTCAATTTCCGGCCAATCATCCGTCAAGCCCAATACGCTTATTGAAGGGTGTTGAGCCAGATCGCTTGCCGCAACTTCACCGATAGAGTAGCCGATGTGATCAGCCGCCGCACTGGACAAAGCAACCGCATGTACAAGCTGCTCGTGTTCAGCCGATGGATTTTTTTCCGGTTGATTACTAAAGAGCGTAGGGAAAGCCAATTCAGGTGCCAGCTTCCAATGCTGAATCACGTGTAAACCTGCAACCGGCGCGAATTGACTAATCACCTTGATTAACAGTGACGTATCTTCGCCCAGCCTCCCGATTGTTCCGTGGTATTTGTTGGTCAATGCGTCGAACAAAACCAGTTTTCCAATGTCATGAATAAGTCCACCCACGAAAACCGTGTTTGAATCTAGTCCAGTTCTGGCCGTCAACTTTTCAGCGCAATAGGCAGTCGCAATAGCATGTGTCCACAACTGCCGCATTAAATCTCGGTATTCTGGTTTCGACGATTGATAAAGGTTTGAGTTACTGACCGCATGAGCGATATTGGCAATGGATTTCATCCCCAATCTAGAACAAGCGGTCCTCAGATCATTGATTTCGCTCACCGTGGCGAAATATGCGCTATTGGCTAAACTCAAAATCTTCATCGAGAGCACAGCGTCTTCTTCGATAATTTGAACCAGTTCTTCGATCGAGGCAAGAGGATCATGGATGGTCGAAACGACTCGTTGTGGCACCTCAGGCAAAACAGGTAATTCTGCGATTACCTGGTTAAGCATCTCGAACACATTGCCCATGACTGATCCGCGTGGTGCTTTTTCTGAAAGTTCACCGACGCCGTCAAGTACTGTCGATTGAACGGGATCCGCGTCCCAGGCGACCAAGACCACATTCATGCAATCGGAACAGCCGATAATTTGAGACGGCTTCACTACCCGAACATTCTCGTCGACACTATTCCCACATACTGTGCATCCCACCATTCCGAGAAATTCCTTTCGAAAATATTGTTGCCGATATCACTGAACGTCTACAGACTAATCGGCCCCCCAACCAAAATAACTATACCATCGATACAAGATTTTCGGCAATTATCGATTTTCGAGTTATCCGAAAAGCGCTTCCACAAACTCGTCCGGATTAAAGGGCTGTAAATCGTCCAATCCTTCCCCCACACCGATATATTTGATTGGGATCCCCAATTGTTGTTGTATCGCCACCACAATACCACCCTTCGCCGTGCCATCCAATTTTGTCAACACGATGCCGGTCACTTCCAGTATTTCAGTGAAATATTTGGCTTGCTGCAACGCGTTTTGGCCCGTCGTGGCATCCAACACCAATAACACCTCGTGCGGCGCACCCGGTAATCGTTTTCCGATCACTCGATGGATCTTCTGTAGTTCCTCCATCAAGTTCACTTTCGTGTGTAAGCGACCAGCCGTATCAATAAGCAAATTATCGACGTTTTTCGACACCGCCGAATCCGTCGCATCGTAGGCTACCGCCGCAGGGTCCGCACCCTCCTGATGCTTAATAATAGGGACATCTGCCCGTTGACTCCACATCGTTAATTGCTCCACCGCAGCCGCGCGAAACGTGTCCGCAGCACCCAATATTACGCTACGGCCATCGTTGCTGAGTTTTGCCGCCAATTTCCCCGTCGTGGTCGTTTTCCCGGATCCGTTCACGCCGGCGATCAACGTAATGTGAGTTCCTCCTTCGACCTTCCAATTCATTTCGCCGTGGCAATCTTTCAGAATCTCTAAAAGATTGCTTTTCAATAGCGCGATCAACGCTTCAGGGTCATTCAGTTTATTTTCTTTCGCCGCCGTTTTCATTTCTTCGATGATACTCAATGAAGTGTCTACGCCAAGATCCGCCTGAATCAAAACTTCTTCCAACTCTTCAAAAACGGCGTCATCGATCTTCGAACGGCCCGTCACGATCGAAATGATGTTACCCGCCAGTCCGGTGCGAGCCTTCCCCAATTTATTTTTTAACGTCGAAAAAAAACCACTTGCCATGGATGAAACTCTCCGGAAAACCGAGCGAAACGCTCTACACTACATAACGGGAAAAACAAAAAGAATATCTTCGTCAACGAATCCGATAAGCGAGGATCTGTTGCTCGCCAGGCTTGTACGTACTTTCCCCAACACAGTCGTGACCGCCAGCGACATTCGGAATCGCCAATCCCATAACCGTGTGTTGCTCTCCGTCGATCAAAACACTCGCAGAATTCCGTACCACGGGAATAGCCTCAGTACTGCCCTCTTGGGTTTCAAGAATTGCGACGCCCCGCAATTCCGCTCCAATCGATTCGATGTCCACAACAAAATGTATCTGATCTCCGAGACGGCGGACATTGGCTTCTCCAAGCACCGTCTCAGAATCTAAAAATCCGGGCTTCACGATTACGTAGCGACCATTGAAAGAAGTCTCCGCGATGGGACTATCCAACGCATTCTGTCGAGCTCGAGATGGCGTGGGATCGCTGATCAATTCGTCCCAAAGCTTGTCATAAATCGCCGCATTTTCCCCTGTCCAAAAATCCGTACCAATGACGACTTCGGGGGCCATGGAATCGACAAATGCCGACTCAATTTTGTCGAGGTTGGTAACCAGGTAAATGAAAATTAAAAGCCCCAGCGTTACGAGTAATCCTGTAAAAAGGCGGAATTTGCTGGGCCCGTCATCCATCATCTCAGGCATCGCACCTTGAACCATACGTCGTGCACGTTGGTCCCGCAGATTGTTGCCACAGATTTTACAGAGCAGGGTTCCCTCGTCATTTACCGTACCGCATTTTTCACAAACTGCGTCGGCATCTACTTGTTCAAACCCCTGAGACATTGGCTGTTGCTGATCTTGATCACTCATAAACTGCTTGATTCCACCCCTCGATAAACAAAATCGATAACATGACTCCGTATACTATGCCGATCTGCCGTTGATTGAATCAATTTTCGTCCGGTCGTGGGTATTATAAACCCTTTCGTCAAAATAGCAAAGACTCAATTTTCCTGGCCGCGATTAAGTCGTAGTACTTCTACCTAATTCCCTACAATATTTAACGATCCGGCCGCTTCACCCATCGGGTATCGTCTCTAAAAATCGGAATATGGCCCAAAATCAGCATAAGTGAATATTTTGGCACTCCGACAAGAATAGTGCTAGCACTTTGTCATAATGACAAAATGTGCTTTTTAGCCTCCAATACACATCATCTCGATTCATCATTGAATGAGTAATTTTTATTTGTTATGATAGTCAACTTGGTCCAAAAATCAATCATTGTCAAAATGACAATCGAAACAAAAAGGAATCGATAAAATGAAAATCAGACCACTTGGTGACCGTATTTTAGTGAAACGTGAAGATGCCGCCGAAACAGTTCGCGGCGGAATCATCATTCCTGACACAGCAAAAGAAAAGCCTCAAGAAGGCAAAGTAATTGCAGTTGGGAAAGGTCACACCGACGACGATGGCAAACGCATTGCACTCGAAGTCAAAAAAGGCGACAAAGTATTGATCGGTAAATACGCAGGTACGGAAGTCAAAATCGACGGTGATGAATTGATCATCCTTCGTGAAGACGACGTGTTGGCGATTATCGAATCCTAATTGACCCATTCTATTTAACGGAGGATTTGAATCCATGTGTGCAAAACAAATTGAATTTGGTGAAGATGCACGTCGCGCCGTTTTGAGTGGCGTGACGAAACTTAGCCAGGCAGTGAAAGCTACTTTAGGACCCAAGGGTCGCAATGTAGTACTCGATAAAAAATGGGGTTCCCCCACAGTAACCAAAGACGGTGTATCCGTCGCCAAAGAAATCGAACTCGAAGATCGCTACGAAGATATGGGTGCCCAGATGGTCAAAGAAGTCGCTTCGAAGACTTCCGATGTTGCCGGTGACGGCACAACCACAGCTACCGTTCTTGCTGAAGCTATTTTTCGTGAAGGTCTCAGAAACGTAACGGCCGGCGCAAACCCCATGTCCATCAAACGGGGAATCGATGCGGCCATCGCAGCCATCGTCGTCGACTTGCACAAAATGAGCAAACAAGTACGCGACGACCGCGGCGTCATTAAGAACGTAGCATCTATCTCCGCGAACAGTGATGAAGAAATCGGCTCCATCATCGGAGACGCCATGGAAAAAGTCGGCAACGATGGAACCATCACCGTTGAAGAAGCCAGCGGAATTGACACTACCCTCGACATCGTCGAAGGAATGCAATTCGATAAAGGCTATCTTTCTCCTTACTTCGTTTCCGACAACGAAACCATGGAAGCAATTCTGGAAAACTGTTACGTACTCATCCACGAAAAGAAAATCAGCAACTTGAAAGACCTTCTTCCATTGCTGGAACAAATCGCAAAAAGCGGCAAACCATTGCTCATCATCGCCGAAGATGTTGAAGGCGAAGCATTGGCCACATTGGTCGTAAACAAAATCCGCGGTACCTTCCAGGCAACCGCCGTTAAAGCTCCCGGATTTGGCGATCGCCGCAAAGCTATGTTGGAAGATATCGCAATATTAACAGGCGGTTTGGCGATTACTGAAGACTTGGGACGCAGCCTCGAAAGCATCACATTGGCTGACCTCGGTCGCTCCAAACGCGTTGTCATCGACAAAGACAATACCACCATCGTTGAAGGTGGTGGAAAAAGTGCCGACATCGTTGGACGCATCAACTTGATTCGTCGTCAAATCGAAGAAACCACTTCTGATTACGACCGCGAAAAATTGCAGGAACGCCTCGCCAAATTGGCCGGCGGTGTAGCCGTCATCAACGTTGGCGCAGCAACTGAAATCGAAATGAAAGAAAAGAAAGCACGCGTTGAAGACGCATTACACGCCACGCGCGCAGCAGTCGAAGAAGGCATCGTCCCTGGCGGCGGTACCGCATTGGTTCGTTGTCAGAAATCAGTCGATAAAGTAGAACTCGACGGTGACGAAGCAATCGGCGCAACCATCGTACGACGCGCAATCGAAGAACCTCTTCGCCAATTGGCAGCGAACGCCGGCGACGAAGGTTCTACAGTTGTCCAACACGTAAAAGGTAAAAAAGGCGGCATAGGATACAATGCAGCCACTGGCGGCTTTGAGGACTTGATGAAAGCAGGTATCATTGATCCGACCAAAGTTACGCGTACAGCGTTGCAAAATGCCGCTAGCGTAGCCGGCCTTCTTTTGACCACCGAAGTTCTGGTGGCCGATATTCCTGAAGCAGCTCCCGCAATGCCCGCTGGTGGTGCTCCCGATATGGGTGGCATGGGCGGTATGGGAGGAATGGGCGGCATGATGTAGGCCCCCGTTTTCTCTACTGGAATACCAATTCGAACGGCTTCGTCCATTGCGGACGGAGCCGTTTTTCTATTGGGTGTATCCGTACGTTTCTTGGTGTTCCCGTTGTCGACTAAACTGATCGACGACCACATCTAAGCAAGGCGGACAATACGTGTGGCTCACCGCGGTAGTGGTTTGTTCCCGCCAGGTCTCGACGGAAAGCCATTCTTCCCCGACACGGATCATCCCGCATTTACAACATTCAACAATCATCTTGAATCCCCCTAATGTGCCTGGTCGGTCAACCAGGCACATATGTGCCACAAGCAAGAGCGACACACAGGTGCGTTTCTCCTTCCATGCTTGTGGAGTTACGGTAAGGCAAGAGGAATGCCAAAAAACTATTACGCCCGTTTGGTTGCGTTAACTACCTAGTTTTTCATACACTTAGGGCCGACGCGAAATATCGCCAATGAGGTATCTGGGGGCTAGGGGAAAGGGAAAAAAATTCCCCTTCATGGAAGTATTTTCTAACCTTTTAATGTTCAGAATACACTTGGAAACCCCCATGAACACATACCATATGGATTGATTTACGGACATTATTTCGTCACTATTACCAGCAATAAATGGTAGGGTATGAACCATGATAGAAGTACAGCAGTTAACTAAATCCTACGGTAATTTCACCGCAATCGATTCCATTTCCTTTCAAGTCAATCACGGAGAAATTCTCGGGTTCTTGGGTCCCAACGGCGCGGGCAAAACCACTACCATGCGCGTGTTAACCGGCTATCATCCTGCGACGAGCGGAACCGCCACCATTGCCGGATTCGATGTGCACCATAATTCACTGTCCGTCAAAAAAAGCGTCGGCTATCTGCCCGAAAATGTCCCCCTATATTTGGAAATGCCGGTACATAAATATTTGAGATATGTCGCAGAAATAAAAAGTGTCGAAAAATCGAAACGAAAAATCGAAATCGATCGAGTAATCGAAAGATGCGGATTGGAGTCTATGTCCAAACGTATCATACGAAATCTTTCAAAAGGGTACCGTCAGAGAGTGGGCCTCGCACAGGCATTATTGGGTGACCCTCCCGTTCTCATTCTTGACGAACCCACAGTCGGTCTCGATCCAAAACAGATCGTTGTCATTCGGAAAGTCATCAAAGAACTCGCTGAAGATCATTCCATATTATTGAGTACCCATATTCTTCCAGAAGTGTCGATGCTTTGCGACCGTGTAGTCATTCTCAACCAAGGCACTATCGTTGCACAGGATTCCCTCGCCAATCTCGCCAATGAATCCGTAACGACGTTGCGCGCAGGCGGCCAGTCAAGCGACGTTCTTTCGGCCTTGAATGAAATCAAAGATGTCCTGGCAGTAACCGAAACCGGGCCCGGGTATTATCGGATTTCCATGAAAAAAAATACCGAGCCCATCGCGGAAATGACTCAAAAACTGGTTCAAGCAGGAATCTCAATTGAAGCCATCACGCCTGGCTCCCGCACCCTCGAAGATGTGTTCATCGAAGCGATTGCCGATAAGGACTCGGCAGCATGAGTAATACGTGGACCATTTGCAAAAGGGAATGCAACGCCTATTTCACAACCCCGGTCGGGTACGTTGTCATCGGTACGTTTGCCCTCATTTCCGGGTTGTCTTTTACGGCATCCTTCATTTTTTACGCCGTCATGAGCGAAGCACCCGCTAATTATGACATGGTCGCCATTCCTGATTTCGAAGAAACGTTTCTCTCCCCCTATCTCGTCTATAGCGGTTTGATCATGCTCTTTATCGGCCCCCTCGTCACCATGCGATTATTGGCGGAAGAACACAATCAGGGCACCATAGAAATGCTCTACACCCACCCCATTCGCGATCGTGAAATCGTGTTCGGAAAATACTTCGCGTCTCTGTTCATCCTGTTGCTGATGATGTTTATCGTTTGTATCAACATGGGCATCGTCTATTTTTTTGTCGAGATCGAACCGGCGGTCCTAGTCTTTGGACTGTTTACCTTTTTTCTTATGGGCGCTGCATTCATGAGTATGGGCTTGTTTATTTCCTCCTTATGCAAAAGTCAGATTACCGCCGCGACGTTAACCTTCGGTCTTTTTTTTGTACTGTTTATGATGAGCTATTACTCTAGTGATATTCCGGAAGAAAACCCCGCCCCCGAAATCTGGTCCGAATCAGCACGAGCGGTCACCGGCTCCGTCTATAATGTTGTTCGAGCGGTGCTGTTGGAACTGCCCATCGACTCACATGCAAAAGAAATGGCGCAGGGCGTCGTTCAGCCGAAGGACATCGCCTATTACGTTTTATACAGTTCGTTTTTTCTCTTCTTGACGTTTCGTTCACTTGAAAGCCGTAAATGGAGAATCCGCCGATGAAAATTCTTCGCGGCTTGGTCCTCATTCTGGCGGCTGTATGCCTCATCGCGGGTTTGAACTTCATGGTGATTCGCGAATCTCTGTTCGATCGGGAAGTCACCTACCCGCTCGGCGCGGGCATCGCGCTCTTGATTCTTTGGTTTCTGTTGTTTGCCTTATCTTTTTTGGGAAAAGGTAAAAAAGGCACCCCCCACGGATTGAACACCATTGTGGGTAGTCTTGCCTTTCTGGGCATCTGTGTTCTTCTATTTGCATTCGTTCAGCGTATGGAACTCGGATGGGATTTAACGTTGGAAGGTCGTCGGGAACTCTCCCCTCAAACCATGCAAGTTCTGGAAAGTTTGACAGAAGAAATCACCGCGTATTGTCTATTCATTAAGGCGGGGGATGATCGTTCGATCACAGCGCAGAAAAAAACCGTTCGGTTCCTGGAACGCTGCCAACAATTCACTGATAAACTCATCATCAAACAAATCGATCCTCAAGTCGACACGTTGACCGTACAAGAACTCGAAGTCATGCATGCCATTAATGTAGGGGTCGTCGTTCTCAAGTCCGAAAGTCGAAAAATAGACATCCCTCTCACTTCCGTAAGTGCCCGGTTGGAAGAAAGGGATTTCACCAATGCGCTCATCAATGTCTCACGGCAACAAATCCCTCAGATTTATTTTCTCGGCGGCCACGGTGGTCGGGATATTACAGACCAGGACCCCAAAAAAGGCGGCCATATGCTTGCACAGATTTTATTGCGCGAGTCATACAAAGTTGCGGAATGGGTGATTCCCGCCAATAATCCCAATTTACCGGAAAACTGCTCTCTTTTGATTATCAATAACTACGAGTCGGACCTGTATACACACGAAATAGAAGTCATCGACCATTATTTGAGCAACGGTGGTCGTATTCTGGTGTTGAGCGACGTCCATTTATTCCAGCAAAAAGGAGTCGAATACAAAGAACAGCTTCGTCCATGGCTAAAAAGCCGATTGGGGATCGATCTCGTTCCTGACATCATTTACTCCCCCGCCGCCGCCGGATACCGAATCAATATCATTCCCGACTACCGCTTACTCGGTGATTTCGATTACGAAGAAACACCTGAATTCAGGGGAAGTTTTCATGCCGGACATCCGATAACGCGGACCTTCGACCAATACCTGATTCTCGATAATGTACGTTCCGTCATCCTCACCGACCCGATGCCGGAAAAAGTCACTGGATTGACCATTCTTCGTACAACACCTGACACATGGGGTGAAAAAAACATTCAGGGTGCCATTGATCGAATTCCAGCCATGCAGGACGGAAGCGATGTCGAAGGACCAAATTCGATCGTCGTCGCTGTCACCAAACTAAATGAGACACCGTCGATGGACGGCGGTGAATCCAACGACGGAAGAATCGTGGTCGTTGGTGATGCCGATATTTCTGCCAATGCAGCCGTAACGCCTGGGAGTGCCAGTGCCAATTTTCTCTTGAACTCGATCGCATGGTTGACGGAAAACGACGACTTGATCGCCATACGCCCTACCGGACAGGAATCTCAGCCATTGGTTCTTTCCGACGAAGAACGGCGGGCAATCGCCTGGATGGCATCCTTGGCCGCCGTTCAATTAATTGGCATCGCGGGCCTCATCACATGGGTAATGAGAAGGAGAAATCAATGAAGGGTCGCTACGCATGGTCGCTGGTTCTGATTCTCATCCTGTTGATCGTCGCTTTCAATATGACCGGAAACTCGGAACGAACAAAAAGAATCCAGGCCTTTAAAGAGAAGAAAATTTTTACCGCCAGTTTTGAATCCGTCACCCGTATCAAGATTACCAAAAAAGATAAGGAACCTATCGAAGCCGTTTTCGATGAACATAATCAGTGGTCCATCATTAAACCGTACCCCTTTGTTCCCACCCATTCCGTGGCCTGGAACAATCTCTCTCAGGTCGCTGCGAATTTCATCAATCAGCGCACCATTCAAACCAATCCCACGGACTTAGAACCGTACGGCCTGGAAGATCCCATATTGGAAGTCGAAATCACCATCGAAAACGAAGACCATCTTTTCCAGTTCGGCAGCCCGGATCCGACCAGAAATAACTTCTATGCACGTAAAGACGGTGGCGAAATATTTTTAATGCCCGCACAGTTACCTCAACTGTTTTTCCGGGATTTGGAAGAACTACGTGATAAACGACTCATGCCGCTTATGGCCGACGGAATCAACAAAATCACCTATCAACGATTTAAGATCGACGATCCTGTAGAAGATGACCCCTTAACGCAACCCATCCGCGAAACGTACGAGGCCGATACCGATGGCGTTTGGCGCATCACCAAACCGGTCCCGATGTATGCCTACCAAAATAAATTATTGCATATAGTTGCTCACCTTCAACGCACGGAGGCCGTCAATCACATCGACGACCCGGAGAGCTTAAGTGATTTCGATTTGGATCCTCCCTGGTCCAAAATGACCGCGTTCAATCAAGAAACCGGTGAATCGCAAACGATCTTATTCGGCGGCATCGACGACTACTCGGACGGAGCAGGAGTCTTCGCCACGATTGAAGGAACACCCATTGTGTTTACGGTACCAGTCGACATGATTTCCAAATTGCCGGGGCGTCCTGCGGACTACCGAGAAAAACGCCTCATGACCAAAGAAGCGACCGACCTGAATTCAATCACGTATAAAGACAATCGTAATGAAATCACGTTGATACAAGATCTACAAAAAGGGTGGGTATTGGATTCGCCGACTCCGCAAAAAATGGATAACATTGCGGTATCAACCTTCATTGCAGTGTTGCTTCGGGTCCAGGGCGAGACGTTTCCAGAATCTACTCCGCCAGATACTTTCGCGAATCCGAAAATAGAACTGATGTTAGATTATCGAGATGGAACACAAGACACGATTCAGATCGGAGGCATTGTTCCGGATTCCGATCCCATCCAATTTTATGCCAAACAGGATTTCGGAGAATACACGACTATACCGCTGGTCGCTTTCAAGATGCTCCAATCGAATCCCTTTCGCTTCAAAGACAAACATCTGATCCAAGCCCAGAGAAGAATGGTGGATGAAATGCACATCTATCTGGATGACATTCAGTTTCATTTCGAAAAAACGGGGAATAAATGGGAATTATTGGAACCGGCCGAAATTAGAATGTCCAGTTTGGGCGACGCCGAGGATCTATTAGACATCATACTGGGAACGCAAGCTTCTGGAGTGGTGAAACCGATACCCGAACTGGAAACAATGGGATTGGTAAAACCGATGGCGAAATTGGGGCTCACGGTGTCTAGTATAGGAAGTGGTAAGAAAATGTACGAAATTCATATTGGAAATTTGATGACACCCAATTCTCGAGACCGTTTCGCACAAAACGTCGAAAATGGTGAATATATTTACGTAAGACAAGATACATTGGATGATATTCGGGGAATATTGATGAGCTTTCGGCAAAAGTAATAAATTGATTACATTATTGGCAAATTTATTATTCAAGGCGTAATGTTGGCAATAATTTACCCTTGCAATGATCGATATTATAGAATACAATTTGCATACTGAAATACCAGCGAGTAAATTACAAGTTACACTCAATTCGTACTTTTACGTAATTTTTCACACAAGAGTGAGTTTACTCTACTGAGTAAAGGAATATGAATGATCAAAGGCATAGCCATACGCCGCACATTTAACCTGGCCGAAGTGATTTTGGGCGTGATTTTGATCGTTATCCTTGGTTTCGCGATTCACGCATTCACGCGACCACCTACGACTCTCTCTTCTTCTGAGACGCTCGACGCCGAACCAACCGTATTCAATAAAATAGCCGCGTTGTCCACGTTCAGCTTCATCGACGGCAACGGGCTTTTTGGACCCGCCGCAAAATTGGCGTCCAAGGAAAAATTGTTGACTCCCATCCCCAAAGATCCAGATGAAGGTATCGAAGTAGAAACGTCTCTACCACTTACACTGAAAGGTGTCGTCGTATCAAAACCGCCGTGGGCATCGGCCACAATCGAAGTACGGGAAAAAGGCTCGTTCACCGATACCTTTTATTTGGACCAGGAAATCATTGACGGTGTTATTCTCAAAGAAATCCGAAAAAAAGAAATTGTAATGGTGAACAAACGCCAAAATAGTCGTCGGGAAGTCTTGAAACTGACCTACCTGATGACCAGTAAAGCGGGAAAATCTACGCGCTCACAACCTACTATCCAAAGAAGTAGACCTACCAATCGGGCCACGACCGCAGCAAAACCAACCAGAAATCAAACCATCACTTTAAGTAAAAAAGAAATCTCTGATCAGCTGAACGCCGATTACGAAAAATTTGCCTCGACGGCTGACATCAAAGTGGTTGAAGAAGACGGCAAGGTCAAAGGAATTACGACCGACAACATCGAAGATATTCCGTCCGCCAAGCGACTCGGTTTCAAAAATGGGGACGTCTTAGTATCGGTGAACAACGAAAAAGTCACCAGCGTAGACCAAATCCAAAAGATAGCTAATAAATACCAAAATGCACCTACATTACGCATTGGGATTTTAAGAGACAATCAACCGATG
>Ga0315336_1002489_pt1 | contig 27903 bp, 29 predicted proteins | sample ASW5metaG_FD_204512 | JGI IMG/M metagenome (GOLD analysis project Ga0315336, IMG submission 204512) | Ammonia-oxidizing marine archaeal communities from Monterey Bay, California, United States - ASW #5 | ecosystem: Environmental > Aquatic > Marine > Intertidal zone | place: USA: California... | reverse complement strand
CGGTGCCCGAGCAAATCGACAGCTTGATTTCCTTCTGCGAGGCCATGGCCAGTTTGTACCAGGTGCCGCCGCTGCACGAGCCGCCCCAGCGGCCATCATAAAACGACAGTTTCAGCGGATCCGCCACCGGGTTCTTGTCGACGTAATAAAGCGCGATGGTGCAAGCGCTGCCTTCGCCGGCGCGGAAATCACAGTTCTCTAAGGCTTGGCGATTGGCCTCGCCGGTACTGACGGCGCCACAAGAGCCTGCGAACGCACCGGTCTGCTTGTTGGTGGCGATGGCGCCGTGACCCGGCTGGCTGCAGCTGACGAACGGCTGGCAATCGGTGCCGCCGCGTTTTTCGCATTCCGCTTTTGCGCGCATTTGCGCTTCGACCAGCTTGTTGGCGATGCCGTAGGCGTAAACCAGGTTCTTTTGATCCATGGAAACCGCCGATGCGGCCAGGGTTGTCGTCGGCGCCAATAGAAACGCCGTCATTAACAGGACGGCAGCCGCCGACAGGCGGCCGACCGTGGCAAGGAAGGGAGCTGTTGCCGTCACTTTCGATCTCCAGAGAATTCTGTAAGACCACCGCCCGAAGATTAGAGTCGATGGTCGATTCGGTCCTTAACTTTCGCATGAGACCTTGCCCGATCGGACGATCCTCAGCAAGCGCTAGAGCAAGTTCCCGGTCAAAAAATGCTTTGCGTCATTCGCCGAGGCGGCGCCGGCGCCGGGTCGGGCGGTTGACCAAGCCGTAATGAACGGCAAGCCGATACAACGCGGTGCGCAAGACCACCTGACCGGAGCCGGCGCGCCAGCCGTGCCGCCGCTCGAAAGCCTCCATGCGCTCGCCGTCGCAGATCACAGCGACCAGCAGATCGTCCAGTTCCGGGCCGCCGACAAAATCGAGTGCCCGGCCGAGATGTTCCAGTGCGTCGAGCGCGCTGGTGTTGAGCGCCGCCGGCCCGCTTCGCCGCGTCGGCGGTTCGGACGGGTCGAGCGCCCGCGCGCCGTAGGCAGCGACCGCCCGCTCGTAAGTTTCCTGCAGGCGGGCGCCGGCGGCTTGAAAGACCCGAGGGAACAGGGCCGGCCGCCGGGCGCAATACCATTCCAGGGCGTCGACGCGGCGCGCCCGTTCGGCGCGGCCCTCGCGGGCGGATCGTTCGGTGCGCGCCACCACGCGATCGGGATTGCCGTCGCGGCAATAGAGAATAGTGCCCGGCCGGCTGGGCCGGCGGTCCGCCGGATCCCGCGGCCAGGGACAGAACGGATAGAGTGCGCCCGGTCCAAAATCTGCGCCGTCTGTCATGGCTTGGGTTTCCGATTTGTTGGGCCGACACGACGCCATTGTTCGGCGGCCAGCCAGGTCGCCGGGTCGGCCGGTTTTTCGGTGCGTTGGTCGATTGTCTCGGCATAGCGCCGGGCGGCATCGATCAGCTCGGCCGACGTGGCGCGGCCGCCCGCCACGACGCGGTCGAATGCCGAAGCCGCCCGACTACGCGCATTGCGGCCGAGAGCGGCGGTTGGAAATTGGCCCCAGAATTCCATGAACACCCGGCTCGGCCGTGGCGTGACTTCTTTGGTGACCGCTTCGCTCGGCGCTGCGACAGGGGGCGACGCCGGACGATTGCCAGGCGGCGGCGCCAGACGTTCCAACAGACCGCTCGGCAATCGGTCCGCGAAAGGCATGAGCATGGCGGCAAGCTCCATCATGATTTCGGAATCGTGGGGCAGCCCCGTAATCAGCGCGCCAGCGCGTTTGCCGACATTGGGATTTTCGATCGTGTTGTAGCGAAAATAGTTGGGCAACAACGTGAGGCCGGTTGTCTCGTTGCGGCGCAGATAGCCGATGCGCGCCAACGCCGCGAGACCCCGTTGCACCGCCTTCGAGCTCCAATTGAGGTCGGCCGAAATGTAGCCGATCGGTAGGCGGAAACAGCCGAGCAGGTTGGAGTGAGGCCCGGTCAACAGATACAACGCCAACAGCTTGGTTCGATCGTTCAATGGCAGCATCTTTTCGTCCTGCCAAAATCCGGTGGCTACTTTGCCGTAGACCCGCACGTCGGCCTCCAGAATGATTGGGCGGCACGTCATCGGCCCTGCCGACGGCGCAAAACCATGCCGTCGAAGATCAAAATCGATTCCGGGGGCAGTCCGAACCTGCGCGTCGAATGAATTGCCCGATGTGGCGCCGCAATCGGATTCAGGGTATCCGTGTGATTGATTCACCAATTTGGTGATTGTATATTTAGCAAAAATGACCGATATGGTGCAAGAAGTTTTCACCAATCTGGTGAATAATATTATGTATAACAATTTGCTACAAGCCCGGCAGGCGCGCGGTCTGTCACAGCATGAACTGGCCGACCGTGCCGAAACGAGCTTTCAGCAGATCAGCCGGCTTGAGAAGGGCGACCGTCGCTTGACCATGGATTGGGTGCGGCGCCTGTCCCGTGCGCTTGGCTGCACCGACGCGGAAATACTGGGATTGCCGCCCGTGCCCGTGGATCCGGTGTCGGTCAGGGGCGCGATCGAGGCCGATGCCTACCAAGTGGCGCCGGTATGGCCGGTTGATGATTGGTATCCGGTGACCATGCCGGAGGATGACCGGTTTGCCGGTATCGAACGCTACGGGCTCGAGGTCCGCGACGCTTCCGCGAATCAGCGCTACCCCCAAGGCACGATTCTGATTTGTGTCGACGTCGGCGATTTGAACGAGCCGCCCAAGGCAGGGCAGCGCGTGATCTGTCACCGCCGCAACAAACAAGGGCATGTCGAAGTCACCTGTCGCGGCCTCGGAGACGCAGATCAAGACGGTTGGCTAGACCCATTGAGCAACGATCCGCGCCATCAGCAACAGATCGCGATCGATGACGCGGACATCGTTGCCTTGGTCACCGGTCATTTTTACTTCGAGTAGCTTGTTGATCTAGCCGATCACTTGCGGCGCCATCGGCACGTCAGCCCAGAAGTCTGGATCGTGGCCATAGAAAATGCGGGCGCCCCGCGCCTGCAAGGCCTTCAGCTTTTTCAAGGAATCGAGCATTGCCGTCTCATCGGCGACTAGGAACGGCAGATGCATTTCCTCCAACGTCCGGCGCAAATAACAGGCGTCGCCGGCCAGGATCACCTCGGCGCCGGAGTCGAGCCGGAGCTTCAGGGATTGATGGCCCGCGGTATGGCCGTAGGTTGGCAGGCAGACCACGCTGCCGTCGCCGAATAGGTCATGCTCGCCTTGCAATAATCGAAAATCCTGACCGGTCTCATAATCTGCTGCCAGATAACCGGTCGGCTGATCCGGGTCGGCCCGGCGCGCCGCCGCGAGCTCCGGCTCCTGGATCAGGATCGGCGCGTCGCTGACGAGTTGATTGCCGCCGGCATGGTCGAAATGCAAATGCGAATTGACCAGATAATCGATGTCGCCGGGATCGATCTCAATGCGCGCCAATTGCGCGGTCAGCGTATCGGCCGGTTCGACATGCAACGTCATGAATTTGGCATTGGCACCGAGGTATTCATCGCCGCCGGTCAGTGCCGCCGGATTGACGCCGCTGTCGAACAACACCTTGCCGCGCGGGTGGTCGATCAGGAACACCGGCACCGGCACTTTTAAGCGGCCCTTTTCGCCGCGCAACATGGCGCCGAGCGGCATGGTGAGCCATCCGCAGGTTATCGCGTAAAGTTTGACTGACATGTTTGACCTTTTCCGTGCAGCACCAATTTATTCGAGATGAGATCGCATCCAGTGTCAATCCACCATAACGCCGTCGAATTGACGCATTGGTATCAACCCTGTCAAATCAATCAATTGCGCCGACATGCTCCCATGGGGTATAAAGATCCAGAGGCAGGTTGTGTTATTTGGAGCGTGAGATGAAGGCTGTTTGCGTCTTGCCGCTGGTGGCGGCATTCCTACTGGCGTCGTGTTCGACGGCGCCGGCACCCAGGGTTATCACCGCCGACCAGGACGCGGTGTCCTATACGTGGGTCACCGATAACGCTACCATCCTCGATATTACGGAGCTGGCGCGCAAGCATTGCGCCAAATTCGGCCGAACCGCGCGGCTCGCGGCGGACAATGCCGGCGCCACCCACACCACCATATTCACCTGCAAAGTGGTTGAAGGCTAGACCATCAGTCACGGGCTATTCGCGACAGGAATTGGGCTTCCAGGTCCGCCAAATCCGTATCCGACAACGCCTCCAACGGCCAGCAGCCGAGCATGGCGATGCGGCCGCCCAGACCGCGGTCGCTATCGCCACGATTGCCGATGAGAAAATCGTCGTCGCCGTCATAGGCGAGGGGCCCTGGCGTTCCTTCGCCGAACGTCGCGACCGGCTCGGCATCGAGCCGCACCGCCGGCGCCTGATCCCCGCCGGCGCTCCAGCACACCGACAGCACGTGCTGTTGGCCGTCGATGGGCATCGGCCAGGAATACTTGAACTGGCCGGCTGGCCCGGGTTTGTCCAACACCAGCGTGGCTTGGCGCGCCGGCCGTTCGACTTGGATGCGCCAACTGCCTTTGTCGACCAGGATAGCGGCCTGGCGGCGGGTGCCACGATCTTGGGGTTCGAGGGCAAGTGCGCTGATCAACGCGGCGCCGTCGCCGTGCCAAATATTGTCGAGCTGCCGGCCGGTCAAAATCGAATACCTAAGCGGCATCGACTTCTCGGTAAAGGCAACGGCGGCGGGTTCTCCGGCGTTCGGCTTGATCAGGCGCGGAGCGTTTGCCGTCGACGTGCCGTGGAAGTGGGTCTGCTTCGCCGCCTCATGGCGCCAGGCGACCACCCGGTCTTGATGCGCGATTTCAAGTCCGTCCTCGGCATCGAGCATGAAAAACGCCGTGTCGGCGCTCGCCGTGCTCTCCGGCACTATGGCGGTCGCGGCGATGCCGGCCTCTCGCTGCAAGCTCCGGCGCAAACGCTCCCGCGCTGACCGTGGCAAATGACCGCGGGGCCAAATCGCCAGAGCCGAAACCACGCCAGAGCCGTCGCCGTCGCCGATCGCAAAACCGTCGGTGCCGTCGTCGCTCAGCCGAGCGGCGTCCACTGTCGATAGTGGCTGCAACGCCCGCCCGTCGACCCGCGCCGCCGGCACCGTCGAGCGTCCCGATTGCCAGTCGATGTCGAAGACGATGGCCTGCGGCGTCGGCGCCTCGACATGCCATTTAAAAGATGCGCCGCCCGCGGCGGCCCGATTGAGATGCAAGGCGATGGTCAAGCCGTCGGCTGCCTTTCGGCAAGCCAGCGACCAAGGGCCCTTGCCGCAGATATCGGTCCACCGATCGAGTGCGGCCATCGGGTGAACGACGGCAATCAGCCAAGCGCCCGGGTGCCACCATATATTGTCGAGCCGTCGCCGAGGCCCCGGCGGCCGGTACGGCTGGACAGGGTCGTCGTGGCCAAAGGACAAGGCCAGGTAGGATTCCCGGCGTTCGATCGACGTCAGGCCGGCGAGTGGGCAAACGCCGGGCGGCCGAGACCAGGGTTGGGCCGACGTGGTCATGCCCGACTGGAAGAACCGATCCGTCATCCGAATGCCAAGTCGGCGAGAATTTGGAGCCGGGGGCCGTCCTCCGGTACGACCGGCGGTGGCTGGCGGACCAGCACGTCCAGGAGCTCGACGGTCCGAAATCCCTGCCCGGCGAGTTGGCGCCTGAGGTCGCGGCTGGAGGCCGCAACCCAGAGCGAGACGGCGGCCCCGGCGGCGTCATCGGTCAAGCCGGCAACGATCGCCGCGGCGGCTGTCGCCGTCGATGCGACGACCGGGCCGATCCAATGCCCGCCTGCCAGCGGCCGCATGATACCGTATCCGGCGGCTCGGCCATCTGCGGCGCCGTCCAACAAGGCGGCGGATCGGCGATTCCAAAGCGCCGCGAGCACGGCGCCCCGATCGCCCCGCCAGGCGTCGGCATCGAGCATCTGAAGCAGATGCAAATGTACCGGACTGAGCCCATCGCCGAATGCCTCACCGCGTTCCGTGGCCGGCCCGGACAGCTGGCGGCGACAGCGGCAGATACCGTCCGTCTTGGCGAAGCCGAACTGCTGAAAACAGCGGCTGAGCCGCGGGTCGGCAATAGCGGTGAGCGACCGGTCGCCGGCGGCGGCGAGTGCGGCACCGACCAGCACCGTCCCATGGTCCGTATCGCTTGCCTCCGGTCGGACCAACAGGGGCCCTAGGCGCCAATGCCCGGTTTGGCTCGGCAGCATCGGCAACAGAGCCAGAAGGCGGCCTTCGCCGTCGCGGCAGCCGAACAGGGTTCCCGCCGCGAAAAGGTGGACAAAATCAATAACCATGTCGGCGGCCTCTGCGGCGATGGCCAACTCATCCATCGCCGGTACGTCTTGCGGGCGCAGTCGCTCGGCGATGACGGGCGGCATGGTGACGGTTTGGCTCGGTGGTGCGTGCCGCGTCGGGTTGTTCCATTGCCCGGATGTGAAATCTGTCATTGGCAGATGCGGGTGGTCGCGCTCCGGCACCCAGCAGCGTCGGTGATGGTGGGCGCAATAGGCTGACCCGGAAACCGCCGGATAGCCGCATTTGCAGGCCTCGTCGGGGCTCGGGTCGCCGGAGATGTACTGGCAGCGTTGCGGCGGCGCGCCGTCGAAGCCGGGTTGGATGGCATAGAAATGCCGGCCCCGGTTCAACATGCGGGTTTGCAGGCCGCCGAGCCGGGTCTGCTGTGCCGAGGATACTTTAAGCATGGGGCGTCTCCGAGCCGTTGAGTGCGATGCCGAGCGGTGAGACCGTGACCACGTTTCGGCGCGCCAATGTGACCGCCAGCAGGGCGTGATCCCGGGCGGCCAGCCAATGCCCATCGTCATCCAGCGCAATGCGGGCGCTGACATGCAGGTGATGGCCGGCGCGGATCAGGCCAAAGGCGTCATTGAAGTAACCGGCGGCCAAAATGTCCGACAAGCCGTCGCTGCTGGCGTAATGCCACAGCGCGAAGCCGCGGCAAGCACCGATGACCCGTAGCCCGCCTCCGTCAAAAGCCATGAATTTCCTCCAAGGAACACCCGAATGGTCTATTCGTGCCGCATCGAAATCGAATCGCACGATTCTGACCCGAAATTCACCATATTGGTGAGGAAGCTGTCAACGAAAAATTCACCAATATGGTGAATAAACGCGCTTACCGGTTCGGCGCTTGCTTTGGACACATCCTGTCGGTGCGATTTGTTGCCGCCTGAATCCAATTAAGGATCGAGCGGTTTCTCCATGACCGAAATCAACGGACGGAAGCCAGCCTTGTCATAGACGCCGATGGCATTGCTGTTGTCTGCCAACACCGAAAGCCGGATCCAGCGGACTCCGGCGGTGCGCGCCAAATCTTCCGCCACGGCCAACAATCGCGAGCCGAGCCGTTGGCCGCGACGGCTTGCCGTCACCGCCAAGTCTTGGACGTAGGCGTAAGTATAGGCGACCTCGTCATGGGCCTGGTCTGAAGTCTCGGCCAATAGCACTGCCATATATCCAACCAACGTATCGCCGTCGGCAGCCACCAGTAGGCGGCCGTCTTTCTGCCGGCAGGTGGCCAACAATCCATCGATATAGGCATCGCCGATCTGTTCGGGTGGCGTCATGCGATCAAAAAACTCACCTTCGAACGCCTGCAGCTCGCGCACCAGGGCCAACAGTCTGGGCCGGTCGGCGGCGGCAAAGGGACGAATGTCGATTGCATCTGTCATGTCGCCGACTTTATCACGCCTCAGTGTGTTCACGTATTGGTATTCATGCGTAGAAAGGGGAGATAGTATTTGCCGCGGCGTCGACCGTCGGCGAAACTGGATAGGAGGTCATTCGAATGCGAATTTACGGCGACCGGCGCTCGGGCAACTGTCTTAAGGTCCAATACACTGCCGACCATTTGGGCCTGGCCTACGATTGGGAAGATGTCGACATCATGTCCGGCGGCAGCCGCACGGCCGATTTTCTGGCCCGCAATCCGGCCGGCCAAGTGCCGGTGGTCGTGTTTGATGACGGCCGGGTCTTGACCCAATCCAATGCTATCATCCTGTATCTGGCCGAAGGCTCGGCGCTGATCCCCACCGACCCTTACGACCGGGCCAAGATGCTCGAGTTCATGTTCTACGAACAATATAGTCACGAGCCCTATATCGCCGTGTGTCGGTTTCAGAAGCTCTATCTTGGCAAGACCGACGAGGAATTGGACCCGGAAAAACGCGAGCGCGGATACCGAGCGCTGGCGCTTATGGAGGCACGCCTCGGCGACCGTGCGTACCTGGTCGGCGAGCGCCTGAGTCTCGCTGACATCGCGCTGGTAGCTTACACCCGTCTGGCGCCGGAGGGCGGGTTCGATCTATCGCCCTATTTGGCAATCAACGATTGGATTGCGCGCGTCGAAAGCGGCCTTGGTATTTAGACCGGATCCAAAGGCACCGTGAGCCGTGTGCCCGGTACGTGAATGCCGCCACGGTCGCCGATTGTCGTTGATCCGTATCGCGCGGCGTAGGCGGGCGGCAGCGGCCGGCCGACTTCCGGGCAGAGCCAGAGCCGCAACAGATGGCGCCGGTCGGCCGGGTCGGGCCAGTCCTCGTAGGCCGTGCGGTCATGCAGGATCACATGATTGCAAACGAACTGCATATCGCCGGGCTCGAAGGCGATCTTGAGGTTGAGCGCCGGATCATTGGTCAGGTCGTCGAACAGGTCGAGCGCTTGCGCTTCCTGTGCGCTGAGCGGTGGCACGTCGTCGAAACGCCGCGCTGAATCGATGTAGCGGCGCTGATAGATCGCCGATAGATGGCCCTGGTGGTCGTTGAACACGGGAATTTCGAAATAGGGTTTTTGGCCTTCGGGCACTTCGCCGCGCCGGTCGGTGGCGAACGGGCGAAACAGCACCGCCGCCAACTCCGGCCGCCGCCGCGCCATTTCGTTATAGAGGGTCATGGAGGAGACCAGGGCGCTGAGGCCGCCGGACTTCGCCGTCTTCAGGCACATCAGACCGACGACGTCGCAGGAATCGGTGTGGAAGGTCTGGCGCTCTTTGGTCTGATAGATGCGAACCGCCGGGTCATCCAGGTCGTAGCCGAGATCGCAGACATGGCCCATCACATGGCCTTTGGCGTTCTGTGACCGCGGCCGTCCGATCCAGGCGCCGATGCCCCAGAAGATCGTCGCCGCCTGGCGCCGGTCGTAGCGACCGATCGGCAATCCGCGCAACACCGCGACACCGCGGCCGTCCAGCAACTCGTCCCTGAGTGCCAGCAATTCCGGGCCGAGGCTCGGCAACGGAAAGTCGTCACGGCCGGCCTCAATCAGCGGCTTGCCGCTGGTTTCCAGGTGACCCAGCGCCGCATCGATTTCGGACAGCGCCGCCGTGCTCAAATCGTGGCGCCATGCGCCTGATTTCTCCAGGTCTGGGCCGTACCAGGCCGAAGGGCCTTCGATCAGCGGTCTTGGTACTTGTTGCATCGCCTTATTCCAGAACCAGTTCAGCAAAGGTATTGAGGTCGGCCTCCGTCTTGGGCCAGACCAACAGCCCGGTGACCGCACTGTCCTCCCAGGCGGCGAGCCGTTGTTTGATGCGGTCTTTGGGGCCGACCAAGGCGATTTCGTCGACCAGCTCGTCGGGTACGGCGGCCACGGCCTCCGCCTTCTTGCCGTCAAGATAGAGATCTTGGATCATTTTGGCGGCATCGCCGAAGCCGAGCCGGACGATCAGTTCGTTATGGAAATTGCGGTCGCGTGAGCCCATGCCGCCGACATAGAGCGCCAGATTCTGTTTCACCGACAACCGGCCCGCTTCGATATCGTCGGTGACCTGCATTTGCATGGGATACATGATTTCGAAATCGGTGCCGCGATCGGCGATCGCGTCGCGGTAGACCTCTTCGCGCATCGGCGAGTAGTAGAGCGGGAACCAGCCGTCGCAAAGCTCGGCGGCCATGGCGACGTTCTTTGGTCCCTCGGCGCCGAGGAAGATCGGTATGTCGGCGCGCAACGGATGGGTGATCGGCTTCAACGGCTTGCCGAGGCCCCAGGATCCTTCGGCCTCGGCCGGGTAGGGGATCGGATAGTACGGCCCGGCATTGTGCACCGGCGCCTCGCGAGCCAGAACTTGCCGCACGATCGACAGATATTCCCGTGTTCTGGCAAGCGGCTTGGCGAACGGTTGGCCATACCAGCCTTCGACCACTTGCGGGCCGGACACGCCAAGGCCGAGCACCAGGCGCCCGCCCGAGAGGTGATCCAGGGTCAACGCATGCATGGCGGTCGCCGTCGGCGTGCGCGCCGAAATCTGCACGATAGCGGTGCCGAGCTTGATTTTTGTGGTATGGGCGCCGACCCAGGCGAGCGGCGTCAAGGCATCGGAACCATAGGCCTCTGCGGTGAAAAAGCCCCAATAGCCAAGTGCTTCGGCGCGCTTGGCAACACCAATCAAATCGGCCGGCGGCTTGGCCCCCCAATAGCCCGTCATAAGCCCCAACTTCAACGCCATGGCATCCTCTCCCTAACCCGTCGCCTGTTCGGCATCAGATATAGTCGATCGCGGCGATGATTGGGAAGCGGCAGCCGAGATATTTTGCCGGAAATGCGGTATGCTGGGCAGCATCTGGGTGAAATCTGATGTCTTGCAGAACCATACGCCTCTTGGTGCCAACAATCCTTGTCTGGGCATTCGCCATGGCAACGACGGCGGTCGCCATCGAGGCGAGGAAAGTCGGCCATGCGCCACCCGGCGCAATCCCCGTGCAAGGCTTTGTCTACGATAGTTTGTTGCATGAAGCGGCGGCGACGGGTGATGTCGAACTGGTCGGTTACCTGCTCGACCGCGGCGCTGACATTGAGGGGCGGGCCGAACTCGACGGCGCGACGCCGCTCCACCTCGCCGCGCGCCGAGGCCAGACCGCTGTGGTGCGCCTGTTGCTCGTCAGGGGCGCTGATGTCAGTGCCCGGGCGATTGGCGGCGTTATGCCGCTGCACATGGCAGCCGCTACCGGCCACGGTGTCATAGCCGAAATATTGCTAACACAGGGGGTCGCCGCCTCGGCACCGTCGAGCGGCGGTACGCCGCTGCATTTCGCCGCCTTGGAAGGCCATGCCGCGATGATCGCGCTGTTGCTGCGCCACGGTGCCGACATCGAGGCCCGCGGCGGCGAGTTTCAGGGCACGGCCTTGATGACGGCGGCGCGCAACGGCCATACAGAAGTGGCTGCCGTGTTGTTGCGGTTTGGCGCCGACACCGCCGCCCGTGACGACATCGGTATGACGGCGCTCGCTCGGGCCCGCGAATTCGGCCAGGCGGACATGGCCGAGATCCTGCGCCGACATGGCGCGACGCGATAGTGCCGCCTGTACCGGTACCTATGCAATATCAGAAATGTACTGCCGAATCCCGCCGATCCGGCGCCTATCATATTTTGTAGTATGCAGAGCGCGCCGGTAGCGGGATAATCACGGTCATACGAAGGCCGCAATAGACGTACCTCAAAGGCCTTCATCGGGCAACAATCGGGTAGGGGAGCGCATAACATGTCCGTAGACTTGGCGGTCCGTAAAACGGAAGCGGAAGCAAGCAGCGTTGTCACGGAGTATCTGCGTCAGCGTCAGGAAACTGAAGTCCAACGCCGTGCGCGGCTCGCCAACATGTTGATCGCGTGTCAAAACCTGATGGCGAAGACCGAGTAAGTGCTTCGCTGCCGCGGATCTGTCGTCCCTCCCTCGATGGGACGCGGCACAAGTCGCGTACTCTCAAGTATTTCAATTGCTTCCTCGGCTGGCGCGCGCACCGGCCGAGGAAGAAATGTTCTGATTTGCCGCTAGATCAAATTATCTGCGTTCGAATGAACGCAGGTTGCTCTAGCGACTGAGCGGCAGCAGGTTTTCGGCCAGCGTTACCCAATAGCTGGCGCCGTAACTCAACGCCTTGTCGTTAAAATCGTAGTTTGGGTTATGGACCATACAGCCGCCTTCATCGCCTTCACCGTTACCGATATTGACGTAGCAGCCGGGCTTGGCCTGCAGGAAGAAGGCGAAATCCTCTGACGCCATGACCGGCGGCGCGTCGTTCTTCACATTGTCTTCGCCGAACACGTCGATAGCCGCCTTGTGACAAAGCGCCATGTGATCGGCGTAGTTGAACAGCGGCGGATAGCGGCGATCGTAAGCGACGTCGATCTTGGCGCCGAAGGTTTCGCCGACGTTCGCGGCGATACGCTTGATGCCGGCTTCGACCATGTCTTGGACTTCGGGCTTGAAGGTCCTGACGGTGCCGGCCAGTGTCACTTGCTGCGGGATGACGTTGTAGGCATCGCCGCCATGCACCTGCGTCACGCTGATCACGGCGGATTCCAACGGGTTCAGGTTACGGCTTGTCAGGGTTTGCAGCGCGGTCACCAAATGCGCCTGGACGATGACCGGATCGACGGTCTGGTGCGGCATGGCGCCGTGGCCACCATAGCCGTCGACGGTGATGTCGAAAATATCGAAGCCGGCCATGGTCGGCCCGGCGCGCATGATCATCTTGCCGACCGGCAGACCGGGCCGATTGTGCATGCCGTAGATGGCGTCCATGGGGAAACGCTCGAAAAGGCCTTCCTCGACCATGACGCCGGCGCCGCCCTCGTTCTCTTCCGCCGGTTGGAAAACGACGTAGAGCGTGCCGGAGAAATTGCGCGTTTCGGCCAGATGCTTGGCGGCGCCGAGCAGCATGGTCGAATGGCCGTCGTGGCCGCAGGCATGCATCTTGCCGTCATGTTGGGAGCGATGATCGAACGTATTGGCCTCCAGGATGTCGAGGGCATCCATATCGGCGCGTAAACCGATCGCCCGATTGCCGCCGCCTTTGCCGTGGATAACGCCGACGATACCGGTCTCCGCCAGGCCGCGATGAATTTCAATACCGAACTCGGTCAGCCGTTCGGCGATGTAATCCGACGTCCAGCGTTCCTCGAAGGCGGTTTCCGGTTTGCGATGCAGGTCCCGCCGCCAGCGCGTCATCTCGTCTTGTGTGGCGGCCACGCCATCGATCACACCCATTTCTGTCTCCCCGGCTGATTGTTTGATTCCGCACCATTATGCAACGGTGACAGGCAGCGACGCTAGGCCGCGAAACCGCGCCCGACCGCCGCGCACCACCGGCCCGGCAATCTCGACTTGGCGGAAGCGCCCGAACAGTCGGGCGATGGCGACGATACCCTCCATGCGCGCCAAGGAGTTGCCGGCACAGATATGGATGCCCATGCCGAAGGCGAGGTGACGGTTGGGGCCGCGGGCGATGTCGAATTTGTCCGGGTCGGCGAACTGCGCCGGGTCGCGGTTGGCGGCGCCGATACACATGGTGACCAGGGTGCCGGTCGGCATCTCGATTCCGCCGACCGCGCAGTCGGCCAAGGCTCGTCGGTTGCCCAGCTGATTGGGGCTTTGATAGCGCAGGCATTCCTCAATACAGGGTTCGATCAGGTCCGGGTCGGCGCGGAGTGCAGCCAATTGGTCGGGCTGCAACAGCAATTCATGCACGCCGCTACCGATCAAATTGGTGGTCGTCTCATGGCCGGCATTGAGCAGGAAGATGCATTGATGCAGCAGGTCGATTTCGGTCATGGCGTCGTCGTCTTCGCCGCCGATCAGCGCGCTTAAGATTTCACCGTCGGCGCCGTCGCCCGGGTTGCGGCGGCGATCGGCGATCAGCTCGCGCAAATAGGCCTTGAATTCGTCGACCGAGCGGTTGCCGGCTTCGAGCCGCTCCGCCGTCGGCACCGGCTCGAGCGCGCCCAGGATGGCCAGCGACCAGTCCCGCAGGCGCCAACGGTCGGGCCGCGGCACCCCCAGCATGTCGCCGATCAATTCAACGGGCAGCGCGAAGGCGTAATCGGTGACGACGTCCATGCCGCCATCGCGCTCGGCCTGATCGAGAAAGCCGTCGACGATCTTTTCGACCCTGGGCTGCAACAGACTAAGGGCGCGCGGCGTGAAGGCCGGGCCGAACAGCCGGCGGATGCGGGTATGATCCGGCGGGTCGCGGAACACCAGGCTGGTGGTGTGGTGTTCGTAAAGCGGGCTGTCGCCGAACTTCGGCTTGAACTCGACCTTCTTGTCGGAACTCCAGGCTTTGAAGTCCTTATAGACGCCGATCACGTCGTCGTAGCGCGTCAGCATATACGAACCGTCGGGGCTTTGATGTACGGGATCGTGGTTCCGCAAGGCGTGATAGGTCGGAAACGGATCGTCGAGAAATTCCGGCGGCAAGCGATTGATGTCGAAGGATCGCGCCAGGTGTTCGGTCATGGCAGCTGTGGTCCGTGATCGCAGTTGGGGCCACGACTGTCCCAAGCCGGTGGCCGTTCTGTCAACAAACTCCGTTCCCTCGCTCAAGGTCGCCGTAGACGTCCCAGAGCTTCCGGCGAAAATGCACGTAATCATGACCGTTGCCGGCGATGCGGAGACCCTGTTCGCCGAGCCGGCGGCAAAGGTCCGGGTCCGACAACAGCCTCGACAGCGCTTCGGCGAAGGCCTGAGGCCTCGGCTCGGCAAGCATGGCCGAGGCGCCGTCGACGACGGCTCTGTGCGCGGGCAGGTCGGTGGCCAGGATCGGCTTAGCTGAAGCGAGGTAGGAATAGATTTTCATCGGCGTGTTCATCGCCTCGATCTGCGGTGACACCAGGATCTCGGCCTGGGCCAGGTAACCGCCGAGATCGCGCACCGGCCGCGGCCCGAGGAAGGTCACGGACGGTGCCAGACCCAACCGGCGCGCGTGGCTTTGATGACCGGCGATCTGGGTCGGCGTGCCGCCGATGATGACCAGATGGGCGTCCGCGCCATGGTTTCGCGCGATGGCGAAACTATCGAGCAGCAACGAGATGCCGCGGTTCTTGACCAGGCTGCCAGCATAGAGGATCAGCGGGCCGCGTGCGGCACATAAGTCGTTTAGCGCACCATGCGGTGCCGGCGCGTGACCATCGATTAACGAGATGTCGGGCAGGGTCACGATGCCATCGCCACGATAACGGCACGCCACCGCCGACACCGGTTCCGAAGCCGCCAGCACGACGGCAGCACGCCTGACAAGGCGCTGCTCCAGTTGACAAAGCCGACCGAGCAGCGGCCGCAGGAACGGATACGTCGCCACTGTTTGCAGCGGCATCGAGGAATCCATGTCGTAGACGAACGGAATGCCGCTACGCTCGCGCATCCGCGCGGCGACGATGGCAGCCTCCTCGACCGCATGCACGACGTCAAAGCCGCCGCCGCGGGCCATGCGCAGGGCCTTGACGAACAAAATCATGCTGCACAGCAGCTTACGGATCGACGGTCCCGCCGGCACGTCATGGATGAACGGGACCGGTGGAATGCGATGGGTCCGAACGTTGGCGTAGTCGACATCCTCGCCCAGGTGGTAGGTCAAAACGTCGACATTGTCGCCTCGTTCCGACAGCGCCCGGACGACGTGATCGACGGCGATTGGGGTGCCTCTCTCGCTGTAGAAGGGTTGCGGCGATGCCACCAGCACCTTCATCTCAGACCGCCTCGAGGCTGTCGCGCGGCCGGGCGTGGGCGTGGTCGAGCGCGCGCTCCGTCGCCGCCACTTCGCGGCCGATCGTTTGCGCATTCCAGCCAAGGTCGTCCGCCATCAGTTGGGCCACCGCTTGCAAGGCCTTGGCTCCAGGATGGCCGGTACTTGCCAATTCGGTTCGGCGCAAGACCACATCGTCGAGGGTCAGCGCCATTTCGTTTCGGACCGTATGAACGACCTGGGCTCGCAGCACGGCGCTGGTGTGGGACACGGTCTTCGCCAGATCCGGGCGCTGTTCCGCCAGCCGCAAAACCGCACCCAAATCCGAACCGTGGCCGCGGACCAACTGATCCAGTGACCTTTCCGCCAGACCTAAGGGCCGCTGCCGTAAGGTGTCGCTCAAAAAACCACCGAAGTTATCGATGTCGCCGCCGTGAAGCGGGGTCCGGGCACTTAGCGACGGCCCGGCGGCGGTTGCGCGCTTGGCCGCCACCAGGGATACGGCCTGCTCGGCCACGTGTCGGGCGGTCGTCCACTTGACGCCGACCACGGAAACCAGGCCCTCGGCACCGTCGCGGCCGTGATCGATGATGCGGTGGTGACGGGCCGTCCGATAAGGGTCGGAAGATCCGGCATCGGCGGCGGGCACGAGACCGCAGCGAACCAATCGGACGTCGTCGGGGGTCAGCGCGCCGGCCGGATAGGCGGCGTTCACGTCATCGAGCAACGTCGCGATGTTTTCGTCGCTTGCCGCACAGGCATCGGCACCGCCGTCGTCGGCAAAGTGGGCGGAGCCGATGATCGAGCTGTCTTTCCAGGGCGCCACGTAGACCAATCGGCCACCGCCGCCGGCGTTGCCCTCTGCGTCCCGGCGCGGCACCGTCAGCGCGATGGCGTGGGCGTCGGTCAAGGGCCACGTCACCACATTGATGGTTTTCACATGGGGCCGGGGCGCGCGGCCCTGATCGAGGCCGCCCGGCGCCTCTATCACGCGATCGACCCACGGCCCCGCCGTGTTGAGGACCGCCTTGGCAGCAATGTCGAACGTCTGTCCGGTCTGCAGATCCGTTGCCACGATTCCGGCGATGCGATCGCCGCGCCTTAGAAAACTAGATGCCGCCACGTAGTTGGCGATCGCGGCACCGTGGTTCGCCGCCGAGCGCACGAACGCCAGGGTCAGCCTTTCGGCATTGGTCGTCTGTCCGTCGTAATAAATCGCCGCGCCGGTCAAGCCCGCCGCCGGCAAATCCGGCGCCAGGCGCAGACACTCCGAGACGGAGATCATACGCGCCATCGGAACCCGTTTGCCGGGATCGCGGATGCCGAGGTTGCGGTCGCAAGACAGCAACTCGTGCGCCGCCAACGCCGCGGCAACAATCGGCCGCCGTTGAATCCCTCTGTCATAAGTCGGCAGCACGACCGGCAAAACCCGCACCAGATGCGGCGCGATCCGCATCAAAACCTTGCGCTCGCGATCAGACGCCCGAATGCGCGGAATATCCAGGTTCTGCAAATACCGGAGCCCGCCATGCACGACCCGCAGGCTCTGGGCCGACGTCGCATAGCCAAAATCGACACGCTCGACAAGCGCCACCGACAGCCCCCGCGACGTCGCATCCCAAGCGGCCGTGGCACCATAAATACCGCCGCCGATAATGACCAGATCGAAGCTGGTTTCTCCGAGGCGCGGTAAGTCCCTGATCACCTGTCAAGTCTCGCGCACGATGCAAACCGGCCGGCCGCACGGTGTCCTGGCACTCCTGAACAAGGTGCGCGCCATATATCCGGTCACTGATCCTCACCGGTCGCTGTCTCAGTCGATGCGTTTGTTCAGGTTTCCTGTTGCCAAGTCAAGTCGATGCGGCACTAACAACTCCCGCGAACGACGGTCACCTCGTCCAAGTTCGGCAAAGCCGGTTGCGGAAAGGGAATGGGTCGCCAGTCACCGGTTCGTTTGCCGTAGGTGAAATAGGCTTCGATCATCGCCTGACCGGCGTCGTCGAAATAAGCAGCCGTGAGGCTAAAGGCTAAGCCGGCGTCGTTTGGTTGCCCGAAGTAGACCAGGGAATCCCACTCGCCAGTTGGCCGCACGGTCGGCCAATTTTGCGGCCAAAATTGATCGCCAAACCCTCGGGGTTGAATCAACAGTCCCAGTCGTAGGTCGCTCCTAATCCTCGATGTACCTTGCGCAAGGAGCCGCATACAAACGGTTGCGTTCTGGACCGGGTTTGTAATTCGTGGATCATTGTTTTGCGCGCGCGCCGCCGGTGTCACGAGCAAATCGGCAATAAGAGCGACGATAACTATGCTAAAATAGCAGTGCCTCAATCCTGATTGGAAAATCGAACGAACCGGCATGATATTGGTCCTATGGTTGCTGCAAGGTATCGAAGAAGGATTGGTAGATTGCAGCGGCCTCGGCCGCCTTGTTGTCATTGAATGCGGTTACTGCATTCTCAAGCAATAACGATTTGTCCGTGACGGTGGTCGGCAGCATGGACACGGCACTTCGGTAAGCGTTTACGGCTCTGTCGAAAAATCTGAGTGAAAAAAGACGGTGCGCACTATCGACGCGGTCTTGGACGTGCTGCCAGGCGGTATCGCGAACAATCGGTGCCGGGTCGGCCCAGACCTGTCTTGATATAGAATCGAAGAAAGAGTCGTCACGCTCCTGAGTGGCGAGTGCGACGCCGAAATTTAGAGCCCTCAAGCGTGTATCGATTTGGTCATCAAATAGATCCTCTAACACATCCAATTTCGACTGAGTAACAGCGCTTTCCTTTGCCGCTTCCACCTGCGCCTTTTGGATTGTTTCCGGATATTTGCCGGTGAATAATACGGCCTGGATCGCGATGGCGAGCGTTGCCCCTGCCGTCACGACCGCAGCAATGATCCGAATCATTTCCAGATCCCCTTTGCCATAGCAACATCTTGTCATCGTGCCTGTCGCTCGAGGTGGCTAGGTGTATAATTTTTTATAAATATAAATTGCAAGAATTACAACTTTAACAGATCCCTGGCAATAACGAAGCATGGTTTCGCGACAGGTCCGAATGCCGTCAAATGCTATCGCTTGACAGCCCCTCGGTCCGCCACAATGGTGGCCGCCGGAATCGACCGACAATTTTCCCGCAAGAGATACGCCATGACCGGAACACCTTTGCCGCGACCGATCGACCCGGCCTCGGGCTTGCCGCTTGCCCGCCGTGTCGATGGTGTCGCCGGCGAGGGCTCGAAAGCCTGGGCGGTGCATAGCCGGGCTCGGCAGATGGAGGAAGCGGGCGAGGACGTTATCGTGCTGTCCATTGGCGACCCGGATTTCGACACCCCGGCGCCGATCGTCGACGCGGCGGTCGATGCCTTGCGCGGCGGCCGTACCCATTATTCGGCGGCCCGCGGCATCGAGCCGTTGCGCCGGGCGATCGCCGGTTATTTCGGCGCCATTGCGGGCATCGACGTCGATCCGGAGCGGGTCATCGCCGTCAATGGCGGCCAGGCCGCCTTGTTCGTGTCGCTGATGTGTATCACGGAGCCTGGCGACCGGGTGATCGTGCCGGAGCCGGCCTATCCGACCTATGGCCCGGCGATCGGCGCGACCGGCGGCGAGATGGTGAGCGTGGCGTTGAAGCCGGAGCAGGATTTCCATCTCGATCCGGCGGACATTGAGGCGGCGATCGACGGCAAGACCCGGGCGCTGTTGATCAACTTCCCCCACAACCCGACCGGCGCCATTCTGCGCCAACAGGACATCGACTGCCTCGCTGAGATCTGCCGGCGCCACGATCTCTGGCTGATTTCCGACGAGGTCTATGCCGACCTGATCTTCGATGGCCGGCATCTGTCGCCGGCCGCCCATGCCGACCTGGCCGACCGTACCCTGGTGATCGGGAGTTTTTCGAAGTCGCATGCCATGTGCGGCTGGCGCCTCGGCTGGGTGATGGCGCCGGGCGCGTTGGCCGGCCATCTCGGCCGCATGGTGGAATGCGTGTTTTTCGGCGGCGTGCCGTTCATTCAGGACGCTGCCGTCGTCGCCCTTTCCGGCCCGCAAACGGAAACCGCGGCCATGCGGGCGGCCTTCCGGGCGCGCCGCGACCGCCTCGTCGATGCCGTCAACGCCATGCCGGGGCTCGACTGCCGGGCGCCGGCTGCAGGCATGTTCGTGTTGATCGACATCCGCGGAACCGGGCTCACGGCGCCGGATTTCGCCAACCGCCTGTTGGACGCCGAAGGTGTGGCGCTGTTGCCGGCCGACGCCTTTGGCCGCTCGGTTTCCGGCTTCCTGCGCTTGTCGTTGTCGGCGCCGGAGGCGAGACTGGAGCAAGCCTGCGAGCGCCTCGGCCGGTTCGTCGCCGGACTCAATCGCTGACACTTAATTCAGATCAAGGAGCCGAGAGCCATGGACGTTTCATTGACCGGACGGGTTGCCCTGATCACCGGCGGCAGCCTCGGCCTCGGCCGCGCCATGGGCCGGGTATTTGCGATCGCCGGTGGCGAGGTCGCGCTGATGGCGCGCCGCGCCGAAGTGTTGGACGAGGCGGTCGCCGAGATCGCCGCCGCGGCACCGGGCGCCACGGTCCGGGCCTATCCGACCGACGTGCGCGACGCCGATCAGCTAGCCAGCGTTTTCGCCACCGCTGAAAGTGATTTCGGCAAGATCGACATCCTGGTGAACAATGCCGGTACCTCCCAGACCGGCCGCTTCGAGGACATCACCGATGCGGTCTGGCAAGACGACATCGACCTGAAACTGATGGCCGCGATCCGGCTTTCCCGGCTCGCCATGCCGGGCATGCGGGAGCGGCAGTGGGGCCGCATCATCAACGTGCTGAATTCCGGCGCCAAGGCGCCGCGCGCCGGCGGCGCGCCGACGGTGGTCAGCCGGGCGGCCGGCATGGCATTGACCAAGGTCTTGGCGGGCGAGGGCGCCGCCGACAATATTCTGGTCAATGCGCTCTGCACCGGCATCTTTGTCACCGACCAGTGGCATCGCCGCCACGAAAGCATGGCGCCCGACAAAAGCTTCGAGCAGTTCGTTACCGACACCGGCCGCAACGTGCCCCTCGGGCGCATGGGCGACGCCGAAGAATTCGCCAATATGGCCTGCTTCCTGGCCTCCGATAAGGCGTCCTACGTGACCGGCACGGCGATCAATGTCGACGGCGGAACTTCGCCCGTGGTCTAAAGTCTATCGTTAAAAAGTCCTTCGGCTCCGCCTCAGTGTACTTTTTACCGGGAAAATAAGGACAAATCAGTCCTTGGGGCGGCCCGGCGGTCTGATTTGATCATTTCGTTGACTGATCATGACCGAAGGTCATGATCAGAGACCGCAACAAATTGCGCCTTTCAGGCGCTATTTGTTGCAAACAAAAATGCTGTTAGCGCATCGCCGAACCGCCTCAAGATGCGCTAACGCATGATTGAAACTGAAGAAAAGTACACTGAGCGACAGCGAAGGACTTTTCTTCAAAGGCTAGAAGCCTACGGCTCTGGACGGCCGGCGCGGGTCGGCGCCGGACGACATCAGGCCGCTTTCCAGATCGGCGGCGATGGCGAGCACACAGGCAACGCGATGGGAGACGTCGTCCAAGCGCACGATGTCGTGGCCGCGGCTGCTTAGGTCGTCGGTCACGGTTTGTGGGATGCGTCCTTCGACAATCAATCGGCCCGGATAATACGCGTGCGGGGCGAAGGAATCCGGGTGGCTTTGGCTGATGAACCGCGGCGCTTCGACCGCGTCCTGCAGATCCATGCCGAACTCGACGTGGTTCAACAGCACTTGCAGCATGCCTTGCGCTTGGGCATCGCCGCCGGGCGCGCCGAACGGCATGGCGAAGACTGGCTTGCCGTCGCCGTCGCGGCGCAGCGCCAGGGCCGGATTGGGGGTCAGGCGCGGCCTGCGGCCCGGTGCGACGCTGCAGGGATGATCGGGCACGCCGCGCGATTGCGAGCCGCGCGCTGACGGGCAGAAGCCGAGGCCGGGGATGACCGGGCTCTGAAACGATACGTCGCTCGGCGTCGCCGAAAACACATTGCCTTGGGCGTCGACGGCGCAGACATAGGAGGTATCGGCCGGCGCCGGGCCGAGGCCGGTCGACGGCTCCGGCAACGGGAAGTCCGCGCCGGCCCAACCGGCGCCCGCCGGCAGGCCTGCCGGCGGCATTTCGGACCAAGCGCTGTCGGGTCGAATTTCGCCGCGCCGGGCGGCGCCATAGTCGCGGTCGACCAGGCCTGCTATCGGCACGTCGACATGGCGCGGGTCGCCGTAATAGCGCTCGCGATCGGCCAGGGCGAGCTTCATGGCTTCGGCGACCAGGTGAATGTAGTCCAAACTGTTATGGCCGAGATCGGTGAGGTCGGCGCCGTCCAATATGGCGAGCATCTGGGCCAGCACCGGCCCCTGGCACCAGGGCCCGCAGGTATTGACCTCCAGGTCGCCGAAGACGTAGCGCACCGCCGGCTCGATGGCGGAGCGGTAACGGGCGAGATCGCGCATCCGGAGCAGGCCGCCGTTGGCCTCGTGGAAGGCCACCATTTCACGCGCCAAGTCGCCCTCGTAGAAGGCATGGCGGGCGGCGGCCAGGCCGGCGGCGCGACCGCCTTTGGCCCGGGCGGCGAGATCCTCGTCGATCATGAATTGCAGGGAGCGGGCGAGATCGGATTGCACGAACAGCTCGCCCGGCTGGGGCACCCGGCCGTTCGGCAGCCAGATCGCCGCATTGTCGGGCCATCGCCGGTAGTTTTCTTCGGCGTTGGTGATGAAGCGCGTCATATGCGGATGCATGGTGAAGCCTTCGCGGGCAAAGCGGGTGGCGGCCTTGGCGACCTCCGCGAAACCCATGGTGCCGAAACGGTTGAGCGCCAGGATCCAAGCGTCGGGTGCTGCCGGCACCACGGTCCGCTTCAGGCCGAGCGGCACATGCGGATCGTTGGTGTCGCTCATCACTGCGTCCAACGTCGCCGCCTCCGGCCACCAGCCGAGCCCCGAAATGGTCAAAACCTCGTTGCTTTCGGCGAGCCGCAGAATGATCGGCGCGACGCCGGAGACCTGCACCTGATCGGAATGTAAGACACCGAGCGCGATGCCGCCGGCGACGCCGGCATCGATGGCGTTGCCGCCGGCTTCGAGAATCTCAAAGGCTGCCTGGGCCGCCAAATAATGACCGGCGACCGCCATATGCTGCGCCGCCGTGACCATGGGTTGATTGGGCATCTTCAGGTCTGCCGGCGCACGCCGACACCTCCGCTTGTTGTTTCAACAGTAAAGCACTCATAGCCGGCCACGCCTAGGCCGGCAGGCGACCTTCGGTTCCGCTTGTCATGCTGCAAGCGAAGAGCCCCATCAAAGGACCGTATACAAAGGCCGCGGCCGATTGGAATTTTTTCACGCTCTTGTCACGGCGAATTCACTCCAAATTCGACGCCGCGGCCATACAAACGAAATCCGCCATTCGTGTAGTGGCGATGAGCGCCATCGGCTTTGGTGATACGGAAAGGAACGGACAATGACGGTTTTCGCACGCTTTCAAGGCAAACATCGGTTCTGGAAATCCCTCGCCAAGTCCGGTCAGGCGGTGGTGACCTGCCTGGTCGCGCTCAGTTTTGTGACCCCGGTGACGCCGGCCTTTGCCGCGTCATACGAAAGTCAATCGCGTAATCATCGGAGCTTCATGACCAAGGTCGACCGGCTCAGTCGGGCCGACTTGACCTCCAAGAAATCGCTGCGCGACGTCAAGAATTTGATTGCCAAAGCCAATCCGCGTCAGCAAGCCGCGAACTTCGTTGCCCATCTTGCGAAATCCGCGGCGTCGGTATCACGTTTCAAGGCCGCCGTCGAAGATCTTGCCAAACGCGAAGGCAAGCAGAACCTTGCGAACCGTTTGCGCAAAGACAAGAGCGGGGCATCCGTGCGCGCCATCCCTGGTTACGCAGAAGCCGAGAAAGCCGCGCGCCGCGCCATGAAACAAGACATCCAGCGCCTGAAAAAACTGTCGGCCTCGCTGAACAAAGCGTCAAAAGAGCTGAAGGCCAAGAAACCGAATGAAAGACGAAGCGACAACGCTGAACCCACGTCCTTTGCCCGGTTCGCTACCATGGTCGATGGATGGGCGTTCAACATGGAACGCATCGTGGCCGAGTTCGCCCTGATCAAACCGGCGCATGCGTCGATTACATTTTTACTGTTCGTTTTGGTGGTCGCGGTGTTTCTGATCATCATCGTTGCCGCGCCGCCGAACCCCTACGATACGGCACTGATCGAATGCTACGATAAAGCGGTTGCCAAATATGAATCGTGCTTCGACGACGCCGAATTTCTGTGGCAAGAGGCAGCCTGTTATGGTCAATACTCGCTTGCTATGGCGTCGTGCAGATTCTTGAGACAATAACCGCTGCTCTAGACACAGCAAGTACCGGCTCGTACGGTTGGCTGAGGCGTAGAATATGGCACCGGGAGGATCATGCGATGGTCATGCGCAGTCTCGTTTTCACCACCATTTGTTTGCTGGCCGGTTCGGCTTGGGCGGATGAGGCAAAGATTACTTGCTTTCAAAACGGCGAAAAGATCATCGAAACCGAGTACGAGGATAAGGAAATCAAGAACACGGCGACGTCCAACGCCATATATGTAATGGAAGCCAAGAAGTCGACGAAGGAGTCGAGCGGCCTGCTCAGCTCCACCCAGACCGCAATATTTGGCGACAAGGTCGGCGAAGGCGATGACGTGTCTGCCATCATATCGGCGATATCCCAATCGACGACTTGTTTCATCCGTTTGACGGAGAAATAAGCCGGTCCGGAGACACCCCCTGATAGCGAAACAGCTTACCAAGTCGGTTTCCCTCTATTGTTGCGATCGTGTCGGCGTGCTGACCCTGACGGCCTACGCTTCAAAGTATTGGGATCTCCGGCGGCGCCCGCCGGCTCAACAGTCTGGCGCCGTCGGCGACAATGACGATGTTTTCTTCATGAACCATCATGCGCCCCGGTGCGAAGACCATACTGGGTTCCAGGGTGATCACCATGCCGGCCTGTAATTCGGTGTGGTCGAAGTCGGCGTTCGACGGCCATTCGGTGAGCTGCATGCCGAGGCCATGGCCAAACCGCCCGGCGGCGCCGGTTTGGCCCGCGCCGGCCGATAAGACGGCTTGCATGGTTTGAAAGAGCGCGGCGCAGGTCACACCAGGGCGCGCCATCTTCAAACCGGCTTCGGTCGCGGCGAATAGAACGTCGTAGGCGCGCCGGACCGGGTCGTCGGCATAGGCGAAAGAAAAATTGCGATCGAAGTCGCAGAAGTAGCCGTCGAAGACGGCGCCGGTATCGAGCATCAGCACGTCGCCCGGTCGGAAGCGCCGGTCGGATGGCGGCGATATGATGTCGCTATAACCGCCCGGTCCGGCGCCGCCGACCAAATACCGGACGTCATCTACACCGGCTCGCAAGCAAGCGATTTTGAAGGCTTGAAAGGCCTCGATTTCGGACTGGCCTTCTTTAAACAGAGCCGGTCCGCTTTCAAACACATCCGACACCAGGCCGCAGACATGTTCGATCTTGGCGATCTCGGCCGCTGATTTGATCATGCGAAGGCCGCGGATCAGTGCCGTACAATCGCCGATTTCGATGCCTGTGAGGCATCGTCGCAGGCTTTCGAAGTCGTTCATTGGCATACGTATATGGGTTTCCGACCCCATAGGCAGCCCCAGCCGCCCGGTGCCGCCGACAACCTCGCGGATCGTTTTCGCGAGCAAGCCAACACCGTCATCTGTTGGATTAAGCGACTGCCAGGTCCGAATATCGTCAATCCAGCAACTCTGCATCAACGCCAGGCCGATTTCCGGTATGACGGCCACGGGCTTGCCGGTCAGCGGAACGATCAGGAACCAGGGCCGGGTCGGGCTTTGCCAGAATTGGGTCAGGAATCCAGTGAAATATCGTATTTCTGCTTCGGTGCAGAACAACAAGGCATGGAAACCGGCGTCATGCATCAGCGCTTGAGACCGTGCAAGCCGGCTTTCATATTCCGCAATATCGAATCCGCGTTTCACATCGAATGTCCCAAGACGGGTCGCTAAGTGCCGATGCCATTTTCACACTGCGGGAAGGGTTTTGAACAGTTGTTTTTTCCAGAAAACAGCCGATTTCTGGTGTTTTGGACGACGTCATGTGACGTGGAAAACCGGCCATTTTAAACAGCAAAGTGGCGGTCCAGCGCGCAAAGGTCTAAAATCGGAGATTATGCGTTGTTTTTGTAAAGTTAGGAGTTAATCACATGCAGCGGCGCCACTATGCCAAGGGCGACATTGTAATACGGGAAGGCGATCCGAGTGATGCCGTTTGCCGGATAATCGAAGGCCGCGTTGAAGTCATAAAGGGCGACGGGGCGCGGTCCGTCGTGCTCGGCCATATCGGCCAGGACGAGTTCGTCGGTGAAATGGGTGTCATAGAAGGTCGAGTACGGAGCGCGACCGTTCGCGCCAATACCGACGTGACCGTCGATTGGGTCATGAAGGACGATTTCCTGCGGCGCGTCAGCGAGAATAGCGAGACCTCACTCAAGCTTATTGCGCGACTGAGCGAACGTCTCGGCTCCATCAATCAAGCCTATTCGGAGGCAATTCTTTCAGGACGATCGTTGGCGCCGGCCGACCCTGCGCAAACGTCGTCGCCGGAGAAACCGGCGTCGTCTAAGATCGTGATATATGGCGATTCCCCGGATTTGGCGGGTGTCCTCCCAGTGGAGGGCTTGGTCGTCGATACGTATCCCTTTTTCGTCGGCAGAACGCCGGGACAGAGAGAATCGGCGCCAAGCGTCAAGGTTGATCTGTCATTGAACGATTCGAAGCCGTATCGGATTTCGCGGGTACATTTTGCAATCTTTAGGAATGCGGCAGGCGTTCAGGTGCGGGATTTGGAAAGCCAGCTGGGAACATCGGTCAATGGTGAGTTGTTGGGGCACCATTTTAGCAAAGACATGGAAACGCTGGCGGCGGGCGAAAATCTCATTACTGCGGGCGGTATCGATTCTCCCTATCGGTTTCGCGCGGTGCTGTGATGCGATAGAGGGTCCGCTGTTGCGCTACAAAACCTTCATTGCGGCAATCCGGATCTAGTCAAGCCTTCGTGGTACCCATCGATCTCGTCCCATAGACATGCGTCGATGCGAAGGGCATCGCCCTCCGCCGTTGCCGTCAAATGGATTTGTCGGTGGTTGGCAGGCATCGGCGATCACATCATATCAAGTGCCCGCGAGCTGTGAGGACCGTCACAGACCTTGGCGCCGGCGCTGTTTATCTTTTCAGCAACGGCGAGCAATAGGAGGAAACCATGACGGACCCGACCACTGTGCTGGCAAGCGCTCGGACGCTGCCCATCCGCATCTTCGGTGCCGGCTTGATTGCGCTGGCGCTGTTCGTTGGTGTCAAAGGCGCCACCGCGGCGCCGGCCGTCTGCGGCGACCACGTCGAATTCCTCGACAAGCTGGCGACCGACTCGGCCGAAGGCCCGAAAGCGATCGGCATGATCGCCGACGGCGGCGTGCTCGAGCTTCTGACGTCGAAGGCCGGGACGTGGACAATCATCGTCACCCGGCCGACCGGCGAAAGCTGCATCGTCGCCACCGGCAAGGCCTGGGAAATTCTTGGCAAGCCGACGCCGGGACAGCCGGTCTGAACCATGCGGAATCATGCTGACATGGCGCCGGCGCGCCCTGCCATGGCGACGGTCGACCGATACCGGGACGCCGGAAACAGCGGCTACCAACGCGGTCTTGCCACGGTTTTGGTCGCCGGTCTCGGCCTCGACGCGGCGCTTGAGACTTGTCGCCAGAACGCCTGGGAAGGCGCGCTCGGCGTGCTTCTGGACGGAAGAACGGCGCCGGCAACAAGCGGTTCGGTCCACCAAACAGACTTGGGCGACGCCGGCGCTTGATTCCGACGGCGTAGAAATTTGCCATTACCTAATCAAACAATGACCTGTATTCTGCCGACGGCGGCGCTTTCGTGCTTCATCTCAGATGTCTCGCGGTGCCTATGACTCACTGCGACACGTGGCGCCGCCAACCTAGAGCATGATCGACCTACTCGGAGTCATTTGACCGGGATTATTTTGCGCTGTGGCAAGGAGCGCTTCGCCATGCGATGTGGGACATCGGATAAGAAGCGCGAAGCGGCCACAGCGCAAAAGAACCCGGCCTTCGGTGGGGCAAATCGGCTTTTTGGGTGCGTTGCGCTGCTTGCCCGATGCCCCACATCGCGCTGCGCACCGCGCCTGCCCGAAATGCCGATTTGCACCCATCAAATGATTCCGGGTAGGTCGATCATGCTCTAGTGTCCTGAACTGGAAGTTAGCCGTATTATAAAGCAATTTTGATTCGGAAACGAAGGATATTGTGATGCCTCGGATTGCTGAGCCAGTGACCTTGAATAAGGAGCAGAAGGAGGCGTTGGAGGC
>Ga0315336_1002488_pt1 | contig 27908 bp, 26 predicted proteins | sample ASW5metaG_FD_204512 | JGI IMG/M metagenome (GOLD analysis project Ga0315336, IMG submission 204512) | Ammonia-oxidizing marine archaeal communities from Monterey Bay, California, United States - ASW #5 | ecosystem: Environmental > Aquatic > Marine > Intertidal zone | place: USA: California... | reverse complement strand
TTTTCGCTAAACCAACTGGTCTCTCCTTTATGAGGAATTCTAATTTTCATTCGATTCCAAGCTCCGTGAGGTATAGGAACTTCAAATTTTTCTTTGTTTTGGCGGACTCTAAAAACGCCTCCTTTTACTACTGTTGACGAATCTATTTTTATTTCTCTCTCTACATCAAGCTGAAATGCTCTTTTCTCCAAATACTTTAAAAAACCGGCCAACTGATTTTTTAGGTCGACAACTAAGCCTTTATCCATCAGCCTGCGTAAAATAAATTTAAAAAAACTCGTCTGATTCGGTAAAGGTGTTTCCAAATCGATAGTGCAAGCTTCATTGGGGGGAACGTCTTCTATATTCTCATCAAAACTGTATTCGTATTCTTGCCTTCTGCTGTTCTGGTAGTAAGACTCTAAGGTTTTAAATGCGTGAGATATCTCCTTGAAGCGGTTCTCGTATCCGTCAGTATCTGGGTGGTGATCAGGATGAAATTTAAGAGCCAGAGCTCGATAGGATTTTTTAACCTCCGCCCATTTCACGCCAGGCGAAATGTTCAACATTCTATAGCACTCTGGCAAATTCCTCGTATCGGTATAAGTCATTATTCGAACATCCTCCTAACTCTCAAATCATCTCAGTGGTTACCAAAAAATCACAAATCAATTATTTTGTGATAAAGAGGTTCGAAGTAAAAAAAACTAGCAATAACCAAAACAAAGATATAGCTTATTTAACGCACATAAATTATATTAAACAAGGAACGAATCCTTGGGTATTTTAGCTTACCTGCCAGACCACTCAGTTCTTTAAGAGAAATGCCCGAAAATATTACTCTTTTTCCAAAAAAAATGAAACAGCTTAATTTAATAGGGCTTTCTCATAAGCATCTCCAGGAATTTCTGCTTGAAAACGGGGTAGAACCCTATCGAGCACACCAAGTTTTTATTTGGATCTACCACCATAAACTTTATGATTTTGATCGCATGACAAATCTGTCCAAGCCGTTACGAACTCTATTAAAAAAATATTTTTATATTTCTCTACCAAAAATACAGCACGCAACTACATCGCGAGACGGTTCAATCAAATATCTGTTTAAATTGGAAGACGGTTTAAACATTGAAAGCGTATGGATGCCGGCAAATCAACGTAAGACCCTTTGTATATCAACCCAGGTAGGATGCCGTTTTGCATGTTCCTTTTGCATGACAGGAGCAATGGGTCTAAAGCGAAACCTATCGAGTAGTGAAATTATTGGGCAATATCTTGCAGTGAATGAAGATTTAACCGAAGAAAATCAGGTCACTAATATCGTGCTTATGGGAATGGGAGAACCTCTGGATAATTACGATGCTACTGTCGATGCGGTACGACTCATGATTCTTCCCGAAGCGTTGCGTTTGTCCTCACGGAAGGTTACTTTGTCTACTGTCGGGCAAGTGGATCTTATTAAAAAGTTTCAGGGTGAAGACCTACACGTTAACCTTGCTATATCCTTAAATGCAACAGATAACAAAACGAGGGAAGATATCATGCCCATCAACAAAAAATACCCCATAGAAGAACTAATGGAATGTCTGCGAAATTATCCTTTAAAGCCCTCACGACGATTGACCTTTGAGTACGTTATGCTCAGAGGAGTCAATGACCGGGATGAGGATGCCACGCGCTTGGCGAAACTTTTGCACGGTATCCCCTGCAAAGTTAACCTAATTCCTTTCAACAAGTTTTCTTCTTCGGTTTTTGAACAACCAAGTGAAGAGCGCATTCATGAATTTCAGCAGTATCTTTTGGCAAAAAACCATACTGTTTTTGTTAGACAGAACCGTGCGACAGATATTCTAGGTGCTTGTGGGCAACTGGCAGTTGAACCTTTATCGCCCTCCCTTGCATAATTTCACCTATCCAATCTCTGATGAACACGCCAGATCAAACTAAGACTAAAATTCCAGAGATTTCAATCATTATTCCTGTTTACAATGAGAGAGAAAATTTGGTTTTGCTTGATGAACAAATCACCAAATACATGGAACCACTTAACAGAAACTATGAAGTGATTCTTGTGGATGACGGTAGTAAGGATGGGAGCGCGGAGATCATTCGCACCCTAAAAAATGGTAACCCTCGGCTGCGTTTTATAAAATTTGGCCATAATCATGGGCAAACAGCAGCCTTCTCGGCGGGAATTGACAAAGCACGTGGCGATACAATTATCACTATGGATGCAGACTTACAAAATAGCCCTGCTGATATTCCTCTCCTACTAGAGGAAATAAAAGAATATGATGTTGTCTGTGGTTGGCGATACAAACGTAACGACCCTTGGATAAAGATAATTTCTTCCAAAGTCGCTAATGCTGTACGTAATAGATTGAGTGATGAAAAGATTGCTGATACGGGATGCTCACTCAAAGCGTTCCGTCGGGAATGTTTTAAAAATATTAAATTCTATAAAGGCATGCACCGTTTTTTCCCAACCTTGATGAAGATGGAAGGGTTCAGCGTCACCCAAGTAAAAGTAGGCCATTATCCACGTATTCACGGACAATCAAAATATAACATTCGCAACCGTCTATTTACTTCATTCAAGGACCTTTTAGCAATCCGGTGGATGAAAAAAAGGCAAATAAAATATGATATTGTTGAGGAGGATTAAATAATGACCGCAACCCATTGGCTGATTATCGGTTTTATCGGGCAGGTCGCCTTCGGGGCACGGTTTGTGATCCAATGGATCGCTTCCGAAAAAAAAGGCGAGAGCACTATTCCTCTCGCGTTCTGGTATTGTAGCATCACTGGAAGCATTATTCTTTTGACCTATGCAATCTATAGAGAGGACCCAGTATTTATTCTTGGTCAAAGCCTAGGTTCCATTATCTATATCCGAAATCTGATTCTTATCGACCGCAAGAGAAGATCACTTTTAGGGACTAATCTTGAAAATGACTAATTGGAAAATTAGAATTTTAGGGCTGGTGCTAATGATTTTGGGCGGGTTTCTTTTTGTCTGGTCTGTGCGTGATATTACGGCCGAATGGCCACAAATTTTTGTTGGACTACTTTCAGTGTTTAGCACTGCAATAGGATTTGGTTTGTTGATAATGCCACTAGATGACAAACCAGAGGTTGTCCCAAATATCGATTTAAAGGTTAAAAATACTGACGACAGCTCAACTCCCGAATAAAGGCAGTTTGTCCATATTTTTAAAGACCTTTTGCCCACACAAGCCCTGCTAAAATAACGCTTTTGAAAGATCTTGACTTTGTAAAATCCGTGTGATATCTCTTGTTGTTTTTAGATCCTAAGGCTTATTTTTTTAATAAACTAAGGTTCTTCCCAATTGAATTATTCATCAGTTTCGATCCTTCCATAGATCGACTTATTGTAGAGCCTCAATGCATAGTCCAACTGTTAAATCACAAACTAAGAACTCCTTGTTCACGGTTCTTATCGCCCTGATCTTATTATATGGAATAGGTCATCTCGCCCCCGCATCCGTACCAACCACATCAACTCCTTTTTTTGGGTTGGGTAGCCCGTCGTTAGCCTATGCCGAGGATGAAGAGGATGAAGAGGATGAAGAGTATGAAGATGACGAGGAGGATGAAGATGAAGATGAGGAAGAAGGGGATGAAGAGGAGTCTGCAGAAGGAGAGGAAGAAGGCGAAGATCTTTCCTACCTAACAGATATTGGCCCAGCCCAAGAACATGAATTTGAGGAATTTTCATTCTTTGGACTCAGCAACCGAAAATTCACCTGGGCTGCCGCACAACTCCATATTTTGTTCGCCTCATTTATATTGGGATGCCCCATGTTCGTTGTCATTATGGAGGTTATGGGAGCACGCCGCACCCAGGGAGTTCGCAAAGCTATCATCTTGTCTAATGTTTTCCTCGGGGTACTCATAGGAGTCACCATAGGAATAACGTTTGAGGTCATCGTCGGAATTCATCATGGCGTGCTTTATGGCATGTGGGCCTGCGCCTTTGGAGCCCTTGTTGTCAGCTTCCTGAACTATTTTCACAGGTGTATGAACCTGAAGGTCTCGGGGGTAGTCGGTGCCATATTTGGCACGATCATATCCTGTGCCTTGACCCCAGTTGAAACATACCATGCAGATGGCGTTATCCTTGCCGCAATAAACGGTCTGGTTGGAGGACTTCTCGCGAACGGTCTTATGTTCGCGCAATCTGACTTTAAATTTGAGCGACTGGCACACGAAGTTACAAAGGTCATCGGTTTTGCCTACAGCTTTACTGCTCTATCAGGCGGTTTATTCCTCTTAGTAATGTTGGTGGCATACAGCGATTTTATCTCCTACCTTGTTGCGTCTTTCCCTGTATTGTTCATGGTGGTCTACCCCACCCTTTTCATCGTAGAAACCATCGTCATGTATATCTACGTATACTCCTGGGACCCGCTAAATAAAAGTAACAAAAAAGGAAGACATATCGTTTGTGGTGTTATTCTCAATGTTTTGGGACTATCACTGTTGGTAGCTTTGGATGGCCCAGCTACATTCATGCAGACACCGCCGCTTCCACTAAGCGAAATAACCAATATCAGTGAGTGGAGCAAGATAACGAACGCTGGCTGGATGCCCCTCAACTACCATCGACTGGTTGGAAACGGTACCTTCGGCGGATACATGGTTTGTGTCATCGGCGCATACATGTATCTTTGGTCCGAAAAAAAAGAGGAAAAAGAATACTACGACTGGGTGGGTTACATCGGCAATATCATAGGTGTTGGAATCATGATTCCCCTGCCAGCAATGGGCTACATCTTTGTTCGAGAGTTATATCAATATGACGCAACCATCGGTATGTACATCATGTCTGATCGAGAATCCATGTTCATGCTGGTTCAAGGCCTGCTTGTTGGAACTATGTTCAGCCTGAGTAATATATACATGTGGGTGAGTATGAAACGTATCGATAACGCGGAGCGCTTCTTCCCTGCCATGAAGTTTGGGTTTGTCCTGATCGTGATTTCCGCTACCATCTGGTTCACACCAAGACGTTTCTTTGCCACCATGATGCCTGAGCCGGGCATGGACCCTGCAATGGTGTTGCCTGACAATTTAGCTTTCCTTGCCTTGATGATTTCGAAAAATACAGCTGCCTTTGCACTAGTTACCGTTACCTTTGTAAATTATATTTTTTACACGATAGCAACCAAAACAGGAAAAGTGCATTACGGCAAAATCAACCCACTGGGGACCTACTGCCTAATATTTCTCGGGTTTGCCGACATATGGCTCATGAGCTGGATGGGGACCATCCGCGAATTATCCCGTATGAACTGGCATGTTTACAAGGTCTTCAAAGACGTGACGCCAGAAAAATTTGCTCCCACGTTGGCCGAAGCTGGTTTCCATGTAACAGCCATCGTTTGGACGTTCTTTCTTATGATGACATGTATCATCTGGCTGGGAATAAAATATCCAAAATCTAAGAAAAAGATTGCGGAGGTTGCTCCCCAAGCTACTCCGCAGATGGCAGAATAATATTTTAGGAGCGTTGTAATGCAACAATCGTCTTTTTTTAAAACCTTGACTCAAATGTCCTTAAAGTTTCTGCCGCTGGCGGTGGTTATTTGGTTTATTGTTGCCTGGTTTGAATTACCGCGCAGTGCTAGTTGGGGTTTTGCTGGAGTGGTGATGATGTATGCATTTCTTTTGTCTCTTCCTCCTAAGAAAAAAACAGAAATATCATTTGGAAGAAATCTCGGGTTCAAGCTGCCTGTCGTATTGCTTATCTCGGGGGTTATATGGGTTTTGGCCGGGAACATGGGTTTTCCTATCTGGTGGCAGATAGAATTTGTTGCATTTGCCTTTGTAGGACTTGTATACTTCCTCGTTCTTGACTCCAGACCTCTTAAACCCGAAAAGTCTAAGTTGAGTTCGACCTTTCGCCTTCTCACAACCTATGCCTTAGCTTCAGCATTATTTATAACTATTACAGCTCAGCTACCCCAGTTCGATCCAGCGGTTGAAATTGAAAAACTTGAACGTCCGCCCATTATACTAAGCGGATTGGCTGGCCCCGAAGTTATCGCAGCAGGCCGCGAGGTGTTTGAAAATAACAAGTGCTTCAACTGCCACAAGGTGTTCTGGGAAGGGAACTCGGACCGCGGCCCCAATCTGGGCACCAGGCAGATTGGCCTCTATTCAGAGGATTATATCAGGGAACAGATTTTGGACCCGCGAAGAGATCAGGCTCCTGGATATGAAGATAAAAAATCCAAAAAAGCCATGCCCACTTACTACGATGAGGACTTAAGCGAAGATGAACTCAGCGCACTTATCTCCTATTTGAAAACCTTGCGTAACCCCACTAGCATGCCCGTCGAAGGGAAGTTTCCAAATCAGTGGACCTGGTGGGACGACCCAAAAATAATCGCAGAAGGCAAAGTGATTTTTGAGGGCTTGGAACCTGCAACTGAAGGACTCAACTGTGCCGTGTGCCACGGCACAGAAGGAATTCCCATGATGACAGGAGCCCTAGACTTCCGTAATGCTGAGAATATGGACACTGAAAAAATGCCGGATCGACTTGACGGTGTCAAAATGAAAGATTGGCCGGACGCACTGTGGTATAAGCGGGTCACCCGTGGAATAGACGGTACTCCGATGGCACCATGGGGTATGATATTCCAACATTTATATCTATGGAAAGCTGAGGCTTATGCTCGGACCTTCCACGACCCTCTGGATAAACGTACAGAAAAAAGACCAGTTCCTCCCATTCCCACCAAGGAGGATATCGAAAAATGGAAAACAGACGGTCTTTTCCTTGATCCGCTTCTATAGATTTTTTCAATATAGATAAATATAAACCGGTCGCATTGAGTGATCGGTTTTTTTTATTCCTACTCCCCTACGCTTTTAAATCTGTTAGAATACGAATCTTGATAATTATATTTATTGCCGGAAAAGAAGATGGGTAAAGTTGAAAAACTGTTAAAAGAAAACATGTCCGAAGACGGGAGTGTTGTAAACTTGAGGGACAAGTTTCTAGGGCTCAGAGGAGTCATGGAGTTGGCAGAAAACCCTGCAATAGCCAATGTCAAAGAGCTTGTTCTTCCAGGCAATCAATGCGCCGATGAGGGGGCTGAAGCTCTGGCTAACTCGCCTCACTTGGGAAACCTTGAGATGCTCAACCTCAACCATAATGACATAGGAGATGAAGGCGCCGTTGCCATCGCCAACAGCGAAAAATTCCCCAAACTAAAATCCTTGTCTATGTTTGGTAATGTTATCGGTGATGAAGGAGCAAAGGCCTTCGCTGACTCACCCAACAGTAAAAAATATATTAAACTGGATTTGTACAAAAATCAAATATCCGCTGCTGGTAACAAAGCTATCACTGAATCAGAGATGCTCAAGAATTGCGAGGAGTTGGAAATATAAAATATTAATTGCTCTTCAAATCACCTAAAAGTTGTATGGAGAAAAACTTTGACGTCAGCTAGTGATTACCATCCCATTGAGAGGGTGTGTATGTTTTTATCTGGAGGGCATGGATTAGTTTTGGCTGCCCGTTGATTTGCTCATCCAAAGCGCTATAAACCATCCTCGTTCGTTCTATCAAATCAACATTTTCAAATTCCAGGGATACCACTTTTACAGAGTAGTGTCCTCCCCCACCCGCAGCCTTGTGACCCCGATGCAGATGGCTGTCATCTATGATCTCAACATGCTCGGCCGATATCCTTTCTTTTAAATTTTTACTAATTATTTCAATAGTTTCCATATAGTTCCTTCATTACGTTTTATAAGTTGAAATAAATTTAAATTTTTACGATTTACCTAAATACCTGGGATCGGGAATTCCAGAAATGTCTTTAAGTGATTTTCCGTACCAAACTTGGGTTTCATTCTCCTTTTCGCCAACCAATCGCGTCCCGCATTTAGCGCACAATGGAATCTTACCCGATTTAAATTCAGAGACCCGGTTTTTTACTTTACATTCGGGACAAGGTATAATACTAGATGGAATTTCACTCATGACTCATATTACCAATCCTGCTTCTATTTATAAAGTATGATATTTCATCAAATCAACGGTCAGACTAGCAAAATTTCTTTCTGGAATAAAGTATCCTTGGTACTTTGGATCGTCGCAAGCCTTGCCCTGCTGTCGTTTTTCACGTTTACTATTTTCATATTAGCACTGATAATCGGTGTAGTAATTTTTGCTCTTAGCTTTTTTCGTCGAAACCCCTCTTCAGTATCATATACGAGAAACAATGAGACCATTCCATTTCCCCGCCAAAATTATCGTTCTAAACACACCAAAGATGAGGATATTATTGATATTTAATTCTTTTATATAGTTTTTAATACTCCTCAATTCCTTCATAGCAACCACAAACTTTTAATATCCTCTATAGTTCGACAGATTATTAATTCTTAGGCAGACTTAATAAAATACAATCTTTCACATAAATTCCAACTAATTGAACTAAAATAAAGGTAGGGTTGAGTTTTTTCAACAAGGCTTTTTACTTTTCGAGTGAACACATTAATAATTAACCATTTGAAATTAATAAGGTTATCTAGCCATATAAAAACCACAAAAAAAAACGACGGTATCAATACGGTTTAAAACGAAGAAAACCCTTGATATTAAAGCCCATCAACCCTAAAATTATTGGAGATGATTTATACACCGTAACTGGGGAGTGGCGGTCATGGAACCACAAAATCTCGGTCTTTCTAGTGCAGATAGTGCATCTCAGGAAGGAGGGGGAGGCCTTAATAGCAAGTTTCGAATAGTGAAGCAAATGGAGGCCGAGACGCGCCCTAGCTTGAAAAAGAATGCGCCACATTCCAAGTCTTTGCGTGAGTTTGGTCCCCCACCTGATCTAGGCTCAGGAACAGGAATGATAAAAGTTAACACGGCCGAGTCTACCAAAATACAAGCGCCGCCGGAAATTGGAAAGGGTAGTATCTTCGATATTGTTTTTTAGTTGGCCTCCTAACCTATTTACTTCTCACAACAATCAGAGCTTCCTTCGGAACTCCAACTCATTTCGATATAGTCAGGGAAGCGAGTCTCTTTATCAAAGTTCGCTAGTTCTAATTGATCACAGGTAAGGTTGGAGACGCTTGTCAGATCAGCTCCGTGCAGATATGCATCTTCAAGTTCTGCACCATTAAGATTAGCCCCTTTTAAGTTAGCCTCGCTGAGGATTGCCCCAGTTAGATCTGCATTAGTTAAATTGGCCATACTCAGGTCTGCACGAATAAGATAGGCAATACTAAGGTCTGCGTCGGTCAAATCTGCTCCTTCTAAATTCACACCCATGAGCTTTTTATTACCAAGGTCAGCTCCTTGGAGATTTGGTTTCTTCGCCTCAATTTCTTTTTTAAAAATTATCCATTCTGGCAGCATTTAATACTCCTGATCTAAAATCTATTAACACCCGTTATTTCAACCTAAGACCAAAACCAGTCAGTAAGGTAGCGGTAGAGAAAACCCCAAAACAACATTTTCTAATAAAATTTAACACAAACCAGCCGCTCGCATTCTATTCTTCAGAGCTATGGCCTGATCATTACAATTATTATCCTTTGTTGCTCCAACTAGTAAAAAGATCAAATGCTTTTTGAAATTGACTGGCCGGAAACTTTACAATTTCCGCAGAATCTTTAGCATCCACACGCCTTGAAACCACAATATTTTTGTCGTGGAGACCCGAATTTTCAACAAAAAAAGAACAATTAGAGCCTATCACAAAACCTGTACCACGCATTATCTCTTCGAATACTTCTCTTGATGAGGCGCCTACTTCCAATCCATTTTTGTTAATGTATTCGCTCACTCTCCATTCTCCTACACAGTAATACTCTATTAATTTTTATTCTAAATTAAAACTATAGATTATTAAAAAAGTGCTTATAATCTAGTGGTTTTCAGTAAATATATTCACCCCTATTTGTTAATTGAAAAAAAGGCTGCCTACCCGTTTATTTTAATACCTATTCACACTTAAGTCTTTTTATTATTTAAATAAGCAGGTTTTTCATTCTTTATCCCCTGTATTTTTAGCCTATAAAACCAGAAAATAACTCTATACCAACCTTGACATCAATAATATAAGGTCTTATTTCTCATTGAGGAAATAAAATTTGGAGCCTGTTTGTGGCTTTTTCCAATAAATATAAAAATACTTGCTGCAATAATTAGTCGAAAAAATTGAGAAAGGATCAAGCATTATGGGAAAAATCATCGGTATCGACCTTGGTACCACAAATTCAGTGGTCGCAGTAATGGAAGGGAGTGAACCCAAGGTAATATTAAACGAAGAAGGGAGCCGTACCACCCCCTCTGTTGTCGCATTTACAAAAGATGGTGAAATCCTAGTTGGCCAAGTAGCCAAACGGCAGGCAATTGCCAACCCGGAGAATACTATTTTTTCAGTAAAACGCTTTATGGGACGTTCCTTTGACGAAGTCTCCGAAGAAATGAAAATGGTACCCTATACAGTCGAAAAGGGTGGTCGCAAGGAAGTAACAATCAAGATAGGAGATAAAAAATATACTCCCCCGGAAATCTCTGCAATGATTTTGCAAAAACTAAAAAAATCAGCTGAGTCGTACCTAGGTGAAACTGTTTCGGAAGCGGTAATTACCGTACCAGCTTACTTTAATGACTCGCAACGCCAAGCTACCAAAGATGCCGGTAAAATAGCTGGTCTTGATGTTAAACGAATAATTAACGAGCCAACAGCTTCAGCTTTGGCTTACGGTCTCGATAAGAAGAAAGATCAAATAATTAGCGTTTACGATTTTGGCGGGGGTACTTTTGATGTTTCTATCCTGGAAGTAGGTGACAATGTTGTGGAAGTCAAAGCAACTAATGGAGATACCCATCTCGGGGGTGACAATCTGGACCAACGTGTTATTGACTGGCTGGTCACTGAATTCAAGAAAGATCAGGGGGTAGATTTATCTAAAGATAACATGGCACTACAAAGACTTAAAGAAGCTGCGGAAAAAGCAAAAATGGAACTTTCAACCACAAACGAAACTGATATCAACCTCCCCTTTGTAACCGCAGACGCAAGTGGCCCAAAACATCTCAACGTAAAGCTGTCGCGTGCTAAGTTTGAGTCGATGGTAGGTGACCTTATTGAAAGATCCAAGGCACCCTGCGTTAGTGCGCTTAAAGACGCCGGGATCGACGCTAGTAAAGTACATGAGGCTGTCCTAGTTGGTGGTTCGACACGTGTTCCCAAAGTTGGCGAGTTGGTAAAAGAAATGTTTAACAAGGAACCTCACCGTGGGGTTAACCCTGATGAGGTAGTAGCTCTCGGAGCGGCAGTCCAAGCTGGTGTTCTTTCAGGTGACGTAAAAGATATTCTCCTATTGGATGTCACACCATTATCCCTTGGTATCGAAACGCTAGGTGGAGTAACAACTAAACTAATCGAACGCAACACAACAATACCAACACGAAAAAGTGAAGTATTTTCTACGGCAGCAGACAACCAGCCAAGCGTTGAGGTCAATGTCCTGCAAGGTGAGCGTGAGATGTCTAAAGATAATCGTTCTCTCGGCCAGTTTCACCTAAATGGCATACCACCAGCACCGAGAGGAGTACCTCAAGTTGAAGTTACATTTGATATCGATGCAAATGGAATAATAAATGTATCTGCAAAAGATAAAGGAACAACCAAAGAGCAAAAAATAACAATTACTGATTCCACGGGGTTGAGTGACAGCGAAATTGAAACAATGGTCAAAGACGCTGAGGCTAACGCCGACGCAGATAAAGAACGGCGTGAGAAGATAGATCTAAAAAATCAGCTCGACTCGGTAATATACGGCACGGAAAAAACCATCAAGGAAAATAAAGAAAAACTTCCAGAAAATGATGTCAAAGAAGCTGAAGAAGTAATTGAGGAAGCAAAAAAGCATCTTGATGGTGAAATTGAAGAAATGAAAACTCAACTCGAAAAAGTGAACGATGTTTCCCACAAACTTGCATCAGCAATGTATGCTCAGACACAAGGTTCTCAGGATGGAGCTGAAGGTGATTCTCAAGGCCCCGACGAGTCTAGCAGTGAAGACAAACCTTCAGATGATGATGTTGTTGATGCAGAGTTTGAAGATATCAGCAAAAAATAACTACCCCTGATAATTGATTAAATAAGTTAACCCCCTCAGCCAACAATGGCTAGAGGGGGTTAACTTATTTTTAACAAATTCATTCTAACTTTCCTTCAATCACTACATGACAGACAATAAAGAAAAGAAGAATATAGAGAAATCTAAAATAAATGTTGTGGACCGAAGACACTGGGCACATGACGAAGAAGATCTAGATGGTGAAAAAACCTCTGTTAATGAAGGAGAAGAAAAATTACCGACGTATGTCGAACAGCTAAAACAACAGGCCGAAGACAAAGACAAACGCCTCCGAGAATACATTGCTGCCTATAAAGACAAAAACTCTGAAAATGATGAGTTCAGGAGTAGATTGCAGAAAGAAAATGAAACTCGACTCGATCAATTTAAGGCCATCCTTTTTGCACGGTTACTCCCAATTCTCGATAATCTTAAAAGAGCTGCGGAATCTGCTTCACAATCCAGGGATCTAGACTCTCTTCAACAAGGCATCGATCTTGTAATTAATCAATTCTCTCGTGAACTAAAAGATAACGGAGTGGAAACCATCCCGTCTGTTGGTGAAAAATTTGACCCAAAAAACCATGAAGCATTTTTAACCGTAGAAACTGAAGATACGACCCAGGATGAAATGATCATTGAAGAACTTGAACCAGGATATCGATTTAAAGAAAAGTTAATCAAAGCTGCAAAGGTTAAAATTGCGAAGCTGAAAAAATAAGGACCTCTATGATCCAACGTGACTATTACGAAGTTTTAAATGTTTCAAAGCAAGCCTCAGAACCGGAATTAAAAAAAGCCTATCGTCAACTGGCTTTGAAATATCATCCTGATAAAAATCCTGGCGACCATGCAGCGGAAGAAAAGTTTAAGGAAGCCGCAGAAGCTTATGAAGTTTTAAAAGATCCAGAAAAAAGAAACATATATGACCAATTCGGTCATGAAGGGCTCAAAGGAAGAGGGTTTAGCGGATTTCAAGGGTTTGAAGACATTTTTTCTTCTTTCGGGGATGTTTTTCAGGATTTTTTTGGTGGTGGCGGGCGCCGCGAGCAAACAGGTGCTGACCTACGATTGGACATCACTATTTCTTTTACCGAAGCCGCTTTTGGTACGGACAAAAAAGTTGATATCACTAAACATGCTACATGTAAGACATGCCACGGTTCAGGTGCAAAACCCGGAACATCACCTAAGGCATGCGCCACCTGTCGTGGCAGTGGACAGGTAGTGCGGCAACAAGGTTTTTTCAGCATGGCATCTCCCTGTCCCTCCTGCCGCGGTCAGGGACAGGTCATAGAATATCCATGTCGTCCATGTCGTGGGGAGGGAAGAGTTCCAGAAAAGAAGACCATTAATGTTACGGTTCCAGCTGGAGTCAATGATGGATCAAGGCTCCGTTTGCGTGGTGAAGGCGAAGCAGGTCCAGCGGGAATAAAACCCGGGGATTTATATGTATTTGTCCATGTTCAGGCACACGACATCTTTCAGCGCCAGGAATATGATTTGTTTTGCAGATTGAACCTTACATTTTCACAGGCAGCACTTGGAGCTGAAATTGAAGTTCCTCTACTTGGCGATAAAACCAAAACTATCAACATACCAACTGGTACTCAATCAGGGGAAATGATGCGTATTAGTGGAGCGGGCATTCCGCACATTCGTGGGCATGGTCGGGGCGATCAGATCATTCAAATGATGGTTGAAACACCCAAAAAACTCAATAAAAGGCAGAAAGAACTACTTCAGGAGCTTGCCGAAATTGATGGTAACCCGATTAAGGAACCCCTTAAGGGCTTTTTCCAGAAGTTAAGGTCTTGATGAACTTGTTCTCATATAATAACAGTAGCTTTTTCTAGAATTATCTTGTCCATGGGTGTACCCTTGGTATCCAACGAGGAACTTCTCGTTTATACTCGAAGTAAGGTTCTCCAAACCTCTTTTCCAAATCAGCCTCCTCCCATAATTGAACCAAAAAAATGCTTCCGGTGAAAAATAATAAAAACCATATTAATATTCCAACTGACATAAATAAATTCGCTTCACCAATTAGAACACACCAAACCCCTATCATCATCGGATTACGCACATATCCGTATATCCCAATGGTCACTAAAATCTTTGGCGGTGCCCAAGGCGATGGCGTCCCTCTTCCGTGGTCTGTGAATAAAGAAACTGTCCTCCAACAAATATAAAAACCAAGTAAAACCAATATTCCCCCAAAAACTGTAAGCACCAAATTAAGTTGATACGAATCAAATCCACCAGTAAACCACAGAATCATAAATGGGATAACTCCTAACACATTGAGTGGAAAAAGAATTACTGCTTTAACCAAAGCTGGTGATAGAGTCATAAAAGATTGAATACCCTTTAACTTAAAAGTTTACAAAGTGGATCAATGAACTCAACCCAATTCACACATTAGTAGTTAAGAAGCAATGGTATATAATTAGTTGCCTTTGGAGATTGGAAGAAGTAATTGATGAAAGAAAAGGGATTACTATTCTTTATTTAACTTAATTTATTGCATAAATTCGCTATGAGGAAGGTTAGTGGTCTTCATGAGGTACTTGTCAACTCCTCTTGCAGCCTCACGTCCTTCGGCTATAGCCCATACGACCAGTGATTGACCACGCGCCATGTCTCCTGCAACAAAAATAGCATCCACACTGGTCATTTTATTTTCATCACATGAGACGTTCCCCCTTACATCAAGAGCAACACCCAGCTCCTTTAGCATTCCGTCATGGATAGGGTGGACAAAACCCATGGCTAAAAGAACTAAGTCGACATCATATTCGAATTCTGATTCTGGGACTTCCTCCATTTGTGGACGACCGGATTTAGGATCTTGCCTACCAAACTTGATCTTCACACCATGAATCTTGGTAACCTTACCCCCTTCACCTGAAAATTTTTTCGTGGCAACACAATACTCCGTGATCTTTTCCTTTCCCTCTCTTTCATTCGCTTCTTCGTGAGACGAAGAGACTCTAAAGGTCTTAGGCCATTGAGGCCACGGATTACTATCTACACGATTTTCTGGAGGCTCTGGCAAAAGCTCAAACTGAATCACCCCCTTTGCTCCTTGCCTCAACGAAGTTCCCAAACAATCAGATCCTGTATCCCCTCCCCCGATAATTAAAACATTTTTACCTTGCGCAGTGATCGCGGATTCTTCAGGAACCGTATCGCCCTCATTACGTTTATTCTGTTGCGGCAGAAAATCCATGGCAAAATGAATTCCGTCCAATTCACGGCCTTCAACAGGAAGGTCTCTAGGTTTTTGTGCTCCACCACAAAGCACCACTGCATCGAACTCATTTTTCATTTCTACTGCGGACTTATCCACTCCTATATTAACTCCAGTTTTAAATATCACACCCTCCTCTTCCATCAACTTCAACCGACGCTTAACAATATCTTTATCAAGTTTAAAGTTGGGGATTCCATACATTAAGAGACCGCCAATGCGGTCGTCCTTTTCAAAAACAGTCACGTTATGCCCTACTGAATTTAGTTGAGCTGCACAGGCCAATCCTGCTGGCCCAGAACCCACTATTGCAATTCTTTTATCCGTTCTTTTTTCAGGTTTTCTGGATTTGATATAACCCAGTTCAAACCCTTTTTCAGCGATCATTTCTTCAATATTGCAAATGGTCACAGCCGGCTCATTAATCCCTAGCACACAAGCTCCTTCACAAGGAGCGGGGCAAATACGACCAGTAAATTCCGGGAAGTTGTTGGTCTTGAGTAGTAACTCAACCGCTTCTTCATAACGACCGCGGTATACCATGTCATTCCAGTCTGGTATTAAATTACCCAGAGGACAACCTGTCTCACTTTGGCAAAAAGGAACACCACAATCCATGCATCGAGCACCCTGTTCTTTATACTTTTCTTCAGGAAATGGCGCGTAGCATTCTTTCTGGTCCTGTAAACGTTCATCAACCGGTCGAGCGGGAGGCGATTCGCGTTTGTTCTCCATAAACCCTTTGATTGAACCCATTTATATTCCTATGCCCCCTTTTACAAAACTACAAATGTCAAGCAACGTCAATGAGCAGTTCAGCTTGTTTTTTCTTTTTACGCTCTTCAAAAATACGCCTGTAATCTCGTGGATAAACTTTGATAAACTTTGGCAGAGTTTCTTCCCACTCATCTAAAACTTTTTTAGCGACACTGCTTTTAGTGTAAAGAAAATGTTCTTCAACCAGTGACTTTAACTGATGAATGTCTTCAGTTTCTTCAACTGGAAGTAAGTCAACAATATTTTTGTTACAATGAATTTGAAACTCCCCCGACCGATCCAACACATACGCCAAACCACCACTCATTCCCGCGGCGAAGTTTCTTCCTGTTGAGCCTAAGACGACAACAATACCACCAGTCATGTACTCACAACCATGGTCTCCAACTCCTTCCACAACTGCACAAGCCCCACTATTTCTCACAGCAAAACGTTCACCTGCAATTCCTCGAGAAAATGATTTTCCAGAAATCGCTCCATAAAGGACTGTGTTTCCTATAAGAATATTCTTTTCGGGAACAATAGTAGATTCATGCGGAGGGTAAACAATTATTTTGCCGCCAGATAAGCCTTTACCTAAGTAATCATTAGCGTCTCCAGCCAATCTGAACGTTACACCCGGCGCCAAAAAGGCACCGAAGCTTTGACCCGCAGATCCTTTAAAATTAAACTGAATGGTATCTGAAGAAAGGCCTTCCTCTCCAAACTGTTTTGAAATCTGATAACTGAGCATAGCACCAGTGGCTCGATCCGTATTACAAATGGACAGATCTTCATTCACATGAAAACTGTTTTCTAAGGCGGGTTGACTCATTTTTATCAATTGATGATCCAAAGCGTTATCAAGGTCACTACTCAAATCCTGGGTACAAATGTTGTGAACTGCAACGCTCTCATCAACCTCTGGTTTATACAAAATTTTATCTATCTCCAAACCACTGGCTTTCCAATGATCGACAGCTACTTCGCCTTCCAGAAGTTCAACTTTTCCGATAAGATCGTTGAACTTGCGAACTCCAATTTGAGCCATTAATTCCCGAACCTCTTGAGCCACAAAATTAAAATAATTCTCGACATAATCAGCTTTGCCATTAAATTTCTTTCTAAGGGCTGGATCTTGAGTCGCGACACCGACAGAACAGGTATTGAGATGGCACTTTCTCATCAAGATACAACCCATAGTTATTAGAGCTGTAGTAGAAAAACCAAATTCGTCCGCACCCAAAATACCTCCTATAACTACGTCTCGACCGGTTTTCAGTTGTCCGTCAACCTGAACGCAGATTCGGCCACGTAAATCATTTAAAACTAAAATTTGTTGGGTTTCTGAAAGCCCCAATTCCCAGGGAAGTCCAGCGTGTTTGATGGAGGTTTGTGGAGAAGCACCTGTTCCGCCATCATGCCCAGAAATCAAAACCCCTTCGGCTCTTGCTTTTGATACCCCGGCAGCAATAGTTCCCACTCCAGCTTCCGCTACCAATTTTACGCTAACCCGCGCATCAGGATTAGCGTTATGCAAATCAAAAATCAATTGCTGCAGATCCTCTATAGAATAAATATCATGATGAGGGGGCGGTGAAATAAGGCCAACTCCTGGTGTGGAATGACGAATCTTTGCTATGTATTCACTGACCTTATGTCCAGGTAATTGGCCGCCCTCTCCAGGTTTTGCACCTTGTGCAATTTTAATTTGCATCTCATCAGCATTAGCAAGATAAAAACTATTAACTCCAAACCGTCCCGAAGCTACTTGTTTAATTTTACTTCTCCTGGAATCACCATTCGGATCAGGTGTATACCGAACTGAATCTTCACCACCCTCTCCAGTATTGCTTTTCCCTCCCAATCTATTCATAGCAATGGCTAAAGTCTCATGTGCCTCACGAGAAATAGAACCAATCGACATTGCCCCCGTACAAAAACGCCTAGTGATTTCTTCAACTGGTTCAACATCCTTAATGGGAATTGGCTTAGCTTCTTTAAACTTGAACAGCCCACGTAATGTGCATTGACGTGTGCTTTCTTTGTCTGCTTTTTCAGAAAACTTTTTATACGTTGCATAATCGTTAGAGCGGGTAGCATGTTGTAAAAGGCCTATAGAGTTCGGATTCAACATATGTTTCTCCTCCCCTCTACGCCAGTGATAATGACCCCCCAAATCTAGAATCATTGGAGAGGCCTGATTCTTTCCGTAAGCTTTTTCATGCCGAGACAATGCCTCCCTAGCAAGCACATCTATTTCTGCGCCACTTACGCGAGAGGGCGTTCCTGTGAAATACTTTTCCATCACATTATCGTTCAATCCAACAGCTTCAAATATCTGGGCGCCACGATAACTTTGAATAGTCGAGATACCCATCTTCGCTATAATTTTAAATAAACCTTTTCGTGTGGCTTTAATAAAGTTCTCAATAGCCGTTTCATCATCCAAACTTTCTATGAATACTCCTTCGCGAGCAATTTGAGCTACAGTTTGATAGGCTAAATATGGATAGATCGCCCCTGCCCCATAACCAATCAACAGCGCAAAATGCATCATCTCGCGAGCCTCTCCTGTTTCTACGGCCAGACCGACTTGTGTTCGAGTCCTTTCCCGTAATAAATGATGATGCACGGCACTTGTAGCAAGCAAACTAGGTATGGCTACATTATCTGTATCCACCCCTTTGTCAGAAAGGAGAAGAATGGTTGCTCCTTTTTTAATTGATTTAGAGGCATTTTCGCACAAATTATCCAAAGCCTGTTCCATGCCAATTTCACCACCAGAGGCTGGAAAAAGAATGGGAAGTACAGCTGTTTTTAAATCTTTCTTGTTAAGGTGCCGAATTTTTTCAATCTCCTTGCCAGTAAGGACAGGGTGCTCAATTTTCAATTTCCGACAATGCTCGGGAGATTCATCTAAAAGGTTTAACTCTCTTCCTAAAGTCACCTCCATTGACATAACAAGCTCTTCACGAATTGAATCAATTGCTGGGTTAGTTACTTGAGCAAAGAGCTGTTTAAAGTAATGAAATAATAGCTGTGGCTTTTCGGATAAAACAGCCAGTGGTGTATCGTTACCCATGGAACCGGTCGCCTCTTGTCCTGTTCCTATCATGGGTGCAATTATAATCTTGATATCTTCAGCGGTATATCCAAAGGCTGTCTGCCTCTGCAAAAGCGTATCCAATTCCAGTTTAAATTTGAAATCTGAGGCTGGTAAGTCTTTTAAGTTTAACTGGTTTTCTTTCACCCACTTTTTGTAAGGCTTCTGAGTAGAAATTTTTGCTTTGATTTCTTCATCTGAAATAATGCGGCCTTCATTTATATCGACCAGAAACATTTTTCCTGGTTGCAATCTCCCTTTATAAGCAATATTGGTCTCATCTACAGGAAGTACACCCACTTCAGAAGCCATAATTACTAGCCCATCCTTGGTTACGTAATAACGTGACGGCCTCAAGCCATTACGGTCTAAAACTGCACCACAAGTTTCCCCGTCTGTGAATGCGATGGAAGCCGGACCATCCCAAGGTTCCATCATTGAGGCATGAAATTCGTAGAACCCACGCTTATCCTCATTCATGGTTTCATGACCACTCCAAGGTTCTGGGATCATCATCATCATGGCATGGGGTAGAGAACGGCCAGTTAGACATAACATCTCAAGGGCCTGGTCAAAGTCCGCCGAATCACTACCTCCTGGGGCAATAACAGGAAGAATTGTATTAATATCATCAAATAAAGGCGACTCGAACATGGCTTCCCGTGCACGCATCCAATTCTGATTGCCTCGAACCGTATTGATCTCGCCATTATGACAAATATATCGAAATGGTTGCGCTCTCCCCCAAGATGGAAACGTGTTGGTGCTATACCTTGAATGTGCCAGAGCCAAAGCTGAGACCATTGCCGGATTTTTTAAATCCAAATAAAAATTTTCTAATTGTGGGGCCATAAGTTGCCCTTTATAAATAATGGTTTTGCTTGACAGGCTACAAATGTAAAAGTTTTCATTGTTGTCATTCAGTCCAGCTCGCCTGACTCCCCAGGCCGCTCTTTTTCTAACACAGTAAATTTTGCGCTCAAAAGCTAGTTGATCTTTAATATCCGGTGTTACTCCTATAAAAATTTGCTTGATAACTGGTTCTGCTGAACGAGCGGTCACACCAATGGTTGAGTTATCGACTGGCACATCTCGCCAGCCCAATAACTGTAGGCCTTCACTTTCCACAGCGGATTCCATTATCTCCTGACATTTTTGACTTTCTTCTTTTGATAAAAATACATTTCCTACTGCAAACCGTCCTCGGGCAGGGAGGGTAATGCCAATTTTTTTGCATTCTGTTTCGAAAAAACGGTGAGGTATTTGAACAAGGATTCCGGCCCCATCTCCAGTCAACCGGTCGGAGCCACAAGCACCTCGGTGCTCCAGTTTTTTAAGAATCTCTAAACCATTAGAAATGATTTCATGGGATTTCACCCCTTTCATATTCATAACAAAACCAACCCCACAACTATCCTTCTCAAAAGCTGGATCGTAAAGCCCCTGTTTTTTTGGAAAAGCCATAGTAAAACCCTAAATCTATTTTTTATTAAGTATTTAGCAAAAAAATAGGCAAAACTCAGCAAACCCATCTATCCTGCTTAACTGGTGCTGATATATCAGCAAAGCAATTTATATACCTAAATATTTAAACTATTATTTATAACTATTTAAGAAATTCCATGTACTAAAACGCCCGTAGAGTGTAGTATTTATAATATTTACTATATACTTTTTTTACACTTTATTGGATGCTAGTTGGCCAATTTCAAGGAAGCCACTCAAAAATACTTAAGCCAAATGATTATCTAAAAACCAGATCAGTAGCAAGAACCTTCAAGTGTTGTCAGGTGAGCGTGCCATTCTAACTCTATTTTAGAAAAACAAACACAATAAATTCTATTTACCCCCGAATGGTCATCAACCATAAGTATGTCGAAAATCTCAAAATAATGAATTCTTTAGCCTTAAACATCTGTAATCTTGGAAGGAAATCTGTTAAATATACTTCCTGATAGATTAAAGTTATTTTATTCAGAAAATATATTTTTCATCAGTGGGTTTCCCGTGTTTAGATATCTAATAAAGTTAAATAAACTTCTATAAGAATGTGGATAGGTGGAATTATGAGGTTAAAGTAGGTTTTAAAATTTCCTTAATCGATTCACAAAGTATTCAAAATAAAACTCGAAGGAATTAGTAGAACAATGTCATCTGAGAGACTTATCATATTCGATACTACGTTGCGTGATGGAGAGCAATGCCCTGGTGCAAGTCTTAATAGGAAAGAAAAACTAGAAATTGCCAGAAAGCTGGCTTTACTAAGGGTTGACGTTATTGAAGCTGGGTTCCCTATCGCATCTCCAGGTGATTTTGATTCTGTCCAAGAAATAGCAAACGAGATTAAAGGTTCTTCAGTGGCGGGTCTAGCCCGTGCTTTAGAAAAAGATATAGAATCGGCTGCACGTGCTTTGGAAAAAGCGGAATCGCCGAGGATTCATATATTTCTTTCAACATCTAAAACACACCGAGACCATAAATTACAGAAGAACAAGTCCGAAATTATAAAAATGGCAACTGATGCTGTTCGTTTTGGAAAAAATTTTTGTGACGATATCGAGTTTTCACCAGAAGATGCTTCTCGAACAGAACAAGATTTTCTTTGCGAGGTCGTTGAGGCTGTTATCGATGCTGGAGCGAAAACGGTCAATATTCCTGATACAGTGGGCTATGCGGTGCCAGAGGAATTTGGCGCTCTCATTACTCATATTAAAATGAATGTAATCAATATAGATAAGGCTATAATAAGTATTCATTGTCACAATGATCTTGGAATGGCTGTTGCCAATTCTCTCGCTGCTGTAAAAGCTGGAGCACGCCAAGTTGAATGCACTGTTAATGGTATTGGTGAAAGAGCAGGAAATGCTGCAATGGAAGAAATCGTCATGGCGCTTAAAACTCGTAAAAAGTTTTTTGGTGCGGATACACGCATTGACACCCAACAAATAATGCCCTGCAGTAAATTAGTGAGTAGCTTGACCGGATTCTTCGTACAACGCAATAAGGCTATAGTTGGTAAAAACGCTTTCGCTCATGAATCAGGCGTTCACCAAGATGGATTTCTTAAAAAAAAGGACACCTACGAAATAATGAACCCGACTGACATTGGGCTCGAAGAATCCGAGCTGGTTCTTGGTAAACATTCAGGCCGAAACGCGCTGTCCAAGAGAATCCGAGACCTTGGCTATAAATTGAATAATAGTGAGCTAAATGAGATTTTTCGGGATTTTAAAATCCTTGCAGATGAAAAAAAGGATCTCTTTGAAGAAGACATTCTTTCTCTCATCCAAAAACAAAAATTTTCAGAAGATGATTTAACTACCTATAAACTTGAAAACTTAAGATGTTCATTTGAAACCGGAGAAGCTTCTGAAGCATCTGTGGTCCTTATAAGCCGTGATAACAAGCGACACGAGGCTAAAGCAAGCGGAGATGGCCCAGTCGACTCAATCTGTAATGCGATTGACCGTATTACAGGGCTTTCTTGCAAACTAATTGATTATCAAGTCATGTCTAAAACTAAAGGTAAAGATGCTCAAGGTGAGGTTACAGTTCGTGTGGTTAACGAAAACCAGGAGGTTTTAGGCAAAGGAGTAGGAGTAAACACGATTGAGGCTAGTGGGTTTGCGTATGTTAATGCCGTTAATAAATTGTTGCTTAAATCAAAATCTGGCCCATTGGGTTGCGGAGATATTTCTGGACCTTAAAAATACGTTGTTACAAACAAAGCTCTTTAGTTTCCCCTGACAACTTCTAAGATTGTATGACATTGCCATCAAGATTTCCTTCAATACGTCCTATCACGCGTCGAGAACGGATTAAAAGGGATAGAAGTTTAAAGAACAAAGATAATATTTTCTTGGATGAAAATAGTCCGGAAAAATTTGAATTCAATGACATAGTTGCGGAGGTATTTGACGATATGTTGGAGCGTAGTGTTCCTCTTTATCGCGAATGCCAAGATTTGACCGTTAAATGGTGTAAACGTCTAGTTAAAGCGGATACATGCATCTATGACTTGGGTTGTTCTACCGGTTCGTTATTGCTCCCGCTTGCTAGGTCCCTACCAAACATTCCTGGACTTCGTCTCATTGGAGTGGATAATTCTAAAGCGATGCTGGATAAAGCACGTGGAAAACTGGAGAATGTTTTAAATTCTGTTGAGCTGGTTGAAGCAAACCTTGCCAAAACATTTTCTTTCGATGCGGCTTGCACTGTTATCATGAACCACACACTTCAATTCATTCCTAAGCAAAAGCGTGCACACCTCCTTAATCAAATTTATGAGTCTTTGGTTCCAGGTGGTGGATTTATCCTTAACGAAAAGGTCTTGAGTGAAAACGAACTTATAAGTGAAACTTTCATTGAAATGCACCATGATTTTAAGCAAGGTCATGGATACTCTAAAATGGAGATATCAAAAAAAAGAGATGCTCTGGAAAATATTCTCATCCCATTAAAACTAAGTAAGACCATGCAACTTATTCACGAGTCCGGATTCACTTCCGTAGATATATTTTTCAAATGGAATAACTTTGCCGGGCTCATTGCATTGAAATAGAAACTATTGTATCGTTAAAGCCTTGGAGACTTCACAATGCCCCACTACGATCATATATGCAACAAATGTAATAAGCCGTTTGTAATAGAGATGAAAATTTCAGAAGTAGACAAAAAGAAAGTTTCATGTCCAAAATGCAAAGCAAAAGATGTAACAAGGCAAGTTACCAATAATTCATTTACAAGCGAAAGCGTTAACCGTTACGTTTGGGATAAATAAAAGGGCACCTATATCATGCTGACTACAGTTGAACCTATATCTAAAAAATTTCCTGGCCGCTTTGGCGAACTAGTCCAATTCCCATTACAACGCATCCATATAGAGCTCACAAATGTTTGTAATTTTGACTGCACATTTTGCCCTAAACAGGAAATGACCCGTCATTATGAATATATGGACTTCGAAAGAGTATGTGGCATTATAGACGAAATAGCCGAATACAACATGGCAGAAAAGATAACCTTTCATGTCATGGGTGAACCGTTCATGCATCCTAGATTCTTCGAGATTCTTGATTATGCAGCACAGCTGGGTGTTAAAACAGGAATTACAACGAATGGCACATATCTGGATGAAGAGCAGGCTATTAAATTAGAAAAAGTAACCGCGTCACAAGTAAATATTTCTTTGCAAACTCCTGATGAAGAGTCTTTTAAAACTCGCAAAGCAAGGCGCATGAAGTTTGATGAATATCACAACCGAATCCTAGAATTTATTGCTGCTTGCCTCAAACAAATAAAACCTCCAAAAATAAAAGTACATTTTCTTAATACCTCAATTAAAACAGAGGTACCAGGTGAGGACTGGACCGTTGGCACAATGAGCGTCATCAATAATACTAAAGAACTTCGAAAAACATTCCGCTACTGGGCCCACGAAGTCCACAAGATATGTCCCCCTCTAAGTCCAGAAGCTAAAGCAGCCGTGCAGCAAAAAATCGACAAACTTTCCACATTCAAATGGAATGTTGTGGAAATAGCACCAAATATTTCTTTCGAAACTTACATTCTAAATACATGGGGAAATGCTTTTACAGAAGGCGACAGTGTTATCCCCTCTAAGACTGGCTACTGTAGCGCGCTGAATGATCACTTTGCAATTCTTTGTAGTGGAGACCTAACCTACTGCTGTGTAGATTATGATGGCAAGACTAAGGCTGGAAATGTATTCGAAAGTCCAATCACTGAGATAATGAACTCTCAACCTGTCATTGAAGCAGTCGAGGGATTTAATAAGTTAAAGGTCATACACCCACACTGCCAAAAATGCCTTGGGGGCAGCACTTGGTTTAAGTCTGTCGTAAACAGAGTGGGCTCAATTGTAATCTGGAAATATTTAAAAGGTTTCTTTTACAAAAAATCTTAGGACCATAGTCAGAATATGCCCGGTTAAAATAATCTCTGAATCGTGGGGCTTAAAATACCTTTACTATAAAAAATAATTAACGGGATGTAGCGCAGCCTGGTAGCGCACTTCGTTCGGGACGAAGGGGTCGGAAGTTCAAATCTTCTCATCCCGACCAGTAAACACAATGGGTTAAGGGTTTTCCGTGACCCTTTTTTTGGTCAAAAATCCTTGCCTAATCCTTGCCTAAATCACCCCTTTGCGATCTTCTCGAAAACATCAAGCATAGTCCCTTCCCTGACCCTCATATACTTTTTGGCCACATCAGAGTCCAAAGCGTGTCCTAGAGCTTGCTGAACCCAAGTTTCACTTTGTCCCATATCCAAAGCAAGCTCTCCTAAATGCCTTCTGAGGCACTTACTGCCACATCCCTTTAATTATATCCCCTCATGAAATATTTTCTGATTACTCTATTCAAACTATCGTTATCCATATGGGGAAAATATGGAGTGTTTTTGTCAATCGGAGTTGGAACCTCAGATAATAATTTTTTAAAATCTGGTAAAATAGGAATTTTAATTTGGATTGCAAGTTCATTTTTTCAATCACTAAGTTTCACCACCGAACGAATGCACCCGATTGGTATCACACACGCCCCATTATAATAAAGAGACTTAATATCCTGTTTTTCGGTATCTCAAACTAAAAATAAATTTTCTTTTCCGTGCCCGAAATAGACTGCGATTGTCTGCACGGGAATCTCTTTGAACACTTTTTCCGCTTCTTCCTGGCTAAACAAACTGGAAGGAGAATCATCAAGATCACCTGCGTCAATCCAGTCAATTGAAATCACATCCCCCCGCTTACACTTTTTTAGAGTTATCTTTATCTTTTTCATGATCAGACTTTTCCCCACTGCAACACGGATCTATGTTAGTTTTGCAAAATCTATATTGACCGTGTGAGTGAACCCACACGATCTCCGTAGCTCGATTGCAAGCAGGACATATTTATATTTTTTTATTTTTCATACTACCTCATTAACCTATTGATTTATTGTACTTTATTTGTTATATTGTTAATATGTAAAGCAAAGTTACATGGAAGTCCATTGATGGTGTTCCATCATTAGCCCTAATGATAAGTTGTTCCGAACGACATTCAATGGACTTCCACCTCCCTTTCTAAGGATAAAAAAACATGATAATGAAATTAAGCATGGTAAAACCTTTTAGAGATGCACCAAAAGAATCTAATATTTGTCCCGAATGTGGAAAAGCTCGAGTAACTAAATGGGACAGTGCGGACGATGGAAAAAATATTACTCTAACTTCCTCAAGCCATGAAGAGTGTTTGGAAAAGTATTGGAAAAATATTAAAGAATTTGATTATAAGATAACTATCTCCCTTTAATTATCTTTAGCTCTTCTTAAACCCTCTTATTTTTGATGCTCTTCCCAATCTCGCTGTTTTTTCCATGCTTCAGGGTGAAACTTTTTTTGAATGTTTTATGCCAAAAAACATTACTCCCAAAACGCAGAAATCCCCCCACCCAATTAAGGGTGAGAGGATTTCAGCTAATAAAGTAGCGGTGAAGTTACTCTGTTATTTTATCCAGTTTTAGTTATGAACCTTCTCTTTTCACGGGAGAATGAGCATTGAGAATCTTAGATCCAAGAATGGCAGGGTTTCCTTTAGCGTATTTCCTCGCAGCGTAGAAATGATTTGTTGCCTCTCCGTGTTTTCCCAATTTATCCAGACAGAGCGCCTCATTATAATGTGACTCCCCCACACTAGAATCAACCTTAGAAGCCATTTGAAAGTGTTTCAACGCAACGTCATAGTAACCCTGCTTGTAATTAAAAATGCCTTCTTTATTATGCTTATTAGCAATAACATTAGAACCTTCAGGCAATTTTAAAGCCCCTTGACCAGCAAAAGCGGGTACAGATAAACACGTAAAGATTAATATAAATAAAACAAGTGATAAGTTTCTCATCGGTTAACTCCTATATTTTATCCAGTTTTGGTAATGTTCTTTTCCTCATAAATTTCGCTCTGCATATTTCTCCAAGTACTATTATCGTCTGTTAATGGTCTGTTTAACTTTAAACCAAGTTCTCTTTGTTCTGCTATATCATCTTCCATTCTTTGACTATAACTCTTGTCTGCATGAAATTCTTTTAAATGGTTTGCACCACAAACCTCACTATCTTTTTTAAGAGTTGCTTTGGTATAGTCCCTATAAGCCTCCTTACCAACCTTTATCATAAATACCGTTTGATGATTTAATCGATTGGTTAAACAGGCCTCAGAGGGAGAACCTTTAGTGTTGTGAATTCCACCAACACACTGTGGATAGCCAGTATGGCTCTGGTAGGCTTTTGAACTATACTCATTATAAACTAATATCTGACCTCCGCAAAGCGTTTATGTATAATGGCTTTAACAGGCGTGTGCTCCAATTCATCATTGAAGGGGGTGAACCACATGACAATCTGTCCCATCGCCATTGCGGTCGGATGCGAAAAATGTCCCGCATTCAAATTCTGCCCACTTATCACTGCCCTTGGTGATCAGCAAGAAGAAGATAAAGTTGATTCGTCAGATAAATTTTTGGAAGAAAGTTTTATAGTGGGAAAAGGTCAACAGATTACGATCACTGGTAGAAACAATCGCATAAGTGCTGTGGAAAGAAAGTTAAAACGCCTGGAAAAAGTTTTTGATATTTGGGAAAAAGATTTTCCACAAAAAAAAAT
>Ga0315336_1002487_pt1 | contig 27910 bp, 22 predicted proteins | sample ASW5metaG_FD_204512 | JGI IMG/M metagenome (GOLD analysis project Ga0315336, IMG submission 204512) | Ammonia-oxidizing marine archaeal communities from Monterey Bay, California, United States - ASW #5 | ecosystem: Environmental > Aquatic > Marine > Intertidal zone | place: USA: California... | reverse complement strand
TCAGTTTCTCTCTAAACTAGAGAAGTGTGTCTGCCTTGGTGCCAAAAGACGAGTTGTCCTTCATCATAATTTTCTAGTATTAGTTTGATGACAGCCAAGAACTGAAATCTTGTTTTGATAGATCCATTAACAATTTCAAATCATCATCATAAAACTTGGTCAGTCGATTCTTTAGTTCTGGGTCCAGGGGAGGGGGGGAGAATTTGTTATATGTTGTGATGTGGTTGAATCCTACTTTTCTCAAGAATCTCCGGAACAAACGAGTCGTGGCTGAGGTATACAATATCCTCCCTTTCAGCTCACCCGTGTCTATTGGCACGTTGGTTGCTGCTGTCCATTTTTTCATTAGAAGTGGTGGCACAAACCCATTGTCAACTCCGAGAAAATCAAAAACTTCTCGTATCGTTTGAAGGGGATTTTGGTTTATCTCCTCAAACTTAATGAAATGAAATGTTTCAATAGGAAAGTATTCACAATAAAGTTTTAGTTGACGGCCATAGAACCCCCAAGCGGTCATCTTATGGTTATTCTCGAAGGAATAGTTGATTACTTTTTCAAAGTCATCGAAATTGGGCCATGCCTTGCCCTGTTTTCGGTTCAGCAGTTGAAAATGAGAGTAAGCTCGCTCAATCGGTTGACGTAGGGAAAGTATCATGGGGACATTTCCAAGAGTTGCATGAATTCTCTTAGGCACCTTATCGTTCCAAAAATATGAATGTTCGGTCTCACCTCTGCGCTTCTCTTCAGCCGACTCGGAAAAGAAGGCCGCATAATGACCCAGTCCTTTATTAAACTCTTGGTCGAAGAAATGGACCCCCTTGTTTCCGGCCATGAAGATGTCAGGATGGGTGGCCAGGTTATGATTGAGCCAACTGGTGCCGCACCGTTTATTTGCAATAACGAGAAAATTCGCGAGTTTCATGCTAACGGTAATATAATGACTTGGTGAATTGTGATTCTAGTTCCAGATCACCTTCTAGAACATCCTACTCGACAATCTGAACCAAGGTGGTTCAATAACTGTCCGGTCCCATTGACGGGTCTCGTTTGAATGATTAATGGAAGCTCTACAGTAGAAATATTTCGGAAGTTTTGTAGGTCATTTCTAAATCTACTATGTAGTTTATTGATGTTTAGAAAACAAGAGGTTTAAAGGACTTTTCCATGTGTCCACGTTATTATCCGGTAGATATTTCAACTCTTCGTAGGGTGAAGGAAAAACTTCTAAAACAATTATGTCACGATAAGATCGTTCCGGATTCACTGATTTATGCATGACTTTAGGATCAAACATAAAAACGGTGCCTCTTTCTCCCTCAGCATAATATATTTTATTTTCATCGGTTAGTATCGACTCAACATTGTTAGAAATTTTATATCTATCCAAGAAACCCAATTTCATCATTTCTTTTGAATTATCCAAGTTGTGTAGTCGCGTTGCCCCTCTATCTTTGTCTACGTCAGTTACAAAGTAAAAAATCTTGATTTGGCAATCAGCAATATCATCAAAGTGCCAAAGCCAGCTAGATCGTTTGGGGATATCCTTAGTGGTAAATTGTCTTTCAAGATAGGCGTTATGAACTAAAAAGTTGCATTGGTAGATACTCCTAACAATTTCTGTAATTTCATCAGTAATTAGTGCTCGAAGAGTATCAAATTCCTCGTTCTTAAAGTAATAATTGTAGACGAACTTGAATGACGAAGTGTTATTGGATGGGGCGCACATCTCGGTAGATATTTTTCCGTTTAGTAAATCGAGCGCGTCGATTACATTAGGAGTAGGATTTTTTAAAAAGAACCCATTTAATTTGAAGGCGTCAGCATATTTGTTCTTGCTTACGTAATTAATTCTAGAATCACCTCTTCTCTTGCAAATAAAAATACAGAACTTGTGGTACAAGTAATAGCTAATGTTTTTCTTTAATCCACCTAAGTTACGAAAGCCAAGAATAAATGTAATCTTGAACTTAGTTTTTTCGACTAGTGTATAGAACAATTGGCTAGAATCTTGACTGTTAAGATGCTTAGGATTTACAGGCCCCAAAAATCTACCAATTAATCTACTAATAATATTGTTGCTCATTTTAGACGTTAGTTTGGTTTGCCATGCTTTTTGATTATCCGGGTGCCTTGTAAGTTCAACTCGACAGATGTTGTGGATATCCTAACAGATTGATTCATCTTACCCTGTATTCTGGTTAGATTGCTGTTGATAACGGTTCTAGATAGTCGTAGGGATCGTTTAGAAGTGGATTCATGCTGTTGGGGCAAAGGCGACTTTAATTAAATCGGATTCTCTATGGAAAACAAAATACTGTAAAATCTTCAATGTCTGTGTTAGCGACGAACTGTTTAAAGGCGCCATGTTCTGCATCCTGCAAGCGGGATACATTATCAACAAACAATGGAGAAAACATTCCAACATGATCAGTCCGTTCAGTGCTTTGGGCTACTGCGTACCGTCTCCAGTAATTATTGGGTCGGTGTACCAAAGTGTGGTCATGCACTAACATCCAAATTGGAATAGTCTAGTCTTCATTGTGGACGCACAATAGATGCAATCTATCCGTATAGGGCGTCACCTAATAGGTGAAGAACAACCATGTTTCATAATTGCAGAGGCTGGGGTTAATCACAATGGTGACATAGATACTGCAAAAAATCTGGTCAGCGCAGCTCGAGACTGTGGGGCGAGTTGTGTCAAATTTCAGACATTTAAAGCTGAACAATTATTGATTTCGAATGCGCCAAAAGCAGAGTATCAGTTGAAGGTTACCGATCCAGGCGAGACTCAATTCGAAATGCTGAAGAAATTGGAACTAAAGGAAGATGATTATGAGAAGCTAATTTCCCACTGTGAGAAGGAAGGCATATTATTTCTCGCTACTCCCTATAATGTTGAGGATGTAGATTTTTTGGATGAGCTAGGTGTTCATGCTTTTAAGCTATCGTCAATTCATGCCGTAGAGCCTTGGTTTGCTCAATATGTTGCCAAGAAACAAAAGCCAATTATTCTTGCAACAGGGATGGCTACTCTTTCCGAGATAGACGAGACTGTTCGGGCGGTACGTGAGATAGGGCATGAAGATCTGATTCTTCTGCAGTGCACTACGAATTACCCTTCACGAATAGAGGACGCAAATGTTCTCGCTATGAGAACTTTAGCAGAATCATTTGGCACACTCGTCGGTTATTCAGACCATACGCAGGATGATGTCGCATGTATTTTGGCAATCGCTCTTGGTGCAAAAATAATCGAGAAGCACTTCACATTGAATAAATCTATGCCTGGCCCAGATCAGTCCACTTCGGCAGATCCTAGGGAGTTCCAGCGATTGGTGGTGAATATCCAGAGTGCAGAGAAGGGTCTCGGATCAAAGATAAAGGAACCTTGCGATGTCGAAATAATTAATAGTTTGGGCATGCGACGAAGTATCGTAGCTAAATGCGATATTAAAGTGGGTCAAGTTATTTCGATGGACCATCTTACGTTTAAGCGACCAGCAAACGGTATTAAACCATCTCGTCTCGGAGATGTGGTAGGCCGAGTAGCAAAATTAAGCATATCAGCCAACCATGCAATTTCATGGTCTGATTTTGACTAGAGGGCCTAAAGTCTTGTGAGAGTTTGATTGAACTGAAGTGGCCAGATAATAACAATGAAATTGTTTTCGGGCTATGACATTTACACCAGAGCCTTATGTGAAACTAGTTGTGAATAACGTTGAACGGGAATTTGTGATGATGAATAAATATAGGATATATAGAACTGAATTCAATGGATAATGCGCTAACAGTATATTTTTCGACAGGTGCTTTCCGAAATAATAGTCTGGTGGAAATATTAAATTACTGTGTAAGATATGGTATCAGAAATTTAGAACTGAGCTCCGGAGTTAAACCTGCGCCGACCTATCTTGAAACACTAGCAATGTTTCGGGATGAATGTCAATTTTTAGTTCACAACTATTTCCCACCGCCGCAAATCCCATTTGTACTGAATCTCGCTGCAACGGATAAGGGAACACTGAGACAAAGCCGTGATCACTGTAGAGCGGCTATTGATTTGTGTATGACACTAGGTTCACCATTCTACAGTGTGCATTCGGGTTTCGCGCTTAACTTAACTCCCGAATTACTAGGGAAGCCGAGGCAACAATCACGTCTTTCTTCGGAGTACATAATAAAACCAGAAATCGCCTATGAGACTTTTGCTGAGAGTGTTGACTATTTAAGCCGCTATGCCGAAAGCAGGGGAGTTGGATTGCTGGTGGAAAATAATGTAGTTACGACAGCACATGTTACAGCAGGGAAGGCAGGTGCATTACTGATGGTGCGGGCAGAAGAAATCTTGAGACTGATGGCAGACATTTCATGTCCAAATTTGGGAGTGTTGGTTGATGTAGGGCACCTAAAGGTTTCAGCGAATGCTTTGGGGTATAGTCCTGATAGTTTCATCTCCGAAATCAGGCCCTACATTAGAGCGTTCCACCTAAGTGATAATGATGGGCAGACAGACCAAAACCGTTTGGTATCAAAAAGTTCATGGTTCTGGCCTGCTGTTAGACAGTTCCCGGATGCAACAATTGTACTTGAGGCATATAACTTAATAGAAGCCGAAATCTCCGAACAAAGGATGGTAATTGAGGGTGCGCTGAAGAAATAGATATGTCAAAAGAAAATGGTGTTTCGGAAAACGAAGCGATACCGAAAAATTATAAGAATCGGATACCGATGATGAAAGTTTCATTGTCGGGAACTATGCGCGATGGAATGTCAGCCATTGTAGATGGAGAATTAGGAGTTGCAATTGTCGTTGATGGCGATACTGATCGCTTTATCGGATTAATTACTGATGGTGACATCCGCAGAGCGCAGTTGAGTAGTAAGGATCATGACGCGCCGATAGGCGATATAGTTAATCGGAACGTAGTGACTGTTATGCACGGTGCATCTTCTAAGCAGATTGCTGCTCTCTTTTCCTCTGTGATCCGTGTTATTCCTATTTTGAATGATTTGGGACAAGTATCGGATCTCGCTTTATTTGACAACCGTATGCATCTGCCTGTTGCAGAACCCTATTTGGCAGGTAGAGAACTAAATTATGTTATTGATTGTATTACGAGTGGCTGGGTTTCATCTGCGGGAAAATATATTGGTGAATTCGAGCAATTAGTTTCAGAGGCGTGTCACGCCAAATACGGCGTGTCAGCGACAAATGGGACATCTGCGTTACACCTGGCGCTTTTGGCGTGTGGTATTGGTCCTGGAGATGAAGTTATCGTACCAGCACTTACGTTTATCGCTCCCGCGAGCACGGTGTGTCATGTGGGGGCAAAACCCGTTTTCGTTGACGTTGATCGATCCTCATGGTGTCTTGATCCAGAACAATTAGAAAATTTGATCAGTCCTACTACAAAAGCGGTGATTCCCGTGCACCTTTACGGTCACCCAGCAGAAATGGACGCGATTCTGGATATCGCAAAAAAGTATAAGTTGTGGGTTATTGAAGATGCTGCCGAGGCACTGGGAGCAGAGTTCAAGAGTAAGCCTGTGGGTTCATATGGACATGTAGCAGTTTTCAGTTTCTATGGAAATAAGACCATAACGACTGGGGAAGGGGGGATGGCAGTGACTAGTGACAGAAAGCTAGCAGAGAAGATGAAACTATTGAGAGATCATGGAATGGACAACAATCAGCGGTACCGGCATTCGGTGCTAGGGTTCAATTACCGCATGACCAATCTTCAAGCAGCAGTTGGCGTTGGCCAGATGGAAAATTTTGAAGAGATATTACAGAAAAAAATTGATGTCGCTGAACGCTATTCGAAGCTTCTTTCGGAAGTAGTGGAAATTACACTGCCTAGCGAGGTTCGTGATGGAAAACATTCCTATTGGATGTATACGGTGATAATAAATCGAGAGAAGACAAATAGGTCAAGAGATCAGATACTAAGTGAATTGGGGAAACAGAACATAGAGGTAATGCCTACGTTTATACCTATGAATCGGCAACCAGTCTTCTCTGAAAGTAAGGAGTATCCTGTGTCGGAGTATGTAGGAACAAATGGGTTATGTTTACCTTCATTCGTATCCCTTACAAATAGTGAAATAGTAAGGGTCGCCGATACACTCGCATCTGTGGTTCGAGATTGAAAACGCGAGCCAATTTTACTGGTGGCGCTGGACTAATCGGATCTAAACTCGTCTACTTATCCGATAGTGCCGACCATAGTATGCTTGTTCGGTGCTACTAATTTACGGAATAGCATCAATCCCTACCGTTCCTTGTTCTACAAGTACTTCGACCTGTCGTACCTTTTTGACAAATGTTTGCAACCCATAATGCTTGATTGTCATAATAAATCCTGTCTGGCAGGCTAATGACAAGCGCATTGAGGGTGTGAGTTCCTTAAAGAGGAGAATCATAGGGAACGCATCGTTTCAATAGAGTTGTATTTAAAAAGTGAGGGTGTCTTTTCACAATCTACTTAATTCTTTTCTTAAAAGATTAATCATATCTGCGTTCTTGCACTCTTCACTAATTCGGTTGAAATTGGATCGGTCAAAATACAATTTGCCACCACAGAATGGAACAAGAAAATCCTCGTTATATGGCAATGTTGCAACTTCGTCATTAACTTGCGAGTCGCAGTTATATACCGACAGTCCGTTGTATAGCGCATGGAACTGACTTCCGCTGTACCCCGTTATGAGTCCTTTGCGTACATAAGGTAAGAAATTTTCTATACCTAAATTATGATATTGCGTTATTTCTTCCAGGAAAGGATATTTATTTTCAATAATGCTGTTTTTAAGTTTTTCTCCAATTTGATACAGTTTTTGCCTACAGAAAGGTGATGTGGTTAAGCATAAATCAACAATTGAACTAGAAAGCTTTAAGAGCCATATTGGAACCTCATTTAACGATTGGAAAAATTTAGAATTGTCGTTGTTATTGTGTTTTTTCAAATAAATTTTGTTTTGTTTTTCTATTTTCTCCAGTAGCTCATATAGATTAGCCACAAAACTATACTTCTCTTTCCACTTGTTGCTCTTGAAATGCACGTGAGATGGATATGCTATGAGATAGTCAATGTCGAAATCTGACTTATCAAAAATAGGGTATTCCTTATAAGGAAACCCAGTTTCAACAATATTTATATTCTCAATCTCTTTAAGCTTACCTTCGTGTTTAATCCTTTTCTCAAACAGATATTTTGCAGGTACAAAAAATGTTTTGGCTCCCATGCTCTTTATGGTGTCTAATTTATCTATGCCACCTTTAAAGAAAAATAACCCTATTAGTTTGTCCCAAGATATGTTCATCTCAAACTTGGACATATAATCGTCTGTATGATGTAACTCCACTGGCATTATTATTATCTTGCTCTTAGCCTTTTCATTTACAAATATACTGTCTGCACCCAATTGCAAACATAAAGACCGAAAGAGTCTTTCAGTATTTTCTATTCTCCTATGAGATTTACGCCTATGACCTTCCAATGGCCCGCTACGTTGGCCATAGAAATCATTTTCATCACTCAACAGCAGCCCAATTTTGTACTTGGGTGAAAGTTCCTTAATCACATGGGCGTAGTAGTTATGCGTTCTTGATAAATAATGTACTAAGATAATGTCGTATTCTTTCATTTATCTCTCTAATGAGCGGCTCCTTTTGAGAGGTATAGGCTTATTATTCTCGGGTAAGCGGTCAGAATCAACAGGGTTGATCGTTTTATTAGTAGCCGGTGAATTATAGTATGAGGCTGTCAACTGAAAGCTTAATCAAGTTGATAGATCATCAAATGTTAGAGGCTGATATATGGTAACCCGAGCAATCTGTGTCGATATTGTTGACGATGTACGAATCGAGGCGATTCATAATCTCTCGAAAAAAGGCGAATGGTCTGTACTTTATTGGACGCCTAGCGGAGCGGTAACGAATCAGATTAGAAAGCTTTTCCAGGATACGATCGTACACGATTATTATGATGCGATGAGGGGTATACCGCCGGAAGCGCCTGACTTTAAGGTTTCTCAGAATAGTGAAGAACTAGTTCCGGACGCAGACATTCTAAACAGAATGTCGAAATACGAACACATAATTTTAGCTATGATGGATAGGGCCGACCCAGAACATCGAATGGGATATAAAGAAAGAGTAACTTATTACTGGCGATTGCTAAGTTATTGGCGGGCAACTATTAACGAATTGAAGCCAGATGTAATCTTGTTTAGCACGATTCCACATTCCATTTATGACTATATTATTTATTGTTTAGCTCAGATAAACAATATACAAACAATCTGTTTTGTCTATACCGCATTTCCTAATCTATTTTTGCCTCTGGCTTCATTCGATAAGAGAACGTCAACTGAGGATCGATATAATCAACTCTTGACGAACGAAACGACAGGTGAAGTGTTACTGGCGGAAGAAATACAGCGTGTAGTTGATGGAATGGTGGCCCCATCACCCGAGGTACCGTTAGCTCCAAATCTGAAGCCGGTTAGAAAACAATTCTTGATCAACAACGAACGATACTATATCGGAATTTCGAGATACAGATTCGCACTGTCTGGAATTTACAGATTACTTTTACATAAAATATTTCATGGAAACAAAAAAAAGAAATCATATATGAATATTTCGGCGAATCAGCTATATGACTCTTCAGAAATATCTCTATATGATTTTGAAAAATACAAAATTAAGAGTCGCAGTACGAAAGGAGTTCTATATAGGGACTATAAGAGTCGTTGCTGTCAGGTAGATTTTAAAAGACCATATGTATATTTTGCGCTAGGTTATCAACCAGAATGTCAGTCATCTCCTTTAGCGGGGTACTTCTACAATCAACTGTGGATTGCAAAAATTTTATCGTTATCCCTGCCATCGGGGTGGATCGTGTATGTCAAAGAAAATCCAGTGCAATTATCGCCTAGACTTTACGGTGAAGCATCCAGGGCGCCAGATTATTACGCGCAATTGGATAAGATTGATAACATCCGGTTAGTGCCAACTACAACATCGACTATTGATCTCATCGATTGTAGCCAGTGCACGGCTACGGCAACGGGTACTGTCGGCCTAGAAAGTGTGTTGAGAGGGAAGCCAGTACTTACATTCGGTAATTCTTGGTATCGAGGTTGTGAGGGTGTATTTTCTGTGACGAGTGTCGGGGAGTGTCATAAGGCACTCAACGAAATCTCTGCAGAATATGTTGTGAATGAGCATCGAGTTCGATTATTTTTGTTAGCACTCGAAGAGACATCAATCAGTGTGTTCCTTAATGATAGTTATGGGGAGCCACCATCTGTGTCTGAAAAAACTATGATGGTATCGCAATTAGAAAATTTATTATTGGCGTTCTCAGAAAAAGGCTTCTTAGAATCTATACCCAATCCCCAAGAAAAACGGTCGTTTTCGTATTCATAATGAATTGATTTAAGGACTCTACGCTTTTGCAACAACTCGACTAGATTATCGGGTAGGTCAATTGTCGATAACGTAAATATTCAGTCAGTAACTAAAAGCCCAGGGCTTAAGTAAGGATAAAGCCAGTTGGAAAGATCAGCCACAATAAATGAGTTTAATTATGATATTGAATCAAGTAGATAAAGATAATTACTTGAAAGATGGAGTAATTAAGAAAAAACTAGTCACTGAAGAAATGGTCGCTCCTTTGTTTGAAACGTTTATCGAGATCCTTAACAAGTATTTAAGAAAAAACAAGTTTAACGAACTTGACAAAAATGTTCCCGCTAGCTGGAATGATCAATTGGTTCACAAATCATTGCTTGAATTAAGAACAAAATCTCCAAGCGACTTCGGACATTTTTACAATACTATTAATTTGAGCGCATCACTACATAGAATATTTTATAACGAAGAACTAACTGAAGTGGTCGCTCAACTATTGGATACAAGTAATACTAATTTATGCCTTACAGGCTTTATGATGAGAATTGATTCTCCTGTTGATCGCAGAAATTCTCTAAATTGGCACCAAGACTCTTCTTATTATTTGCAAAATAAATCTGGACTCAATGGTCTTACTTGTTGGGTTCCAATGCATGAAGTCAATAGCAACAATGGAACTTTACAGTTTCTTAAAGGTTCCCACAAATTAGGTAATATAAAAACAGAGCCATCTGATCATAAAGAACATTTTTCTCAACAATTTGAAATTGATGATAGTGTCGTAAGAAGATATGAAACTAAAAACTTAGTCGCGAGTTTTGGAGATGCTAACTTTTTGTCTATGGATATGATCCATAGATCGGGCCTTAACCAGTCAAATAAATTCCGAGTTGTTGCGGGAGCTCGCTATCACAATATGTATGCGAGTGATTTTCATACCGGTGAATTGAGATATGTTTATCTATAATCAATAAAAGGGAACAAAATATGAAACAAAAACCTGATAAGCAGTTACTGGATGGACTTAAGGCAGGCTATTCCTCCTTGCTTTTTCGCTTGAGCTTTTACCGTCTCTATATTGGGTAATTCAAGGGCGCTAGTATTAGAACCAACTTTAAGGCACTCAGTTCACTACTATTAGATTTGAATAGGTTAGGGCGGTCGGGGAATCAAGTTATTTACCTTGTCTTCATGGATTCACCATACGACCATCTCATATCAATACACTAGTTCAGAAAATCTAAGGAAAGGCTTACTTGCTAAGAAGGAATTTTTAGCTATAAATTAGATTCGTGTCAGCGTAATTCGAACTCGGTTTTGTCCAGCTGATCGTTTCTGCTGTTGAAAAAGCGAAACATGACCTCGATGAAGGAATGAACAATGGAAGAGAACACTTATCAAGAATCTCTTAATGAATTAATCCGAATCGCAGAAGATATACCAAACACACAGATGATGGCGGCTGCCAAGATTTCTACTTTGGTTGTGTTAAATATGCGATATGAGAGCATCATGCTGGACAGGAACTTAGAACAACATCCATCGCGGTTTGTGTCAAATTATATAGAAGACGCTATCACGACATTGAATAGCTGGAAAGAAGTTGTTTTCATTGAGGCAGACAATAAGATATGTGCGACTGCAAAAGCTGAGGATATGGAACAGTTTCATAATCAGTTGTTCCAAGAATTGTGGACTAATTTTTCTGATATTGAATACGAACATCGAATTGAGAGGTACCAGAAACGACTCAAGGTCAATGGAATCGACAATCACTGGTTCAAGTGTTTTCGGTGCATTGACTTTGGTTGTGGCCACGGTAATTTCGCTCACGCTCTGCTTAGAGAGGGTGCCGACTATGTGCTTGGCATCGATTTTGGAGAAAGAAACATCGACTACTCATTGCGGGCGAGGGATCAAATAGGGGTATCCGCCGATCGGCTCGATTTTAGAGTTGAAGACGTCTATTCCGTTTCGGAAGCCGATAATTCATTTGATTTTGCTATTCAAAACGGGGTGTTTCATCATCTAGAGGATGAAGACGCTGCATACGAAGAAGTGTGCCGGGTGCTAAAACCGGGAGGATGGTTTTGGATTTATACGGATGGGGAAGGGGGCATCAGTCATGACCTCTGGGACGCGTCTGCCTATATTCTGAGAGACATTCCCGCGATTAAAGTACTAGAATTGCTGGATAGTATCAATGTTGAAACTGGGAAACGGTACCACTTGGGTGATGGACTGAATGCCATTTACCGTCACACTACTTGGGAAGCGCTGATCAGCCGGCTGGAACGCATTGGTTTTGGTAATTTCCGTCGATTGGTGGGCGGATTTCCCACCGATTTTGACCACGATGTTATCGCCGAAGACCGATGGGGGAAGGAAAAATTCGGATCTGGCGATATACGGCTATTAGCCCAGAAGATAGCCTAACAAGAAATTGTACAATACCGAAGACTATGGCCCTAAGCTTGTGGGTCAAAGTGTTAGTCACAACTGCAAAACGAATGATGCTCATGACTGTATACTCCTTGTGTGACTGACAAATTTGTTTCACCCATAGTTTGAATTCACGAGTTGTGGTTAAATACAGGTACTGGTTGTAAAGATGTGTCAACCCAACTAATTGCGATAATTCAAGGTATTAAGAAATGACGCCCAAACAGGAAAAAAGTTTAAGAGTAGCTCTAGTGCAGGCCACCCCAATCAGCTGGATGCCGGTGGGTATGGGGATGATTGCCGCAGTACTCGAAGAAGAAAATTGTGAAATCTTTCCAGTGGTCAATAATTTTAAAAACTATCGGGAACTTGATGAGTTGGCGAAGGAAATTCTTGACGTAGAGCCGGATATTGTTGGGTTATCATTTATGACTTACGGAGTAAGAGAAAATTATTATCTTGCAAATTTACTAAGAAAAGAAAACGGAAACATTATCTTGATTTCTGGCGGTGCTCACCCTACGTACCTCCCCGAAGAAAGTATAGAAAATGGATTCGATTTTGCCGTGATGGGAGAAGGAGAAGAGTCTTCTGTCGAGCTAGTGAAGCATATTCGACAACCAGATATTTACCCAGTTAATGAAATAACTGGAATTGGCTACAGAAGTGAAAATGAAGGAATCGTCAAAGGTGAATCAAGAAGCGTTAATAAAGAGTTGGATTTGTTACCTTATCCAGCTCGACATATTTTCAATAAGGATGATTTTTTGCAGTCAGATGGAGAACTAAAAGGGTACGGTGCGATTTTTAGTACTCGGGGATGTCCATTTCGATGTACTTTCTGTGCATATGGAAGTTTCGGGAAGAAATTTCGCAAAAGATCTGTGATGAATACAGTAGATGAAATTGAGCAAGTGCAAAAAGAATATGATGTTCACACTTTCAATTTTTTAGATGATACATTTTTTATTGATCATCCTCGTGGAGTGCAAATTTGTGAGGAGATAATAAATCGGGGATTAAATATAAAGTGGAATTGTGGATGTAGGGTTGGAGACGTAAATGAAGAGACATTAAAGATTCAGAAAAAAAGCGGATGTTTCATGATGAACTTTGGTATTGAATCTGGTGATCCCGACACTCTGATCAGGCTAAAAAAGTTAATCACTGTCGATCAAACGATAGAAGCAGTCAAAATGACGACACAGGCTGGTATAAAAGTGTACTCAAATATGATGATGGGGTTTCCCTGGGAAACAACAGAAAACATTAATAATTCACTTAATCTGGTAGACCAAATTGGTCCATATTCCTACCAAATATCAATGGGCGGTGCATTAGTGCCGATACCGAATACTGAGATCTATGACGAATATAAGTCAGAATATAATTTTGAGAATTATTGGTTAAAGGACGAGTATCAAAATGTTGGGCAGGGAATTTGGAAAAACGTCAATAATCCCTACAAAGTCAGTACATGGTTCGAGAGAAATATGTACGACGATACAGTTATTCGAGATGAGATCTTTTTTAACTACACACGCCGAGAAAAGAAGGCTTTGTATAAATTAATGAGAAGGATTGGGTACTATAATGTCACAAATCAATATGGTCGATCCTGGCGAACTATTTTTTATCTTGCAGTGGGATATGGTTCTTTTTATTTACACGGTATTTTCCCCTCGCTAGAGAAATTTGTTGTTCCTTTGTTTAAAAAGGATGCTATTAAGATTCACGGCAGTTATGGAGTTGGATATAAGAAAAGAAAAGGGTCTGATGAGACATACAATTGTTTTCATGAAACTAATTATGTAGACCATTAAGTTGCGACGAGTTTCTAGGATTATGTATTGAGCGAGAACCGCGCGATGAACTGATGCCTGAGCGTGGAACACTGAGTATAGAGAAGATAAGAAATCTGTTAGGTTATGAGCCCAAGTTTCCGTTGGAAACTGGGCTTCGTGAGTATCTTGCTTGGTATCAAGAGTTCGTCGAGGGAAAGCGAGAGTTATTCTAATAAAAAAATTAGGTGTGGTGATTGTTTTAGGGCTATGAAAGGGGCATCTGATCTGTTTGTATACGATGAATGGCTATCAGATGTAATGAGTAAGCCGACTTATGCTCTCCACAATTTGAACGACGGCAACTTAATTTGTTTGCCAAAGGGCGATTCATTTATATACGCAAAAGTCCCGACAGATAGTGTAAGCAAACTAATCCTACTGCAGCAGATGGGATTCTATATTGTAGCGACAAATGTTCAGTTTATTCTAAGTAATCCAAGCCTGGAGAACGGAATTGTTGAAGCACGATTTGCAGAATTGGAAGATTGCACGGCAGTAAAAGCATTAGCACATGAGGCGTTTCATTATGATCGTTTTCATCAAGACCCAAATATCAGCAATGAAGTAGCCTCTAATATAAAACAAGAATGGGCGAATAATTTCTTTTCCGGTAATCGTGGTGAGTGGATGATAGTGGTGGAAGATACAGAGGGAATTAAAGGATTCCTACAGCTACTAAATGATAATCACCATGGGCTGACGATTGACTTGATTGCTGTAAAAAATTCATTAAAACGCCAAGGAATAGGGCGAGCGATGATCGCATTCGCCTCGAATTCCTGCCTGGCTACCCCTAAAACGATAAAGGTGGGAACACAAATTGCTAATATCGCCTCTGTCAGAATGTATTTGTATCTCGGCTTCAAATTAACTTCCGCAACATATGTCCTTCATTATCACAGTTAAGGAAATTAATAATTGAAAATTGCCGATTTCGATACGAATAAGAAAGTATTTGTTATAGCTGAGATTGGGAATAACCATGAAGGTGATATCGTCGTCGCTAAAGAGATGGTTGTTAGTGCAGCAGAAGCTGGGGTTGATGCAGTCAAATTTCAGACCTACGTGCCCGAATATATTTCCAGTGGAGACTCTGACCGTCTCGCACGACTGCGTAAATTTCGCCTAAAAGATGAGGAGTTTTCCCAGTTGGCGGATTACGCCAAAGCGCAGGGTGTAATATTTTTTTCCACCTCTTTTGATATCGAAACAGCAAAGTTTCTAAATTCGATTCAGTCCGTCTTTAAGATTGCGTCGAGCGACAATAATTTTTTTCCTTTGATTGATTCAATTGCACATTTTATGAAACCTATGCTGGTCTCAACCGGGGGTGCAAATATTGGGCTAATAGATCGAATTGAGAAAAGTATCAAAATTATTTGGAAAAATGCTAACGTTGAACCGGGATTAGCCTTCTTACATTGTGTCAGTAGTTATCCGACACCAAGAAAACAGGCTAATCTTGCGGCAATACCTACTTTAGTTCGTAGATATCCAGGTGCAACCGTTGGTTATTCAGATCATACTTTGGGTATCGATGCGGCGGTCTGTGCCGTTTCCGCTGGGGCAAGAATTGTGGAGAAGCATTTCACCCTCGACAGGAAGTACTCGTCGTTTCGAGATCACTCACTTTCTGCAGAACCTGAAGAATTAGCGCAAATGGTTTCCAAGATTCGAGAAATTACAGAACTTCTCGGGACCGGGGAGAAGATACCCCAACCATGCGAAGCGGAAAGCTTTCCATTGATAAGGCGATCGATTGCAGCGGTAAAAAATTTACCGGTAGGTCATGTGTTGCAGCTTCGAGACATAACCTGGGTTCGCCCCGGTACTGGAGTAACTGTCGGAGAAGAGCGACAGGTGCTCAATAAAACTCTTGTTAAGAGTCTTAATAAGTGGGAGTTAATTACACTGGACGACATCGAATAGAGACAGTTCAAGGCGAATAAGTAAATGTGTGGAATAGCTGGCTATATAGGTTATCGCGAGATTAGCTCTGAACAAATCGGGCGGACTCTAAACTTGATGAAGAGGCGTGGCCCAGATAATCAAAAACCACGTCATTATCGCTGCGACAACACTCACCTTTATCTTCTACATAGTCGTCTAAGTATTATTGATGTAGACCACCGTGCCGATCAACCATTTGAAGACGATGGTTACGTAGTGGTCTTCAATGGTGAAATATATAATTACGTTGAACTACGGCAAGAATTACGGAGTCGTGGCCATTCTTTTCATACTGACTCCGATACCGAAGTGCTTCTGAAAGGATATATTGAATTTGGCGATGAGTGTGTACACAGATTTGAGGGGATGTGGGCATTTGCGATCTGGGACCCGAATAAGAAAAAATTACTATTATCCCGTGACAGATTTGCTGAAAAGCCGCTATATATATTTAGAGCAGATAACGGAATATATTTCGGATCCGAAACTAGATTTATAAGAGCATTATGTAACGATCGCGTTCCAATAAACCAGAAGCATATATTGCGTAATCTAGTTCTCGGCTATAAGTCACTGCACAAAAGTAACGAAACGTTCTATCAGGGCATATTTCAGATAGAGTATTCTACCAATGTAAATATTTTTCCTGATATCTCTATTAAAAAATCGAGGTATTGGTCTCCTGAAAATTTCTACACTGAGTCGAGTATTAGTTTAGAACAAGCGATAGAAGGCGCTAGGCACTGGTTGCTCGAAAGTATGCGAATACGTTTACGGGCGGATGTTCCATTAGCTTTTTGTTTAAGCGGCGGTGTCGACTCTGCGTCACTAGTCTCGATTGCAGTCAACCATTTTCGGCAAGATGTTACTACGTTTTCAATTATTGATGCTGACGAACGATATAATGAATATCCAAACATTATTGCAACAGTCAACGACACTAACTGTAAGAATACCTTAATCAATCTAACAGATAACGATGTATTAACGAAACTGACAAAGTTGATTCGCTACCATGATGCACCGGTGGCGACTATTACCTACTTTGTTCATTCGCTGCTCTCTGAGGCCATGAGTGACCAGGGGTATAAGATATCGGTTTCTGGAACTGCGGCAGACGAGATATTCTCCGGTTATTATGATCATTTCTTGTTACATCTATATGAGGTAGGAGGGACGTCAAAGTATTATCAGCATCTTACTAATTGGAAGAATAATTTACGTCCATTCGTTCGAAACCCAGTGTTGACTCAGCCCGATCTGTATAGAAAAGATCCTAAATATAGGAAACATATTTATGATAGCAGCGATGAATTTAGAGAATTTCTAAAAATACCTCTTGATGAAGAATTCTATGAAAACAACTACGTTGAGAATCTGTTCCAGAATAGAATGATGAATGAACTATTTCATGAAAGTACACCGTTGATTCTTCACGAGGATGATTTGAACTCGATGTGTTTTTCAATTGAGAATAGAAGCCCATTTCTGGACAAAAGGCTGTATGAGTTTATGGCTAGTATTCCCAGGGAGTACCTTATTCAAGATGGATACGGAAAATTCATATTGAGACAAGCCATGCGGGGTATCGTAAATGACCAAGTTCTATTTGATCGAAGAAAAAAAGGATTTAATGCTTCGATTAACACTATTTTTGACTTCAACGATGAGGATATACGGGAAGTTTTTGTCGGGGGTGATTCGCAGTTATATGATTTAATTGATAGGAAAAAAGTATCGGAATTATTTGAGAATCCAATTCAACCTAATAACTATAGTAAATTTTTGTTTAGTTTTTTGAGTACGAAAATATTTCTAGACGAGTCAGAAAGATTCGATTCTTCAATCGATAGGATGGTATGAAGCTCAACATAAAGTATCTTGAATTGTGTTTTCGTCAATATGTAACTGCTGCCTACGCTTACTAACTTGAGTCGAAGAGAAACATGGAGATACGATACTGTTGTAGATGCATTTTGCCGAATACTCGGCCCAATTTGCGTTTCGACGAACGAGGTGTGTGTAACTGTGCGACTAAGGAAAAGAAAGATGATATTGATTGGGCAAACCGAGAAAGAAAGTTTCGTTCCCTAGTTGACAAGACAAAATCGATAGGTGCAACGTACGATTGCGTAATCCCTGTGAGTGGTGGCAAAGATAGCACTTGGCAGGTAGCAAAAAGTCTCGAATATGGTTTAAAACCGCTTTGCGTAACATGGAAAACACCCGCACGTAGTCAAGCTGGTCGGAAGAATCTAGAGAACTTAATTGAGTTAGGTGTGAATCATATTGACTTCAGTGTTGACCCAACAGTAGAGCGAAAGTTTGTTTTGAAATCCTTTGAGAGATTCGGAACACCAGCAATTCCTATGCATATGGCTTTGCATTCTGTTCCTGTGAAGGTTGCTATTGGTTTTAGGGTACCCCTCATTATATGGGGTGAGAATTCTGCATTTGAGTATGGTGGGGATGATGAGGAATTGAAGGGTGTATCGTTGACAAATGAATGGCTTATGCGATATGGGGTTACCAATGCAACCAAGGCCCTTGACTGGGTAGACGAGACACTGAAAAGTCGTGATCTAGGGCCATATTGTCAACCAAGTAATTGTGAACTAAAGCAATCTGGGGTAAAAGCGGTTTTTCTCGGCTACTATTTTCGTTGGGATCCAATTGAAGTTTACCAATATGCAATTCAGCATGGGTTTATTGCGGATAGTCGACCAAAGACAGGACTCTATGCGTTCGCAGATATTGATGACGAATTTCTGGTAACCATTCATCACTGGATGAAGTGGTATAAATTCGGGTTTACCCGTCTTTGGGATAATCTATCACTGGAAATAAGAAGTGGGCGAATAAGTCGTGGAGAGGCAATCGATATTGTTCGTGAAGTAGGGGAAGAAAGACCCGAAGAAGAGATACTGCAATTCTGTAAATATGTTGGAATTTCACGCAGCGTGTTCTTCCAGATTGCAGAGAAATTCAGAAATAAGGATATCTGGACGAAAATTAACAGTCGCTGGGAAATCAACGGATTTCTGATTCCGAGTTGGAAGTGGTAATGACGTATATACCGAGGAATTCGCCTCGTAAATTCGCAGTTGGTCGAGATGCCTCTATCATCATAAGTGAGATAGGTTCGATCTTTCTCGAATCGGATGAGCTTGTGACGTTCTTAACCAAAAGTGGCTCACAATATGACATTACACGAAAAAGTTGGGGGTACTATGCGACACCGTCGTTAAATGCCCGGTTGCCGAATTATCGTCTCAAGCCGGTCTTAGTTTCTAATCCGCAGTTCAACTATTATTTGCTTCTTCTAGAAGACGGGCTGGAGGACGAATTTCGGAAATATTTGCAGGATGAGGGCCTTAGTATTGTAGGTTGGTTAGACACGATGGAATCAGTTCAAAATTTGATTGGTTCCAAGAAAAAATTGACTAACTTACGTATTCCAAAGATAGGATGTATATGTCGCTCAGAAGAATTTACTGTTGTATTTCAATACTCAAATCCCCCAGAGGGTGAAAAATTATTTCAGGCGACTGAAAACAAAACGCAGGAGAATAAGTACTACAGAGAGATCCATCGTTGTGAATCATGCGGTCATTTTCTTTCTGTTCATAACATGAAACTGGATGAATTGTACTCTGGGGATTATGTGTCTACTACCTACGGAGACGAGGCTGGTATTAGAAACTCATTCGAAAGGATCAATACTCTGCCGGTCGATTTGTCTGATAATTTAGGTCGAGTACGGTGGATAAATTCAGCTTATTCCCAGTTTAGTAGTGGCGATTGTTCGGGCAGAGTGCTTGATGTAGGTGCAGGATTAGGGGTTTTTGTTTTCCAGATGCGAAACGCTGGATGGGACTGTGTTGCGTTGGAACCGGACGAGAATCTGTGCAGTCATATAAAACGGTCAGTAGAAATTAAGGTGTTTTCTGGAAGTTTTTCAGATGAAAGTGTAATAACTGACTTGGTAGAGCAATGTGGCGTGTTCGATTTAATTACGTTCAATAAAGTATTAGAGCATGTGCAAGATCCTGTTAGCTTGCTCACTAATGCAAAGAAACTGCTTTCAAATGACGGCTGGGTATATGTAGAACTACCGGATGGAAATCGCGCTTATTCAGAAGGAAAAGGGAGAGAAGAATTTTTTGTTGAACATCAACATATTTTTAGTGCCGCATCGATTTCGATTCTCGCAGAACGTGCAGGATTCAGGGTGAAGCTATTGGAGAGTACTCACGAACCAAGTAACAAATTTACGTTTAGAGCATTGTGTGCTCAAAAATAGGGGGAATATAGAGCTAAATGGAGGTTTTGTATTTCTAGTGCTCTCGCCATTGCTCGATAAATTCAAATCCCTTAAGACACCGGCCACCCCGAATTGTCAGGTACTCACATCTGCATTCACTAATCAGCATCAAGCCGCCTACCCAATGAAATTTCACAAACCCAGATAATATTACAGTGCGAGTTCTCAAAATATGTTTTTAAGTCAGTTTCCCAACTCCTAGGCCAATAACACCAACGCCAAGTGTTTTCGAGTGAGATATGGATTTCATTGGCAGCCTTCGCCTCAATTTTGTCTCTGAATTTGATTACAGTAATGACTTTGTTTAAGTAGGCATATCCACCAAATTGTTGCCACCTCTTCTGAGTCTACTAATAAGCGGCAGTTCCGAAGGCGTATCGCGCAAAAGATTAGATAACAGAAAAAGAATCGCATTCAATCTACAAATATCATTGAATCCTTCAATTGTATAAATATTGGGCTCGATTAAACTTGACTTCCATGATCATCTTTCCGAATGTTCACGGTATAACTTCACTTTTTCCCTAATACTGTATTCCCATGGTGGCTTGTCCATGCTTTCAATTATTCTAGTAACTAATAAAAAGTCTTCTTTCGAATCTACTGCAAATGACATCGACGGAGTTGCTGGTTTGAAAACCAAATTAAATATTTTGTACTTTTCTGGGTAGTCATAGAAATATCGCGTCACATGTTCACGATGTTCTTCGCTAACAAATAATTTTGCTGAACTGAGGTAAGTTTCTGCGTTGACAACCTCTACAGAGACGCCGACTGGAAATGTTCTAGGAAATGTATTTGTTACAAGATCATAATCTTTGGAAAAGAACGTCTTGATCGCTTTATCGATAGTCGCTGGATCGTGGAGGGGACTATCGGCGCATATCCTTACAAAACTGCTAATACCATATTGTAAAGCTGCTTTTCTATATCGTTGGGCGACATCATTCAAGGATCCCCGAAGAAACTGAATATCATTTTCTTGACAATAGTCAACTATCGGTTGATCAGCTTCCTCCTTCGAAGTTGCCACTACAATATCGGATATGTTGTCGCAACATTCTAGAGCCTTCACTACATAGGAAATGATAGGTCTCCCAGAGATTTCTTTTAAAACTTTACTAGGAAACCTACGCGAACCCATTCTAGCCTGAATAATGGCTAGCGCTTGCATGTCATCTCCTACCTAGCGTTGGCTTTGTTTGTAAAGCAGGCGTCCTGGGCGAACAGTTAGTCATTTTTATTGAATGACATCTGAAAACGTCAGAGACTCTCGACAGACTAAACGTTAGGTAAACTTGGCTTCCCCATGTTTTGTCTATCGTGAAATTATAGCTACATGAGATTTAATTCAGTCAGTTAGGTGGAAGACTTACACTCAAATTCAATTTACAGTCAACCTGACTGAAAGTAAATCTATAGTAATTAAACGCGGTCAGCGACAACCGCAGCTACTTATTGTAGATACTGTTTGTAATCTAGGATTTAGCTAAATTAACCTGCACATTTACATATTTTCTCATGACGGATTTTGACTCTGTTTCTTGTGAAACACTGCAGTGCTGTAATTGAAACTGACATCATTTTTGGTTCGCTTAAATTCATGCTTTGTTTTAGATTTGGTTGTTTTCTTTGTATGATTCCTATAGCCCCCAGTTTTTATTAGAGAACCATCTGCTAAACCAAGTGCCAACTCCGAATTTAAACGGCTAGCACCACTTTGTATCAGTCCGAGAACAACTTCATCTGGCATATTCGTCATGTTAATACAAAGATCTTGGCGTTCAGTAATTTGATCTAGATATTTATCTTCATCAACAATATATCCTTTCTCTTTTGCGTACTCGTACATTTTGGTCGCAGGTAGAGGCAAAAGATATCCAATGCTTGGGTACACACCTGCTAGCTTACACATCTCAAATGTCTCAGTAATAGTCTCTTCGGTTTCTATTGGATATCCGAATACAATGCTTACACTTGATGTGATACCACATTTGTCCAATATTCGAACTTGTTCAAGAAAATACTCTTTTTGAACTTTTTTTTCCATCATCTCTAGTATTTCTTCATTGGCAGATTCTAGTGAGAACCCTAGACTTAGACACCCCGACTCTTTAAATTTAGCGGCAACTAGCTCCCTTCTGAATTCGGAATATTTGGGGTTGCCAAATAAATCTGTCCTTACGGAGGCACTCCAGTTGATTGGTAATTTCGCATCTAACAAGGCATCTGCAAATCGCTCTGCCTGCTGGAGCGAACCAAAACTAAGATCATCCCAGAAATTGATGTAACTCGCACCATACTCTCGAATATTTCTTTCTATTTCTCCAATAATTCTCTTTGGAGTCCTATATCGATAAGGGTCGTTCCAAAATACGAAATGACAGAATGTGCATCTGAAAACACAACCGCGTGCTGAGACTACTGGCATCACAGTTGGCAGTTTCCCCTCTTCAAAAATCAAGCCCTCAGCGCCGGCACGTGACTTGTCAAAATATTTCTTCACATCGAAAATATTCCAGTCGATCATTGGGAAATCATCTATAACCTTAAGGGCTTTTCTACGTTCGTTAATTATGATTTTTCCTTGACTCGTCTTATAAGCAATTCCTTGGATCCCGGATAAGGTTTCTCTTTGGCAGAATTTATCTAAAACCTCACACACGGTGATCTCCGCCTCGCCCATGATGACTACATCTGCTTCAGAATTAGAAAGAAATACTTCAGGAATACTGCTCGCAACAGAGTTTCCAACAACAATCAATGCCTGAGGAGATTGTTGGCGAACTGTTTTTGTAAACCACTTCATCCACTTATAGTGTGTAACGAGGGTCCCAGTTAGCACAATGTCGTATGTTTCCTTGGAGACCGCATTTTCAACCTCTTCATCGCTGAGGTCATTTATGTCTACATCCAAAAATTCAAATGAATAACCATTAGATGCTACATAGGTCATCACATAGGCTATTCCAACTGGTAAATATTTAGTTGGCGACCCATTTCTTAGGCTAGGATTAACAAATAATATTTTCATTTGTTGTCATTATAAGGTTGGGTGAATTCAACTTCCAAATGGAGTTCAGCTTGACGGTAAGCGGGAAAGCAGTAGTAGCAACATGGTTTTGCTCACGCCAAGTAAGGGAAGTACAAATAAGAGGTTAGACCGTTTATCTAAGAGAAACGATACTTGGTTCACTTCATGATGAAAATAGCGTATAACCAAAGCGAATTTGCAGTGATTAGCAGAGTCCGAAAGGCCATCATTAGCTGGGAGTTGAGGCGCAACTAAGCCCGCCCGCGTCTGGTATTCCCAAAAAAATATTTGGCAGGACATTGAATACCTACTTCTTGAGCATTTGGGGCCAAATCATTCGGGTATCTAACTCTACTAGGGTAAAGTGTATTTAAATAATCCACAAGCGATTCTACCAGCAAATCTATCTGAATGAGTGCTCAGCCGCTATTCCGGACCGCAACCTGCACTACCAGAAACGTTGGTACAAGCGCTACGAGACCTATGGGAGCCGGCGTCAGATCCCACACCGATTCTCGTTCGAAGGGTAGTCAGGGTGGCTGACTCCAATATCGTTGTTTTCGGTATATTCGAAACGTAACGGCTAGGCCCGTAGGCAGTCATCGTTATGAATAACACACTCGGGACATATGACCCTGAATGACATTCTGTAGCGTAGAATCCAGACATTGCGAATTATCTCGGTGGAGGCACAGTAGGACTGTATACTCGTAGTGCGATTTACGAAGTCATCTACTACATAGTTTGATTTCAAGAGTTATGATTAAATACATCTACACGTTGTAGAGAAAAATTAACTCAATTGATTGTAATAAAATAAGGTATTAGATCATTACCGCATCTTCAGTTTTGCGCCGGTATCTAGATTTATATGATTGCCCGTGCTGTTGGTGTCGGCATGGGATCAGTAATTTATGCTAAATGTAGTAAGGTGCTCAATAAATCATCTACGTCATAGGTAAATTGTGAGTCGACTAAATAGTTAGTGTGTTACTCACGGTTTCGTTGAGTATTATTTCTTGTTTAAAGGGCTAGGTTAAGTGGAAGGAATCGGTAAGAATAGCGTGTACCACAAGAATGATCCGGTTTATTTTGAAGACAAGGAATACACTGATCCAAAAGAGTATTTCAAAGTCGTTGTGAATATGATTCGATCTGTATACAAGAATGATCCCCTTTCTTTGATAGATGTTGGATGTGCAGCCGGGGGGTTTATTTACTATGCAAGAAGAAAATTGAATCTAGACAGAACTGTAGGGATCGATATCTCTGACATGCATCTCCATCAGGCGCGACGCTATATGCCAGATGTTGATTTTGTTATCGGGTCGATTGAGGACCCAAGTTTAAAGACATTAGGTATGTTTGATGTATGCACATGTTTGGGGACATTAGCAATATTTGATGATATTGAAGAGATTCTTGATACTCTACTTTCGCTCATTAACAAGGGCGGATATCTCTATATTTTTGATGTAGTTAACGACTATCCGGTTGATATGCTAATGAAATATAGAACTGTCCAGAATGAGCAAGGTTCTGGATGGCAAGCTGGATTTAATGTTCGCAGTATTGAAACTTATAGAAAGCTATTTGAGGCAAGAGGCATAGATGCCGAGTTAAATTGGGTAGACTTTGAAATGCCATTTGAAATTCATAAGACGCCAGATCCTATGCGTTCGTGGACCATGCAAACTGAATATAAGAAACATCAAATTGTAGTTGGTACCGGGCAGCTACTGGATTTTAAAATACTCTGTATCAGGAAGGTGAGCTACTAATTTAATTCTTGTTAAATTGAAACCGCCTCATAAATACCTATTTCCTTTGAGACGGTAACATAAAGATAGGTCTTTCTGTTCCAGAATCTGTAGAGAAACGTGATGTTATTTAGTCGAAAAAAAATTGCAAGTGTGGGCACAGATCGCTATTGCTGAACCCAGTCATTAGGGAGACATCGTGGTGCTCTTTAAGGTAGTTTGTTAAGCTTTGTATGTACTCAAGAATAGTACCTTCGCTTCCAGGGCGTCTGTACATGCCTATATATTGGCTGCTTTCATTCCATTCGGAGGGCACACCCTTCGCCAGATTATAAGTATTTTTGAGATTGTGCTTAGGAACCCTTGGATCATCTTGGAAAAAATATTGCCAACGAGATGGATCTACACCAAGCAGGACTATCGATTTATAATTTTGATGGAATGCAAATTCCAAAGCAACGCAAATTGATCCACGGTAAATTAAAGATTGATCGAAATATAGTTTGTCGAATCCTTTTGTGTGATCGTATTTTCCTTTGCGGCGATTGAATAGATAATGTACGCTTGGACTTTCAGGAAATATCTCTGGCATCAAACGTGGATGGGCAAGCCTGAATAGGGCATTCTTGCCTATCAGCATTATTACCTGTTGATAACTATGCCTAAATTCGTGAAACAGGTTAGTCTGATCTTCGCGACCGTAGTCTGATCCTAGTTGTAGCTCTTGTGGAAGCAACTGGTATGTGGGAACGATTCGGTCGAATAGGAACGACAAACCAATACCGAGAGAATCATGTTTATGAATAATTTGTTGTTCCTTTTCACCGACGAGATTAAGAGATGGCCCGCTGCCTAGAATAAACAATGTATCGGACGACCGGGCACGTTTTATGGCTTGACTATCTAAGATGCGATAACTTCCAGAATGTTTTAGGAAATTCGTCAAAGCGGTACGCAAGTTAATGTAACGATTGGTACGAAACTCGTATACAGCTTTCCTAAACAGTAATGACTTTCTTAATTCCATAGTATATTTGTCTTATGAGGATCTGGGGGAGTGTGAGACAGTTAGAGTAACAAAACTGTCAACCTATCACTTGATTTGAGAAAAGAGTAATACGGCACCTGCAGATGCGACTATAGAAGCGTTACCCCTAAAATTTCTCTGTTTTAAGAGAATGTAGAATTTGTCGCTTGGAGGCAAGGCCAAAGATATAATCTTCCGAATAGTTCCATCTTGTGACGATTTCTAAAAGGTCTAAATAGTTAATGAGAAAACATCAAGTCGTTGAGGATTGTACCGAAAAACTGAAGGGAAAGAGAGTGGTTCTGACCGGTGGTGCGGGGTTTATTGGTCATCATCTGGCAATCAGACTCAACGAGTTAGGGGCAGAAACTCATGTTGTTGATGGCTTACAAGTGAATCACCTAGGATATTACACAAGTGGCTATTCAACTAATCCGAACGGAGAACGATTCATCGCATTTTTGAATGAAAGATTGTCGTTACTTCGCCAAAAACGTATTCAGCTACATATATCCGATTTACGCGAATATCATGTGACCTCAAAGATAATTGAGGAAATAGAACCGGATACAATCGTGCACTTTGCGGCAGTAGCTCATGCTAATCGCTCAAATAAAGATCCTTTCTCGACATTTGACCATAGCATGCGAACTCTAGAAAATGTACTCGACGCAGCACGTACTGGGCGTACTCACGTAATCTATCTTTCATCATCAATGGTCTATGGAAACTTTGGATCTGAGGTGGTCTCTGAGGACGAAGTTTGTAATCCATTAGGTATTTATGGCGCACTGAAATACGGTTCAGAAAAGTTAGTGATTGGATATAACCAAGTGTTCGACATACCTTATACAATCATACGGCCATCAGCTCTATATGGAAAACGATGTGTAAGCCGTAGAGTAGTCCAAGCATTTATTGAAAGTGCCCTGATAGGAAAACAATTGTCAATCAGCGGAGATGGTTCTGATTCGCTAGATTTTACATACGTAGATGATCTTGTTCAGGGCTTAGTACTAGCAATTGTTAAACCCGAAGCTCAAGGAGAGACATTCAACGTTACCTTCGGTGATGCTAAAACATTGAACCATCTAGCAGATTTGATTTGTGAGGAGTTTCCAGAAATCAGTATTAAGCGTGAAACTCGTGATGAACTGATGCCTGAGCGAGGAACACTGAGTATAGAGAAGATAAGAAACTTGCTAGGGTATGAACCTAAGTTTCCATTGGAAACCGGGCTCCGGGAGTATATTGCCTGGTATAGAGAGTTCGCTGAGGATAATCGAGAGTTATTTCAATAGAAGGACCACGGGTCGTGACTGTTTAAGAGTCATAGAAAGGACATCTGGTATCTTCGAATACGATGGATGGTATTCAGGTGTTATACATAAGCCGGCTTGTGCTCTGCATAATTTGAACGACGGTAACGCAATTCGTCTACTAAAGGCCGCTCCATTTATATAGGCAAATGTTCCGATCGATGGCGTAAGCAAGCTAGTTCTACAGCAGCTTTACTTCCCATCGTCAGTCAGAGTTTCAATTAAGTGCTAATTTCTGAAAGTATTAGAGCATGTGCGAGACTCTGTTAGCTTGCTCAGTAGTACAATGTAACTAATTTCAAAAGACGGCTAGGTATGTAGGGCCTTCCGGACGGAATTAGCACTTCTCTAGAAGGAAAAGAGAGAATATTTTTGTTGAACGTCACTGCCTGTCGTTCAACTACACCGATGCCCTGGCCCTTTGTTTTATGGGTTGTGGTTACCCAATAATTGCTTTGAGGTGGTCGCAAACATAAGTGACATCTTCTTCTGTCATGTTGCTGTGGACAGGAAAAGATATTACCTGTTTCCCATATTCAACAGCAGACGGATAATTCTGCTCTAAAAGATCGTATTTGTCTTTATAGTATTTCATCAATGGGACTGGTTTTGCGTAGTGCACACTTGTACCAATTCCGAATTCCCGCAGTTTTACCACCACCAGGTCACGATCAATATTATTGTTTAGGATGGCTTGGAACAGGAAATACGAATTTTCTTCTGAAAATAATGGAAATTCGACTTTTGGTGAATTGGTTAATTCCTCGACATATTGCCGTGCAT
>Ga0315336_1002486_pt1 | contig 27935 bp, 21 predicted proteins | sample ASW5metaG_FD_204512 | JGI IMG/M metagenome (GOLD analysis project Ga0315336, IMG submission 204512) | Ammonia-oxidizing marine archaeal communities from Monterey Bay, California, United States - ASW #5 | ecosystem: Environmental > Aquatic > Marine > Intertidal zone | place: USA: California... | reverse complement strand
TTTGTCGAACGAATTATATTCTTTTTTTATGCTGTAGAATTCTTCGAGTAATTCACGCTCATCTTCGAATTGTTCGCTTTCGGTGAGATCGCTATCATGAATGTCGAACTGTTCCACTCTATTCCCCGAAAATTGCTTCGTTCTATTCGTGTCAACAATTTATCCATCATACCGGAATTCCGCATTTTTCACAAATCCACGGACTTTCACTTTAGATTAGTTTAATGAATCAGAATACGCTTGTATCCCCAATGTTACTGCCGAAAACTCCTCAATACTTAGGGTTTGAGGCCTCCTTGATGGATCGATGGAAGATTCTTGCAGTATTTGTAACATTGCATCGTCAGATGCCGGCAAGGCTCCTGATTTCACTAACGTATTGCGTATCGTTTTACGGCGTTGGCTGAATGCTACTCCCACGACTTGTTCGAAAAGCCCTACGTCCATCCCTTCAAATAACGGAGTCGACCGATTTCTGAAACGAACTATACAGCTGTCGACTTTGGGCTGAGGCCTAAAACAACTGGCCGGAACTTTATGTACGATGTCTACTTCTGCTTTGATATTGCAGCTCAGAGTAAATTTCCCATAATTGGAATCTCCAATTGGGGCGACCATTCGATGTCCGACCTCTTCTTGTACCATGACCACCATCCGCTCAAAAAACAGACCCGATTCCCAGAAATGAAACAAAATTGGTGTGGTAATGTAATACGGTAGGTTGGATACCATCTTTAATCGCTTTTGTTTAGGTAAATACTCTCCAACCAGCTTGGCCAGTGAATGATTCAATATGTCTCCACGAAACAACGATATGTTGTGCACATCAAGAAACTGGTCTTCCAGGCAGGGCATAAAAGACCGGTCTATTTCCACGGCGAGTAGTTTATCGACCTTCGGATAAATTCGCGAGGTGAGTGCTCCGAGTCCCGCCCCTACCTCGATTACCGAATCCTCTTCCGTCAGCGATGCAGCATCCGTCATGATACGGTTTATATTGTCGTCCAATAGCAGATTTTGACCCAACGTTTTCTTAAACGATATGCCGTACATTTTTATGAAATCTTTTAGAGCCACAGTAAAATCATCCTTATCGGCTCCCATTATCGCAGAATACGCTGACGAATACGAAACCTGACCGATTTGGATGAGTCGCTCGTTCATTGTTATGATTGGAGTCAGGATTCAACTTTATGTCTACTTTCATCATTGAGCAGCCCGGCGTTCCGACCATGTCTATGGACCTGACGGACCTGGAGACATCCCTTGGCCGGGCCGAAACCAACACAATCGCGTTGGTTGCCGAGGAAGTTTCACGCCACCACGTCCGCGTCAAACGAGACCACGACAAGACTATTCTCATCGACTTGAAAAGCCTGAACGGCACCTACGTAAATCAGCAACGAATTGTCGAACGAATTCTCGCAGATAACGACGAAATCTGGCTGGGCAGTAAATGCAGAATCACGTTTAAAGACGACTCTCCCGAAATCAAAGCCATGCTCCGTAAGGAATCGACCCTCATACTGGACATTGCAAAAATCAAAGATGAAATGGATGATGTGACCGCACGGCTCAGTATGGCCCCCGTGTCCGCAGCTCGAGAAACCACCGCCAATCCACAGCCTCAACTGGGCCAGGATCGTATGGCTCTCGCTTTCCGGAGGTTGGATGCCCTCTACAAAGCATCCCAGCTCTTTTCGTCGGATTTCGATTTGGATAGACGATTGGGTGCGGTACTGGATTTGGCCATGAATATCACGGGCGCTGATCGTGGTTTCATCATGCTCAAAGAAGAAAACACCGAATTATTAACGGTGAAAGCCCATCGTGAAATGGGTCAGGAATTGAATTCAGGGTCGCCTAGTATGGGCATCGCAAAACAGGCTGCTTCCGAAGGCGAACCCATCTTGATGAAAAACTCCGAAGACGATTCACAGTTCGGAAAACGGGCCAGCATCATCATGCAACGTATCAACAGTGCGATGTGCGTCCCTATGCGAATCGAAGGTAGAATCGTGGGATCCCTCTATGTGGATTCCCGTAAAGCAACGAGCGATTTCGCCGAAGAAGATTTAGAATTATTCCAAGCGCTCGCAAACCAATCTGCCATGGCGATTGAGAACGTTCGCCTGTACGAACAAATGATCGTAGCGGAGAAAAAACGAGCTGATCTCGGGCGCTTCCTGTCTCCCGCCGTGGTCGATCAAATCATGTCCGAAGCTCAGGACCTCGAACTCGGAGGTCAACGTAAGCCGGTTACCATCCTGTTTTGCGACATTCGTAATTTTACTCCACTTTCGGAAGGTCTAGAACCCGACGAACTAGCGGATCTGATGAACGGGCATTTCACAGCAATGACTGAAATTGTTTTCCAACACGATGGTACTTTGGACAAATTCATCGGTGACGAAGTGATGGCCATTTTTGGCGCGCCGTTGGAAATCGAAAGTGCACCTCTTTCCGCTCTGAAAGCAGGGCTGGATATGCAGGAAAAGAACCGGGAAATCAATGAAATTCGGCGCGCTGCAAATCTCCCCGAATTTGAAATAGGGATCGGAATCAATACGGGAGAGGTTTTCGCCGGGTATATCGGTTCTCCGGATCGACTGGATTTTTCCGTAATCGGCGACTCGGTCAACATTGCGTCACGCCTATGCTCATTCGCGCGAGGGGGTCAGGTCATTGCCGGAAAACACACCTATATACCTGCGGCTAATTTTATCGAAGCCCGGTCTGCGGGAACCCCGTCTCTCAAAGGTAAAACCGAACTAGTCGAAGCGTTTGAAATCATCGGGCTCAAGTCCCAATAGAGCCCCAATCTGTTCGTTTGAATCCCCAAGCGAGTAATCCGCCAATGACTAATAACCCAGCCGTAGCGATGCCAATCTGAATTCCCCAAGCCTGAAAAAAGGACATTTCTTTTTCGGCCGGTTCGTTTGTGGCGAGTTCCCCCTGGAGAACGGTGGTATTTTCGAAAAGTTCCAGGTCCGAAGGAATGTTCAGGGCCCGTTTTGCCAGCTCCAATTCTTGAGGCAACACCCACACGCCGTTCACTTCGACGCCTCCTCGTTCTTCCCATTTACGTTGGCGCCACGCCCGCCATTCCCGTTTTCCCATTTGCCTATCGGTCACGATATTATTCTTGTCCAACGACTCTTTTCGATGGAGCACCGATTCCCAAGGCGCATCCACCGTTATCCCAAAAGACCGTTGCCCGGTTTTGTTCATGTTCGAATCCGGCCAACCGACTTCTTCACCTCCGCCTTTAATTTCGAATCGATGGGGAGGATGTTCGTAGTTTTGCCCCACGGACACTGTTTGGCCCATCGTTAAAAGTGATAGAATAGGAAGCAGATAATGCATTTCATGAGTATACTGCTTGCTTTAAGTGCAAACAAGCCGTCCACGTCCATGGAACTATTTTCACTAACTCCACATAATACGAGAAAAACTAATGCCTGAAATTACTCTACTTTTGATCGGCTTCATGTTGGCTCTAATATTGATTTTGGCCTACCTGACCCCGAAGCTTCTTCATGAAAAGAAGGACAAAGAAGGCGAACAAATCGTCGTCAGCTCGAAGTGCCCCATTTGCCAATCCCAACTGAACATCAAACGGAGATCAATGCGAACGTTGAACACACTCGAAATGGGGATGGTCGTACAACAACGGCCCGATCTGTATAACCAACCCCTGTCAGATTATCGATGCTCGAGTTGTTCGGCATCGCTGGTCTTTTATATGGGTGAACATCAACCTCAGTTCGTGATTTCAAACGTGGGAGAAAACCAAAAATCAGGCTCGCAATGCACGCAATGTAAAACACGACTATTAAAGCCGGTCTGGAAAAAAAATACTTACGAGAATACCCTTGCGGATGCACCATTGGAAAATGAGCACGGAATGGTTTGCCCAAGATGCGAAGCTGTTTGTTGTCTTGGTTGTATCAAGGACGCGACCCGAAACCGGACGAAAGACGGGTCCTACCTGTGCCCCCGCTGTCATCGCGGACCTGTGGAACAGGTGTTTCATTTTTAATATGAAAGGATTTTACATGCACGTATTTAAAAATACATTCGCTGTATTCATGGTGGTGGTATGTCTTTCTGCTTCGGCGAATGAAACCGACGGCCGATCGGGAAAAACGAACAGCAAACGCGAAAACGTCGCCCAAAAAGCGGTCAAAAACTTTAACTCGGCCAGCAGAAAAAAAAGGGTCGAACCGACCTTTTCGTTTTCGCTTCCGGCACAAAACCTTGGCTTAACGATCAAGCAAGCTGCGGCCCAAATGGGAGCGAATTTGGTATTAATGAATGGGCTTGAAACCACACCATTCAATGAAACCACATTTGAAAAAGCAACCGAAGAAGAACTCTGTGAGCAAATTGCTTTACAGGCACGTTTGGAAATGAAGGAAATGGGATCGTACCGCTTCTTCTACCCAATGGAATACGCGAGCTTGGTCAACTCCAAATCCAACGGCCAATGGCCAAGCGAGTATACTGAAAACAAATTTGGTCTGTCTTTCGGAGCAGACACTCCACTCGCATTTATCCTCGCGACGTTGGGTAAATCGTTGGGGATGACGTTTCTCGCGGACCACACGATTAGCGGTTCCTTGTGTGGTGAGATCGCGATCGCTGAAGCGACTGTACCCGATGCACTAAGTGCATTACTGCTGTCCGCCCGAATTCCGTCAGAGTCCATTCGGTTCGAGACTTCTGCTGACGCCATATTCGTTCATTCTGCGCGTAATCTAAAACGCCCGAATTACAGGATTCAAGGGACGACCGCCACAAATGACGGCGCTTTGACGGAGAACTGCACCATCAATTTGTTGGATAATGGGTTTGACCATTCAAAATTGGGGACCGGATTCAAGAAGCTTTCAGAAATCGCGGGTGTACTCTCCGAACAACTTGGCTATACTATCGAATATGATCCCAGCCTACGAGATTTTCCAGTCACCCCGATGTATATGCACAATATCCCACGCAAAGTTGCCCTCGAACTGATTTTATGGCAATGGCCAGTTCCACAATTTGGGTATTCAATCGAGAAAAACGCGGTCCACTTCGGGAGATTTTAGTTCGAACCGCTCAATTTAATTAGGAATTGAGCCGCGTGCTCATTGATTTCTGCAGCCAGCGAGTCAACTTTCCGCATGTAGAAACTGTGAAAACCCAAAGCTGGAATCGCGATTGACAATCCTGTGACGGTAGTGATCAACGCTTCGCTAATCCCAGCGGAAAGCACCTGGGCGTCCACTCCTTCCACGGTAATCCCATCGAACACGGTGACCATTCCAAGCACAGTCCCCAGCAAACCCAATAAAGGACTCACCCCCGCGACGATTTCCAATACGAGAAGGCCTCGCTCCATTCGCTCCACTTCTCTACGTCCGACTGCATTCAACGTTTCAACCTGATAACTGTGCGATTCATTCCGTACTTCGACTAATGCTTCGGCGATGCGAGACAGAGGACTGGTTTTAGTTTTACACGCGATCTGTACAGTGGGAACGGAATCTTCATTTTTGTATGCATGCATTACGGCAACAATCTGACTAGGGACCAAGCTCCCGCCGCGTAAGCCTATGCTCCGTTCAATAATTACGGCCAAACCGGCAATCGAACAAACTGCCAGTGGAACCATGGGCCATCCCCCTTGATTCCACATTTCGATTAATTCATTCATTATTCAATTTCCTTTTGCCGTTGTTACAAATATGAAAATGTCCACGTGATTTCGAGATTGTCATTTCTATAAATTTCCGGCACCTCAAACGGAAACTTCGGAAACGGTCCCGCTTTCCGAATCGCCTCCACACAAATGAGTGAAAACGTAACTGAGTTCCCGGCGTCCAGCACATTGACTGCGTTCAACGTTCCGTTCGGTCTGATCGAACATTTCACAACGGCCTTGGCGCGCGACGTTCCTGGATAGTGAATCTGAACTCCCGCCAACCATTCGCGGCGAACCCGTTTTCTCAGTTCCTTCATATAAGGTGCCATTTCATCAGCATTGGCTTCAAAATTTAGAATACCTTTACTGACCACCCCTTCTCCCGGGCTTATGAAGCGGGTATTCGATTCGCCTAAAACCGGCTGTTGAGGCAAGGGCAGATCGGGCAGAGGGGGTTCGAACGCTTTTGCGACTTCCATTCGTTTAGGCTCGTCTTTTGGATCTTCCCTCGGTTTTTCCTCAGGTGGCGTTACCGGCTCTTCCAGAAGTTTTTCGATCTCTTTAAGAATGATATCTTCATTGGCGAGGTCCTCAGCCACGATGGGCTCTTCGGGCATGAGTTCAGGTTCGGGTTCAGGAGTAGGTTCTTCCTTAAGTATCTCTTGTTCCGGCTCGAGTCGTTCTTCTTCTGGGGTCTCTTCGGGAATTTCTACTTCAGGGATCTCCGGGCTTTCTTTCACCAGTGGAACTGGAGGCACAACATTTACTGTATCTGGCGCTACGAGCATATCGTCCTCAAGCTCGCCTTTGGGAGCATCCCCTTCTAACTCAATGTCTTCATTATCAGAAGCGAGGGTATCTACTTCGGCAATGTTGCCCGTTTCTTTCGTTTGGGTTTCTCCACGATCAGTCGTGTCAACGAACCTCTTGGGCTTTTCTTGTGGTTCAGGCGTCGGCGCGAGTCGAAGTAGTACGTGCTCATCCTTTTCCGGAAGTTTTGCCACTTGGATCGTTTTTTTCTCAAAAAGTTGACCGCTTTGAGACCAAATCCACCCGTTTGCGAGGACAGAAAGCAATAAAGCAATGATTATGCGCATTCGATAGGACAATAGTTTTCCTTAGGCAAACCTTTGATGCGAGTATATCAAACTGTTTTGCAAGAATTAACCTGTCGTCATTTAACAAAAATCAAGCACAAATTTAGGAACAGAAAAAAAATTTACGATTTACCTTGTACCAAACGTTTTTGTTTTATATAATTTTTAGTTCGGTTTTACCAAATCTGAGAATAGAGAACTTATTTCAATGCGTCATAGTGCAAGCATGATAACGAGCATGGAAGGCATCAATAAAGCCGCGTTCCTGATCGCCCACGAATTGTCACAAAACAGTCGTTCAGGGCTGACGATTCGTTTCCTATCCAAAAAACTTGAATTGCCTCAAGAAGAGATTGAATATCTTGTAGATATCAATCAAAAACTCTTTTTCACCGATATCACAAAAATAAAATTACCCACCGAAGGCATGACGGCCATCAAGCGTATTAACGATGGATTGGAAAACCTAGGTGATACCAACGCGTTGTACAGCAAAGTAAAATCGTTGAATTCACACGATTTTCGATTGTTGGAAGAGCAGTTGGATATCGATGAGCTTGGCTCAAAAAAGGCCGTCGCGGAATTTATTATCGCCAATCATTATCGCCAACCCGATTCTGTGGTCGAATATGTCGCTTCACGAGGTTTTTCGGATACTGCACGGGAACTGTTCGACATTATTTGGCAATCGGACGAAGGCATCATGCCAGTCTCTACCCTGAGGGCCACTCATGGAAAATCGGAATACGAGGTAGAACAGGCGCTCTGGGAATTGGTGCGTGGAATGGCGTTGTTCGAGATGTTCAGATTTGATTCTGAAGAACGTCTGATCCGAAACGTCGGGCTCCTGTCGGAGTTGCGCCAATGGCATGAAGAAAACAGACGCGGTAAGAAAAACAAAAAGACTCTCAAAAACATGAAGTCGGCCCCGGGCGAAGCCTATGGTCGCGAACTACAGTTCACCGATTCGTTGTGCCATTTGGTATCGGCCATCGCCGCTAAAGGAGCGCGACTGCGGGGTGATGGTGATCTATTCAAAGAAGACCTTCGCCGTTTATCCGACACCGTTTCGGAAGATATGGACCCATCGCTCGCCACATGCCTATGGGCGGCGGAAGGCGTCGGATGGTTGAAGCGAATTGACAATACTCTTCAGGCACCCGATTTGGCGAGCCTCATCGAAGTCAATCACTTTGATCGACACAAGGTATTGTTCAACTGGTTGATGACAACCGGCGACGAAAGTCGCAGCCGAAAGCTGTTGGCCGATTTGTTACCTAACATAAAGTCCGACCATTGGTATTCAATGGAAGCGTTCATCGAATTCGCTATTCAACACCATTCACAAAATGAAAAAGCGGTATTAAAACAACTGAACGGAAGTTTTCAATTTGTAAATCCTGGTACGGCGATGAATATGGAACGCACTTTGTCTCGTTCATTAGAGGAGACCCTTTACTGGACCGGATGCGTCGAACAATGTTCGGACGGAATCGATGATTTCATTCGTTTTACGCCCATCGGTTTTAGCCTTATTTGCAATGACGACCCATCTGAACTGGCAAAAAAATATTCGAAACATAGCCGGGAATTGGTGGTTCAGCCCAACTTCGACATTATGGTTCCGACACAAGACGTCGACCCCCTATTGACCGTCCCCCTGGATCAGTTCGCCGATCGTCAAAGCACCGGTGCCGCAACCGTGTATCGTCTCACGAAGGAAACCTTCACCCGTGCTCTTCAGGAAGGCCATGACGGGGACGGGTTTATTGAGTTTCTCATGACTCATAACCGAGGCGGAACGCTGCCCGATAACGTTGTACGGACGCTCGAAGACTGGCGCGGCGGATTACGTAAACTTCGCTTAAAAACAGTTCAGATTCTTGAGGTAGACGATACGTTGGTGTTGGCAGACTTACAACATCGGCGGAAATACAACAAATTTTTGAATCCAGTCGACGCATCGATGATTTCGCTGTACGACGAATCGCAAAAAGAAGAATTGATTCGTCAGCTGGAAAAAGACGGCTTTATCGTAGAAGAAGATTAACCCGTAAGAAAACCCGTTTTTTACTTCGACTCCCTCGACCTCTTATAATGCCCCCAGCGTAGGAATTTTGATTTGATTAAACAAGCTGGATTGGTTCAATTCCCCGTTCCTTCCACAGGAACACTCATCGCCCTTGCTGTGTTGGCGACACTGACGGCTATGGGCCTATGGCTCTACCAGCGGTATAGGAAACACGAAAAATTCCAAATTCGCTTAGCTCATGAAACTCATCTGATGAAAAAGCAACTATCGGAATCGAAACTTCCTAAGGAAGATTCCGACTATTTCCAAAAACTGGTCATGAAGTTTTTCAGAAAATCCCCTCTTGCCCCGGTTTCGTCGAGAGAGCCGTTTAATCAGTTGGTCACAGATGAAATGAATGCGTTGGAAAAACGCGGCGATATGGACGACTTTCTTGCGAAAGGAATCAAGCTCCGTGAAGTTAGAAATGCCTTACGCCTGGACCATGTTCCAATCGGTCATCGTATTCATTCAACGCGTGAGATTCACGCGGGCCTGTGGATTTTCGTTGCGCCGATCGAGGGCGAAAAATTGGATTGGATACGATTGATGGTCCAAGAAGTGGACGAAGCCTATTTTTATATCTCACCCGACTCCAAAGGCCGCTTACCCGCATTTCATGATAATGAAACCGTTCGGTGTCGTTTCTGGATGGATGAAGACGCGCGATACATTTTCGATTCTCCAATCGTGAAACGACCGGGTACTCAAGCGCAATGGCGCCTGACCCACACTTCCGACTTGAAACGCACTCAAAACCGAGCACACTTTCGAATTCGATACAGCAGTGACGCGTCGATCGGCCTGGTAAACGCACCGGCGGATCTGAATTCCGAAACGTTGAAAAAGCGAAAGCCGGTATCGAAATTACGCGGGAAGATTACGTCGTTGAGTGCCGGCGGAATCGCGGTTGTGATGCCGCAGCCGATTTCCGACCGCGTGGTTTTGCGTGTGGAACTGGCGGTAGAGAACGGCGCCTCTGTTTTAGCTCATGTCAAAATCATCTCGACGTCGACGATTTCCGGCGGCAGAAGCTTGATGCGCGGATGTTTCGTAGGGTTGGACGACACGGACCGTGATCAGCTGGCAAAATTTATTGTTCATAAACAACAACAAGCAATTCTTGTTGAGAACGAGAAATCCACCTAATCATGTTGAAAGTTGCCGTTGAAACTGTCCAACGAAATATTCGTCCGCTGTTGTTGTTCCTCGCGATTACGACCGTCTTTTTCACGCTAAGACTTGTTCTCGAAAAGAATTTTGAATCGCTGACCGACGAAGAAACACAAGGCTTTCAAGCTACTGCGTATATTTTCGGAGCAAGTATCATTTCCGTTATCGTGACGGCAATCGCGAAATCACTGGCGTTTTCGAATTTCGGGCGTGAAATTGAAAAACCCTTCTGGAAAATTCGCACCAACAAAGAAGCATTCATCCGTTTTTTTCCTATGTGGATGTTTTTCGGTTTGGCAAGCTTGCTTTTTTTTCGAGGAATCGCCGGACTACCTTCTGATTCTTCGGATCTGTTCCCCCTGCTAATGATTTGGCTGGTTTTCAACGCAACGTTAACCCCCATAGGGGCCACCATCATGTTTTACGAGAAATGTGGCTCCGAAGAGATCAAACTTGCCCTCTCCACGTTCGGGCACCAACTACCGCGTTTCTTCATGATATGTTTTTTCGCATTCATTCTAAACCTGCTTCTTTTTTCTTTGCTCTCCTCGATCGAATTCTATTTTCACCCGATTCTGATAATTATCGAAGGCTATTTCAAATGTGTCATCTTTGTTTATTCCTGGTTCATCTGCCGGGCCCATCGCGAAATCCTTGAGCAATCTGATGATGACTTCGACTTCTAAGGCGTTGTCATGAGTAAGTTACGCCACACAATTCCATACGGCAATAACGAAGTTGAATTCGCGTTGCCAAATTCACTTTCAGTAGAAATCTTGAATGTTGGACAAACAGCTCCATTGGAAAACCCAGAAGAGGCTTTCGCACAAAAAATGCGAAACCCCATAGGGCAATCGACGCCATTCTTGGATTCGTTCGCTCCGTCAGACACAGTAACGATCGTCGTTTCCGACTCTTTTCGACAAACAGAGATTCATCTCCTCCTACCTACTCTCGTTGCGAAAATTCGTGAACGGGGGATTGCGAACGACCAAATCCAATTCATCTATTCGACAGGCACGCACCGGGCTCCGAATCCGGTAGAAGAACAAGAGATTTTGGGAAAGGAAATTTACGACGAATTTCAAAACCAATGTTTCGCTCACGATGCGAATGATGAGTCCAACTTAGTTTTTGTAGGCGAGACGAGCCGACGAACGCCCGTTTTTTTGAACAAGAAAGTTGTGGAATCCGACCGCGTCATACTGACGGGCTCGGTGGTGCTCCATTATTTCGGTGGTTTTGGAGGCGGAAGAAAATCCATGGTTCCTGGCCTCGCAGGAACAAAAACCATCGCCCACAACCACGCGATGAATCTCCACCCGACGCGGGACGAATTGGATGCGGATGTAAGTATAGGGCGATCCGATGGAAATCCCGTCGCGGAGGATATGCTGGAAGCAACGAAATTCGCCGCCATCGACGGGATCATCAATACCGTTTTGAATGAAAATCAGGAAATTGCCGAGATATTCGTGGGGGATCTGGAGACCGCCCACGAAGAAGCCAGCACGTTTGCAAAGACACTGTTTACGGTCCCGGTCACGAATCCAGCTGATCTTGTGATCGCGGCATCGGCTCATACCAAGAATTTCGTACAAACGCATAAAGCTCTTTTCAACGCGTATCAGGCCATGAAGCCGGGCGGATCGATTCTCTTGGGGTGTCCCTGTCCGGAAGGCATCGGCGGTAGAAATTTCGAGAAGTGGCTAGAATTGGGGCAACGGAGTGAAATCATCGCCGGATTACGCATTCAAAGTGAGATTAACGGACAAACGGCTCTTTCAACGCGTGAAAAGGCCCCCCATAGCACGTTAATTACGGAAATGGACGATTCGGCAGTCGGATTGCTCGGGGCCAATAGGAGGGAATCCTTACAAATCGCAGTCGACGAGTGGATTTCGATACAAAATCAGGCCGATTTCTCATCTGTACGATGTATCATCATGCCCAATGCGGCCTATACCGTCCCGATACTCGACTCAGATCGTTAAACCCTTTGCTGAAAAGGTCTTCGAGTTGAAGTGTTTCCTCATTGTTTGCTATGATATGGCCCGTTTTGAATCCCTTCGAAGGTGAGGCTTGTGGGTAAATTGATCATACCGCTGGAAACAGTCCAGCTCGATCAACCGGCCGTAATCAACGAAGTGGTCACTGAAACTGATTTGCGTCCAGAGGATTCCAAATCAGCGTCGTTGAAAGAAGCCCATATTGGGGGCACCTTATCGGCAATAGACTCGGAGCTCCTGTTTCAGGGGAATGTTTCCGGGATATTTTTATGCCAATGCGATCGGTGCCTGGAAGATATGGAAGCCACTATTTCGTTGGATGTTTCCTGGCTTTTCGAAGAAGGAATGGAATCACATCCTTTGGAAGCCTTTCACAAAACGGATGAAATTGAAGAAGAAGAAGAAGAGGATACCGAATTGGAAGAACCGGCTCGGTATTTTAGCGGTCTGGAATTGGATCTCTCCCTTCATGTGTGGGAGGAACTGGTTTTGGCTTCACCGACCAAGGCGCATTGCGATAAAGAATGCCTTGGCTTGTGCCCGCAATGTGGAATAAATTTGAATCAGAAATCATGCGGTTGTACTGAACAACCGGAAGATGAAAATAGTAACAGTGCTCTGTCGTCGTTAAAGGAACTTTTCCCAGACTTGCCGACAGGTCCACCGGAGGAATAAACGTGCCAGTCCCAAAGAGAAAAACGGGTAAAACCAAAAGAAATATGCGTCGTTCGCATCATGCTATATCAGGACCAACTTTAACGGAATGTCAAAACTGCGGAGAGAAGATTGTCCCTCACCGTGTATGTCCAAAATGCGGCTACTATCACTCACGTACCGTATTGAATGTTGACGAAGATTAGCCGAACGGTTCGATTCTGAATCAGGAGACATCCATGCGAATCGTGTTGGATGCGATGGGTTCGGATAACGCGCCAGAACCCGAAATACAAGGCGCAGTTGAAGCCTGTCAAGGTAGCCCCGATATTGAAATCATCCTCGTTGGGGACGAGTCTGTTCTCAAACGGGGGTTAAGCGCCTATCCCCCGCAGAAAAACATCTCCATCGTCCATGCCGAAGAACGGGTTTTGATGGACGATTCGCCTGCCCAAGCGGTTCGAAAGAAAAAAAGTTCGTCCTTGTTGGTGGGTCTCCGCCTCGTCAAGGAGGGCGAAGCTGATGCATTCCTCAGTGCGGGAAATACCGGAGCGGTCATGCTCGGCTCCCGCGTGGTACTGGGACCAATACCCGGCGTTCGACGTTCCGCCATTTGCCAGATTCTTCCCACGCTCGACCAAAAAGGCGTCGTCGTGCTCGACCTGGGCGCCAACGTCGATTGCAACGCAGAACACCTTTGCCAGTTCGCTGAAATGGGGCAGGTATTTTCCCAATTGAATTTAGGCATCAAAAGACCGCGAGTAGGCCTCGTCAACATCGGTGAAGAACAGGCTAAGGGCAATGATATCGCGAAAGCAGTTCATCGTAACTTGACGGCTGCGGAGCATATCAATTTCGTCGGAAATATTGAACCGAAAGCATTATTCGCCGGCAAGGCCGATGTCGCTATATGCGACGGCTTTATCGGAAACATAATTTTGAAAACCAGTGAATCCGTGGCTGGATTGATGAAAAACATGCTGGAACGAGAAATGCGGTCGAGCTTTTTGAACACGGTCGGCGCGCTACTCAGTCGGAATGCTTTCAGAACTCTTAAATCAGAAATTGATCCTAACGAGAGTACTGGCGCTCCGCTATTGGGTGTAAACGGAATTGTAATCATCGTGCACGGTTCGTGTGCACCCTCCGCGATTAAGAACGCTTTGATCGGTGCCAAAAAAGAATTCGAACTTGGCTTGAACGAACACATCCAAAAGGGAATCGCCGAACTACGAAAAGAGGTTGAGGCGATCAAATCCGAGGAAACCGCTTAATGTCGTTTTTCTTGTTTCCCGGTCAGGGAAGCCAAAAACCGGGTATGCTTCAGGACTTTTACGATTCCTCAGCTGACGTACAATCTATTTTGGATTCCGCTGAATCTATCGTTGGAGAATCCTTCCTCTCTGTTCTTTTTGAAGGGCCGGAGGAAACTCTTCGTGATACAAGAATGGCCCAACCGGCCTTGGTCACAGCCGGAATTGTAATCTCGTCTCATTTGAAAAGCCTGGGTATAGATCCCACTGGTACGGCAGGGCATAGTATTGGTGAAATTGCCGCGCTGGCCGTAGCTGGATGTCTCGACGCAGATACGGCCATCGGTATGGCTAAGGAACGTGCTCGACTGATGGCGGAAGAATCCCCAGAGGGTACGATGGCTGCCGTATTGGGATTATCTCCTGATGCGATCAAAGAAGCCTTGCCGGAGGGCGCAGAGATTGCCAATTTCAATGGTCCACAACAAACGATCATATCCGGAACAAATGAAGGTATAGAGACGGCTCAGGACGTATTGAAAGAAGCCGGCGCGAAACGCGTATTGCCTCTCAATGTTTCGGGCCCGTTCCACTCTACGAACATGGAAAAGGCGGCTGAATTATTCGAGGCATTCATAAAAGATATTTCAATTGCCCCCCCTACCATCCCCTTTGTATCCTCCGTGTCCGGAGAACGTGAAACCGACCCGGAACAGATTCGAGAACTCTTGTGGAAACAAATTTATTCACCAGTTCGTTGGACTCAGACGATGGAGACCATTGGAGCTGTCGATGCCCTTGAAGTAGGACCAGGTAACGTGTTGGCAGGAATAGCACGCCGCATCGATTCCGCCCCTTCCATCAAGATAGCGGGAACACTTGAAGCGATCGGAAAAATTCAGGCAGACTAAAGGTCGAGGGGAGTCATTCATGAGCGAATTTATAGATAATGTAGTATTAGTCACCGGGGGCACACGTGGAATCGGACGGGCTTGCGCATTGTCCTTCGCCAACGCCGGGGCTAAAGTGGCCATCTGCGGACGAAGTGAAGAATCCTCCCAGCAAGCTGCAAATGAATTAGCAAGCGAATCAAATGGGACCGTATCGGGCTTTCAGGCCGACATGGGTGACTCGGAATCGGTCGATGCTTTAATCAAAGCAGTATCCGACACATTGGGCCCTATTGAAATTCTTGTTAACAACGCTGGAATCACGCGCGACGGACTCATCATGCGAATGAAAAACGCGGACTGGTCGGATGTATTCGCTACAAATATGGACGGTGCTTTTTATGCCAGTCGCGCAGTGACCCGTCCTATGATGAAAGCGCGCTGGGGCCGAATCATCAATCTGTCATCCGTCGTGGGAATCCACGGTCAAGCTGGACAAACCAACTACTCCGCTGCCAAGGCCGGTATTATTGGGTTTTCAAAAGCATTGGCGCAGGAATTGGCACCGAGAAATATTACGGTTAATGTTGTCGCTCCCGGATACATCGAAACCGACATGACGGCCGATCTGGCCGAGGCTGCCCTCGAAAAAATCGTTGAGCGCATCCCCGCGGGGCGCTCCGGCAATCCCGAAGACATCGCACATTCGGTCCTCTTTCTGGCTAGCAAAAATAGTTCCTATATTACCGGCCAAGTCCTCTCCGTCGATGGCGGCATGGGAATGTAATCCTGTTGTAGCGCCTTACCGTTCTTTTAGCTTGATTCCGGGTCCGTAATTTTCTACAGTGTACGTTTGGAATATTCACTGTATCCCATCAATTCGAATCTACACTTCCGAACAAAGGAGCTCACTATGAAGTATTTACAATCAGGAATTGAAAAAGTTTCTCTGGCCCTTCTGGCATTCCTCATCACCCTCTCCCCCGTCGCAACATTTGCCGACGGTGATCCCATTGGCAATTGGAGCATCGTGGTCGATATGGGCGGAACCCCGGTCAAAGCCAGTTTGGTCGTCGCGAAGAACGACGACGGTTCTTTAGGAGGAAAACTCCAAAATGCCATGTTCGGCGAAGCCGAAGTCACTGACGTTAAATTTGACGGCGAAAACCTCAGTTTCAAACAGACGTTCGGCGAAGGTGATACCGCGATGGAATTCACTTTCGCAGGAACGCTGTCCGGCAATAGCTTTGAGGGAATGTTGAACAGCGAAGCCATGGGCGAAATGAAAGTTACCGGTACCCGAGACGTGGCCGTCACATTCTATGGCACTTGGGAAATCACCAGCAATTCACAGTTGGGTGAGCTGGTACGCGAACTCGTAGTTAATTCTGACGGCTCCGGAACCTACAATGAGTTTGATATCTCCGATTTCGCATTGGACGGTAACGCAGTAAGTTTTAATGTCACGATCGATGTCCAGGGACAAGACATGCCATTGGAACTGCAAGGAACGTATTCAGGTAAAGAGTTTACAGGCAATTTCCTCGCCGACGGCAACAGCGTATCGGAACTCACCGGTAAGCAGACCAAAGGCGCAGCACCTGACTTGAGCGCAATCGCAGGTACTTACGCGGCTGAAGTCGATGCACAGGGCGATATCATCGAAGGTACGATTACAGTTACCGCTTCTTCCGCCGATTTCGAAGGCACAGAGTTCACGGATATTACGTTCGATGGAACGAAGTTGACATTCCATATTGACTACGACGCCGACGGCCAAGTACTTCCTCTGGATTTCGAGGGAACCGTTTCAGATACCGAAATCACCGGTGACTACAATATGGATGGTTCTCCGGTTGCATCGATGGTCGCCAAGAAGCAATAAGCCCGCATAGAACTACAAAAATGGCGTACATGTTGATCATGTACGCCATTTTTTTTGATTATAATTTGGGAATTAAGCTACGACACCGCCGCCGAAACCGAAGCTCGTTTTGCTCGGTAAGTCGGAGTGACCCATTAGGGCTTTGTCGATGGCGAAAGCGGCCTCTCGTCCCTCGTGAATGGCCCAGACCACCAACGATTGTCCGCGACGCGCATCGCCCGCCGTCCAGACTTTCGGATTGTTGGTTCGGTAAGCATCGTCACCGGTCGATCCGTAAGCGGCTTTCATATTTCCGCGCTCGTCCAACTCGAGTGACAATTCATCCGATATCGTATGTTCGGGGTGTAAAAACCCTAACGCCAACAAAACCAAGTCGGCTTCAATTACAAATTCGCTTCCTTCAACTTCCTTCATATTTGGGCGTCCGCCGTCTTCGGGGGTTTCCCATTCTAAGCGTACGGCTTTGATTCCGGTAACTTTTCCGTTTTCGCCGATGAACTCCTTCGTCAGGACGCTCCAATCCCGGTCGCCGCCTTCCTCATGGCTGCTGGAAGTGCGCAAGATGACGGGCCACAAAGGCCATGGAGTCGATTCGTTTTTACCTTGAGGAGGTTTCGGTAACAACTCAATGGAGTCGATATGTTTCGCGCCCTGGCGAATACTCGTTCCGTGACAGTCGGATCCTGTATCTCCTCCACCCAAGACTACGACGTTTTTGTCAGTAGCAAGAATCTGGCCTGGTACTTCTTTGCCAGCGACGATTTTATTTTGCTGCGGAAGAAATTCCATGGCAAAATGAATACCATCGAGGTCGCGGCCAGGAATAGGTAAATCACGACTTTTCGTCGAACCCATGCAAAGCAATACTGCGTCGTTGTCATCGATGAGTTGTTGAGCCTGAATATCTTTTCCGATTTCGCAATTGCAAACGAATTCGACGCCTTCCGCCTTCATTTGACCGACGCGTGCGTGAATGTGGTCTTTACCAAGTTTAAAATCGGGGATGCCGTACATTAGTAATCCCCCCGGTTCGTCGGCTCGTTCATAAACGGTGACCGAGTGTCCTGCACGACATAATTGCTGTGCCGCGGCCAGACCCGCAGGCCCGGATCCCACAACGGCAACTTTTTTGCCAGTCTTAGTTTCCGAAGGTTCAGGAAGAATCCAGCCTTCCAGCCAACCTCGATCGGCGATGCTGTTTTCGATTTGTTTGATGGTTACTGCGGGCTCGTTGATTTTTAACACGCACGACGACTCACAAGGAGCTGGACACACGCGACCGGTAAATTCAGGGAAATTGTTCGTCGAATGTAAAATCGCCAAACCTTCTTCCCAATCGTCATCTTTTACGGCATCGTTGAATTCCGGAATGATGTTTCCGAGCGGACAACCTTGGTGACAGAAAGGAACGCCGCAATTCATGCATCGGTACCCCTGTTCTCTCAGTTCCTTGTTGCGCAATGGCTTTAGAAACTCGTTGTAATGTTGAATACGATCATCGATGGACTCACTTCCGTTTGTCCGCCGCTTGTATGTCATGAAACCACGTTCTTTATTCGGGAACATGTGTCATCTCCTCCTGTTCACGCGCATGCTGCTCTTTTAACACCCGAGCATAGTCTCGTGGCATTACCCGTTTGAATTTGGGCAATGACTCTTCCCAATTCTCCAGGATGCCTTGCGCGACGGTACTGTCTGTGTATTGCAAATGTCTTTCAAGCATCGTTCGTAATTCGGAGATGCTTTCTTCGTGTAGTGGCTTGATGTCGACCTGTCCCATATTACAGTTGATGTCGAAGGTATCGTCTTCGTCGTAGACGTACGCGATTCCGCCGCTCATACCTGCCGCAAAATTACGTCCGGTAGCACCTAAAATGGCTGCTCGACCGCCGGTCATGTATTCGCAGGCGTGGTCACCGACCCCTTCAACAACTGCCCATGCACCGCTATTTCGTACGCAAAAACGTTCTCCCGCGATGCCTCGAATAAAGCATTCGCCGGATGTCGCTCCGTAGAGGGCCACATTACCGATCAGGATATTTTCTTCGGGAACGATTTCACAAATGGGCGATGGACTTACGATAATCTTCCCGCCAGACAACCCTTTCCCTAAATAGTCGTTCGCTTCACCGATGATGTTGAATGAAATGCCTGCAATACTAAACGCACCGAAACTTTGTCCGGCAGCTCCGTGGCAGTCGATCCAAATGGTGTCTTCCGGAAGGGTATCACCATTGATGCCCAAATTGTGACGACGAGTCATCTCACTGGACAACATGGTTCCAACGGTACGGTTGATATTCTCAATATCGACACCGAAATGAACTTGCGCTTTCTTTTCAAGGGCAGGTTTTGCCATTTCCATAAGCTTATTATCCAACGCTTCAGAAATACCATGGTCTTGCGTCCCGCTATGGTGGCGGGTGGCGCCGTCCCAAACTTCCGGTTGGTACAGCACGCGCGACAAGTCCAGCGTTTTAGCTTTCCAGTGCTCCAGGAGTGGATCGAATTCTAAAAGATCGGTACGGCCGATCATTTCGTCGATCGTCTTCAGACCCAGTTCAGCCATGATTTGCCTAATTTCCTCCGCGACGAAGAAAAAGAAGTTCACCACGTGTTCCGGCTTGCCTTCGAATTTCTGGCGCAAAGCTTCGTCCTGCGTCGCGATTCCAACAGGACAAGTATTCAGATGACACTTGCGCATCATGATGCATCCAGAGACAATGAGCGGCATGGTTGCGTAACCAACTTCGTCCGCTCCCAATAGGAATGCAACAGCGGCGTCGCGCCCAGTCTTCATTTGCCCATCGGTCTGAACCCGGATCCGGCTTCGCAGGTCATTCTCGACGAGAACCTGGTGTGTTTCGGATAGCCCAAGCTCCCAAGGAAGTCCCGCGTGCTTGATAGAACTCAATGGAGAAGCTCCAGTACCGCCTTCAGCGCCGCTGATGAGCACCAAATCGGCCTTGCCTTTGGATACCCCTGCCGCGATCGTTCCTACGCCCACGGCCGATACAAGCTTCACCGACACGTTTCCGTGAACGTTCGCATTCTTCAGGTCGTGGATCAGCTGAGCCAAATCCTCAATCGAATAGATATCGTGGTGCGGAGGAGGGGAAATCAATTCCACGCCCGGGGTCGCGTAACGCACTTTGGCAATCTGGCCGAACACTTTCGTGCCGGGCAACTGACCACCTTCACCTGGTTTCGCCCCCTGAGCCATTTTGATTTGGATTTCGTCGGAGTTGACGAGATATTCGTTGGTTACTCCAAAACGTCCGGACGCCACCTGCTTGATCGCGCTGCGTCGAAGGTCGCCATTTTCGTCGCGTTTGAATCGTTTGGGATCTTCCCCGCCTTCACCGGTGTTGCTGCGCCCGCCGAGGCGGTTCATGGCGATGGCCAGGTTTTCATGGGACTCTTTACTGATGGAGCCGAAAGACATCGCGCCAGTACAAAAGCGTTTTACGATTTCCTTTGCAGGCTCTACGTCTTCCAGCGGAATTGAGTTCCCTGTTTCTTTGAACTTCAACAAGCCACGCAATGTCGATAGGTTTCGGGTGCGGTCGTTGATGTAATCCGCGTATTCCTTGTACGTGTTCCAACTATTTAACTTCGTAGCCATCTGAACTTTTTCGACAACGAAAGGATTAATCTGATGATATTCACCGCGTTGACGCCAGCGGTATTGCCCACCCGGATCAAGACGTTTTGGACGGGATTGACGTTCAGGGTATGCCACTCCATGGCGCAGGAGAGTTTCCTTCGTTACTTCGTCAAACCCGATTCCGCCTACTCGTGATGGTGTATGAAGGAAACATCGGTCAATCACTTCGGAGCCAATACCAACCGCTTCAAAAATTTGAGCGTTTCGATAACTGTGTTGCGTCGATATTCCGATTTTCGACATCGTTTTGAGAAGACCTTTTTCCAAACCTTTGATGTAGTTTCGTTTGGCTTTTCCATCTTCTTTTTCAACCACGATTTCGCGCGCTAAAAGGTCATCAATAATGTCGAATGCCATGTACGGGTTCACCGCGCCAGCACCATATCCGCTCAAGAGACACATGTGCATCACTTCGCGGGCCTCACCCGTTTCACAGATGATGCCGACGTTGGATCGTTTTTGTTTTCCGACCAAGTAATGGTGGAGCCCCCCGCACGCCATCAGAATCGGCATAGGGGCTTTTTCTTCGGAAACGCCGCGGTCAGAAAGTACCAGGAATGTGATGCCCTCATCGACAGCCTTCTCGGCTTCGGCGCAGATACGTTCGAGAGTCGTTTTCGTGTCGGCCTTCTCGTCATTGACGTCAAACAACGTGGAGATTGTTCTGGACAGGAGAGGAGGCTTTTTATCGTTGATTCGGTTCCCCAAATTACGGATGTGTTGAAGTTGCTCATTCGTAATGATCGGAGATTTCAAATGCAATTGACGGCAGTGTTCTTCCGTTTCCTCCAGGAGGTTACACTGATTCCCGATACTCGTTTCCAGAGACATCACGATTTCTTCTCGAATCGGGTCAATGGGAGGGTTCGTCACCTGGGCAAACAACTGCTTGAAGTAGTTGAACAACAGTTGCGGCCGGTCTGAAAGAACCGCCAACGGCACATCGTTCCCCATCGAGCCAATCGGTTCTTTGCCCAGTTCGCTCATGGGGCCAAGAATGATCTCGCGGTCTTCCTTCGTATATCCAAAAATCATCTCCCGTTCGATGAGCGGAAGAGAATCTTTCGGCATTTCAGTCTTGATCTTCGGCTTTTCAGGAACATCTTCACGCTGGATATTCAACCAGGAGCGGTAATTCTGACGCCGTGCAAAACCGTTTTTGATTTCTTCGTTGCTGATAACCTGCTTTTGTTCGGTATCGATTAGGAATGTTCGACCCGGTTCCAAGCGGCCCTTTTTGACGATGCTGGCTTCTGGAATATCGTCCAAAACCCCTACTTCAGACGCCACGACGACGAAATCGTCGTCCGTAATCCAATATCTGGACGGGCGTAATCCGTTTCGGTCCAACATGGCGCCTACACGGACACCGTCCGAAAATGCGACAGCAGCCGGACCATCCCAAGGCTCCATCATGCTCGCGTGGTATTCGTAGAACGCTTTAATATCATCGCGCATACTCTCGTGGCCGGACCATGGCTCAGGAATCATCATGCCCATGGCGTGGGACATATCGCGGCCGCCGCGTACGATTAATTCGAATGCTTCATCGAAACTTGCGCTATCGCTCGCCCCCGGAGTCAACACTGGAAGCACTTTCTTCATGTCGTTTCCGAACAGCGGGCTGTCCAGTTTTGCTTCGCGGGAGCGCATCATATTGATGTTGCCGCGAAGCGTGTTGAATTCTCCGTTGTGACACACGAAACGGAACGGGTGTGCCAGTTTCCACTTGGGCATCGTGTTAGTGCTGTACCGTTGGTGACACAAAGCAATGGCGGTCTCGAAACGTTCGTCTGCCAAATCCGTGTAGTATTGAGCAATCTGGTAGGCCAACATAAGGCCTTTGTACACGATGGTACGTGCCGACATGCTAGGAATATAGAATTCATCCTTGGTGGCGATATCGCTGGAGGCTATTTCATGTTCAATCTGTTTACGGATGACATATAATTTACGTTCGAATTCTTCGATGTCGAGTCCGTCGGCTTTTTGAATGAAGACCTGCTGAATATCGGGCTCGCCTTCTCGGGCCAACCAACCCAACGCGTCGGAATTACGGGGAACGTCACGCCATCCCAACAAGAATTGCCCTTCTTTGTCGATAAATTTTTCGACGATGGCCTTGCAGGTTTCGCGGTCGGCGTCTTCCTTCGGGAAAAAAACCATTGCGGGAGCATACGAGCCGGGTGTGGACAAATCCAAACCCATCTCTTTACCAATTTCCTCAAAAAAGCGGTACGGAGTTTGAAAAAGGAGTCCCGCTCCGTCGCCGGTTTCGGGGTCACACCCACAGGCACCACGGTGAACGAGGCGTTCCAGTACGTGAATTCCGCGAGTTACAACCTTGTGTTCTTGCCTTCCATCGATATTGGCGACAAAGCCAAATCCACAGTTGTCGTGTTCAAAATACGGTTCATACAATCCTTGTGTCGAGACAGATCTCATTTGTACCTTTCTTCATTGCTTACATTTTGATCAAGGGAGGGCATTCCCAAACAGGGGTTTCAGAGAGAAAATGTGACCTCAGCCTCCCAGGATCACAAGACACCAAGGGAGACTTTACAAAAAAACGGGCCATAAAGTCAAATACACAACGGATTTAGGGACGTTTTCGACCCTTTTCTAAGAGGTTTAATTACCGAAACTTCTTTAAATATTTGATATGCAAAAACTTACAACTATAATTTTTGTCAATATTTAAAATTGTAACTTGGTATAGGTTGAATTGTACCGACTTCCAATCTCGGATAGCCTCTTGACAGTAAAAAATCTCGACGGCCTTCTATTGCTCGTCCTTTCGAATTCGCTAGAGGGAAATTGAATTCATTTCTAAGTCTCAGCGGCAAACCATGTTAGAAAGAACCGACGACCCAAGGATTTACAAGAGAACACGCCCTTCGGATGTTCTCTTTGTAACACCAATCGCATCCATGCATTCAAGGAGCGGCATCACATACTTACGGCTCGCTCCGAGGATTTGGCGGGCTTCGGAAGGGGAAAAAGGCTTTCCCGATGAGAATGATTCTCGAATCAACTGCTCGGCGTTTTCCAACGAATCGGTATGAAACACCAGGGTATTGCTTAGAGTCTTGGCTTTGTTGGCCAGGGAAATCGTGACCAGTTTTTTGTGGTCCACCAGGTACCGATACAGCTTGATCCGCTCTTTATCATTTCGACATACCTCTACGATGCCGGGAGGTTGGAGTCCACCGTCACGAAAGGCCGCCTCGATTTCGTCGGCCAGTTCCAACTCACGGCCCTTAAGTCCTCCCCCTCCGCCTTTCCCTACCGGCACATACGTCCCGTCCGACGTCTCGATTTTCTTCAGCGATACCAGATGCTCCAACACGTACTCAATGATCGGTTGCGGATACGTCAGCCGAGCTCGTTCTTTGAGCATTTCGACGGTTAGGCCATTTGTGGTTGGTTGATCACGAAAATACTCTTCGACGATCGGGAAAATCGATTCGCTCAATTCTTGGGTACTGACTTCATCTACGAACCAATTATCGACAATCAACTCGATCGTATGAAGATCGGCAAATGCTCGAACTTCAGATTCGGTTTGGCGGTACCGAATCGAAAATTCGGAAACGTCTACGACTTTTTGCCGCCTCAACAAACCTCGTAAGATTTCGACAGGATCGCCTTTGACCAACGTCCTCAACCACTCCGTTTCGGATTCCTCTCTCCGTTTTCGTCGTTTGTCACTGACGCCGAGTATCGTCCCACCCCCGATGGTAACCATTGGCGAATACGCCCGTAGAATTAATCGATCCCGAAACAATACAGCCCCGGGTTCATCCAACTGAATCTGACATGGAACCGATTCACCGGGCTCGATTTCGTCGCGGTCCAACAAATGAACTCGTCCGAATGTTTCCAGGGTGCCGTACAACAAACGCACTACGCTTCGCTGCTTTACGGGTTCTGACACATCTCCGAGAATCGAAAGATGAACATCCAAGAACGTTCCCGTTTGCAACGACCCGGGAGTCGCCAACACGTCTCCCCGTCTCAAGGAAGCCTTGTCCATTCCACGAAGGTTCACAGCTGTTCGATGGCCGGGTTCAACTTCCGAAACGGTCTCTCCATGGCTCTGGAGTTCACGGATTTGGCCTTCCAGTTCCTTGGGATATACTTCGACGGGAGCATCTTTTCGCAAAACCCCGCGTTGGAGTGTACCCGTGATCACCGTACCGAAGCCCGTCATGGAGAACACTCGATCAATTGGAAGGTAGACACTGTCTTCGCGGGAAAGCGGAGGAATTTTGCCCAATAGGTCGTCCAACGCGGTCTTGATTTCTGGAATGCCACCGCCTGTGAGGGCCGCAGTTTCAATAATGGGAGCGTCTTCGAGAAACGTGCCCTCGAGATGGTCCCTTAGTTCAAGTTGAGCGAGTTCACGCATCTCTTCATCGGCCGTATCGCATTTTGTCAACGCAATTATCCCGTATTCGATCCCCAACAATTCGGCAATGTGAATATGTTCAGTAGTTTGAGGTTTGACGCCTTCATTCACATCCAACACGAGCAGCACGGCACGGATACCTGTCGCGCCCGAAACCATAGTCCTTATGAACTTCTCATGACCTGGGACATCTACTACGCCCCAACGCCCTTCCGGAACATCGAGATAAGCATATCCGAGGGCAATTGAGATCCCGCGTTTTTGCTCCTCTTTCAAGCGATCGGTATTGGTCCCGGTGAGGGTCTTCACCAGTGTAGTTTTCCCATGGTCAACGTGCCCTATCACGCCTAACGTTGCGTAGCTCACTCGCCTAAACTCCGAAAGCTTTCGACCAGAAGTTCAAACTCAGATTCCTGAATAGTTCGAGCATCCAAAAGGAACTGGTCTTTGTGAATTCGTCCCACCACGGGAGTCTTTTGTTCGAACAAGGCATCTTGAAGCTGTTGAGAAGAGTGTTTCTCGGAAGAAACCGCGACTATGATAGAAGGCAGCTCGTCACCCGGCATAGATCCGCCTCCAGCGAAACTTTCCCCCTCGATCGTTTTTGAGTCAATGAACGAGATGTCGTTGAGCTTGTCTCGAATCTGTTCTGCGAATACTTTCACGTCATTTTGGGATTTGCTCAGCATGTGATGAATCGGATTCTGCGTCTTGAGATTGTCCGGGTTGTAATACATACGCAACGTCGCGTCCAACGCAGCCAACGTGAGCTTGTCCATTCTCAAAGCGCGTAACAACGGATTCGATTTCATTTGATCAATGAGTTCTTTTTTCCCGAGAATCAAACCTGCTTGCGGCCCACCCAACAGTTTGTCTCCACTGAAGGTCAGTAAATCAACGCCCGATTCAAGTACATCCTGAACAGTGGGCTCAGGCGAAAGACCGTAATCCTCGGTCGCAACAAGGGAGCCGCTACCCAAGTCTTCCACCACCAAGAGCCCTTTTTCTTTCGCCAGTGCCACCAACTCTTCGCGGGTAGGTGCTCCCGTAAATCCAACGACGCGATAATTGCTCGTATGAACCTTTAGAAGGATTTTCGTATTTTCCGATATCGCGTCACGATAGTCATCCGCGCGTGTCTTATTCGTCGCCCCCACTTCAACCAATTCGGCTTCGCTTCGCTCTACGACATCAGGAATCCGAAACGATCCACCTATTTCAATCAGTTCACCGCGTGACGTGACAACTTCCCCATCTTTCGCCAGCGTATTCACGACGAGCATTACGGCGGCGGCATTATTATTGACCACGAGGGCCGATTCCGCTCCGGTTAAGTCTTTCAGTACGTCTTCAACGTGGGAATATCGTGAACCCCGCTTTCCGGTGCCCAAATCGAATTCTAAGTTGGAATAACCAGATGCGATATCTTGAATCGCTTCAAGGGCGGGAGCAGCTAAAGGAGCGCGGCCTAGATTGGTGTGGAGAATAATTCCCGTCCCATTGATCACTTTTTTGAGTTTCGGGACCATGCCGTCGAGAATTGATGTTTCCAAGTCAGCCCAAAATCCGTTTCCATTTTCCGATTCAAATCCGAATATTTCGCCAGGCGCTTTCTCGATTTCCTGCAATACGGCAGCCCGAACCTGATCTAAACGATGCTGAAGTGAAGACTTGACGCGAGCCCGTGAAAATCGTTCAATCAGAATTCCGCATTCCGGAGCGTCCAAAAGGGCATCCATCTTGGGTAGACTTTGGAGGAGTTTTTGTACTTTTTCATTCATCAGGGCATGATACTCAAAAACTGAAAAGGCCACAACTTTCGTTTAGTTAAAACGTTGCAACTGTCGTTTTTTATTTCTATACTCCATACGAAATCAAGGAGTCCTTATCATGTCTGATTACAATACGCTTACGTTGACCTATCCCGTCGAACAGGTCGCTTTACTCACCTTCAACCGTCCTGACAGCCTGAACGCGATCACGATGGAAATGATTGAAGAAATTCACGATGTTTTGAATCGAATGGAGCGGGAACCGGAAACCCGCGTTCTGATCATGACCGGTGCCGGACGTGGCTTTTGTTCTGGTACCGACCTCAAGGCGGGACGTAACAAAGAAAAGCAGAACGGTAATACTAAACGAGATATACCGGAGCAAATGCGCCGTCAGCGCCGCATTGCCGATGTACCAATTCATATGCGAAAAATACCTCAACCGATTATCGCCGCGGTGAACGGCGTGGCGGCCGGGGGAGGGTTCTCGTTCAGCATGGCGTGCGACATTCGTATCGCGGTTAAGAGTGCACGATTCATCGCTTCCTACATCAATATCGGTTTGGGAGCCGGCGAAATAGGAAGTTCCTATTTCCTGCCTAGATTGGTCGGTGTATCCAGAGCATCGGAAATCTTATATACGGGGCGCGACGTGTGGGCTGAAGAAGCAGAGCGCATCGGGTTGATATCGAAAATGGTAGAAGATGGTGATGCCGTGAACGCCGCACTGGAAATGGCTGCAACCATGATAGGAAAAAGCCCTTTCGGGTTGGCCATGACCAAAGAAGTCTTAAACCATAGTATCGACGCACCGACTCCGGAAGCGGCCATCTACATGGAAAATAGAACTCAGTCGTTGGCAGTGGCAACAGAGGATTTCAAGGAAGCGGTAACTGCGTTCCAGGAAAAACGGGCACCAAACTTTTCGAAAGGCTAATTATTCCGCGACTCCGAGTCCTTATTCGGCATCACTCTCATGAGGTTCGGGGGCTTCGACAAACGCACTATCCCGATTGTATTTGGAAAAGACCAAAGCACCGGCAACTCCAAATACACCGGTCAATAACATGAGCCCTTCCTTGCTGAGCGCCGGAATAGCCAAGATTTCAAGACCGCCGTGCCCGCCCTCAACCAAACCGAGGTATTTAGGCGCGGAAAGGTAACTTTGGTCCATGTACTCCAAAAGTCCCCAAGAACCGCTCTTGCTGTATGAACCTTGTAACGTGAACGCGGTAAATACCCCCCCACCGTCTTCTTTCCAACCTTGAATATATTCCCGATACAATTCCTGCATACGTGGATGTCGGTTCGCCGCATAAAATTTATCGTTCAACGTCGAATTATTCGTCCATTCGTCGAGAGGC
>Ga0315336_1002485_pt1 | contig 27936 bp, 19 predicted proteins | sample ASW5metaG_FD_204512 | JGI IMG/M metagenome (GOLD analysis project Ga0315336, IMG submission 204512) | Ammonia-oxidizing marine archaeal communities from Monterey Bay, California, United States - ASW #5 | ecosystem: Environmental > Aquatic > Marine > Intertidal zone | place: USA: California... | reverse complement strand
AGCCTATCCTCTAAATATCGACACTCGAAGTTCTAGCGTTTATCGATAATCCTTTATTGAATACCACTTTATTGTCGACAACATCGCATTTGTATCCATCTACTATGTGTTCATCTGCGATACATCTCCCAGGGCCGCGAGTTGTTCTATATTAAACACCGAAAAGACCCGAAAACTTCTTCTTTTATGATGCCGCCTTCGGGCTTTCACCGACAATTGAGACAAGGACTATTACATCTCAGGGCTCTCCGGCCCATGAGAGGTCATCCTTCGATGCGCCTTGAGAGCAGGAACCGATTATAAAATCCTTTATAGACTAAAAGCCCTGCCCCCGTCAGTGCAAACAAAAGTTGTAAATATCGGACCATGCCCTGGGCCGCTCCAAACAGACAAATCAACAAGATCATGGAGCTAAAGTACCCAAAACCAAACACAAATGGAATACGTCTAAAAAAATTCTCTATCCAGCTAAATAGCCATCCGAGAAAAAGAGCCAGACCTATAACACCGGAAATCCCCCAATTCCAGAACGCCTCTGCAACCAAAAATAAGTCTCCTCCGTGGGGTCGGTACTGGGTCAATAATTCAGGTTCCGGGATGGGGCGATCGATACCGTATACCTTCGTTACAATTTCGGGAATCGCCTGGAGAAAAAGATTCGAATAGGTTTCGCCCGACCGGCGAATTCCAAGTTCATACAAGTCGATAGCGTCCAAAAGATTCCAAAACGCTTGCGGAAACCTCTCTATCTTCGGCAGTTGGCCGTACCCCCCGGAGATTGGGGCCCACCAGAATTCCCATCCCGCTATTATGCCCCCCCACACGCCTTGATCCACAATAGCATGGCGGGAGGTAGCCCACATCTGGAGTAGAAGGAACCCGAATATGAACACACCGGCCATGACCATATCCTTCAGATACTTGGTGTTCGACAATAAGTAATACAAAAATAAATACAGCAGAATGAATCCCGCGACAGAACCACGTTCTCCCCGGAGTAATCGAAAAAAGAGCACCCAGAAGCCAACAAGGACTAACGTAAAATAAAAACGGCTGCTGCGTTTTCCATATCCCTGCAAGGAAAAAAAAATCCCACAAGCCATTACGATGCTCACCACGGACTCAAGGCCCTTTACCTCACGCATCAAGTAACTTAATCCCTCCATCCATTCGTCCCCCCCGTATGATGTGTAAAAAACCAAAGGACCACGAATGGTGAGAAGGAGAAGAATTTGCGCCAAAACCAAGGAAGGAATCCATAAAGAACGCGAAAATGCTCCCTCAAATATGGAGGGTCTACTTATTTGCCATCCTGCCGGACATCTCATCAGAAGGAAGGTGCCCAAAACCCCGAGAAATACCAGCAGAGCATTCGCTGCTTCGCCGGAAACCCGAAGAAACACATCCACCCGAAGTTCATGCGGGTTAAGATTCCCTGGAGGGCTCTCTTGAAACGAGACATATATGCCATACATTGCTTCCAGTGACATTAGTGCCAGTGCCGCACCCGAAAGGAATGATTTTTCTCGCAGCAAGATTATGGATCCAGCGATTCCGAGAAAAGGGAAAACAAGATGCCACCAATCGACAGTGGGGTTTGCAAAAAAATTGACATACCCCAAGACCGCCCCAACCGTGAGAATCCCGGCAACGACCTTCCGTTTTGGGCTAAATGCGGAATTTGAGTTCGAATTATCCTGCATCATGGTACTCAAAAATCCTTGGTATACGGGAAGCAGACACCCCTGAAATTTCTTTCTCAAAGACGCTCGCCAGAAAAATCCACGCACAACCAAATGCTCACCAAGTTCTTTTCATCAACTTTTCTGAAAATTTATAAATATTTATTCATATACTACACTGGAGGTACTTTTTTATCTTATCTCCTCCGGCCCACTAACATCCTCCGAACATCACAACCGATTTTTCAATCTGCCGACCCAGATTCGAGGTCCACGCATACAATAATTTTAACCGCACACGCAACCCCTCTTTTGGTCTTCCGCAAGAAAGACCTTCTAGCCTAGCGTTGGCACCTTGGCAGCTATAATGATGCTCATTCATAACCCTTCTCTGTGTCGCTAATGCCGAATTGATTCTGAATAAGGGCAAACGACTTTGTGAAACTATCCATAGAACGCGATATCGACATGTATGTCGATCAAAAATATAGCAGTGAAGAACCTGTTGATAGGAGAACTTTATGGACTATGCATTTGATAGTGTTCATATTATTTTTCGTGTTCTCACTGGGTGCCCAAATATTTTAAAATGTCTTCTGTGCAGAGGAAATCTGCCGCGAGAAAAAATTCATAATCCTACCAGTCTGTAATCCATTTGGGACGCGCATACTTCTTCTTGCGAGGGCTACGTCCCGGCAAAGCGCCCAGACCCTCTGCCCCAGAATCGATCATGGAGCTTGACTATTTCTCCATCACAGCAGACGACATAGATAGCACTCCAGCTGAACCCAGGATGTGTAGGGGCAAATTCATACGAGATCTTAGTTCAAGTGTTATGGGCAGGCGTAATACAGCTTTCATTCGGGAGCCAGAAGATATTTGAATTGTGCAAGCGCTCAAGCAACAGCTACACAGCTTGAACATTGTGAATTATGAAAAAATTTAAGGGCAATAAACTGTTTAAGGTCAGCGGATTTAGCATTCTTCTGATTTTACCCGAGTTGTACCGGGGACGGGGAACAACTCTATCTTTCCAGGAAAGAATAATTACTTCCCCAGTTGGTAGAGGGGTATTAAACTACACGTCATGGGAACTCCTAGTCTAAAATATTTCGCAAACCTTTTTTTTCCTCCGGGCGAAACTGCAATGCGGGCAAAAAAGAGCCATTCAAAGTGTTCTCCCATGCAAGTAATTCCGCTCACGTTGGTACGGCCACCACATCAGCTGATTTGCTAATTAAAAGAAGGCTATAGGATTATATTTGAAAGCGAGATAGTCATCGCTGACACAAATAGCGGTGGGTTCTCACTCACCTAAAGCCCGGACTAAAAAGGGATACCCTCTAGTCTGGAAGGAATATCCATCGGAAGCTTCCCAATAGAATAGGCATTAATATCGTTATTAACCCCGCATAAACACGCTCTTCCCAGCAGGAATTGAATTTAAGTATTTTTTGTCTAACCATTTCGGATCGGCAGCTTTCCATTGATAACATAGCTCAGCAACTGAACCACTTGTTCAGGATTTTCTGCGACAGCAAGTGCGGCCGCATCCACTTCCTTGAGCGCGTGTCCATTTTCTGGATCGTGAAGCGTGATTAATGATTTTCCCAAGGCAGCTGCGTATCCGGCGTCAAAAGCCGCGTTCCATTGTTTGTACTTTTCACCGAATCGCACAACGACGAGGTCCGCCTTTTCGATTAGGGTTCGGGTGCGGATAGCGTTAACGCTGGCGCTCTTGTGGTCCACCCAAAAGGACTTGCTCTCTCCGCCTAGGATTTCAGAGCCGCAATTATCGCTTGCATTGTGTTCAGTGACCGGTGCAAAGAATTCCACTGGAAGTTCGGCTTTTCTGCTTTCTTCTAGGATCATTCTGCGCCAATTGGTATGAACTTCGCCGGAGAGATAGACTCTCCAAATCTGATCGGACATTCCAGAAAACTCCTTTATCGTAGGGTTAAGTGTTCCTGAAGGCAGATCACCCAATCTGACGAATAGAAATAGCTATCCACAATACCCCACATTACAATATAATTAGATAGGTGGTACATCAGACAGGATATGCTAGGTTGGTATTCTGTACGCACCGAACTATACCTATTTGGGTTAAACCTGGATTGTTTCGGCGAGCAGTCACGTGATATAAGATCAGGGCCTTTCCTAGAAAATAGGCAGCTCTGATTAGAGGGCTACCTTCGAGTCCAGGAATTTATAGGTCCTTAGCATTAAATACATGCCACGGTAGCTCAGTCGGTAGAGCAGCGGACTGAAAATCCGCGTGTCGGCGGTTCGATTCCGCCCTGTGGCACCATAATAATTGTGGGACAATTGGGTTGGGTCGCCCTTTTTTGGTTAGGGGCTCTGTGTTCGCGGGATTCCAGGCAAACCGCAAGATGCGGACTCCAAAAAGGATTAACGAATCTCCCCCCCCCTTGTTGCAAATAAAATAGGACCTTGGCCGGATTTAAAAAAATTCATCCTGGTTTCATTGAATTCGAAAATTATCAGCACAAGCCGTCCGCGGTTGGGAACACAAAAGCGAGACTGATAACCGAAAAATATGCAGGCCGAATTCGATAAATTAGATACAACGCAAAGCGTTTCCTAGCATTATATTTGAGCATCTAAAGCGCATGATATTATCCCCTATAAGTAGTGGGCTCGACTCTGGAGCCAAATAAAATTTCCAAAGAGGTTCCCGCTACTTTTGCTCTAATCCGCCGAATAATATAAGAACATAATAAATTGGATGGCATCACAGCCTTCCTAGCAAGCGCATAAAATTGGGGGTATTGCGACACGAGAATTTCTGGGAAAGGTATTATAAAACCGCGCGAGGAAAGTTATTAAGCGAATTGTCTGGTTTTTCGAAATTTTCGGGTTAGCGCTGAAACTCACTCAATATGACCCTGAAGTTTTCCCCAAATATGACCCATATATTCGTATATTGCTTGGTTGGTTTTATAAATTGCTTTAGCTGAAGGCGTATACCGAAATACTGGATTCATGTAATATCTGTTTGCCCAATGATCGGATGGGGCAGGAATTGGATCCATCCCAATTTTTCGAAATATCTCCATGGCCCTCGGCATATGTGACGCCGACGTCACCATTATGAACGGGTCTTTTTTTGTAATTTTTTGAATATATATAGCCTGTTCTTGCGTGTTCCGTGATAATTTTTCAACAACGATGGCTTTTTTTTCTACCCCAAGTGCAATTGATAATTTTCGCATGCCCTCTCCTCCATCTTTCCCAGAGGAAAGGAGCAATTTAGTATTGGGAAGCTTTTTGTGAATGTATATACCCTCTACAAGACGAAAAAGTGTAGCTTCAACATGACGCGATGAAAGCGGAATATCTCTATCTACGTTGTAGCCACCAGCTAGAACAACTATCCATCGGGGAGACTTGCGAGAGTTGCCTTGAATTATTGGACCGACAGGAAAATGTAAGGCAGGATATTTTGATTCAAGAGGCTGCAAAAGTTTGTCACTCAGGAAAGGCATGCTCATAAGTATGAAAATAATAATTCCAAATGATATGAGTATTTTACCTAGCATTGCCCGGCGTGTGAGAAAGAGAACGAGCAAACCTGAAATTAAAAACCACGCACAAAGAGAGGTTGGCATAACAAATGCTATGAGTATTTTTCTTAGGAGAAACATGGTTTTACCTCCATCCATGATTCTTTAGCATAACCCAGGTTGGCTATATTAGATTTAAATTTATGCGGGGGTCATCTTATCAAAAATTTTATTGCAATAATTGGAAATGTGAAAAAGATATTTGTATCGACTAGCGATAAGTTCCTCTGTTGTGTAGCTTGTGCTGTGTAATTTTATGAACAAATTCATGCGTATTGGGTCTTATCCTCTGTACCGGCATTTCATTTTTGGAGGTCTCCAGGTTTTATAATTTTAAAATGTTTCAAAATGCCTCTTTTATTTTGCAGCTGAATGTAAGGCTTATCAAAATGTTTGATTATGTTTAACCAGTAAAATATTGAAAACCATTATTCTGTTTCTTCTTTGAAATAGCACGCTTAAAATTTCAAGTTGTGAATTTAAAAGAAATAAATTTATAAACTCATATTATGCTTCGGAGGCGAATTATGAAAGTTGCTATTCTAGCCGGTGGGTTCGGTACTCGCCTTCAGGAAGAGACGTCTTCCAGACCTAAACCCATGGTGGAAATTGGCGGTGAGCCGATAATTTGGCATATTATGAAAATTTATGCATCGCATGGCTTTAAAGAGTTTGTGATCCCCCTTGGATATAAAGGTGAAATGTTTAAAAATTATTTTCTCAACTATCGATTTCGCGCCAACAGCCTATCGATTCAACTTGATAGTGGGGATATACAAGTTCGCGGTAGAAATTGCGAAGACTGGACGGTGCATCTTCTAGATACCGGATTAAATACCCAGACAGGCGGCCGAGTTAAACACGTAGCCGAGTTTATCGGTAAGGAAACCTTTATGTTGACATATGGGGACGGTGTATCAAATGTCGATATAGGAAGCCTTTTGAAGTTCCATCGGAATCACGGCTCTCTAATGACAGTTACGGCTGTGAGGCCACCTTCTCGGTTCGGTGGCATATCATTTTCAGATGAGTCGATGGTCACCTTTGAAGAAAAACCCCAGATTGGAGAGGGATGGATCAACGGAGGCTTCTTTGTTGTGGAGCCTGGCGTGGCCGATTTCATTGAAGGAGAAAATACGATCTTCGAGCGCGAACCGATGGAGCGGCTGGCCGCCGAAGGTCAATTGATGGGATACCGGCATCATGAATTTTGGCAATGCATGGACGTACTGCGGGATTTGAAATTTCTCGAGAATCTCTGGCAGAAGGGCCAGGCGCCGTGGAAGGTTTGGAAGTGAGGAGAAAGCCACGAATCATCGCCTATATTATAAGGGTAATTGCCTCTCATTAGGCATAATCGCTCATGCAGCAATTCTCGATTTTACTTCTCGAATAGGAACTGGAGCCTGTTTCCTATATATGCTGAATTTTCATCGTGATTTACCGGGGAGGAGGACTGTTCGTCTCCGTTTGTGAGCCGTCACGTGGAAGTAACCTTGGCGGTAAACGCCGGCGTGCAGGCATTGCCTTGTATTGCTTATGAAATTATGTGAATCCAAACAGCCTTCTGATGGTTTTTGGCGTCACCGCCGCGTTCTGATCACAGGCGCAACCGGTTTTCTAGGCTCCCATCTAACGCGCAGGCTGTTATGGCTGGGCGCCGAGATCTATGTTTTTGTACGCCCGAGTTCAAAACACGATCGAATAGCGGATGTACTTCCTCAGCTCCATGTGATCAAGAACGATTTGCTGGATTCCGTCAGCGTCCGTGACGGTGTCAATCAAGCTGATCCGGAGGTTGTCTTTCACATGGCGGCGTTTGGGGTCGATCGGCCGCTGGATGACCCCAAAAATGCAGCCTTGGTAAATATTATGGGGGTAGTTCATCTCCTGGAGGCGGTCCGGGAAAGAGAGTTGCGAAGGTTTATCTACACCGGCACCTGCTATGAGTATACGGGCGATCAATCCCCCGTAGGACCAGATTCGAATATGGAACCCACCAATATATATGCCGCCACTAAGTCGAGTGGGGCTCTAGTTTGTCAAGCATACCGCCGCACATACGGTTTGCCGTTAATTATTATACGTCCCTTTCAGGGATACGGACCTTGGCAAGGGACCAGGCTGCTCATTCCATACCTGATTACCTCTCTTTTAAAGGGCAAAATCGTCAAGCTGACTTCCGGCAAACAGGTTCGCGATTACGTTTTCGTCGATGATGTGGTTTGCGGTATGCTACTGGGAGCAGAGAACGAGTGTGCAATTGGCGAGTCGTTCAATTTAGGTAGCGGCAAAGGAATTCAGGTTCGATCCATTGTAGAGCGAGTTCTTAACCTCTTGGATGGAAATACTCGAGTGGAATTTGGTGCCGTTCCACATAGACCGTCCGAGATATGGAGCCTTTGGTCGGATAATTTGAGGGCAAATGAATTGCTCGGCTGGCACCCTATGACAACACTGGACGATGGGTTAAAAAAAACCGTGGAATGGTACGTATCCCGCCCAAATTTCATGTGATGATTCTTTTCCCGACCGAATCTTCTTCTTATTTGGCTTACATCTTAGGTAATGAATAGGATAAAACCAAAGGTCTGGACAAACAGGCGTTTGGGGATAAAGGGTGAAATTTTTCCGGTTTGAATAGAGAATAGTTTTTCTTTTTGGGCTTAATCACTCACAGGGTTAAATTTCGTCGGGGATAGTTTCTCAGGGCTGGATCGAGCACCTTTGCACTACCCCATTTCGATGCTAATTCGAATGTTATTATAAAAAATCGCAGTTCTTCAGGAAGAAAAACGAGGCAGTCGTGAAAATTAGTTCGGTCATTCAGGAAGATGTACAATTTATCGTTGAGCATCTGGGTGCGGATTTGGAGCCATTGTTGGGAAAAGCAATTCTAATTACCGGTGCCAGCGGATTTTTATGCAGCTATTTTCTCGACGTTATCGCAATGCTGAACGACAACAGCGGGAAACCGCCGTGCCGGGTCATCGCACTGGATAACTTTAAGAGTGGCGTTCCGGACCGAATCGAGCATCTAATCAAACGTGACGACATCAAGGTGGAGCACCATGATATTCGGACCCCCTATCGGCCCGACATCGCGGTGGACTGGATAATCCACGGCGCCAGCATAGCATCGCCGACCTTTTATCGCCAGTATCCGTTGGAAACTATCGATGTCAACGTGAATGGGACACGCCATATGCTGGACCTAGCTTTCCAGAATGTTCGGAGCTTGCTATTTTTGAGCACGAGCGAAGTTTACGGTAACCCGGATCCGACCTTTATTCCGACACCCGAGACGTATATGGGCAAGGTATCATTTACTGGGCCGCGGGCTTGCTATGATGAGTCTAAGCGTTTGGCGGAGACTCTATGTGCCACATATTTTCGCTTATATGAAACTCCAGTTAAAGTTGTGCGTCCATTCAACGTGTACGGTCCCGGGCAGAGTCTTGAAGACTTGAGGATCATTCCGGACCTAATGGCATCCGCCATAAATCTTGAACCTATCGTTCTGTATAGCGACGGGAGCGCCACCCGGTCCTTTTGCTACATCCGCGATGCGGTACAAGGGATGATCCATGTAATGCTTTCCGAGGCCGACGGCGAGGCCTTTAACATCGGAAACGATGCCGAAGAGATCAGCATCAGAGAGCTGGCAAAACGAATGGGAGAAGTCGCAGCCCCCCCCGTTTTGCCCATCGAGTACCGCCTTAGCCAGGATCCAGATTACCTAATCGATAATCCCCAGCGGCGCAGGCCTAACCTGGCCAAAATCAGTTCGCTCGTCTCCTGGCGGCCCGAGGTTGCCCTCACCGAAGGACTTTCTAGAACGCTTCGCTCTTACCGCGAATTATCGGCCACCGGTGCGTTTTGATGGAACGAGACCTTTCTTCACGAATAACGGCCATCAAAATTCCTGAATATGAAAAAGCTCTTCCTTTGCATAATCAAGTGTTCTTGGTGGGGAACTTGCAGAACCTTTCCCCGGAAAATGTTCATTGTGACCAGTACCTGCGCGAATGTTCTTGCCGGGTCAAGCCCTTTCGGAAATAGAAATATGAAAGTCACGGTTCTGGGAGCTGGTTATGTCGGATTGGTAACAGGCGCTTGTCTTGCTTCGCTGGGACACGATGTCACTTGTGTGGATGTGGTGAAGGAGCGTATCGATAAAATCAATCGTGGCGCGGCGCCGTTTCACGAACCGGGGATTGAAGGGTTGATTCAGGAAGGCCTAGAAAGTGGGCGAATTCTGGCCACAAGTGACTTTGATCGGGCTATGGATGGAAGCCAAATATCTATAATAGCCGTTGGAACCCCGGAAAAGGGCGGACGGCACGACTTGGGGTATCTGGAGGCTGTGTCTGCGCAGATTGGATGGGCCCTGCCCCAATTAGGTCATTACCACGTGGTAGCGGTGAAGAGCACTGTCATTCCAGGAACCTCAGATACCTTCGTCCGTTCGATTCTCGAAAAAAATTCGGGCATGTCCACGGGAGAATTTGGGCTCTGCATGAATCCCGAATTCCTGCGTGAAGGCTCTGCGGTGGCTGACTTCATGGACCCCGACCGCATCGTGATCGGTCAGTGGGACGACCGAGCGGGCAAAGTGCTAATGGAACTGTATGAGGCCTTTAAATGCCCCAAGCTCATTACAACCCTTCGCAACGCAGAATTAATCAAGTGCGCATCGAACGCGCTACTAGCAACCCTCATTTCATTTAGCAACGAAATCTCCCGCATGTGCGAGGCTACTTACGGAACAGATGAAGAAACCATTATGAAATGCCTGCATCTAGACCGCCGCCTTTCTCCCCGTTTAAATGGGGAGCGTCTGTCTCCGGGAATACTATCTTATCTACGAGGTGGGTCGGGCTTCGGCGGAAGCTGCTTGCCTAAAGATGTCAACAGCCTTCGCATATTTGCACGTAATCAAAAAATTGATGCTCCTTTACTAGATGCGGTAATGCAAATTAACGAAAGCCGACCCCATGAGGTAGTAAGCATCGTCGAAGAGGAAACAGGAAAACTCAAAAATTGCCATATCGCCGTACTCGGGTTGGCGTTCAAACCGGAAACGGACGACATGCGGGAATCTCCAGCTATTCGAATGATTGACTGCATGTTAGATGCGGGGGCCACGGTGCGGGGATACGATCCACTGGCTACACCGGCTGCTGCTTCCGTTCTCGATTCCCGTGTGGTTCTGTACGATGATCCCAAAGCCGCCCTTAGAGGTGTGGACGCTGCCTTGATTGCCACTGCATGGCCGGAATTTTCTAAGTGGGACTGGTCCACGCTATCAGCCACTATGCGGCGGCCCTTGATTATCGACAGCCGAAATGCCCTTCGCGGAGTTCAGCTTCCTCAAAATATAACGTACAGGCCGATCGGTAAAAGCCGAGCCAAGAATTAAGAAAGGATATTTTGATGAAAAACTCGGCAGAATTAAAAGCCAAAATTCTCGAAATGGTCCGTGAGTATTACAGGGTTGCCCATCAACCCGCTCCCTTTGAGCCCGGCAAGACGCGCATCAACTATTCCGGGCGTGTCTATGACGAGCGGGAGATGGTTAACCTAGTCGATTCATCCCTCGATTTCTGGCTAACACCAGGCCCTTATGCGGATAAATTTGAAACCAAAATGTGTAAATTTTTCGGAGGCAGCGGATTTTTTCTGGTCAACTCAGGTTCCTCGGCCAATTTACTGATGGTCAGCTCCTTATGTTCTAAAGAGTTGGGAAAATATCTGCGTGTGGATGATTTACGTCCCCTCGAACCTGGAGACGAGGTAATTACCCCTGCGGTGACTTTTCCGACAACCCTCACACCCATCGTCCAAAATCGGTTGATTCCGGTTTTTGTGGATTGCGAGATTGGCACCTATAATATCAACCCCTCTTTGATTGAAGATGCCATCGGCCCACGCACACGGGCCATTCTTGTTCCGCATACCCTCGGCAACCCATGCGATATGGAAGTAATTATGGATGTGGCCGAACGCCATAGGCTCTGGGTCCTGGAAGACGGTTGCGATGCGCTTGGGGCCACATTTTGTGATAGCCTCGTAGGCACCTTCGGCGCCATGTCCTCTTTGAGCTTTTATCCCGCCCACCACATCACCATGGGAGAAGGAGGAGGGGTGGTGGTGAACCACCCCCGCCTCAAGCGGACAGTCTGCTCAATTCGCGATTGGGGCCGCGACTGCTGGTGTGCTCCAGGGAAATCAAATACATGCGGTCAGCGCTTCGGATGGCAGCTGGGGGAGCTTCCCTTCGGGTATGACCATAAATATGTTTATTCGAATCTCGGATATAACCTTGCCGTTACGGATATGCAGGCCGCGGTAGGACTGGCTCAAACGGAAAAAATCAATCGGTTTGTCGAGGCTCGACGTCAAAATTTTCGTCGTTTGCACGAAGGACTGAAGCCACTCGTGGATCGGCTCATCCTCCCGTTGATCGACCCGAGGGCCAATCCCTCGCCTTTTGGATTTCCTGTCACCTTGCGTAATGGGATTGAGCGAAATGAACTTATCAGCCATCTGGAAGCTGCTAACATCGAGACCCGCCTGCTCTTCGGCGGGAACATTCTGAGCCAGCCAGGATTCATTAACATCGAGTGTAGGAAACACGGCTCTTTGGAAAAATCCGACGTCATCATGCGGCGTACTCTTTTTGTGGGCGTTTATCCGAGAATGACCCAAGAAATGACTGATTATGTCATCGAGCAATTCTATTCATTTTTTCGGACTAAAGATGCACCAACTGATAATTCTTGATGAGGACCATCCATTTAGATGCAGGGCAACATGACTTATGAGACGGTGAACTTCGGCGAGCGGGTCCCCATTGTCATCGCCAAGGTGCAGGTGGCTCGCACCGGAGCATTTGGAGAGGCCGGATGAATAGAAGTTTTCTTTTAGAAATTATTTTTTCTGCAATAGATGAGCACAATAAAATGGCTCCACCAGAAACGCAAGTTCAAAAGTCTATGGACACGGTGCTTTTTGGTAAAAATGGAAGGATGGATTCCCTCGGTCTGGTTAATCTCATCGTAAATGTAGAAAAAGAAGTCAACGAGCAATTTGGAAAGATTATAACCCTAGCAGACGAGAAAGCATTTGCTATGGAAAGCAGCCCGTTTTTAACAGTGAATTCGTTTTTGGAATATCTTGCCCTTAGGGTAGATGAGGGTGGAAATGAGTGAGCGAAAAAGGAGCATATTGATTTCTGGAACTCGCAAGGGAATAGGACGGGAGTTAGCCGAATATTACGTCCTGCAGGGATTCGATGTTATTGGGTGCAGCCGCAACGAAACAGATATGTCACTAGACGGTTACCGCCATTATTGCTTGGACGTGGCTGACGAAATGCTTGTGAAAAAGATGTTTTCAGAAATTAAAAAAGATTCTGGCCACCTGGACATTCTGATCAACAATGCGGGCGTTGCTTCCATGAACCATTTTCTCCTCACCCCGCTGTCTACGGTACGGAAAATTCTGGATACTAATGTTGCCGGAACATATCTTTTTTGTCAGGAATCGGCAAAGCTCATGAAAAATTTGCAAAATGGCCGGATTGTGAATTTTTCCACCGTCGCTTGTCCCCTGACTTTGGACGGCGAGGCAATTTATGCAGCATCGAAATCCGCCGTGGAAATGCTTACCAGGATTTTAGCGAAAGAGGTCGCGGATATGGGCATCACCGTGAATGCCGTCGGTCCAACACCTATTAGAACCGACTTAATTCGGAATGTTCCTAAGGAAAAGATTGACCGGCTCCTCAAAAAGCAGGCCAACCGCCGTTATGGCGAGATTCGAGATATCGTCAATGTGGTCGATTTTTTTATCCGTCCCGAAAGCGAATTCATCACGGGCCAAGTTCTTTATTTGGGTGGATTTTAAATAAATTGTTTATCGACTTCATGATATCTAATTTCGAAGAGTTCCAGTCGGACGATGCCATCATCTGGGACAACCGGGGCTATTCCTACGAGTGGTTGCTTAAAAGCGTTTCCGAGTGGCGGTCCCGTCTACGGTGTGAAGGTGTTGGCCCCGGGAAGGTCGCGACGTTGGAAGCCGACTATTCTCCCAATGCTATTTCGTTATTTCTCGCCCTGCTGGAGGAGGGCAATATTGTAGTTCCCTTGACAAGCGTTGCCCAAAAGAAAAAAGAAGAATTTTCCAAAATTGCTCAGGTGGAAGTTTCTTGTCGTATTGCTTCGGACGATTGCGGCGAGATTCGGCATATGGACTGTCTGGCCGGTCACGAACTGTACGGAAAATTGAGGGGCCGGAAACATCCCGGTGTGGTTCTCTTTTCTTCGGGATCAACCGGCAAAAGCAAGGCAATTTTGCACGACATGGTTTTTGTCCTTGAGAAATTTAAAGAGCGCCGACACCGGTATCGAACGATTCCTTTTCTGCTCTTTGACCACATCGGTGGGTTGAATACCATGCTTTACACTTTGTCTAATGGGGGTTCTCTGGTTGTCACTGAAGGGCGATCTCCGGACGATGTATCACGTGTAATTGAGCAGCATCGAGTTGAGTTGTTGCCTGCTTCACCGACTTTTTTAAATCTTATTTTGTTGAGCGAGGTTTATAAAGACTACGATTTGTCCTCTTTGAAAATTATTACCTATGGCACCGAGCCCATGCAGAAGAGCACGCTGGTTCGGTTTCACCGGTTATTCCCTGAAGCTCAGCTTCTCCAGACGTATGGACTCTCCGAGTTAGGAATTCTTAGTTCCAAGTCGAAAAACTCCGATTCGTTGTGGGTGAAGGTGGGGGGAGCGGGCTTCCAGTCCCGAATTGTCGAAGGAATTCTTCATATACGGGCTAAGTCCGCTATGATGGGTTATCTGAATGCGCCAAACCCATTTGTCGACGATGGTTGGTTTGTGACCGGCGATATGGTTGAGCAGGACGGCGAGTATATTCGGTTTTTGGGGCGGTCCTCGGAAATAATTAATGTTGGTGGAGAAAAGGTATTTCCCAGCGAGGTGGAAAGTGTAATTCAAGAATTGGATAATATCGCGGAAGTCACGGTCTTTGGAGAATTCAATCCGATTGTAGGCCAGATCGTTTGCGCCAAGGTTCGGCTCATACATGCAGAAGACGCGAAATCGGTCAATATTCGCATCAAAAGACATTGCGGCAAGCTAATGGAGCGCTATAAGGTGCCCGCGAAAACGTTCGTATCAGAAGACAAGCTTTATAACAACCGGTTTAAAAAAACAAGAGAAAAATCGGAGTGGCTATGATATACACAAGAAAATATTCCGAGATAAAAAGTCAATTCCCATTTCGATACAACGCTAGAGCCTTTCTCAGGGATTATATTATTTTTTTTCTCTCATTGCGCTCCCGCGTCGACATCACATCTGAGTGGATTAGATTTCCATTCTATCACCATGTTTTTGACGACGAACGAAAATGTTTTGACCGTCAATTGAAGTACATGAAAAATTTTGGCGACTTTATATCTATCGATGATTCTGTGGAATGTCTCAGAAAGAAGGGGAAAATCGGAGGGCGTTATTTTCATATCTCGTTTGACGACGGATTCGAAAATTTCCATTCCAATGCTCTTCCTATTCTCCTGGAGAATCGTAGTTTTCCGTCAATTTTCATTCCAACCGATTATATCGGCCGTTCCATCCAAAAGGATGGAGAAGACTTTAAGAAATTCTCTCAAGCCCTTTTTCTTAGGCGACCAATCAAATTCATGACATGGGACGAATGCAGAAACGCACATGACCTGGGTGTAACCATTGGGTCACATACAATGTCTCATGTTCGCCTTTCCTCACTTTCAAAAACAAAAGTAAAAGAAGAACTTTTAGAATCAAAAAAAATAATCGAAAATAATCTAAAATACCATTGTCGCCATTTTGCATGTCCCTGGGGCGTACCGGATTCAGATTTTAGAAGGAACATTGATACTGAAACCGCAAAAGAGGTCGGCTATGACTCTTTCCTTACAACCCAAAGAGGTCCCAACCTTGAGACCGGAGACCCGTTTTTCATCCACCGCGACTTAATGTTTGCGGAATGGAAAAACTATCAATTGAAGTATTTCTTTTCTAGATAGCAATTTACCCGAAATTTTGCGGGGATTGTATTGTTATGACTCGCCTCAGGGAGGCCCAATGGGAGGATTACAAGGGAATCGCGAGCCTAAGAAGATCGCTGGGGTTGTCTACAAACCCGTTTAAGGACTGGATCCGTCTCTGGCGGGAAAACCCCGTATTCAAGGAATTGGAAGGCAACTGGCCGATTGGCTGGGTATTGGAGTCGGATACAGGTCACATTGTCGGGTATTTAGGCAATATACCCATGCGCTACGAACTAGAAGGGGAAAAGCTCTTGGCTGCCGCCGCTAGTTCTTGGGTGGTCGATTCCAAATACCGTTCTCATGCCCTTGGTTTGATAAGCAAATTTATACATCAAAAAATTCCCGATTTTCTTCTCGATACTTCCGCAACATCAACGGCAGGAAAAGCGATTGAATTGTTCAGGGCGAGAAAAGTTCCCACACCCGGATATGATGAAGTGCTCTTTTGGATAACAGGCTATTCGGGATTCGGCAGATCGCTCTTTCTTCGAAAGAAGTGCCCCCTGCCAAATGTCTTCGGCCCACTTGTGGGATTCGCCTTACGGGCTGCCGAAAGTTTGTCCGGTCACAATTTTCCGGTTGAAAAATCTACTGAATGGCGTCCAAAAACTCTCTTTTCATTTAACGATCAATTCGATGATTTTTGGTCTAAGATCCGACAGCAGAAGAGGAAATTGTTAGTTGTTCGGGATCGGTCCACTCTTGCCTGGCATTTTGAGCCTTTCTTCAAGCGAAACCTTGGCTGGGTCGCGGTATGCGAAAGTGGGTCCGAAATGGTGGGCTATGCTGTGTTTATCCGAAGAGATAACCCGGAAACAGGACTAAAACGGGTGAACTTAGCGGACATTCAGATCTTGGATAATGCTCCTGAGGTTTTGTTGTCTTTGATAGAGACCGGGTTGAAGCAATGCAGGGAAAAAAAAATCGACCTCCTGGAAATTATCGGATTTGAAGAAGAAAAACGTCACATTCTAAAAACACTGGGCCCCTGGACGCGCAGATTCTCTCATTGCCCTTTTTATTATTTGACCAACAAGAAAAATCTATCGAATCTTCTTGAAAATCCCGCCCTCTGGGATCCGAGCATTACCGACGGCGACGCATGCCTCTATTAGTTCGTTCACCTACTGGGACAAGAATGCAGGCTAGAAATTAAAATCTCCCGCTGTTCCTGCAGTTTATTTTAGGGGGGGAATTTCAGAATTTTCTCGGCTAAGCTCCCATCATATCCGTATAAACGCCCAGTATTTTTCTCGATCTAGCCTCATATGTTTCACCGAGAACCCGTTCCCGGCCCGCGTGGGCGATTTTTTTCCTCGCCTCATCATGCTTGAGGTAAAAATCCAGTTTATCCAAAAGCTCTTCTTTCGTGGAATAATAAGCGGCGTGGCGGTCTTCTTCTAGAATTTCGAGTTGCTCGTCCGTCCGGTTGGTGAGCATGAAACCTCCGCAAGCCGGAATCTCAAATGTTTTCAGCGAGTGGGCACATTCGTTCTCTACCATGATGAGATTGAAAATGACCTTGGTAGCCGCACAAACCTTGGCCATATCTTCCCCTAAACCCAACTCTTCCCTACCGGGTTTTTGCCAGCATTTTTTCGCGGGGGAATTCCAGTCTCCATGGTCCCAGTTTTTTCCCCAAACCTTCAATCCACATGGAGCCAAGTGGGCGGCCCAAGTTTCTTTAAAGGGTCCCCAATTGCCAATGTATGCAACATTACCCTGATAAATTTCATGGTCTTCCTCGGATAGTTTTGTGGGTTTGTGAATTCTTGGATCATGTGCGAAATGAAGATGCTCTGCTCTTTGCGCTCCAATTTGATACAATCCTGGGACAGCTGATCGCACAAAGGTGAAATTGCAATCAAACCGAGGAACGTTTTCCAGTAAATACGAAACGAAATGCTGACGATAAAGATACATAGGGTGATCCACCAGCAACTGAAAGAACAAAGAATCACAGATACTCTTACACTCTTCGATAAGCTGAGGCGGCAGGCTTGAGCCACAAGTTGTAATTAGAAGGTCCGGCTTCCAGTTACGAATTTCATTAAGCAGTCGATTTTTAAAATTCCAGTATAGGAACCGGTTTCCCAGCTTTGATCGGTTGCTGATCGCTCCTGTAATTCTACTCTTCCAGGAAGACCACGCAATCTGACTAGATAATGATCGGACTTTAGTCACGCAACCAATCTGGCTAAAAGCTCTTTCGAAGATACTTCCCATGCCTGAATACCAAGAATGAGCAGCGATTAACATAACTCTAGGCGCGGACACATCCCGGTTCATTCTATCTCCAAAGAAAATTATGATATTGTGTTTTTATATGTCATTCGGCAGAGATAATATTCAAAGATTTAATACCACTCATTGACATTTCATTTCTTTATATATCTTCATTATTTTCTCGGCTCTTTTGTCGTAAGTTTCCCCCTTTACCCGTTCCCGGCCCGCCCGGGAAATTTTTTTTCTCGTTTCATCATGTTTGAGATAAAAATCCAGTTTATCCAAAAGCTCTTCTTTCGTGGAATAATAAGCGGCGTGGCGATCCTCTTCTAGAATTTCGAGTTGCTCGTCCGTCCGGTTGGTGAGCATGAAACCTCCGCAAGCCGGAATCTCAAATGTTTTCAGAGAATGGGCGCATTCGTTCTCTACCATGATGAGGTTGAAAATGACCTTGGTAGCCGCACAAACTTTGGCCATATCTCCCCCTAATCCCAACTCTTCCCTGCCGGGTTTTTGCCAGCATTTTTTCGCGGGGGATCCCCAATCTCCATGGTCCCAGTTTTCCCCCCAGATCTTCAAGCCACATGGAGCCAAGTGGGTGGCCCAAGCTTCTTTAAAGGGTCCCCAATTGCCGATATATGCAATGTCATTTTTGAATATATCGAATTCGGCGGGGCTTAACTCAACAGGCCTATGAATATATTGGTCATGGGCAAACTGGAGATACTCCACCCTTGGCGCTCCAAGCTGATAAAGACCCGGTATGGACGAGCGGATAAAGGTGAACGTGCAATCGTAACATGGAAGATTGTCCAGAAAGAACGAAATAAATTTCTGCCCGTAGAGATACATGGGATGATCCGGAAGCAGCTGAAAAAACAAAGCCCCACAAATACTCTTACATTCTTCGACAAAACGAGGCGGAAGTATCGGACCACAAGTGGATATCAGCAAATTCGGCTTCAGAGCACGAACTTCCTGGATCATGCGCTCATGGATTTTTTTGAAAATAATTTCGTGCCCTTTTTTGGATCTTGTGAAGATCGCGGCTTTGATACGCTGGTCTAAAGAAGCATTCGCCTTTATCTGCTCGTCCATACCATGGGAGAGAAGCTTAACCTCATGACCGAGTCTAGTGAAAGAATTCTCATAAAATTTTCCCCACCCAGCATTCCGCTTATGTGTGGCGATGACAAGAATTCTATCTTTGGAAGAAGCGCGTTCCATGAACACTACCCTGTACTAAAATATGGAAGAAGACCATTCCGCCATGCGGCGCAGACCGTCTTCTTTTGGGATCGATGGAAACCAACCCATGTCGTCGTTCGCTTTTGTGTTATCAGCAACAAATACTTTTTGGTCACCTTGTCGCCAATCCAGTAGGCGATATCTCATCTTGTTTCCAGTCCATTCCTCCAGGACCTGAAAAAGTTCCAACAGGGACAGACTGTTCTCCATCCCACCACCGATATTATACGTTTTCCCAGAAGTTCGGCCGATGTTTTGAACGGCTTTTGCATACACTTGAATAAGATCATCCGCATGGAGAACGTCACGCACCTGTTTTCCGTTTCCGGATACTGTACACTCCGGTGAGTCTGATTCTTTCATTTCCAGGGATTTTGCACAATACCATCCGATCCATCCTTGATCGTAAGTAGCAAATTGTCGACGCCCATACATGGAAGAATGTCTGAAGACGACGGTGGGAATCTTGTAAATTCTGTAAAAATCACGAACATATTGTTCCGCGGCAAGTTTCGAGCACCCATAGGGAGAGTATCCATCTAAGGGAAGAAATTCATCGAAACCATTTGGAAATTCCGGCAATGTGAAGCGCGTATCTGACTCAACATATGACAGATGGTCCAGAGATCCGTATACTTTATTAGTCGATGAGTAAAGCACAATGGTAGAGGCAGAATAAAGCCGGACAGCATCGAGGATATTAAAGGTTCCCAAGGCATTGACATCAAAATCGAGGCGAGGGTTCTCTATACTCGTTGTCATGGCTACTTGGCCGGCCAGGTGTGCCAAAACGTCAGGGTTCGTAACCTTCAAAAGGCGATTTGTCTCATCGAAATTACGGATATCACCCTCTATAAATCGCCAAGAATTCCCATGCCGTGACCTTAACCAGTCTAGATTGTTCTTTGAACCCACACGGTTCATGTTGTCGAAAAGGACTACTTCTTTTCCTTCACCCAACAGAAAGTCAGCCAAATTTGCCCCTACGAAGCCACAACCGCCAGTAATGAGCCAAATCATAACATTGTCACCTATACCGAATTTATGCAGCAAAACTCCATGTTTTTCATTTTAGCCGAAAACAACGAAATCATAAAAACCTATCTACTAAAAACGGAGTATTACACTTCTTTAGTGGAGTCTATTTTCTTTTTGTCATGACAAGAGACATCCATACGCATAAAATCTTCTTACTCTTTGATTCTGGATGCTTCTGCATCTAGCAGACTCAGTCATCAGTCTAAGAATTTTTTTGGAAAAGAACTTGATCGGGGAATATTCCCGACGTGGCTGCGTGCGAATTCAGGAGTGCGAGCCAAGACCCAAATATCATGACTGCTCTCCGCGAGCTATCACAAGATTGACTCACTGACATGGCCCGCACCACCTGTAACAAAAACTTTCAATTATCTTCTCCAGATTTCTGCCGAAGCGATTTGTCCCGATTCTATTTCATAAACCGACATGGCCCGTTTGGTTTCTTGAATAGGCCTATCCTGGCCCAGAACTGGACATTTCAAGCCAAGCCGCAATTCTGAGAACGAAGTCTGAGCCAATACGATACCTCATTCGGTTCTTTTTCACCTTTTCTGAGCTTTCTAGGCATACTCCTCCCCGCGAATAGTGTCTTTCTGCCTGACATTCCTAAAATAATGTAAGATGGCCATTAGCCGGAACCACCCGACGAGGCTCAGATTTTAAGCGAACAACCCTCTTGATACCGTGACCTCTGCGAATTGGGAGGTAATGTAAAGCCCGTTCCGCACGACCTTCGCTCCGATCTTGATCAGCATCCCCCTTGAGAGTTCTTAGCGACCAGTGACCCATTTGATCGGATAGCGCCGATGTACACATGTAGTTCCCAAGGTTATGGGCAATAGCGAATACCTATGCCTCGCTGTGCCATTCCGGAAACTATGACATGAAAACTTCGTCCAGTGAAATACGTGCTTACCTTCCTTGATCCACTGCTCGGCAGTTCCACATTTACTGCAGAAGTGAACCATCTTCTCAGTCCGAAGCCTGAGGTTGATCACAATGAATCCCGCGCGGGAGAAGAGCTCGTCCCGGAACCACTCTACCTTGTCCACGACTCTCCGGGGATTCGTCCAGCTCTTCACCCGGAAACGGAAGCACAAATGGAAGACCTGGAGTTTCAAGAATGGTCTCTCCACTGGGGGCGCGGGCAGGTCGTTGATCGCTTTTTAAAGTTTTTCGTTGGCGGGATGGTGGAAGTAATAGCGGAATTCTTCGGCATCCAAGAACTCATAAATCTCAGGTCTCACCAAGGCTAAATTGGATCGCAAGGAACGAGACAGCTTCCGGTCCCGGTTGCGCGCCACCAAGTGTTCGGGGACTTTGCGCCACTCCTTCGAACTGTACACGTGCCCCGACCGAAGTACCGCCTGTTCAAGGTCACCGAATTGCTTGAAGACAAGCAAGGAATGATCGCAGGTACACCCGAAGTGGCTACTGAAGACAGAACCTTCATACCCGGCGTATATGAAACTGTCCGAACTGTCCATGTCGAGGCACGAAGTTCATGAGCCCTATGCGCTCATGAACCCGCTCACCCCAAAAGCCGGAGAGATCAGCCAGTGCCTCTTGGTTCTCTTCACTGGCAGTAGCTCAAACTCGAAGTGTGCCATCTCGCTGGTTGAAGCCGCATACGGCAGGATATCACCCTACCCCACAAATGGGGTCGAGTCTCAAGGCGTTCAGCGACGTTCACATCCTCATAGCCAGTGAGTCTTCCAAGAATCTCTACCGAAAAAAAGCCACGAGGTTGTGCTGGGTGGTCTTTCCCGGGCAGAATTCCACCAGGTTCACAGCAGACATCTGGCTCATCCTAGGTTATCATCGAGCTCCTAGGAGTCGAGCAGGCCGGCGTCCAACATGATGGTGGTTCCCCGGAACTCAAGCTTCAATTGACGGTCAAAATGAACTCTTAAAAAGCTCCTCGTTGCTTCACCCACCGAGTGTTTTCCATCAGCGGCAGCATGAAAGGGATACCGACTCAAATGACTATCCGTACATTACCTTAGATGGTGGGGAATTATGAATCCATCGGAGGAATCTGGGTTTAATAAAAAATTGAAGTCACAATACAAATAAAAACCACAAGCACTAATTATATATATTTTACGTCGAATAAAATAACTTCATATGGCTGCACCGTGGAGCACAACCAATAATTGAATCAACTACATTTAGAAATATTCTCATAATGTAATTTGCATATATAACTTTAGTATCGCCAATGAGGAAGGTGAGATTTATGCTGTTACGAAAGACTTGGAATTATTTCATGAGAAGAATCGATACAGCTAACGGTATGTTTTTCTACAATTTGGAAGATGCCCTCAAGGCCATGGCCTTGCGGCCTTTTGAACTACATTTAGAATTAACCAATTTGTGCAACGCTAACTGCGTTTTTTGTCCCTATCAGTTTCAAGAACATTCAACAGAGACCATGCCGGACGAGGTATTCTATAAGGCGGTATCAGACTTTATCGCTGCAAGCGGTGGCTCTGTGGGACTGACGCCTATCGTTGGAGATGCACTGCTTGACCCCAAATATTTAAAACGAGTGCAGTACCTTAGAAGTCAGACGGAGATTGACCGTATCTTTATTACGACCAATGCTATTCTTGTTGATAGATTTGGTGCTCGTGAACTAATTTCATCAGGACTGACCTCCATAAACATTAGCACTGCAAGCTTCGACAAAGAGAATTATCGCGCAATTTACCGAAACCCTTCCTATGGCCGCATGCGAGACAATGTACTTAATCTTTCAGAAGAAAATGAACGTTCAGGAAGACCTGTGAATATTTCAATCGGGTTTCGAACTGACCGTGTATTAAAAGATTCCCTTAACGATCCTGACTTTCAAGACATTCGTGCATATAAACCGTTTCTCGATTTCACATGGTCTTATACATCGGCCGGAAATCGTATAACGAAGAAAATGCTTCCAAATAAAATGCGGTTGCGAAGTGTTACGCGAAAACCAGAACCTTGCGTGAATTTATTTCATGGACCCATAGTATTACCCAATGGTGATGTGCTTGGATGCAATTGTGTCGCTGCGATGGACGCAATACAAGATTTAAGGATCGGAAATATTTTGGAAGATAAATTGGTGACATTTATAGATCCCATCGCATGGTTGACCTCCGGAACCAATTTTCTGGACGCATCCACCCTCTTAATTCAACTTGCAGCAAATGCGATATGTATCGAAATTTAGATCTGTATCGAAGTAGAGAGGGACGTGATAGAGCAATGCTTAACCTCCGTCGAAATAAAGGCGAAGTTTTAAAACGTCAAGACAAAGCCAAGAGAATATTTCAGGGGGGGGGTAAAAGACAGCGGCCAGAAGTTTGTTCTGACTGTCAACTGCCTTTATTAAATCAGCCTACATGAAAACATGTACGAGGCATGACTTTCTACAAATATGGCCAATTTACCGCTAGCATAAATTGCAAAAGAGAATATGAATGAGAAAAGTTTGTTCTAGAAAAAACACTCATACTACCCATCGTTATATGAAATAAATTTAAAGATATAACGAATGTCAGGATCTGTACATGATTCAATACTCTACAATTCTTTCTTTTACTACCCACAATCTCCCAAAATTCCGTCCCAGAATAAATCTTGCCCAGATAAACGATTGAAAGTATTTTAAAATACTTTTTCCACCTGACATCATCAAACGGGCGACAGTGCGGGCCCAAAAACTGGCAAAAATAGCATCGAATTAAGTCGTCGCTCCGCCACCGGACATCAATTCAAGCTTTCCCGAACGACCTACAATAAATGCTAATATCTGTTTAATCGAATTAAAAATTCGATGGAAAAAAATGGCATACAAATGACAATTCGCAGAAAGTGCTAATAAAGGAAAATTCAGGTATACACGAAAATTAATAAAGAGTTATAGTATCCATACTCAATTCTGAGGAGCGCGGTGTATTGACGTCTGATGACCCTCCTACCCCGCTGAACCCTAGCATGGAATCCGTCTTGATTCTTTATAACATCTCAGAATCTTGGTTAAAAGGGAGTGAATTTCCGAATTCAGTCCATTCCCCAATGCGACCTGCAATTTTTTGACCGCCATTTTGCGCATATGATCACGCTCTCCATTTGGTTCTGTTAATTCAAATGCTTTTACAAATATCTTACCACCAATAGTACGTTCATTTTCTGAAAGAACTTTCCAGTTGAGGAGGTAATATAAACCTATATTGTAGTGGATTTTTCCGCTCAAAGGATATAATTTCATGGCCCCTCGAAAGTATTTTTCATAATCCAAATAGGGATTAAAAGGACGGATTTGTTCATCGACCATGGACGAGTAAAAAAAATGCAGGGTTGCCGCGACCATTCCTGTATAAATACGATAGCTGTAATTAAGGGGATTTAGACGAATGGCCATGTGAAGATTTCTGATTGATGCTCTTCCGTAAAACTCTGCCTTCTTGGAATTGATTTTCAAGTAGATGGCCATACGTTTCGCATCCTTTTGTCCATTTTCGAAATAAATTTTATCCTGTGCTTTTAAATTTTCCGAAAGGATGGCCGAGAAAAATATCCCAATTACTATAATCAGAATTGCCCATAATATTCGACGGGTCCTTGTTAGACGAAATTTAAAATATGAGTATATTAAATATGGTTTTCGCTCCCCGCCGCGCAGATTTACTATGACAACCAGAAGTGCCATCACTAAGGTGAAATGAAAAGCATTGGACGGAATATGTAAGTTGAAATCGACCGCGCTGTGTACCGCAATTGCAGTGCAAGATGCAACCCCTCCCGCAGATAGCAAAACCATTCGGCGGTCGCGTAGGTCCATAAAACGTTTCAATACGTAGACGGAAAACATAACTGCTCCCAAAATAGCAACGAGCGCCCCTATAGTGCCCGCCTCCACAAAAATCTGCTCATAGTCATTTTCTAGGTGTGAAAAATAATGACCCGTTGCAATTTTTTGATAGAGAGGATAAATCAATCCCCATCCGCCAAGACCTACACCAAATACAGGATAATCTTTTATTATCAACAAGGCGTTGTTCCACACCTTAAATCGTACCTCATTGCTCATTCCTTCTTTGATGGTGGAAAGAAGCGAAATGAGTTGGCCACTCACTTGCAAATAATCCATCCAAAGGCTAAATATGAATACTGGGACTATGATGGACCCAATCAAAACGAGAAATTTTCCTCCACCCGACTTTTTTTTCCAGAGGCAGAATACGAAAACTGCCATCGATACCGCAAAACTTGTCATCCCGCCTCTGGACCGTGAAAGAAACAAAGCCAAAATCATTATTCCAGTGGAAAAAATGATCAAAATATATTTCCCTTGATCTGAAACAACTTTGTTCAGTATTTTTTTTGCATGAATGCTGCTGTCAGTGAAAGCCGATTCTGTGGATTTTCTTCCGCTCAAAGTCAGACCTATCGCCAAAGGAACGATCATCTCGATATATCCGGCAAAATGATTTTTATTGATGAAAGGACCAAAAGGAATACGGTTGGGCTGCAAGGATATAAACCAAAATGCCTTTCCATTCCATGAAAAATTTTGAACGATTGCAAAAAGAGAGAATACGAAACCGAAAAAAATAAGTACTGACAATAGAAATATCACATCTTTTCGGTTGTGTATGTTATTGACTACAACTAGGAAAAACCCCAGGTAGAACACATATTTTGACAATTCAACGCGTGTCGCGTGAGGATAAACACTGATCGTCCTCCCATGCGCAAATAGGGCATTGAAAGACCAGTCTTGGAATTCAATTTCAGGGATGTGAAATCCCAAAAAGGTCCAATTGTATAAAGCATCAGTGGATGGTGAGATAAATGAAAGCACTGAAGCGGGAAAAGGGACTATTTGTAAAAGTATGACCCCGATAAAAAAAATGGCCGGAAAAAAAAAGGATAACCTGACTACACTCAATTCACCTTGTACCAAAATTTTGATAAACCAAATCAGGATAAGCAGGCCAATAACCACTTCGGCGGTCGTAAACGCCCATGGTTGGACAGAACCGAAAGCCAAGGGAGTGAATCCGGCAAGAAAAACGATGCCCCAGCGGATCAAGAAGCTGTAACCCCGTAAAACAGCTCTTTGAATCGGCCTACACCTCTTAATTTCTGGAATAGTGAAAAAACTATGCGGACTAGCGTCTAATTATTCGAACCTAAAAAGAGAAATACTTCTCCGGAACCGACGCGAATGGGCACAAGAAGTCGAATGACCTCCGTGCAATGAAGAATTTTTTCATCGGTTCATGCGTTGTAATAACTGTATTTCGAACTATACCCATAATAGTAATAATTATTGAATTTGGACATGCGATTCATAATCACTCCCAAAATATTTACGTCCAGCTCCTTTAGCTTGTTCACTGATTGTGTCAGCATTGAGCTAGTCACTTGGTCCACATCAATTACAAAGATGATTCCATCCACGCACTGGGACCAAACCAGCGGCGCGCTAACCGAAAGGAGAGGTGGGGAATCAATTATAATATAGTCGTAATCTGAATCGATAGATTCGATCGCATTTTTAAAATGAACTGTGTCGAATAGCTTTTTGGAAACCCCTTGCGTCCTTCCTGCGGAAACAATGGAGAGCGTTTCGCTCCCTCCATTCTGGATAATTTCGTCGGCAGTTGCTTCCCCAAAGAGAAACTGGCTAAACCCGGGATACGAGTTGATATTAAACCAGTCGTTGACGCCGGCCCTGTAAAAATCCCCATCAATCAGCAAAACCTTCTTACCAGTCTCACTTAACGCAATTGCCAAATTGACGGCTATAAGTGTCTTTCCTTCCCGTGGAACACAACTTGTCAATTGAATTATTCTTCTATCGCCAATTCGAAACGCGGCCATCGCCCGTATCTCTCTGAAATATTCTTCCTTCAAACCTATTTGGGAATTATCGTTTAGGTTAGGCAACGATCCTTCTCGTATCATTGCCTTGGTCATCTTGGGGACAACACCGAGAACGGGTGCGCCCACACTGACTTCGGCCTCATCAACACTTCGGACTCGGTTATCCAGGTAATCGGATAAAAATGCAATGGAGATTCCAATAAAAAGACTGAAAATAGCCGCTGTGAGAATATCTCGTATTTTCCGCGGACGAATCGGACGCTTCGGCGCAACCGCACGGTCAATGATTCGGAGCTTGCTCGATTTTATCCCTTTCATGATAGCAGTTTCTTGTTGGCGATTCAGAATATTTTCGTAAATGGTGCGGGCCGTTGAGTATTCCCGCTCGAGAGCATGAAACTTGATGGCCAAACGATTTAGATTAATTGCTTCTTTTTTCTGCCGCTCTAAAGATTTTATCTGCGAATTTTCACGTGCCAAAGACATTTGGTGTCGCATTATAATGTTATTTGAAATACTGGTTGTTTCCTCGTCAATCTTCGATTTCGCCGCCTTAATTTTGGACGCTAGACGAACGACCTTAGGGTGTTTGATCTTATATCGCTTGGAAATTTGAGAATACTCACGAAGATTCTTAAAATACTCTGCCTTTAGATTCTGTACCAAGGTATTATTCATCACATCAGGAAGCGTTCTCAGGGCTTCGAGACTCCCATTTGCCCTTCGTACACGATTGGCCAATACTTCAATAGCGATTCTTTTTGTTCGCGAGCTAGAAACCGCCGTACTAAGATCACTCAGTTTCCTAAGAGTAATGTTTTGGCGTTCCTCAAGGGAAACCAAGTTGTGTTTTTCCTTGTAATTCTGGAGAGCACTATTAGAACGAATTAAATTCCCCCGTACAGTTTTCAGTTCTAATTTAAGCCAATCTGAAGCATCTTTCGCAATATTGCGTCGGTATGCTAGATGCTTTTCCAAATGTGTTTTAGCTATTGTATTTGATATTAAGGCGGCCAACTTCGGATCTGGATCCTCAACGTGAATTTGGATTATCCGGGTTTGCTTCATCGGTTTCACGGATAGTTTTTTCTTTAAGGCACGCAGGGCACGATCAAGCGACCCGTATTCGGTCTCACTCTTCTTTAGGGAG
>Ga0315336_1002484_pt1 | contig 27943 bp, 24 predicted proteins | sample ASW5metaG_FD_204512 | JGI IMG/M metagenome (GOLD analysis project Ga0315336, IMG submission 204512) | Ammonia-oxidizing marine archaeal communities from Monterey Bay, California, United States - ASW #5 | ecosystem: Environmental > Aquatic > Marine > Intertidal zone | place: USA: California... | reverse complement strand
GTCGCCAGATTGATGTTCTATGACATCACCGCCGGCGTCGTGAGACTCCGGTCGTATGGTGGCGAGGGGGAGGCTCCACATATTACGGACCCGAACGTAGAGATTGAGGCCGAAGAAATTGATTTAGCACTTGATGGCACAGGTATAAAGGCCAAGGGGAATGTTCGAAGTGTTCTTTCGTTTTCAGGAATATTTACATCGGGCACCCCTTCCTATGCAAGGGCCGGTCAACTGGTATATGACTCAAAGGATCGGCGAACGACGTATTCCGGCGGGGCAAGACTTTGGCAAGGTAACACCGCAATACAAGGTGAGACGATCGAGCTTCATCAAGACACGGCCGATGTAAGGGCCAGTGGAGACGTGAGGTCAACATTCATTCTTGAGGAAATCGACGATGTAACTAGTGAGGTCAGGGAAGTTCCCACAATTGGGGTGGCTAACACTATGCACTATGAAGGAGTGGCCCGTCGGGCAATCTACACTGAGGAAGCACACGTTAACGGCCCGCAGGGTGATTTGTCAGGAGATGAAGTTGAACTCTACTTTGGCCGGTCTCATCGGGAGTTGGAGCGAGTTGAATCGCGAAATCGAGTTAAGTTACTGCTGACGGGGGTTACAGCAACAGGTCTTCATTTGACATACTTTACGACTGACGGTCGTTACATAATGCGGGGCTCTCCCGTGCAAATCCTTGAAGAACTACCTGGCGAGTGCCGGGAAACGCAAGGAAAGCTTCTGACCTTCTTCCGCTCGAGCGAGACCGTGTCTGTCGATGGCAACGAGGAGTCTCGGACGATTACTAGAACAACTTCGATTGAATCTTCAGACGATGCACTTACGGGATCCTCCTCGAATCTTGCCAATGATGGGGCAGAACTAGTGTCGAACATTTCTGGTAATTGCCCCCAGCCTCAGTTTAATTGAATGGCCACGCTGCTTGCGAACAACCTAACGAAGACATACGGGGGACGGACTGTAGTGCGCGAGGTCACCCTTAAGGTTGAATCCGGAGAAGTGGTAGGCCTCCTTGGGCCAAATGGCGCTGGTAAGACAACAACCTTTTATTTAGTACTCGGCCTGACGGCGGCAGAAACAGGCCAGGTTAGTTTAGACGGCGAGGATATTACACATGATCCTATGTACGTTAGGGCTCGCAAGGGGCTAGGTTACCTTCCGCAAGAACCATCCATCTTTCAAGGGCTAACAGTCGAGCAAAACATTCTTGCTATCTTGGAAACACTCAATATTTCGAGGAGCGAACAAAGAGACAGGACTCGTGATTTATTGGCCGAACTTGATTTGACTGGGCTAGCAAAAGCCCCCGCTTACACACTGTCTGGTGGCGAACGGAGGAGGGTTGAGATTACCCGTGCGCTTGTAGTGTCGCCGTCCTTCTTACTTCTAGATGAACCGTTTGCTGGGATAGATCCGATTGCCGTTACTGACATTCAGGATATTATTTTTCACCTGAGGGAGCGAGGCATCGGCGTGTTGATCACTGATCATAATGTTCGAGAGACTCTCAAGATTACCGACAGAGCCTACATTGTGAACGAAGGAGAAATCTTTCGAAGTGGCACCCCCTCAGAGCTTGCTGCCGACGAAGAAGTGAAGCGAATATACCTCGGCACAGATTTCCGATTGGATTAAGATGCGAGAATTGAGCGCCTTCGGTCGTTCGCGCCTTTGATCAATGCCTCTTCAGCAAAAACTACAGGTCAAGCTTTCTCACAAGCTAATCTTGACGCCCTCGCTTCAACAGGCGCTCAAGATGCTTCCGATGACAACGATCGAGTTGGCAGACATGCTGAATCAGGAGATGGTAGAGAATCCCTTGCTAGATGAGAAGCTAGATGATGAATCTAGCTCGGAGACTGATACACAGCAGGCCGATAGTGAAACCGCAGTAGACGAATCCAGTGCAGCTGATGATGTGCAGCAGACAGATAAGATCGGGGAGTCTTCTTCGGAGTCGACTGGGATAGAGAACACGTGGGATGAGGCCGATATCGAATATTTCTTTGGTGAATATCTTGGCGACGAAGCTAGGCCGACACTAAGTCGAGATATCGGAACGCTACCTCCGCTCGAAAATACCTTGTCCACAACAACATCACTGGCGGATCATTTGACCTGGCAACTATCATCCTCGCAGCATACAGAGCTTATTGAGGAAATTTCAGCTGCAATTATTGGCAACCTGAATGAAGATGGCCAGCTTGTGGCGTCGACGGAAGAACTCTGTGCCATGGGTCCATGGACAGAGATAGACGTAACCAAGGCGCTTGAGATTGTTCAACAGTTTGACCCAGTCGGAGTCGCTGCCAGATCTCTACAGGAATGCCTGTTGTTACAACTTGACCGCTTAGGATTTTCTGGAACGATTACAGAGCGGATTGTTGGTGAGCACTTGGACCTGGTTCAAAAACGCCGGTTACCTGAGCTTGCAAAGCTATTAGGGCTCTCGATTGATGAAACCAAACAGTATGTTGAAGTGATCTCTCATCTTGATCCTAAGCCAGGAGCCCGCTATAGCTCCTCGGTGTGTGAGCATGTTATACCTGACGTGTTGGTCGTCAAGAGGGAAGACGCCTTTGTGGCCTTGGTGAACGATGAGGGTCTTCCCCGACTAAGAATTAGTCCAAGATATCGACGACTTCTCGATCGAAAGTCTGAAGAGAGTGCCGAAACTAGAGCCTACGTGAGAGAGAAATTTCGCTCTGCTCTTTGGCTTCTTAAGTCTGTTGATCAGAGACAGAGGACGATCCAAAAAGTTGCTGACAGTATCGTGAAGTTTCAGATTGAGTTTCTTGAGAATGGCATCGGCGAATTGAAGCCCTTGGTGCTCCGAAACGTAGCGAATGATATTGGAATGCATGAGTCGACGGTAAGTCGAGTGGTTAATAACAAGTACATGCACACGCCTCAAGGCCTATTTGAAATGAAGTATTTCTTTCACAGTGGAATTAGTAATTCTTCTGGAGATAGCATATCTTCCGTTACGATAAAAGAGAAAATCAGGAGAATTATCGAAATGGAGAACCCCGAAGCGCCGCTTAGTGACTCTAAGATTGTCACTGTTCTAGGGGAAGAAGGATTAGTTCTAGCGCGAAGGACAATTGCAAAATACCGAGAAGATTTAAAAATCCCAACCTCAACCCAACGCAGAGTTGCTTATTGAGGCATTTGAATGAACAAGTAGCAGGTGTTTAACCTGTGAAGAGCGGACTAGTGGACAGAAGATTGTTTGGGAAAAGGGGACACGGACCCATAGATCGATTTAGAGACAACAGTATTCGCAAGAACACGCAGAGATTGACATGAGTGGTGCAAAATTGTCTCCGGACGGACGTTTTGTGATTTTGACCGGGCTTTCTGGCTCCGGTAAATCCCAGGCAATTCATGCGCTAGAAGATCTTGGATACTTCTGCGTAGACAATCTTCCATCTACGCTCATTCCAACTCTGGCTGATTTAACCGCTCTTACCGGGGGCGTTCGCGCTAAAACAGCAGTCGTCGTCGACATTCGTGAGGGCAAGTTTCTATCTCAGTTTCCAAAGGTGTTTAAGCAACTACAGGCTGATACGAGCCTCGGGGTTCGGCTAATCTTTCTTGAGGCGACTGATAGCGCCCTGTTGCGACGATTTAGTGAGACGAGAAGGCCTCATCCGCTGGCTCGCCTACGTTCCCCACGTGAGGGTATTCGGATGGAACGCAAACGGTTGGCTAAAATTCGACGTCTTGCAGATCAAATTATCGATACTAGTAACATGACGGTGCATGAGCTACGGCGATCCTTCCTGGATTTAACCCGCGCTCGCTCTCAATCCAAGCTGGTGATGACATTACTATCATTTGGGTTTAAATACGGTAATCCAGTCGACGCGGATCTCTTGCTGGATGTACGGTTTCTGCCGAATCCCCACTTTGTCCCATCGTTGCGTGCTAAAACAGGCCGTAGTAAGGCAGTGAGAGAATTTCTATGCGGTCACCCTGAAACCAAGGAATGTCTTTTAAAACTTGAGGAGTTTTTAAGGTTTCTCATTCCCAAATATGTTTCAGAGGGCAAGAGCCACCTAACTGTTGCAATTGGATGTACTGGAGGGCGGCATCGTTCGGTGACGATAACCGAGGCTCTAGTGAAGCGTTTGAAATCCGTTAAAGAAGTTCGCCTACGCACTAGGCATCGAGACGTTCGAGCCGATTGAGAAAGGTAGTCGTGGTCTATCAATTGCGATCATTGATAGTTATCGAGAGGAGAGTGGCTTGAGTGATGGAGTGACGAAGGTCGAGAAGCCCTGGGGGTATGAGTTGCTCTGGGCGGTAACCGATCGATATGTTGGGAAGATTATTCATGTAAATGCAGGCCATGCTCTCAGCCTCCAGTATCACGAACGGAAGGACGAAACGATATTGGTATGGTCAGGGAGGGTTATTCTTGAGGTGAAAGAAGACGGTCAACTCGTTCAGAGGGAAATGGCCCCTGGAAAATCCATTCACCTCGCTCCCGGGACGGTGCATCGGATCACGGCACTCGAAGAAAGCGACCTTGTTGAAGTATCAACGCCAGAACTAGAGGACGTTATTAGGCTAGAAGACAACTACGGACGCGCCGATCCGTTACATCGTTCGAAGTAGCCGTCATCTAAGAACGAACCCCTTCGTCAGAATGGAATATCGTCGTCGGTAAGTTCGCCTGCTTGGCTGGGACTAGGGGAACTAGGCGCTGATGCGCTGCTAGCGCTACTAGGCCGCGAACCACCGTCACCTCGGCTGCCAAGGAGTACAAGCCGATCGCCAGGTCCCACTCTTACTTCAGTCGTGGATCGCTTTTGGCCCTCCTTGTCCTCCCACTGACGTGTTTCGAGTCGACCCTCAACAAAAACTTGTTTCCCCTTTAGCAGATATTGGCTCAGGTTCTCGGCAGTCTTGCCCCATAAGACGATTCGATGCCATTCAGTCTTCTCTTTACGCTCACCGCTATTTTTGTCTTTCCAAGTTTCAGTGGTGGCGATACTAAAATTTGATACCGCGGCGCCGCTTGGCGTGTATTTCAATTCAGCATCTCTGCCGAGATTTCCAACTAGAATCACTCTGTTCACGCTACCCATCGCATTCCTCTTTTCGAAATATGTGCAATAACTCGAGCCAGACCATCTGTAGACTCAACCGTGGATTTAGGGACGGTTTAAGCGATTGAGCGCCTGAAGTGCGAGGGCGGCCATGCGACTATCAGGAAAGCTGTCCAGCACAGACTGAAATGTGTCGCGGGCCTGATCCGTATCGCCAAGGCGATCGAGCGCTAGCCCTTTCTTGTATTGAGCTTCGGGAACAGCATCTCCTTCTGAATAGTTTACGATCACCTCGTCGTATGCGAGTACGGCATCGGCAAATCGTCCATCATTATAGTGAGTTTCCCCAATATAGAACTGCGCGTCGTCGGATAGGTCAGACCGGGGAAAGGTCTTAATGTATGTATCAAAACCTGCGATTGCTAAAGACCATTGACCGGTTGAATAATCTGCCCAAGCATTATCGTACAACCGTTGAGGGGAGATCCCTGGATTTATTGGAAGAGGTGGTTCCGGACTGGGCACACTGACTTGTTCGCCTTCGGATTCAGTGGCCTCGGAATCGTCTAGAGTTACCGGGAATCGTGGAATTGACAGCCTAAGCGCTTCGATTTCCTGAGAAAACGAAGAAATTCTGACGTTAGTATCATCAGCCTTCTCTCTAAGAACGCGGATACTGTTCGCAATTGTATCGACGAGCAAGCGGCTGTCCGCAAAGGATTGGCGATTGACCGCAGCCTGGTCGGTTACCGATAGCGCCATGTCGTCCAATGCTTTAGTGAGAGTCGCTACCATTAAGGAAAGCGTTTGGGTTTGCATCTGAAGAATCCGAAGGTCGGCCATTATTTGGTGCTCTTCGTCACTCTGAGCAGTCAAAGGATTGCTCAAGGCATGGCTGAGCATGATTGAGCCTAGCAATGTGAAGAGAACCTTACGTTTCATGATGCGCCTTGTATTTTATTGGGCCGTTACAATGAAATGTGCCCGGCGATTCAACTGCCAGGCCTCCTCGTCCTGCCCTGGGGCAAACGGGAACTCTTCTCCGTAACTTACCGTACGTAGTCGGTCTTCAGAGATACCCAAGCTTATAAGGTAATCTCGAGCTGCGAGAGCGCGACGCTCGCCAAGAGCTAGATTGTACTCCGCCGTTCCACGTTCGTCGCAATGTCCTTCTACTGTAATCACCCAACTCGAATACTGACGCAACGTTGTAACGTTCCTTTGGAGATCGGATTGGGCATCGGGACCTATCTCAGAGCTATCGTATGTAAAGAAAACAGGTACCAGTGGCGACTCCCGGTTAAGTTCGTCCAAAGATTGGACTATAAGCGGCTCCTCTTCCACTATGGGCTCCGGCTGAACGGCCATTGGTGGTTCAAGAGGGGCAGGGGCCGGGATTGGCGCAGGCGGTGGAGCGGCAGGTACCGGTGGGGGAGTTGGCTCTACTTCTGGCGGCGGGTTGCCACCACAAGCTCCGGCGGCCAAGATCGCCGCAATAAGACTACAAAGCATAATTTGTTGAATAGTTAGTCGCATCTGCATGGCAATATTAGTCTCAAAAGGAGCGAGCCGAACGCTCCATGAATGTTTACTTACGTCAATATGACCAATGTGACATCTCATTATTTCCCACTCGGGTAACTCGATTAAGATTTCGTCCGTCTCGGGCCATTGTGAAAATCTGCTTTTCACCTGAGCGTGTGGAGGTAAACGCCAGATGTCGACCATTCGGAGCGTATGCTGGACTCTCGTTGGTGCCTATCCCGAAGGTTAGTTGACGGACAACCCCGCTCGCCAGCTCAAGGACCTTAATGTCGTGACCTGGACCCGTCCGTGAGGAATACGCGATCTCATTGAAGGGAGATGGGGACCATGTTGGGCGATCACAGTAGGATTCAAACGTCATTCGCCTTATTCCTGTGCCGTCAACACTAATCACGTAAATCTGGGGCCGGCCTGACCGGTCTGAGGTAAATGCTAATTGGTTGCCAGTCGGCGACCAAGTTGGACTGGTATCAATTGCTGGGTTATGGGTGAGTCGCGTTAGGTTGCTTCCATCGATATCAACGATATAGAGCTCAGGATTGCCATCGCGATTCGAAGTAAAGGCGATCTGTCTACCGTTTGGTGACCAGGCGGGTAACCAATTCTGCTCCTTAGCGTTTCCAGCGGCAGGGGTTTCTAGGCGGCCTTCGTAGATGAACGACACGAACACGTCAGAAAAGCCACGATCATATGAGGTGTAGGCGATAGCGCGACCATCCGCTGACCACGAAGGTGTGATATTAAGCGACCGATTAACGGTTACTCGTTGAGGATTTCGGCCGTCATAATCAGCGATATACACTTCCTTAATCGTTCGGTTGTCGACTGGACCGATTAGAGTTTCTCTGTTGCGATCAGAAACAAAGGTTAGCTTTGTTCGCGCGACTCCACGCAAACCACGTTGATTCTGATGGATTTCGTCAGCAATCGTGTGTGCATACAGGCGGGGGTTCCTTGCGGAGCCAGTGTACTGGCGACTAAAGACTGATTCCTGACCGCGCACGTTAAAGAGGCGGACCTGGACTTGGACCATCTCGTTGGTTCTTTGAACTGTTCCAATGACTACTCCATCAGCGCCGATTTCACGCCATCGATCAAAAGGAATGTCAGTCATTGACCGAGCGGCCGGTATCGTGTTGTAGGTGTCCCTAGGAATCATGTAGAACTCTCGCTCGAAATCGAGATCGTTCCAGAGCACCTCCGCCAATATTTGAGCAACTTCCGTGGTTTCCGGATCGTCGGTAAGGCTGATGAAATCTGGAACAGCGAAGCGAGGTTGCGTACCGATACTTTCCCCGATAATGAGTTCCACCTCAGAAGGCTGACGCTGGGATGGTTCTTGCTGGGACAATGGCAATGTCTGCAGCGGAGAAGCTTGTGTTGTGATTAGACCAATACCAAGGAGAATTGAGGCGACGACGAGATGCAATTGGTTGCCCATTAGGGTAAGTATTGGAAAACGAGACGAACAGTCAGCGAGTCTTCTGAATAGGCGCTTGGTAGCGCCGGAAGCTGGGCTGTTAGCAGCACTGCCCGCTGAGAGGCCAGGTCGAGTGCCACATAGCGACTTGTGCGAATAAGTCCGACGTCAACAAGGCGTCCGTCCCGCTGAATGGTAAAGCGCACTATGGTCTCTCCCGTGACCTGCTGTTGATTGTTCCAGTTTCGTTGAATAAGGTCGATCATCGTTCTCAAATACTCTGGGCAGCAAAACGATCCAACGTCAAGCTCACCACCAGCGCCGCCTCCGCCACCAGTCGATAGTCCGAAGCCGAGACCCTGGACGCCGGTCTCTGCAAGTGCGCTGCCTGGTCTGACTTCATCACCCTCACTTCTCGTAGAACCGCGGGCGCCCTCCGGGGCCGATTCGACCTCTGGTGGATTGGCGACCTCGCGCCGACGTGTCTCGGGGGTGGGTACGGCCATTTCAGGAACCTTACGTGCAGGAACCCGCACTGCCCTGGGACGGGGGTCTGGAGGAAGATCATTGATTTGCTGGACAGGTCTACCGCCGAGAGGAGTCTGGCCTCCAGTGTCAGGTCCTTCCGGCCCTCCGAGACTGATTGACATCGTCGGGCCCACTTCGGTCTCAGCTCGAACGCCCCATTCAGATGGAACGAGGATAAGTACGAGTAGGGCGACCACATGCACTATTACTGAGACGCCCAGCATTTTTCCGAAACGTTCCGGATTGACCGACCGCGCTAGGAGGACCTCTGTTGCCGATTCCTTCATAGGTTAGTGTGTTCGTTAACGATCTTCTGGTAGGCGAGTGACAAGGCCCACGCGTTGAACCCCGCCATCCTTCAGCTTATCCATAACCGCCATCAGTTCCTGCATCGTAACGGCAGAATCGCCGCGAAGAAACACATCATCCTGATCATTTTCGGATAGGGTCTGACGCACCCGCTCGTCTAGAACGCTGAGCGGCACATTCTCCTCTCCTAGCTGCACAATACCATCAGTGCGGTAGCTGAGTGGAATCGTAACGAATACACGATCGGCATTAATTGAGGAGGCTCGCCTAGCAACGGGCAGGTTAACGTCTAGACCTCGTTGCATCAGTGGCGCCGTCACCATAAAAATAATTAGGAGCACGAGCATTACGTCGACGAGTGGAATAATGTTAATTTCAGAGAGAGAGCTTGACACCCTTTCCCCTCTTGCTCGTCGAGTTCCTCCAGTCGGGCTAGTCCTGCGAATCCTCAAGATTACCTTCCGATCGATATTCCGATCACGAGAAGTTTCGCTCCGCTATATTTAGAAACTCTAGGGAGAAGTCATCCATTTCTGACACGAATAGTTTTACGCGATGAGTCAAATGATTGTAAAAGTACACAGCCGGAATCGCCGCAAAAAGGCCGGCTGCCGTTGCAATGAGTGCTTCAGCAATCCCAGGTGCGACTACGCCAAGACTACTAGACCCTGTTGCGGCAATGCCTTGGAATGAGTTCATTATTCCCCACACTGTTCCAAACAGTCCGATGAATGGCGTAATGCTTGCAGTGGTTGCTAAAAAGTCTATCCGACTCTCAATTTTATTCACCTCGACGGCCGCAGCTCGTTGCAGGGCTCGATCTAAGGCGTCGATGCTCCTCAGCGTGAGAGAAGAGTCGGAATGAGTCGAGTCGGCTTCGTCGTCGCTAGACGACCGAAGTTGGGAATTGAGTTCCGCATAGCCGGTCTGGAAAATTCCAACCAATGGACTTCGATTAAGCGAACCGCAAACTGCTTGAACCTCTGAAAATTTACGACTACGTCGAAACACATCCCGAAATCGCTCAGATTCACTTTCGACATGACGAAAATGCAGAATCTTGCGAAGCACGATTGCCCAAGAGGCAACGGAAAAGAGAATCAGGATTAATAAAACGAAGCGGGAGAGTAGGCCGGATCGAGCGACAAGGTCGAGGACGCCGCTCCCCATCGTGCTATCAGGCATGTCACCCTGCACTTGCAAAAGCGCCAGAGCGATGAATCCAAGCGTGCGCAACGAAGCCTCCGAGCAATTCAATGCGCCGCTGGGACAGCGCGACGATTGAGCGTAGCATGCCGATTAAGGGCTGTCAAACGTATGATAGCATGGGGTTTCCCGCGCCGCGGCTAGTCTGGCGAGGGCCCCTAATCAAACAGTGGATTGAGCAATGATTCGGTTTCTTCAAATTAAGAACCTGGCGGTAATAGAAGAACTTCAGCTGGAATTGGACGACGGCCTAACTGTTCTCACGGGAGAAACGGGAGCAGGAAAGTCGATTATCGTCGGCGCCTTGGGTCTACTTGTTGGGGAGAGAGCATCTTCGGATCTGATACGCACAGGTGAATCCTCTTCAACGGTAGAGGCGATCTTTGAGAAGGCAGATGGCGCCGAGGTTTTGGTTCGCCGGGAAATAACTTTAAGTGGAAGAAGTCGGGCTTACGTTGATGGCTCCCTTGTCACTATGGCCGATCTTCGCACTCTCGGCACTGCATTACTGGACCTTCATGGCCAACATGCTCATCAACAACTGCTCAATGCGGCGTCACACATTGATCTCCTGGATGAGTTTAGCGGTCTTATGGAAGACAGGGGCGTACTTTCTGCGCTCTTTGAAAAACTTCGCTCCTGTCGTTTAGCCCTGGAGGAGGCGAGTGGTGAAAACAAAGGCGTTGGCGATCGACTTGATGTAATACGGTTTCAGCTTGCCGACATTCAAGAGGTGGGCCTTAACCGCGGTGAGGCTGATCAGCTTAGGGAAAAGAGGAAGCACCTCTTAAATGCGGATTCAATTCATCGTCTGTCAATTGAGGCTTATCAGGCTCTATACGAGTCAGAGGGATCTGTAATTGATTCCTTGGCTGATATCTGGCGCAAGGTTGATGAGCTTTCCGAGGTAGACGATTCGTTTAAGAGTCATCTTCCGATAAAGGAATCTGTCCAATCTCAGCTTGAGGAACTTGCTCAAGGGTTGAGGGATAGGAGCGAAGAAATCGATGATGCTCCGGAGCAGCTGCAAGAGGTTGAAGATCGTTTGGCGGCTCTCGATGACCTTGGTCGTAAATATGGACAAGGGGACGTAGATACGGTTTTAGATCGCCAAGTTGAACTCGAAGCAGAATTGAAAACGCTCAATAACTATTCAGACCGGATCGAGGGATTGACGATTGAGCTAGACAAGGTTCAGCGGCAGTATCAAAAATATGCAGAGAAGCTATCAAAAAAACGGCGAAAGATGGCGCCTAAGCTTACGGAGCGACTCGAGCTGCTAATGGGCGAACTAGCGATGGAGAATGCTCGGTGTCAGTTTCGATTCGTTCAGAAGGATGGCGAGCTTCCAATTACGGAGCGTGGCGTTGATCAATGCGAGTTGTATCTTGCCCCGAATGAGGGTGAAGAGCCTCGACCTCTAGCACGTATAGCCTCGGGCGGCGAGTTGTCTAGAGTGATGCTGGCTCTCAAAACTGCAGCCTGTTCTGATGAAGCAGGGAAGACTCTTGTTTTTGATGAAGTTGATGCAGGGATTGGTGGGCGTGTTGCGGATGTTGTGGGAATGCGGCTGAAAGGACTCGGAGAACGTTTTCAGGTTCTTTGCGTTACCCATCTTCCACAGATCGCGGTTTACGGTTCGGGGCAGATTGACATTCGCAAGGTGGTTAAAAAGGGTCGCACGTTAACCACCGCAGGGGCGGTGTCTGGTTCTGAACGCGTAGATGCAATCGCGGCTATGATGGGCACTGGTAGTCCGACTGTTCAGAGTCTTCGAAACGCAGAAGAGTTGTTAAAAAGGGCTCAATAAGAGGGAGAAGAAAACACGAATGTTGAGTAAGAACTCAGTAGGCCAGGTTCCAAGCGATTACGGACAAACCTATGCGATTGAGACCTTTGGATGTCAGATGAATATACATGACTCAGAGCGCATGGCTGGTCTACTGGAACAAACAGGATACGTCAGGATTGAAGATACCGTTAAGGCTGACGTCGTTATCCTAAATACCTGCAGTGTACGGGAACGAGCCGAGGATAAACTGTTTAGTCGTCTCGGGGAAATTTCAGCCGACCGAAGGCAAAAGCCTCCACTAATGGTTGTTACGGGCTGTCTAGCGCAGCAAGAAGGGGCTGATATTTTTAAGAGGGCAAATCAGGTTGACGTTGTTGTGGGAACGCAAGCAATCCGCCGCTTGCCCGAACTTCTTGATCGAGTAAAAACCCTGGGATCGAATCAAATTGATGTGAACCCATACGAGGACGTCTCGTTTCCCCTTGGACTCGCGGTAAGAACTGATCCAGTCAAGGCTTACGTAACAATTGTAGAAGGATGCAATGACTTCTGCGCGTTTTGTGTAGTTCCTTATACCCGCGGTCACGAACGGATGAGGATTTCATCCGAGTTAGTGAGCGAAGTCGAGGCGGCGGTGAGGTCAGGTCATAGAGAGATTCATCTCCTCGGGCAAATTGTTAACCACTACCAATGTCCAGAGGACCAAAGCTGTGATTTTGCTGGGTTACTTGAAAAACTTAACAAGATCTCCGGTCTTTTACGGATTCGCTTCGCAAGTCCTCATCCGCGACACGTTAACAATAGAATGATCTCTGCGATGCGCGATCTAACTACGGTTTGTGGACACCTCCATCTCCCTCTTCAATCTGGCTCAACAAGCGTCCTTCGGGCGATGCGTCGGCGTCATACACGAGAGAACTACCTAGAGCTAGTTGCCCGAGTTCGAGCGGCTATACCGACGATAGCTCTTTCTACCGATATTATTGTTGGGTTTCCAGGAGAAACCGAGGAGGATTTCCAAGAAACCCTCTCGCTAGTGAAACAGGTTGAGTACACGAGCATGTTTTCTTTTAAATATTCTGAGCGCCCAGCAACGTTGGCATCACGCCGGATTCCAGAAACCGTGAGTGAGTCGGAAAAGACTCGGCGGATCGTCGAACTCCAATCAGTGCAAAGACAAATTCAGCTAGATCTGAATAAGCAGGCGATTGGGACTACGGCATCGGTGCTCGCAGACAACACCTCGCGGCGACACGATAAAGAGCTCTCTGGTCGCACTGGTGGGAATCTTGTTGTGAATTTTCCAGGGGACCCCTTATGGCTGGGACACTTGGTAAATATAAAAATTAAGAAGGCTGGTCCCCATAGTGTTTGGGGAGAGCCGGTTACTCTCGGAGAGGCGGGCCAGATAAATGCAAATTGAAATGAACATAAAGGGTTTAATGCTGGACCCGACTACCAAGATGCCAATAGTTATTCTTCGAGATAATAAGGGCGACAATGTGCTGCCGATTTGGGTAGGCAGTCCTGAGGCCAATGCAATCGCGCTCCAAATTGAAAATGTGGCGACTCCTCGACCAATGACCCACGACCTTCTAAGAAATGTTATTCAGGATTTAAAGGGCGAGGTTCAAAAAATAGTCGTTTGCGACCTGAAGGAGAATACCTTCTACGCCATGATCTACCTCTTGGTTAACGAGGAGGTGGTCGCGATCGATGCTCGCCCAAGCGATGCGATCGCCCTAGCAGTCAGGGTAAAGGCGCCAATCTTCGTTGAAGAAACTGTGATGAGCGAGGCCAAGAAAGCCGATCTCGGACCAGAGAAGGTCGATCAAGAGCAACTCGGTGAATGGCTAGAGAGCCTCGACCCAGAAGACCTCGGCAAGTATAAAATGTGACCATCTCCTACCAAAAAACGGTTTCCTTGACACAGCAGTGAACGCTCCCTAGAATACCGCAGCCGCTAACAGCGCTGCGCCTGATAGATTCGGGTTTTTTATTTTGGGACGATCACCGGTCACGTTATGTCCATGGTAATTGCAATTGCCAATCAGAAAGGGGGAGTTGGGAAGACAACCACGGCGATTAATCTCTCGGCGGCTCTCGCTATTCGATACGAGCAACCGACCCTCCTGATCGACCTTGACGCCCAAGCGAACGCAACCAAGTCGTTTATCGACATTAATACTGTCGGAAAATCCGTCTACGACGCGATGCAGGGTGACAACTGCACCATTGCAGACACAGTTGTTCAATCTGAACAGGAGTACCTGTGGGTTGCTCCGGCGAAGATTTCGTTAGCTAAACTTGAACAGAAACTGGCAGGGGAGATCGACGCGCACCACAGGCTACAAGATCGGCTCAAGCCGATTCGGAGGAAGTACAAGAACATCGTGATCGACTGTCCACCAGCCCTAGGAATACTGACGGTAAATGCCCTGGTTGCAGCTACGCACTTATTGGTCCCAGTCCAATCGTCGTATTTTGCTCTCGAGGGAACGGATGACCTCATTGAAACGATAAAGCAGGTTCAGGGAAGACCAAATCCGAAGCTAAAGCTTCTCGGTGTGCTAATTACAATGCACGAGAAGCGGAAAACTCTGGCCAAGGATACTCAGAAAGCGATTAACAAGGTATTTGGGAAAAAGGTGTTCAAGACGGTGATCTCTAAGAGCGTTAGGTTGGAAGAGAGCCCGGCATACCGGGAATCGATTTTTACCTTCGCGCCGTCGTCAAAAGGCGCGAGCGAATACTTTGCATTGTGTGAGGAGGTTATGGACCGTGCCTAAAAGGAGCGGGCTTCCGCCCTCGGTTAAGATGCGACACGACGCACACTACGTTGAGACTCTAATTGCTCCAGGCGGGGAGCCGGTTGGTCGACTTGTTTCAATCGACAAGGTCGACCCAAACCCAAACCAGCCTCGCCAGGTAATGGGTGACTTGTCCGAGCTAAAGAACTCAATTTCTGAGCAGGGCATAATTCAGCCGTTGATTGTTAGGCAGCGTGGCGATCGATTCCAGATTATTGCAGGGGAACGGCGCTACCAGGCAGCAGTACAGCTTGGGCGAGATGAGGTTCCGGTTGTTATTCGCGATACCAAAGATGAAAGGGAGGTTCTAGAGCTAGCCCTAATCGAGAATATTCAACGTAAAGATCTCACAGCCTTTGAGGAGTCTGAGGCTCTTGGAATCCTAGCTGACAAGCACGGCTACACACATGAGCAGCTTTCGAGGCGGCTTGGTAAATCACGGACAACAATTACTGAGTCGCTGGCTCTTAATGTAATGTCGGAAGAGGTAAAGAATCGATGTCGGCTGGCCGACATTACCTCTAAGTCCCTATTATTAGAAATAGTTAGACAGTCTGATAAAGGAAAGATGATAGAGGTTCTTGACCGGATTGCATCTGGTGGAAAAACTACGAGAGAACTCCTTCGAAGGGAAAAGGAAAAACCTAAGACTGGTCGCCCGAAGGCTTACGTGTATCAGTATAGGGATCCTGGTAAGAAGTTTAATGCGAAGCTCAACTTTAGTAAGGCTCGCGTGAATAGAAGTGAGTTGATATCTGCGGTTGAAGCTGTCTTAAGTAACTTGAAGAAGGCTATCGATTAGGGATATTGGTTACTTCGCATACTTGGGTTAGTGTCCGAACTTTAATTGGGCGCCTCATCAAGGTTTAAGTTTCTAGCTAGGTTTGTCGCTGAAATCATCAGGCAAGGAGTGGTTCGAAGAGTAATGAGTTACTTGAGCGGGACGTATGAGTTCATAACTCGATGGGTGTCTTGGTTTTGAATTTCTGGAGTCCTTCAAATGTACAGATGGTGAGAGAGCTGGTGCGTTAGTGCCTTCTGGTGAAAACCCTTAATAATAGTGCTTGGCCGGGTCTTAGATAGGTCGCTCATGGGTTGCAGCTTCCTCATAGGGTTTTACCAGCCTAGGTATCCTTGGATATATATGTTTACATAATAGACGTTATCAGACACAGAATATATCCACAAATCCAGCCTCGAGGACCAGCCCGGCGGCCTCTTCCCCGGTAGACCTAGTCACCCTTCGCGTATGCTATCGTCATCTTGATGATCCGGGTCATTGATCGATACCTTATACGCGAGATCGCAAAACCATTCCTTCTCGCCCTTTCGGTGTTCACGTTCCTTCTGATGCTTCCTCCATTGGTTGAGGTTGCAGAGGGCTTGATAGCAAAAGGTGTCCCTCTCCAGACCACAGGCTGGATCATGTTAACGCTGGTGCCCCAAGCTCTTGGGATCACCATTCCAATGGCCTTTCTGGTCGGCTTACTTGTAGCTCTTGGGCGCCTTTCCGGGGATCGTGAGGCTGTCGCCCTCCAGGCCTGCGGAGTGAGCCCTGCGGCTCTTTTACGCCCAATCCTTGCGTGTTCACTTCTGGCCGCTGCTGGGACAGTCTTTACGCTGGTATGGCTTCTGCCTAACGCTAACCAATCATTCCGAGAAGTCACTTATTCAATTATCGCCACAAGGGTTCAGGCTGAGGTCAGGCCAAGAGTCTTTTACGAGGACTTCCCAGGAGTCATTCTCTACGCTCAAGACTCAGCTACAGACTCACCCACCTGGAGTAATGTTTTTCTGGCAGATACTCGGAGCCCTGGGCGTCCCGAGATTTTTGTTTCGGAGAAAGGTCGGGTCGCACTAAATCGCCCTGATCGGCAGGTGGCAATCATTTTAGAGAACGGTGTCCGGCACGACGTTAGTCCTGAGCGACCAGAGGAATACGAGGTTCACGAGTTCGAACGGATCGTGATGAATCTAGACCCGGACTCTGTGTTCCCGCGCATGGGTCCTCAGCGAGGATACCCAGAGCTTACGATTAGTGAACTTGAAAACGAAGTCCTCGCTATGCGGGAAGCTGGCCTATCGCCACATCGACCTATCATGGAGATCCATCGTAAATTCTCGATACCCGTAGCCTGTTTTGTTTTTGCCCTAATCGGATTGGCCTTTGGCCTAAGCAACAGGCGAGACAGAAGGGTCTCGAGTTTTGTGGTTGGAATCGGAGTGATTTTTGTCTACTACGTATGGATGTACGTTGCGGAAGCCGCTGCCAAGGGTGCCCTGGTCTCTCCGCATTTGGCAATGTGGCTTCCAAACCTTGCACTCGGCCTTCCAGCACTTCTCTTTGTTTGGAGAAGGGTTTTCACCGTAGACGGGCGGTTGATTCCGCGAACTTGGCGCCCTGATTTAATTAAAGAGTCTGAGGCCAAGTCTATTCCTGCGAAATTAGTCACGGAAAGCAACGCTGAACCCCCCAAGGCGGGATTCAGACTTCTCGGTCCTCTATTGCCCCGCCTGAACCTTCTTGATCAGTATGTTCTTCGTCACTACTTTAAGGTCGTAGCTTTGGCTTTTGTGGGAATGCTAGGGATCTTCTATATCGCTACGTTTATTGACCTTTCAGACAAGCTATTTAAAGGGGAGACAACGACTGCTACGCTGTTGGAATATTTCTGGTTCGCAACTCCCCAATACATCTATTACGTACTTCCGATTTCAACCCTGATAGCCACGCTCGTCACTATCGGTCTCATCACGAGGACTTCAGAGCTGGTTGTGATGAAGGCTTGTGGTATCAGCCTTTATCGAGTTGCCGCCCCCTTATTTTGCCTAGGAGTTGTGTGGAGCGTTCTCCTTTTTGGCCTTGGAGAGACAATACTGGCTTCCTCTAATAGGCGGGCCGAGGCAATTAGACACGTTGTTCGGGGTGGGTCACCTCAGACCTTTGACGTCCTAAACCGAAAGTGGATCGTTGCACCCGACGGCTCGATCTATCACTACGCCTACCTTGATCCAGAACTACAGGAGCTTCACGGGTTTTCAGTCTACGAGTTCAGCGATTCAACTTGGGCACTGAGCCGGCGAACTTTCGTTAATAAAGCAACCTTCCGTGATCCATGGGCCGGCGAAGGCGTATGGGTCAGGTCTTTCGATGCATCCCTGGATGTCATGCCCTACGAGTATGTTGGAGACACCGCCCTCACTCTTCAACCACCAGAGTTCTTCGTTACCGAAGGCCCTGATGCTGAACGAATGAACTTCACGCAGTTACAGCGTTACATTGGCGAACTAGAAGCGGGTGGGTTTAATGTTACCGAGTTACTGGTTGCTCTACAGCGCAAGCTCTCTTTTCCATTCATTACGATTGTTATGACCCTAATTGGTATCCCCTTTGCCGTTATCACTGGCCGTTACGGAGCAATGTATGCAACGGGGGCTGGGTTAGCGATTGCGATGGGTTACTGGATCATGCTTAGCGTCTTCGCAGCCGTCGGTGCTGCGGGACTCCTGGTGCCGGTGCTTGCTGCTTGGGCTCCAAATATTCTTTTCGGCGCGGCCGCAAGCTACCTATTACTTACCGTCCGCACCTAATCCCAATGTTCTAGGCGAACATCATCGATCCAAAGCACTCCGGAGGTTGCCGGGAACGTATTTAGAGTATCAACCACAAACATAAGCGCGACTGGTTCGCCTGCCTGCGGAGGCCAAGGAGTCCTCTCCGCGATAGGCCGCATGTCTTGTAGGCGAATCGACACTTCTCTTGGTTCGGTGTCAACATAGACGGACCTGACCCATCGAACATCCCCTCCTGCCTTCGAGTCCCTCAATTGAACGGATAGTCTTTGTGCTGCATCGCCTCGAACTAAAAATCGAATCACGTTAAACCGATTGAGATCAAACACTCCTTCACGCACTAAGGCTGCGAATGGATTGGATTCGGCGCTAGAAAGCGCATATCGTAATGCCAGCTCTCTCCCGTCAACCGAGGGAGTGCTATCAATTGCCACTAGTGATGTTTCTTCATGTTCAACCTTCCAAGCCTGGACATCAGATTCATCAGTAAATAATGCAAACGAGGTCCCAGTAGTTTCAACTACTGGTTGATCTATTTCTGTCTCGCTAGGTGCGCCTACGTAAATCGGATTACTCAGAATCCATGGGATGCCTAAAGAGTTTGGCGTTGGTGAAATTACAACCTCAGCCCTATATGTCGCTGATTGATTTCCCGTTTGAAATCGTAAACTCGGCCGCGTTGTTTGTGCGATTAGGCTGCCATCTTTAAACAGTCTGAGTTCACCGCCTTGTGGAAGGTCTGCTTCAAGGACAACGGTCCTGGAATCAGCGACCGAGACTACCCTTCCAGGCTCTGTAGCACCAGTGACGGATTCGATTTCGAAGCGAAATCGTCCCGGTTCTGCAAGTGCATCAATGGCCGTGTATACGCGACCCTGTCTGATCGAACTAAGAAGAAGCGCTGCATCTTTCTTAGGATCTCCAGAGAAGCTGGCTTCAAGTTGCACGCGAATGCCAAAGCTTCGAAACACTTGCTCATAGGACGGAATTGGAAAAGGACGCACGTGGGCATCAGCCCCGGCCAGTGCAACAATTCGCCGACTTTGCGTTAGCGTGTCCCACTGAGCGAGGGCCTCAATCGGTCGATCAAAGAGTGAGGCGATTGCTTCAGACGGTCGAATTGGATAATGGAGAATTCCTAGCACGAGACGGTGTATCGGCTCGTCGCGCCAGGCGCTATCAGTGTTCAGCCATTCGATTCCGTCTATCGGAGCCGTCCAATCCTTCCAGCGTAAAGACTCCTTCGTTGAAAAGGGATGGGCCGCAACACCGAAACCTCCCAGGCGAGCAATGTCCTCAACAACGTCTCGCCCTTCGCCCCCCAGTGGATAGGGAGAACTTTGGTGTCCCATCGCAAGATAGTGACCCTCCGTGGTGCTCACCTCTATTCCATCCAAGACAAGAGTGTTCTCGTGGTACCTCGGGGGATCGGGCGCCCTTGTGCCATCGCCGTGGTCAGTTGTAATAACGAACGCTAATCCTGCACGGTCTGCAGCGCTGGCGATCTCATCGACAGTTCCCGAACCATCCGACCGAATAGTGTGAACGTGAAAGGCCCCTGTAACGACCGGTGTGGTTACCTCGCTAGGCGACGCAAACCTCTTCTTATTAATTAGTGGTGGATTGGGAAGCGTAAGTACAGTTGCTAGCGCCAGGATGACGATGACCCCGCTCGCTGAGCGTGCGGCATAATTCGACATGACGAAATCGGCGAGAGAACTTCAACCCCGCGTCTAACCGAGAGTTGAATTCACTAATCAGAGGCCGGCGTCAGCCTTAAGAACCTCTGCCTTGTCAGTCCATTCCCAGGTGAAATCCGGTTCGGTGCGACCGAAGTGCCCAAAAGCGGCGGTTTGCTTGTAGATTGGCCTACGAAGGTTCAAGGTTTCAATGATCCCCTTCGGAGTTAGTGAAAAATGAGATCTTATGAGATCGCTGATCTTGTTGTCATCAACCCGACCAGTGCCAAATGTATCAACGAGAACGGAGACAGGATCCGCTAGGCCGATTGCGTATGCAAGCTGCACCTGCGCCCGGTCAGCAAGGCCTGCAGCCACGCAATTTTTGGCAATGTAGCGAGCCATGTAGGACGCTGAACGATCAACTTTCGTAGGGTCCTTCCCTGAGAATGCTCCCCCGCCGTGAGGAGCGGCGCCGCCGTAGGTATCTACAATAATCTTCCTACCTGTGACTCCGGCATCACCGTGAGGCCCGCCAACTACGAATCGACCGGTAGGGTTTACGTAAATCCTTGTCTTTTGATCCAGCATCGACTCAGGAATTGTCGGTTTTATAACGTGCTCTTGTACGTCTTCTAGCATTCTTGCTTGGTCAACAGAGGCAGCATGCTGACTGGACACCACGACGGTGTCCACGCGAACTGGCGTATCGCCGTCGTACTCAACTGTGACTTGGGATTTTCCATCTGGCCTAAGGTAATCCAAAGTACCCTCTCGGCGAACCCTTGATAAACCTCGACAGAGTTGATGCGCAAGCTGAATTGGAAGCGGCATCAGCTCGTCGCTCTCTCGACAAGCGTAGCCAAACATCAGACCCTGATCGCCTGCACCTCCAGGATCGACGCCCATCGCGATATCCGGTGATTGCCCATGAATAGCCGAGACAACGGCACACGTTTCATTGTCAAAGCCAAACTTGGCTCGGGTATACCCGACGTCCCTTATTGTGTCCCTAACGACTCTCTGAAAATCTACGTAGCACGTAGTTGTAACCTCTCCGGCCAGAATAGCAAGACCGGTGGTCACAAGAGTCTCGCATGCAACTCTTCCGTTGGGATCCTCGGCGAGGATCGCGTCAAGAATTGAGTCAGAGATCTGATCAGCTATCTTGTCGGGATGTCCTTCGGTCACGGACTCCGAAGTAAACAGGTGGCGGCCTGTGCGACTCATTTAACGAACTCCTTCGCTAGGAGTATCGTGCAGCGCCCAGAGAAGCCTGTGAACGGCTTTCTGCCCATTGAAGCATGTCCTCCGGCGTTACACGAAGACCCAAACCCCTTACGTTAACAGACACTTCAAATACTGGTCAACTAATTGAAAACACACCTGATTTACTGTGAACATTCACTTTTTCTTTGCTCCAAGTACGTTCATTTTTCGACGGGGATGATACTTGTCGTAAGTCTTCTTTAACCGTGCTCCATGAATGTAGGTATAGATTTGTGTTGTTGATAGTTTGGCATGACCAAGCATCTCCTGGAGACTTCTTAAATCAGCCCCGCGCTCAAGTAAATGAGTCGCAAAGGAATGTCTTAACACATGAGGGCTTAGGCCGTGCCCGAGCCCAGCCGCTAAACCATACCCTCTCAGAATCTTCCAGAACCCCATTCGGCTTAGATGGAGGTCGTCATTCTTCTTTATCCCTCGGCCTCCGGCGTTAACAAAGAGCCAACTTGAACGCCGATCACCTAACATCTCGCTACGGGCCTTCTCACGATATCGACTCACCCACGTAACAGCCAGACGTCCGATCGGCACAACTCGCTGCCTCCCCCCTTTTCCCATGCATTGCACATGTCCAACCACCAAGTTGACGTCTTCGAGTCGAAGCGATACCAACTCTGACACCCGCATACCGGTTGCATACAGTAATTCAAGAAGTGCGCGGTCTCGACATCCTCTGGCAGTTCCGACCTCTGGTTGTTCGAGAAGCTTGTCGACGTCCTTAAGTGATAGATATTTTGGGAGCGTGCGCGGAAGTTTTCCAGACTCTATGCCCTCTGAAGGGTTTCTCAGAATCTGGTTCTCTTCGGCTAGAAAACCGTAAAAACCTTTGAGGCCGGCAATCATTCTGGCAACCGAGCGAGGTGTTAATTTATCCTTATCCTTAAGCTCGCGAACGTAGGCCTCAATTTGCCGCCGTCCTAATTTTTCGACAGCCAGTTGTTCGCGTTTTGAAAACTTTGCGAGACGATTAAGATCGTAACCATAACTAACAACAGTGTTGTCCGAAAGATGTCGCTCCTGCCGTAGGTAGGCGAGGTAGTTCTCGATTTGAGGATGTCTGGTCTGCCTCAACTTCGCCCTGTCCTTCCTCTTAACTCGGTAGCCAAATCACCACTCTGCTGCAGATTAGCAATCCCTGAACCTGATACCCCGATATCGGTGAATTGGTAGGCACCGAAAGCAGATTGTATGTCCTGCTTGGTCCATGTAGGGTAACAATAGGAAAGAGTTGTATCTTGAAGACGCTTCCTTTTCATGCCTATTAGAATCGTTTAATGACTACGTCGCCAACTATTCTAATTGCTGGCCTCGGCGATCTCGGTTCCGTTGCACTCGAACTTCTAGCTCGTGAACACTGGCCCGGTCGGATAATCGCTAGTAGCCGCACGCTGGGTCGTGCTGAGGCTTCCGTTAACCTGGCGCGCCTAGGTGCAATCGCGCAGGGGATGCGACCGAATCTAGAGGCTGCCAGTCTAGACTTAGACGACGTGGATCACGCTGCAGAATTTATTCGGCAATTGTCACCAGACGTCATTTTATCAACTGCCACCAGGCAGTCCTGGTGGACCCCTTACGCCCTGCCGGCCGAACCCAGGGACCTTCTAACTGCTGCTGGATTTGGCGCATGGCTTCCCATCCACCTAATCCTGTCGCTTAAGTTGATGCGTGCTCTTCGTCTTTCTGAAATACAGGCGCGTACTTTAATCGCCCCGTTCCCCGATGTTTCAAACTGCGTGCTTTCTCGTCTCGGTCTCGAACCAACTTGTGGCGTTGGAAACATTGCTGAGATTGTTCCAAAGATTGAAAGTTTAGCTGCAAACAAGCTTGGCGTTCCAATTGATGACGTAAGCGTAACCCTCGTTGCCCACCACGCTCTTCAGGGCTATGTTTCTGAATTCCCGGCTGACAAAGGACCACCATTTTTTCTTCGCATCATGCATGCTGGCACGAATGTTACTGATGTCATCGGGGGATTAGACTTTCCTCGTCAAGCGTATCCAATACCATCTGGCCGTAGGACCCACTTTCTAACAGCCAGCTCAATTGTGAGATTAATGGCTGCACTTACAAGTAAGGAGGTTCGGCTTCATGCTCCAGGGCCCGAGGGACTCCCAGGCGGGTACCCTGTGTTAGTTGGGCCCCGCGGGGTGCGCGTCCCAGCCATTAAAGATCTCTCTCGGCGAGCTGCAATCGAGATCAACGAAGCGTCACATCGATTCGATGGGATAGAGGCAATTGGTCCGGACGGCACAGTAATCTTTAGTGAACGGACGGTCGAAATCATGTCTAAAGAACTTGGGTATCGCTGCCAGAAATTACCTCCATCAGAGATCGAGGGTCGCGCTGACGAGCTTTTAGAACGCTTTCGAGAGTATGCAGGTCGCCATGGCGTTTCTGCGCTCTAAACTGGCCAATCGTTAATCAACTGTTTCGCGCAGCGACCTTCCTGTATCCTGATTCACATGGCGTATTCGACCAAGAAGTCCAAGAGCCTCTTTGAACGAGCATCAAGGGTGCTCGTAGAGGGAGGCAGCTCTCCCTCTAGGGGACCAGCCAATTACGGTGACTACCCTCTCTTTTTGGACCGGAGTCAGGGCGCTTATGTCTTCGATGCTGATAACAACAAGTACATTGACTGGATGATGGCCTATGGTGGACTGCCGCTCGGTCATGCCCATCCCAAAATAGTTAACGCAGTCGGTGAAGCCATGGAGAGTGGCGCACTCCTGCCTGCGGCGACCCAAATAGAGGTTGAGGTTGCCGAACTAATTCAAAAAATGGTGCCGTCCGCAGGTCGTGTCCGCTTCGCAAGTACAGGCACCGAGGCTGCAATGGCAGCGATCCGTGTAGCAAGAGGGTTCACTGGGAGACCGAAGTTCATTAAATTTGAGGGTCAATATCATGGGTGGTACGACGATTTCTTAGTGAACGCCCATCCCCACCCTATCAGCTCCCTTGGCCATCGACGGGACCCAGTGAAAATCGTCGACAGCTCAGGGCTGAATCGGCGGGCCGTAGAAGACACCATAGTGGTTCCATGGAACGATCTAGCAGCGCTTGAACGAGCCCTTGAAAATCATCAAGGCCAGGTCGCCGCAATAATTACTGAAGGCATCATGGCTAATATGGGTGTAATCCCTCCGCTTCCGGACTACCTCTCTACTGTGCAAGAACTAGCCCGAACTCACGGAGCTCTCTTTATTCTTGATGAAACAGTTACAGGATTCCGTATTGCTCCAGGCGGCTGTCAGCAGCATTACCAACTAGACCCTGACCTTTCCACTTTTGGCAAAGCTTTGGGATCGGGACTCCCCGTTGCAGCCTTCGTCGGACGATCGGAAATTATGGAATCTCTCTCCTGGGGCGGCGTGCTGCACTACGGTACTCAGAATGCCTCTCGCGTTGGGCTGTTTGCAGCTAGGGCTAACTTGCAGGTTCTTAGGGATAACGACGTGAATGTTTTTCAGCACACCTGGAGTATTGGCGAAAGACTCCATAAAGGCTTAAAGGAGGCCTTTAAGGAAACAAAGACCTCCGCTATTGTCCAGGGCGTTGGCCCCATGTTTCAGATTCTTTTTACGGAACAGGCGGAAATTCGAGATTATCGAGAATTTTGCGCCTTCGTAGACCGCGATCGGTATCGCCGGTTCGTGCATGCATTGTTTAAACATGGAATCTACATGACTCCAGCTTCTGGTCTGCACTCCGTTACTTCGTTAGCCCATAGCTTTAAGGATGTGGACGATACTCTTTCAGCCGTCCGCGAGGTGCTTCTCGATGGTGAGTACGCCTAGAAAAGACCGGGGTCCTGTTCTGTCCGAAAAGGTAGCAATAGTTACAGGAGGGGCCTCGGGAATAGGCCGCGAGACTGCAATACTGTTTGCTGAAGAAGGGGCCGCTGTGGTGATTGTTGACCTAGACCCTCGGAGAGGTGAGGAAACAGCACAAGAGATCAAGCAGGAAGGATTTCAGTCACTTTTTGTTCAAACAGATGTCACTAGCGAGCCTGATTGTAAAGAAGCGATCCAGCGCACGGTTTCAGCGTTTGGCCAACTCGATATTTTGTTCAACAATGCCGGAATCATTCAGCGAACCTCGGTTCCGAATACTACAGAGAGTGACTGGGACCGAGTAATGGGGGTTAACGTCAAGGGAGTGTTTCTAATGTCGAAGCACGCCATCCCCGTCATGCTTGATGGCGGCGTGATCATCAACAGCGGCTCTGGTTGGGGACTGGTGGGCGGTCCGAATGCGGCCTCCTACTGTGCCTCAAAGGGTGCGGTAGTTCAGTTGACGCGGGCAATGGCGCTCGACCATGCCAAGCAAGGAATCCGGGTTAATTGCATATGCCCAGGAGACATCGATACTCCCCTACTCATGAATGAGGCCGACCAACTCATGGTGAATCGCGAAACTTTCCGAACTGCGGCTGCTGACCGCCCCCTTGGCCGCATCGGAACAGCCAAGGACGTTGCGCAGTCAGTTTTGTATCTCGCGAGCCAGGCCTCTGGCTTCGTTACGGGTACGACGCTAGTCGTCGATGGTGGCGGCCTGGCCGGGTCGACGTCGTGAAGGGTCTCACCAATAAAAGGGTTCTTGTAACTGGCGGCGCCAAGGGTATTGGTGCGGCTACAGTTGCTCGTTTCCTCGCCGAGGGCGCTCAAGTCACAGTGCTCGATTGTGATGCCAAGGGCTGCGCAGTCCTAGAGAAGCGTTTTCCTTTGCTTGCACCGTCGATTCTTGCTGACGTGACTGATCGTGACGCGGTTAAGACCGCCTTCGATTCCCTCGATGGTCGATGGCAAGGCCTGGACATCCTCATCAACAACGCTGGGATTAGTCAGCCTCATAATTTTACGGAAATCAACATTAAGGACTGGCGCAAAATTCTTGAAGTTAACCTAACAGGGGTCTTCCAGGTGGCTCAGGAAGCAGCGCGCCGAATGATTGATGGTGGCTCAGGGGTAATTCTCAACATGGGATCGAGCAACGCTTTGATTGGAATGCCCCACTATGCAGCCTATAACGCGTCGAAGGCTGGAGTCATAGCTCTCACCCAAACGATGGCGTTGGAACTTGCACCAAAAGTTCGGGTGAATGCAGTTTGCCCGGGCTACGTGTTGACTCCGATGCAGCAGACTGAATACACTCCCTCCGAGATGGAGACTCTAAACTCTAAAGTGCCTCTTGGTCGCCATGCAGCGCCCGAGGAGGTTGCCGCACTGTTTGCTTTTCTTGCCTCTGAAGAGGCCCCGTTTATGAGCGGTCATGCGATTTTAATAGACGGGGGGGAGCTAGCCGGCGGCCTCGCGAGTCGATGAGCTTCAACTAGACCCACCTTCAGAAGTATTCGACCTAATCTCCTACACCCAACCAGTATCCGGGCCCACGGTTAACCGCGATCAAGCCATGAATTACCGCCCAATTTACGTCACTGCCCTTTTTGCGGTCTTAATGGGATCTCCACTGTTTGCACAAACTGCAGATTCTGTTAGTGAGCGGCGAACCATGACAGCCGAACGCATGGTGAATGAAGAAGTGATCGAGCTGGATGGATTACTTGATGAGCCGGCCTGGCAAAGAGCGGTACCGGCAACCGACTTTATTCAACAGGATCCGGTGCTTGGTGGCACGCCAACCGAACGCACAGAAGTTCGAATTATTTACAGTCGCGATCATCTTTATATGGGGGTTCTATGCTTCGACTCCGAACCCGACAAGATGCTCGGTAACACGATGAAACGGGATGAGTATCTTCGCGCCGATGATCGCTTCATGTGGGTCATGGATACTTTTTTGGATCAACAGTCGGGATATTTCTTTGAAATGAACCCTTCAGGCCTAATGGCTGATTCCCTCATGGGGTCCGGAGGTGCTCAAAGTCGTGAATGGGATGGCATTTGGGATGCCAAGGCTTTGCGTAGCGAGCTTGGGTGGACGCTTGAAATTAAGATTCCTTTTCGTACTCTCAACTTCGACCCAGATGGCACCGCATGGGGAATTAATTTCCAGCGAACGATTCGGCGAAAAAATGAAGAGAATCTTTGGACCGGATACTTGCGTAATCAACAGCTTCGGCAAATGTCGAATGCTGGTTTACTCGAGATTGACATTAAGGGTGGCGGTGTCACACAGGGATTAGGGCTCGATGTTAAGCCTTACATCACTGGAGGGGGTTCCGAATCTCCTGGTCGTGACCCGGCGGTTCCATTGTCCAGGAGCGCCGATCTTGGAGTGGACCTGTTCTACAACCTGACGCCGAGTCTTCGGGCAAACCTGACAGTCAATACCGATTTTGCCCAAACGGAAGTGGATCAAAGGCTTGTCAATCTCACGCGTTTCCCTCTTTTCTTTCCAGAAAAACGTGATTTCTTTCTTGACGGAGCCACATTCTTCGACTTTTACGTTCCTAGGAGTTGGCAAAACTCTAATGTCGCAGTCCAGCCGTTCTTTAGTCGGCGAATTGGTCTCGACGCGAATGGTTTGCCTCAAAAAATTGATTTTGGGACAAAGCTGACTGGCCAACTTGGCCAACAGGACGTTGGCTTTCTCCATGTGCGCACTGGGGACGAATCCAAACTTGTTGGGGAAGATTTCACAGTCCTACGTCTCAAGCGTCGAGTGTTAGCACAGTCCTACGTGGGAATGTTCTACAGTCGTCGCGACAGTCGCGCAATCGCATCCAGCCCAGAACAGACGGCCGGCCTTGATTTTCGCCT
>Ga0315336_1002483_pt1 | contig 27949 bp, 17 predicted proteins | sample ASW5metaG_FD_204512 | JGI IMG/M metagenome (GOLD analysis project Ga0315336, IMG submission 204512) | Ammonia-oxidizing marine archaeal communities from Monterey Bay, California, United States - ASW #5 | ecosystem: Environmental > Aquatic > Marine > Intertidal zone | place: USA: California... | reverse complement strand
CGCGGAGCGGAACACGACCGCGTCGAACGCAAGGAGTCGTACGTCAAAGAGTTTAAGGCCTTGAAACTGGGCCGCATCGTGTTGAACCCCGGCCGTGGCACGTTGCAGCTCAAAGCCCTCGAGATTCCCGGCCCCCAGGCGATCGAATTCCGTCTGTTGATGTTCCGCCGCACGGACAGTCCGACTCAAAATGGCAATTGAGCAGACCGCAGCCGACTTGGACCGCAGTTCATGACGCAAGCACGCGGCTGCGGATCACGAAGACAGCGGCCACAGATTTCTGATCCGAAACCGCTCGACAAATGACGGCAAATCAGGCCGGCAGCAGCCGACCGGCGATTTGTTCCCGGCGGCTTGACACTCCGGTGGACCATGCCGTAGAGTGCTGCCGCTGGCTTTCATAAGCCCTTACCATACCATCATTTTGCTGCATTCAATCGGGAGCGGACGACCATGTCAGATGCGGGTTTTGCTGACAATGACGGCAAATTGCAAGCGGGCCATAAGCTTCTGTTCTGGGGATGTTTCGCGGCCTTGATTGCCACCGCGTTCGGGTTCCAAGTCCGCGCGCAAATGATGGATGTCTGGCAGGAGCAAATCGGTCTGTCCGAAACCCAAAAGGGCGAAATCTTCGGCGCGGGTCTGTGGCCGTTCGCCATCAGTATCGTGCTGTTCAGCCTGGTGATCGACCGCATCGGTTACGGCTCGGCCATGGTCTTCGCCTTCATCTGCCACATTTTGCAGGCCTTGATGCTGATGTTCGCCGAGGACTACCAGACTCTGTACATCGGGTCGGTCATCGGAGCATTGGGCAACGGGACGGTCGAGGCGGTGATCAACCCGGTGGTGGCCACCATGTTTCCCAAGGAAAAGACAAAGTGGCTGGCGATTCTGCACGCCGGCTGGCCGGGCGGACTGGTGATCGCCGGTTTGTTCTTCATTGGAGCCGATTCACAAAGCATCACCGATCCACGGATTCTGGTGGGAGTCATTTTCGTACCGGTCATCTTGTACGGCGTCTTGTTGTGGGGACGATCGTTCCCGGTTCAAGAACGCGTGAAGGCGGGTGTCTCTTTCCGCGAAATGCTGCAAGAACCCGGAATCCTGAGTTGGTCGGTGGTCGTGGCCCTGATCGTGATCGAAGTCTCACGCGTATTCGAGCTGAATTACATCGTTTCGATCGTGATGGCCGCCGTGTTGATCGTGCCATTCGCACTCTACGTACAGGCCGCCGGTCGATTCATGTTCTTCATCCTGGTGCTGGTCATGATGCCGCTGGCGACAACCGAACTGGGTGTCGACAGTTGGAGCACCGAGTTGATGAAGGATGTCTTCAGCGAACTGGGAGCCAACGCGGGTTGGGTGCTGGTTTACACATCCTTGATCATGATGGTCCTCAGGTTCTTCGCCGGGCCGATCATCCACGCGTTGCCGCCGTTGAAACTGCTGGCGTTGAGCAGCCTGGTTGCCGCAGTCGGCGTGTATTCGCTGGGTTCGGAGGCGGCGAACGGTTTCGCGCTGATCATCGTCTGTGCCACCATCTACGGGCTGGGCAAAACGTTTTTCTGGCCGGCGATGCTGGGTGTCGTGTCTGAGCAGTACCCCAAGGGAGGGGCGCTCACCCTGAACATGGTCAGCGGTTGTGGCATGCTCGCGGTGGGAATCGTGGGCGGTCCCTGGTTGGGATTTGTCCAAGACAAGACGATCTCTGAAGATGTGCAGACGGCACAAATCAACGTGCTCGAAAACGAATCGAAGAGCTATCTGGGACGGTATCCGTACAAGGCGGTCGATACCGACAAGGTCGATGCGCTTGATGACCCAGCCAAACAAAATGAGCTCAAGGAGATTCAAGCCAAGGGCAAGAAAACAGCGCTCCGCACAGCTGCAATTTTGCCGATCGCCATGATGCTGGTCTACATCTGCCTGATCATGTACTTCGAACAGCGCGGTGGCTACAAACCGGTCGATCTGGAGACCGCACCCGAAGCCTGACGGCGAGGCGACGGGTTGCGTGGATTCCATCGATCGACTCTCGACATAGACTCACTCATCTGGACACGCTGAGAGGCTGAGCCGTGCCCGGTCAGCACGCATGGTTGCCGGTGATTGACGTCGGCCCCCTGGTCACCAATCGAGGGGACCTGAACGGCGTCGCCCGGGCGATCGCCACCGCCTGCACGAAATCCGGTTTCTTCTATCTCAGCGGGCATGGAATCCCGGAGGCACTGGGCGACCGGCTGGAGCGGCTAAGCCATGAATTCTTTACCTTGCCTGTCGAGGAAAAGCTGGCCCTGCACATGCAGTTCGGCGGCCCTGCATGGCGCGGCTACTTCGGCCTGGGCGACGAATTGACTCAGGGGCAACCTGACCAGAAAGAAGGCCTGTACTTCGGAACCGAGTTGCCGGCCAGCGACACCCGCGTCGCGCGAGGATGGCCGTTGCACGGAGCAAACCAGTTCCCGCACATCCCCGGGTTTCGTGAAGCCGTTCTGGACTACATCGATCACGCAACCCGATTGGGCCATGCCCTGATGGCGGGTATCGCGTTGAGTCTCGGTCTGGAAGCGGAATACTTCCATGAACGCTACACCCAGGATCCGTTGATTCTGTTCCGCATCTTCCATTATCCCGCCTTACCGACCGCCGACGACAGCGGACTGTGGAGCGTGGGTGAACACACGGATTACGGAATCCTGACGATCCTCAGGCAGGACGAAACAGGGGGTCTGCAGGTCCGGTCCGGGACGGAGTGGATCGACGCGCGTCCGATTCCGGGAACACTGGTGTGCAACATCGGCGACATGCTCGATCGCATGACAGGCGGCCGCTACCGCTCCACCGCGCACCGTGTCCGCAATCCAGGCCGGTCGAGCCGGTTGTCATTCCCGCTGTTCTTCGATCCCGGCTTCGACGTCTCGGTTCAGCCGATCGACCCTCAAGCAACAGTCGAAGACGACGCACATGCGCGCTGGGATCAAACCAGCGTTCACCAACCGGGTGGGCGCTACGGAGACTATGTCGTCAACAAAGTATCCAAGGTTTTTCCGGAGCTGGCACGGGAGTTGTTTACCTGCGAACAGCCGCCCGACGACGGCCGCCGCGGATAAACGGCCGCCACGGATAACCCGACAGACGTTGCGAGTGCGACAGGGGGTCGAGCAAGGGCACGTGTCCGCTTGTCCCGACCCGCGTCGATTCAAGCCTTCGCCGGCACCGACCAGTGTTCGCGATAAGCACGACCCACCAGGGCATCGGCCTGTTTGTCTCCCAGAATCCGTTCGCTGGTCGGGTCAAATCGCAGCGACCGTCCCAGGCGGGTGGCCACGTTGCCCAGGTGGCACAAGCACGTGGTCAGATGGCCGATCTCGATGTCGCCGTTCGGCCGGGCGCCGCTGCGCACGCAGTCCAGAAAGTTGGCCACGTGCTTCTCGGCATTTTGTTCCTCGGGCTGAACATCGGTTTTGACGCGACGATTCCGCTGATCCAGGATTTCGATTTTTCCACGTCGGCTGAGGAACATCCGTCCCTGGGTCCCGTAGAATTCCACTCCGCTGTCGACGTTGTAGGGATAATTTGTCGACCACAAGCGCTGTTCGTAAATCAACATCCTGCGTTGGCCTGGCTTCCCATCGCCTGGGTATTCAAAAGCGACCTGCTGTGTGTCGGGAAACTGCTGATCGTCGTCGAAGAAGTACTTGCCTCCCATGGCGGTCACGGTTGAGGGATGTGTCTGGACACCGAGTCCCCACCGCGCGTAATCGATGTCGTGCACCCCGTCGTTGCCCATATCGCCGGTTCCGAAATCGAACCACCAGTGCCAGCCTTGATGCACACGGTTCTTCTGGTAGGGCTGCATGGGCGCCGGACCGATCCAGGTATCGTAATCCAGTGATTTCGGCGGCTGGCTGGGCTGTCCGTGCCCGATGGAGCCCCGACGTTGGATATTCCAGGCCTTGCTGACCAGCACGTCTCCGATGACGCCCTGACGCAGGAGTTTGACGGCCTCGATCATCATGCCGGTGCTACGCACCTGTGTCCCATGCTGAACGACGACGCGATTGCGCCGCGCCGCGTCAACCAGCAGCCGTCCTTCGCGAATGTTGTGCGAGCAGGGTTTCTCGACATACACGTGCTTGCCGGCATCGCAGGCCAGGATGGACGCCGGCGCGTGCCAGTGGTCGGGGGTTGCCACAATCACGGCGTCCACCGCCGAATCCTGCAGCGCCTGCCTCAGGTCACCGCTGGTCTTGGGTTTCCCGGCAATCGATTTGGCGACCTGTTGCCGGCGGGCCGAATCCACATCACACAACCAGGTCAGTTTCACTCCGGGATTTGACGCGAACACACCCGCCAGGTAGCGGCCACGGCCGCCACAACCGACGAGGGCCACGGAAAGATCCTGTTTCTCGCCCGCGGCAAAAGCCCCTGAGACCGAACCGAGGACCGCGGCTCCAGACGACGCGCGACCCACATTCTTGATGAATTCCCTGCGATCTTCAGTCGACATGTTTGCGTCTCCCGATCCTGTTTTCAGGCCATACGGCTGCCACACACTCGGTTCATCAGAGAATGCGCGGTCCATCAACCAGACCGCATTTCAGCCGTGCTGCAGCAATCCAGCCGTCGGTCAGCAGCGTTGCGCGGCACGATCGGCGGATGCCTGGATCCCGTTGGTTCACTCGGCGGAGTATACCAGGAAATCGTGTCGCAGAGTCAATTCAACGCTCACGATGGCTGGCCGGCGAACTGACGACAGCGCCACCAAAAACATGGTGCGCATGCCGCGGGCTGCGGCGGATGCCTGGCCAATTGCCTGATACTGACAGCGTTCACACCAGGCCGCCGATCGGCTCTCCGTGATAGATGTGGTTTGGGCGATCCACCACATCCCGCCAGGCTGCGGTGGCTGGAATGCCCAGTGCCTGGTAGATCGTAGCCGCCATGTTCTCGGGACGCTGCGGATCCTCCGAGGGATAGCCTCCGGTGGCGTCGGAGGCGCCGACGACGGTTCCCCCCGTCACTCCGCCACCGGCAAACCACACGGACTGCACGGCCCCCCAGTGATCGCGGCCCGGCAATTCATAGTGTTTGGGCAAGTGAGAAATCTTCGGTGTGCGACCGAACTCTCCCGCCATCACGACCAACGTGTCCTCTAGCAATCCCGACTCTTCCAGGTCGTCCAGCAGCGCGGCCACGGCCCGATCTGTTGGTGGAAACAGTTTGTTCTTGAGATGCGGGAACGCGTTGCCGTGCGTGTCCCAGGTTTCGTCGTTGCCCAAGTTGACCTGAACCAGATTCACTCCCGCCTCGACCAAGCGCCGCGCCATCAGCAGGGACCAGCCGAACGAGTTGCGACCATAGCGTTCCTGCACCGCCGGCTGGGCGCGTGTCACATCGAATGCCTGCTTGACTTGCGGATCGTTCAAAAGCGAAATCACACCCTGGCGGTAGCGATCGAATTCTTCAACATGCGCGTGAGCATCCAGATGATTGCGTTGGGCTTCGATCTGTTGCAACAGCCCCACGCGTTGCGAAAATGCCCGCTGCGTCACACCATGAGAGAGGCTCAGGTTGGGAGCCTGAAACACACGATTGTCGGTATTGCCCCGCTCCTGGTGATCGAATTTGTACTCGGGAAATGCACCGTACGAAGTGTTGTGAAAAGGCGATGCCTCGATAAACCATGGATCACGACGCGGCCCCATCTGACCGGCGAACTGTCCCGGAATAACGCGTTTGGAATAGTGAACCAGGCGTTCGGGTAACACCACCGCCGGTGGCAAATTGTTTTGCGAGCGCGTTGCGTCGCTGGCAATCGCAGCGATCGAAGGCCAATTCCTGTCGTTGGGGACACTGCCGCTGAATCCCGGTGGCGTTTCGGACCGCCCGGTCAACATGATGTGGTGTCCCAGCGAATGGTCGTTGGAGCTGTGTGTCAGCGAGCGACACAGGCTCCAGCGTTGACTGCGCTGGGCCAGCATCGGCAGATGCTCACAGATCTCGAGCCCGGGTGTCGCCGTATTGATCGGTTGAAACTCGCCGCGAATCGTGTCGGGCGCATCGGGTTTCATGTCAAAGCTGTCGTGTTGCGCCAGTCCCCCCGACAGAAAGATGTAGATGCATTTCCGACGGGAGGCGGCGGTTCCGTCAGCGATGCCAGGCGCCGCGGTGCCGCGCAGGGCCTGCAGATGATTCATTCCCAATCCCAACAAGCCCACGGCACCAGCCTGCACGGCCGTGCGTCGCGAGAGGATCATGGGATGGGCCGGCGTCCTGTGTGTACAGCGACTCATAACATCCAGTCCTGAAATATTCCCGAAGCGTCTGGCCTGCAAGCGAAAAGCCGCCGCCAGGTTCTGCAGTTGGATTTTGATACCCGGGGGACGCCGAGTCTCACCATAAGAATCATCGTGTACCGAGCAGAAACTGTCCAGCGTATTCTGCAAAACCAACCAGACTCGCAGCGGTTTCAAGGGCCCAATTCGCAACCCGACTGGCGTCTACCCCCACTCACCTGGCGCCGCGATTCGAGACTTGCAGGCACACGGGGAGTCTTGATGGCACAGCCGTGCATGGACGATTAACATGGGGAGGATGACACGGGACCGCCGTCAAGACTTCGCGGGCCGGCCTCGATCCCGAAAAACCAAGACGGCTTGCCGGCTGTTGGACTGCAGAATGAGGTGCACACATGCGTATCGGAATATGTCTGCTGGTTTCCAGCCTGCTGCTGGCACCCTCGTCGGTGACATTGCGCGGCGAAAACTGGGACCAGTTTCGTGGACCACAGGCAAACGGACACACGCAATCCGAAAATCTGCCGCTGCAGTGGGATGAGGATCGCAACGTCGTCTGGAAGACGGCCCTCGATGGCAAAGCCTGGTCATCACCGGTCGTCTGGAACGACGCCATCTGGATGACCAACGCCACGGCGGACGGGAAACGCCTGTCCGTGATTTGTATCGACGGACGCTCGGGACGCATCAAACACGACTTGCTCGTTTTCGAAATCGCCAAGCCCATGTTCTGCATCGGCTACAACAGCTATGCCAGCCCGACTCCGGTCATCGAGTCAGGACGGTTGTGGGTCCACTACGGCAGCGCCGGCACAGCCTGTATCGACACCCAATCCGGGCGTGTGATCTGGCGCCGCCAGGACTTGCCATGCGATCATGTCCGGGGTCCAGGTTCGTCGCCCATCGTGTTTCGAGACCTGCTGATCATCAATTTTGACGGCGGCGACCATCAGTACGTAACGGCACTCAACAAACACGACGGAAAGACCGTCTGGAAGACAAACAGGGACATCGACTACAAAACCGATAACGGTGATGCCAAGAAGGCTTATTGCACACCGGTGGTGATTCAACATGCGGGACGTTGGCAACTGATCAGCCCGGCGGCGGTGGCCACGATCGCTTATGACCCGTTGACCGGCAGCGAATTGTGGAAAGTCTACCACGGCGGTTTCAACGCGGCGGCCCGCCCCCTGTACAGCCACGGGCACGTGTTCATCAATCTGGAAGGCGGTCTTCGGCTGCTGGCTGTCCGGCCGGATGGCAGTGGAGACGTCACCAAATCACACATTGAGTGGACCTGCAAGAAGTCGACGCCAACCCGACCGTCGCAACTGATCATCGGCGACCACATGTACATGGTCAATGACAAGGGCATCGTATCCTGTCTGGACATCCACACGGGAAAATCCATTTGGACGCACCGCAGTGGTGGCCGGCACAGTGCGTCCCCGATTTGCACGGGGGACCGCATCTATCTGTTCGGCGAAGATGGAACCATGCGGGTTGTGCGCGCCAACCCCGAACGATTCGAGCTGCTGGCGGCCAACCGGCTGTCGGCAGGCTGTATGGCTTCGCCCGCGGTGCTGGATCAGTCGCTGATCATCCGCACCAAGACACACGTGTACCGGATTGGCGCCGCTGCGGCCAATGCGCGTTGAGACCACGCCTGTTGCTCGTGCGACTTCCACAGACCTGCGACCGGGCTGTCATGGGCATCCGCGGACGATCTGCTCGACATCCCGGCGTGTCTGCTCCGGAACCAGCCCGGGGTAGCCGTACCAACACAGGCCGACCACAAACCGGGAGTCGGCTGGAATCTCGAGAATATCGTAAAACCTCGGATCGCGGATCACCGGTCCCGTGGTCCACTTCAAACCAATACCCTGCTCCCACAACACCAGCGACAGATTGTGGATCGCACAGCAACAGGCGGCGTAGTCCTCTTGCTGACGCTGTTGATCTTCATCGATCGGACAAGTCACGCATAACCAACCGGGAACTTCGCTCCAGCGTTTCCTTTTGGCTGCTGCGGCCGGCGGGCCCTTGGCTTGAGTTACCAGTTCACAGTTCAAATCAATCACGCGCTGCACGCTTTCCGGCCCCATCAGGACAAATTCCCAGGGTTCGGTGTGGTGGTGATTGGGGACCCACCGCGCCAGATTGATGGCCCGCATCAGTTGCTCTCGTGGCGGGACACGTGAATCGAACACGTGGATCGTTCGACGACTTTCGAGCAACACCGCCAGTTGTTCAGTGAAGGGCTGCGACGTATCCATGCATCTGTTTCCAAAACTGTGATCGAGCAAACATCGTCGGTTTGCGTGTGACCGCAAACCGTATGAGAATCGAAGACGTGGCTGGGCCACGATGCGTGGTGAAGGGAATCGCCATCCAGCGGATCCACAAGTGCAGCTGTCAAGGACATCCCGCAGGCGCCGTGTCTCATGGCGTTGGTTCAAACACGATATCGGTCGCCGTGCCGAATTTTGCCGGTAAAGGCATATTGGACCAAGTTGGGTCATCGCCGATGCGAAACTGCCATCGTCCATCGAGCACGATCTGCCCCGCACTTCCGCTGAGGACCGGTGACGTGGTGATGCCGGGCGCAGGTCCTTGCCCCGCAATCCTCACGACCAGCAGGTTGGCATCGTCGAGGGCAATTGCCGAGGTGGGCACGGTCAGGCCCGCCGCGTCCGGTTTGAAGGCGACCCCGTTCAGCCAGGCCTTGGCGGCGGACCGTTTGCCAAGTTTCAACTTCAGTGGACTGTTGCCCAGCCAGCGTTTGGGTAGCCGCACGACGCAGCGATACCAACCTGGCCCGGAATAGTCTTCCAGGTCTCCGGCGGCCGCCTCGCGCCAGGTCGCCGGGACCCGCACATTGACCCATCGCGTCTCGAATCGTCGACGGCCCGTCACAACCGCGGTGTCACTGAATTCGGACAACTCGGCACACCAGTGCAGGGCGTTGCTCAACAACTGACGAAAAGCGGCCTTCTGAAAATCGGCAGGGTGTCCCAGCGATGTGTAGAACGAACGGCCACCATCCGGTCTGCGATAGGTCCAGGCCACCGGTTGACGCAAGCCGTCTTCGGCAGTGGCGTTCCAGAGCACGGAGGTGTCTTTCCGCAGAGGCCCGGTCCGATACAAGGTTGCGGACAGACCGAAATCGGTAACGGAAATCTGCTTGAGAATGGGGTGGTCGCTTCCCGTCGTTCGAACGCGTGCTGACCTGGTTCGCCGCTGCTGATGGTGTCCCAGGTATGCGGCACCAAACACGTCCAGTCCAAACTGAGGCCAGTCTGTCAGTCCCTCGGCCGGCCGCGCGTCGCGCAACGCAAACGCATGGCTGCTGGTTCGCAGGCCGACCACCGGCTTGCCGGATTTCACGAAACGACGCACCCGATCCATGTCGGCAGTCGGCAGAACGCGTCGACGGATGCTGAACAGAGCGATATCAGCGGTCTCCAGGGCATCCAAACCGGGAATCTCTGATCGCGAATTCAGCGAAGCGTGGACCTGGCTCACCCGGAACCTGCGTCCCAGATGATGCAAGGCGAACTCCGGCAACGTGCGACGGGTGTCATATCCGTCTTCGGCCATGACCAACACCAGGTGCGGCCGCCGGTCTTCCTGGAACTGGAACGGTCTTCCACCCAGCAGTTGATCGCTGGTGATCGTGGCACACACGAATCGCTCGATGTGCGAAATGACGAGGTCGGTGCCGGTGAAGTGACTCACAAATGGCCATCGCCGGGGATTGTACATCGTGTCGGTCATGTCGCGCATCAGCACCACACGCAGGCCATTACGCACCATCTGCCGCAAACCGAACGGGCGCCCGAGCACACACATGTTGGTGTGGACTCCAGTGAGAATCACGTTGCGAATCCCCCGCTGCTGCAGGACATTCCACACCTCGTCGCCACGGTCACTGATGAAATCGCGCTGACCATCGATGTGAATCATGTCGGACTGACGCTGCCAGGGAGTGCCCGGATTGCGGCCGAGTTCGCGCAGGTGGGCAGCCCAGCGTACATGTTCCTCTGGATCGTCGTCCTCACCTCCATCCGACTGATCAATCGGATAGGCCGCGGCTTCTTCGCTTGGGATTCGCGAGCACCAATTGGCGATGTCGGGAGGCAGACTCGCAGCCCTCGGAGCCATCTGTGCGCGTCGCCGGGCCGGGTGCCTCGCATAGGCGTTCATGCAATCGCTGGGTGAGTGAATCACCGTGACTCCTCTGTCACGGGCTTCCGACAGGACGCGGTTGAGACGCGGCCCAAATTGTTTCAAGCGACGCACCGCGTTCAGACAATGATGATAGTCCCAGACATCGCAGACGATCATCGCGGTTTCCGCGGCCTTCCAGGACTCGCTGCTGAGGCGCGTGTGGTAGTTGCCTGTTCCCGGCCCCGTTTCGAGTTGTTCCCGCAATTGGAGCTGCAGGTCGGCGGTGTCCGCGGACGAACCGGTTCCGTGCCACGCACAGGCCACGGCCAATAGCCACCAGGGTTTCGACACGATTGCACTCCTGTTCTCGAATTCACCAACCGTCATCCGCGATGTCCGAGCGGCACGGTGATCCGGCGACGCCTGAGGTCAAAGGCCAGTCGCTGGAATCAAAGCCATTCCGCAGCGGATCCGGCAGCGCATTTCCCGTACGGTACTCATCACATCCCGCCAATGCCATCGTCCACACCGGCGGGAGCCGATCAGGCCAACCGTTCCAGCGCGGTACGGTCCATACCCACTCCCAGCCCGGGAACGCTGGGAACCGTCAGGCAACCCGACGCGTAGCACAACGGAGCATCCAGGACATCGTCTTGATACATTTCCGGTCCGATCAAGTCTGAGGGCAGGGTCAGGTCGCGAATCGAAGCCGCCAGATGCAATTGTGCCAGGGTGCCGGGTCCCAGTTCCACCGTACTTCCCAACAGAATGCCGACACCGGCCGCCTGTGCCATTTCGGCGATACATCGGGCTGGCCAAATGCCCCCACAGCCCGTTGTCGCCAGATTGAACCAATCCAGTGATTCGTGGCGGATATAGCGAACGGCGTCCTCTTTGGTAAAGACATGTTCAATCAAGGGCACATCGACGTGCCGCCGCAGTTCGGCCAGTTGCCGCGGGTCGCGAAAAGCAATCGGCGTCTCGACTCCGGAAATCCCATGCCGGGCCAGGCGTGGAATATTGACAATCGCCTCGTCGAGCGTCCAGCCACCATTGGGATCGATCTTGATATTGGCCTCGGGACCGGCGGCCTGACGCATCACCTCCAGCCGCGCATCGTCAAGTTCCAGATCGACACCGACCTTGAGTTTGAACGCCCAAAATCCGCGGGCGACTTTCTCTTCGATCTCCTGTTTGAGCAACTGCAGGTCATCGCGAATAAACGCGACCCATGACACGGGAACCGACGTTCGCTGAGCGCCGCCGAGCAATTTGAAGACGGGCACCCCGACGCGCTGCGCCTGCAGGTCGTAACACAGCATATCGACCGCAGCGGAAACCAGACGCGGCCACTCCTGGTCGACGGCAAAGGGATACAACTCAGACAGACCCGCGTGCACATGCTGGATGTCAAACGGATCGACTCCGATCAACAGCCCGCGCAACTCGGACCGCAGTCCATCCAGACACGGATATTCCGCTGCGGGCACGTCGGAGATCTCCCCCCAACCCGTCAGACCATCAGCGGTTTGCGCCTCGATGAACACGAACGGCGAACGCGCGACGCGCGCTCGCGATCCTCCCCCTTCCTGCGCGATTTGCGTCTCGTAGGACCGCTCCACCGAGACGGGATGCAAACACACGTCGGTTATCGACATCAGCGGCCCCCGGTCGCGTGAGCTGAGAATCACCGGCAATACGCCCGAGCAACTACCCGCGTCGCCAAGCCTGTCAGCGTATCCGGGCCGTCCGAACCCGGCACGGCAGTCGCCGCGGAGCTCGACCCTCCGCCGATCCCCACGGGAGAAGTCCGACTTCGTAGCCCGTTTTCCAGCGGCAACCGCTGTCGATTCTCTGGACAAACGGGCCATGTGATATTTCAATGATCGTTGATATGTTGTATCATAACCCCGTGGATACGGCGACCTGATCGAAGCGGTTGTTTCGCTCATTTTTTCGTCATCTGGGGGGGTCGCGTAGCGAACGCGAGCGGTCATGAAATTGATTGCAGAATCCGCCATCTTGTTCTGTCTGTGTGCAATGCTGATTCCGGCCGTGGTCGCGGCAGAAGCGGCCGAGGACATCGCTGAGCAACTCGCAGAACTGCACATCGAGCCATCGGTGATCCGGTTGGACGATCCCGATCAGCGCAGCAGATTTCTCGTTCACGGTACGTTGCGATCCGGCCGTGTCGTGGACCTCACACATCACGCTGAGATCACGGCAACGAGCCCAACCGTTTTTCGCCTCTCAGCGGATCGCATTCTGAAGCCCATGGGAAATGGGACAGGCACATTCACAGTCGTCGTCGGAGAACACCGTTCACAGGCCACGGTCGAAGTCAGAAACTTCAACACGACTCGACGCTACCATTTCGAAAACGATGTGATTCCGATCCTGAGTCGACATGCCTGCAATTCCTCGGGTTGCCACGGCAAAGCCGAGGGTCAAAACGGCTTCAAGCTATCGGTGTTCGGTTTCAATCCGCCCGCCGACTTCGACGCATTACTTAAGGAAGGTCGTGGGCGGCGTGTGCTGTTGGTTCAACCGGATGCCAGTCTGCTGCTGACCAAAGTTTCCGGTGGTGTCCCTCACGGCGGAGGTATCCGCATTCGTCGCGGCAGCCAGGAATACAACGTGTTGCGGGGTTGGATTGCCTCGGGAGCGCCGCTGGGCCAACCCGACGCTCCGCGAGTGGTCTCGTTGAAGATCGCTCCGGCTGAACGTGTGATGTTCGCCGGTGCAAGCCAACAGCTGCGCGTCGTGGCCACTTACTCGGACGGACAGACTCAAGATGTCAGCGGCATGGCGCACTATCAATCGAACAATGACGGCCTGGCGACTGTCGACGCCACCGGTCGGATTCAGATGGGACAGACGCCCGGACACGTGGCTGTGATGGCCAGCTACATGGGTAGCGTCTCGGTGTTCCAGGCCTTGTCCCCACGTCCAACCGCCATCCCAGAGTGGCCAAAACTGGTCGAAACCAATTTCGTCGACCGGCTGGTCAATGCCCGATTGCGCAAACTGGAGATTCTGCCATCGGGTCGTTGTGACGATGCCGAATTCCTGCGGCGGGTGTCTCTGGACATCATCGGGACGCAGCCGACGGCGGCCGAGGCGCGGGCTTTCCTAGCGGACAAACGGGGTGACAAGCGACAGCAACTGGTCGACACGTTGCTGACGCGGCCGGAATACGCGGACTTCCGGGCGTTGAAGTGGTCCGACCTGTTGCGGGTGGACCGACAGGTTTTAGGACACAAATCGGCCTACAAATACCACGCATGGATTCGCAGTTGTTTTGCGCGGAACATGCCGTTTGATCAGTTTGCCCGGCAGATTGTGGCCGCTCGAGGCTATGTGGACGATCATCCTGGTGGGCACTTTTACGGAGTGGTGGGCAAATCCGGAGAGCGGGCCAGTACGATCTCGCAGGTGTTTCTGGGTGTCCGCATCGCCTGCGCGGAATGTCATCACCATCCCTTCGATCGCTGGAGTCAGACGAGCTATTACGGGATGTCGGCCTATTTTCAACAACTGCAGCGCAAGTCCAACAGTCGCGGCACGCTGCTGCGTGCTGTGGGGAACCCGGAAACCAAGCATCCACGAACCGGCCAGGTTGTCCACGCCCATCCTCTGGGCTCCGACGTTCCACCGCAGTCACCCGAGGGAGATCGCCGCGAGCATCTGGCCGACTGGATGACCTCGCCAGACAATCCCTGGTTTGCCCGCAACGTGGTGAATCGCGTTTGGGCGCGATTCTTGGGACGCGGCCTGGTGGAACCGGTTGATGATTTCCGCGACACCAACCCACCCACAAATGCAGAACTGCTCACGGCGCTGGCCGGCGACTTCGTCGAACATGGATACGACCTGCACCACTTGATTCGCACCATCACCGCGTCATCCACCTATCAGCGCACCTCGCGGCCAAACACCACCAACGAAGCCGATGAACAGAATTACTCTCGAGCTCTGCTGAAACGCATGGATGCCGAAGTGATGATGGACGCCATCTGCCAGGCCACGGGTATCGACGAAAAATTTCGCAACGTTCCCCGTGGAGTCCGAGCATTGCAACTTTGGGATTCCCAGGCGGAACATTACTTCTTGAGTCTGTTCGGACGCCCGATCCGAAAAACAGCCTGTGAATGCGAGCGCAATACCGAGACCAACGTATCGCAAATCATGCACATTCTGAACTCGCCGGAAATCCACCACAAATTGTCACACGACGGCGGACGGGTGGCGCTGTTGGTGGAGAAACACGCCGACAATGGACAACTGACCGACGAACTGTATCTCACGTTTTTCGCGAGGTTCCCCACTGCGACCGAACGCAGCGTGGCTGTTAAATATCTCAGTCGTCCCGCCGCGCATCGGCAGGAAGCGGCCGAAGATCTCGCTTGGAGTCTGATGAACTCACTGGAATTCCTGTTCAATCACTGATTCTCTCAACGTCCGAACGCAACAATACGCTGTGGTTATCGGCGGGCCGATCCGGCCATGGATGCCGACCATGGCTCACAGCCTCTCGTCAGCGGAAAGAACATGACATGAAACGTAAAGGTATTTTCTGCGATGGCATGCGGCGACGTGACTTCGTAAAGATCGGTCAAGCCGGTCTGTTTGGAGCCACCTGGAGCCTTCCTCAACTCTTGTCGCAGCAAGCGTCTGCCAAGGACGCCAGTCCGGTAGAACAGCGTTCATTGATCATCGTGTTTCTTAAAGGCGGTCTGAGCACGATTGATACCTGGGACATGAAACCCGATGCTCCGGCGGAGTTTCGTGGTGAATTTGATCCGATTGATTCGCGCGTCGCGGGGATGCAGGTCTGCAATCACTTGCCTCGACTGGCTGGCCAGACCGACAAGTTCTCCCTGATCCGTTCCTTCACGCACGGCAATTCCGGGCATGGCGCCGCTGATCATTACGTGCTCACGGGTTACCATCCGGTTGCCGGTTTCAACGCCGGCCTGTCGCCCAACAACCAGCGCCCGGCTCATGGCGCGATCATCTCCCGCACCCTGGGCCCTCGAGGCCCCATCCCCCCCTACATCTGCTTGCCGGACATGCACCCCAGCGGGGGCTCATCCTACCTGGGCCCGGTTGCCGCGCCGTTCACCATCAACGCTGATCCCAACGATCCTGGTTTCACCGTCCGCGACATCGTGCCTCCGCCCGGCATCGTGGACGATCGGGCCCTGGCGCGGCAGGAATTGCTGCAGACCGTCGATCGTTTTCGCAATTCGTCCGCGGGAACCGCCAACAAGTTGGCCCGCACGGCCAGCGTGTTCCGTGAAAAGGCATTCGAACTGATGACCTCGCCCGGAACGCGGCGTGCATTCGCGATCCAGGACGAACCCAAGTCCCTACGCGACGAGTACGGCCGAACCTCGCTCGGTCAGTCCTGCTTGATGGCACGACGCCTGGTCGAAGCCGGAGTGCGGTGCGTCACCGTCAATCATGTGGACTGGGATACGCACGAAAACAATTTCGTAACATTGAAACGCGACCTGCTGCCTCAGCTCGACGCGGCCATGTCCACGCTGTTTCGCGATCTCGGCGACCGTGGAATTCTGGATCGAACGATGGTCATCGTCACGGGTGAATTTGGGCGCACGCCGCGGATCAACAAAGGCGTCGGCCGTGATCACTGGGGGCCCGGATTCACCGTGGCTGTCGGTGGAGGTGGATTGCGAGGCGGGCAGGTTGTGGGCACATCAGACGCGCGCGCAGAAAGGCCCGCCGACAACCCCTACGGTCCTGAAGATCTGGCCGCCACCATCCACCGACAACTGGGAATCGACCCCAATGGCGAGTTTCTGACACCCGAGGGACGCCCGGTCAAGATCGTCAACAACGGTCGTGTCATCCAGGAACTCACTTGAACAGAACGGCTGTCATGAAACACGCCTGCGCAGCGATCGTCATCCTGCTCCTCTCCAGCCTGACGATTGCGTCAATCCAGGCGGACACACCTTCGGTCGCTTATATTTTTCCGGCCGGCGGCCAGAGGGGAACGTCGGTCGACGTGCGAATCGGCGGGCACTTTCTGCACGGGGGTTGTCCATTCGAGATCGACGGCCCCGGAGTGACAGCCTCACCACGGGTCACGCGTGTGGGCACAACCTGGTTCGAGGGTCCGATGATCTTCAAGCCGGCCTCACAGGGCAAAGAAGATTACCCCAAAGACCACAGTGGCCAGATCCAGATCGGCCGGGACACGCGCCCTGGAATTCGCTTTTGGCGGGTGTGGACCAGTCAGGGAGTCGTGCCCAGTCGGCCGTTTGTTGTCGGGGACTTGCCCGAAGTCATGGAAGCCGAGACCGATGGACGACCGCTTCCGCAGAAGGTCACCTTGCCGGTCACCGCCAACGGTCGCATTTTCCCCCGCGAAGACGTCGATATCTGGACTTTCGATGCCCAGCAAGGCGAAGCGATCACCTGCGAAGTGCTCGCAGCTCGTATCGGCTCACCCTTGGACTCGCACCTGGTCGTCCGAGACTCCGCCGGCCGGCAACTCGCCGAGAACTTTGATTTTTCAGGAACCGACTCCCGTCTCCGATTTGTCGCGCCCCGGACCGACACGTATTCGGTTGCCATCCACGACACCAACTTCCGCGGACTGCAGCACTTCGTCTACAGGCTGACCCTGACCAATGGTCCATTCATCGACCACGTCTACCCCTTGGGAGGGCAGGCCGGTACGACGCGCCCGTTTCACCTGATCGGACAAAACACTCCCCAGACACCGTTGCAGATGGCAATTCCGCAAAATCCTGTGGGCTTGCTGAACCAGTTTCTGCCCCTAGCAAACAACCTGACTCAACCCATCTTGATGTCGTCCACTAAGCATCCCGAGTTCCTTGAAGAAGACATCAAACCCGGTCAGCCCGACGTGTCTGTGCCAGCGGTGTTGAATGGCCGGATTCTGAAAAAAGCCGAGCACGACCAGTGGACGCTCGTCGGTGAAGCGGGACAGAACCTGCAGATCGCGCTGCAAGCGTCCGCTCTGGGCTCTCCGCTGGATGCCGTCGTCGCGGTGCACGATCTGTCCGGTAAACAGATTGCACAAGGCGGCAGTACCGTCGAGAACCCACACGATCCGACATTCAACGTCAAGGTGCCGGAAGACGGTCATTTCAAGCTCGTGGTGTCACACCTGGATCCCAAGCAAGCGGGACCAGAATACGCCTACCGCATCACAGTCCGTCAGGTCCAACCGGATTTCCAGCTTCAATTGCCCTCGGACGCCATCACGCTGTTCCGTGAAGCCGAGAGCAAGTTCAAGGTCACTGCCAAAAGGCAGGCCGGGTTGGATTCTGAAATTGTCCTGGAGATCAAAGGTCTGCCGGAAGGCGTGACTGTCAAGAACACAAAAATCCCCAAAGGCAAGCCATCGGCCGAGCTGGTTTTCAGTTGTGCGAAAAAGGTGTCCGTACAATTGGCCAAACTGACGATTTCCGGCACAGCGCAGATCGGCGAAACTGCGTTGCAGCGAACGGGGTCCGTGGGCAGTCCTCGCGGAGCGGCTCCGCGGACAACCGTCGCTCTGGCTGTCGCCATACCGACACCCTTCAAGCTGGATGGCCAGGAGTTTCGGACCAGCTATGGCGAACGAGGAACGCTCAGCCACAGGCACTATCTCCTTGAACGCAATGGATTCCAAGGTCCGCTGACCGTCTCGCTGGCCGACAGGCAGATCCGCCATCAACAGGGCGTCGTGGCCCAGCCGCTCACAATCTCGGCCGATGCTACGGAATTCGATTACGCCATCGCCCTGCCCACATGGCTGGAAATGAACCGTACCAGCCGCACGGTGGTCATGGCTGTGGGCGAAATCAAGGACTGGGATGACTCGCGGCACTTGGTCAGTTACAGTTCGGGCGCAACCAAGGACCAGATCATCATTCTCACGGCACCGTCACCGCTGAGTGTTCGCAGTCATCGTCCCACACTGCGGGTTCACTCGGGCGCTTCCGCCACATTGGTTCTCGAGATCGCACGCGGCGTGCTGCAGCCCAGGCCGGTGACTGTCGAACTGCTGGTGCCAACCCACATACGGGGCGTCACATCGCAGCCCGTTACGATCTCGGCTGAGCAATCAACGCTGAAACTGACCGTGGCATTCGCCGCGAAATGCGGCCCATTCAACATGCCGCTGACGATCCGCGCCACAACGCATCGTGGAGCCGACCCCGTCATTGCCGAGACTCAGGTCGAGTTCGTTCAACGCTGATGGAAATCGGTGCAACGCCGAATCGTTGCCGCGTGCGTCTTCCGAGAGCCCCGTGAAACAACTCCGGGTTCCCAGACTGCAACCGGCGATGCCGATTGCCATTCTACCGTGTCGATCCATTGCACATCTCCTGCCACACATCGGCCAACCCGAACACACTCGGACACTCGGACACTAAGTTGAACATCAACGGCAGCCGTGACAAGGCCACGGCGCTCGAACACAGTTGGCTCAGAACCGCAGGCGGGGCACATCCGATTGTGCCCCGCCATGCGTTCATTCAGATACCGTCAGCCTCCCGCCCAGCGTGCATCACGGCAAAGCGGCGCGAATCCGTCGGATGGAATTCTCTTCCGACTGATCAATGGCCGCCAGAGCACGTATACAAAGCTCCCTGAGTTCCCGTGCCAGCTGGGTTGCCCCCAGCATTCGCAGCTTCTCGATCGCTCGGCGACAGCTTGTCGTGGCGTAACCCGCACAGGCGTCGCTGAAGTCCTTGATTTCATTAACGAAGTACCGGGCCACAATCTCGGCCAAATCGTCATGGCCGTTGCTCACAAGGAAGTCGATCACCCTCACGGCTTCGGCCGTCGTTTCACGATTGTTGTAAAGGCATCGATCGACGGTCGTTTTGAGGATATCGACAGCCCTGTCGAAAACCTGTTGAGCGAGATCATGGGGCATGACCTGCGGGCCGGGAGCAACCGTCTGGGCCTGAGCCGAGGACGTTGTGAAGCACACCGAGGCCAGCAGAGCAGCGATCAGCATCATGTGTCGTGTCATGTCGTCGTGTCCTTTGAGAACAAGAGGTCGTTGTCGGATGGATGAGTTTTTCATTCCGAGAGTTGCGATCCGGATTCCGCCCGAGCCGCATGATTGTTGGCGCACCGACCCGCAGCGCGCACGTTGAGCGCACAGGCTGTCCTTTCTCTTTTTTTGTGGGTCACGTCGTGGGTGAAACAAGACGGGATGGCCAAATGCCATGGCGTTCAGCAGAACAACGTGAGTCGAGTAAGCTGTCAGACGCTGTTCCGCCGCTCGTCATTGAGGTCTGTTCCCCGAATCGCAACTTTCGTGGGTGGTTTTTGGGAACTTTTGCAGATTTCTTCAAAATCGACCTGTGACGGGAGCGACAGCGACGCAGCGGACGACAGTCCATGCCGTTTTTCTGTCGGGGACCGCCGGGGCAGTGACATGCCTGTGGCAAGACATTCAGGGTCGGGTCAGATGCCGAACGATGGTCGTCCATTGCAGGACAAGACGCTGGCGTTGAGCAGGAGGCGCGTCGGGTCGATAGGAGGTCGTTCGGCCTGTGACCTTGCGCAGCAACTGATCGGCAATGTGGCGAATACCGAGGCGATTGTGGTTCAGTTGACGTGCCATCTGGGTAAGCACTTGCGGCGTGATCTTCTTCGGATCGCGCGCGGCACGCAACCATCCACGGATTTGCGTGGCCAGCTTGGGATCCTGCGCTTGCCTTGCCACGGCATCCAGCACCGGCTGGAGTCTCTTGTCGCCAGGCTGCAGGGACAACATCCATTGCACAGCCAAGTTCCGCATCCGGGCACTCTTGACCCCCAGGATCCTCGGTACATACTGCCCACCGGAAAGCGCACATTGCCATTTGACGGACGCCAGCCCTGCTGGCCCCTGGGCGCGCTGAAATTGCAGTAGGGTCGCTTGCAGGTCGTCGCTGAGCTTCATCGTCCGCCGCCACTCCGCGTCGAGCATGTCGGTGTCCGGTGGTCCTTTGGTCCAATTGGTGGCGATATTCAGGGAAGACGCTTTCTGAAACGCGCCGTTGGACCAGGCCACTTCGCGCCCGCGACTGAATTGTCGGTCTTCGACAGCCACGGTCCCAGCCGTGACAAACAGGGTCGGCCGGGTAGCGCTCCACACCAGCCCCAGCGACGCCTGACCTTTGACCGCTTTCAGAATCCAGGTCACCGGTCCCAGGTGAACGCGGACAATCTGGTCCTGATCCAGACTCCGCAACGCCAGTCTGCCATAGCTAAGCTCCAGATCCACGAGTGTGTCCGCCGGAACGTTTTCTGGAATTCGGACTTCCGTGTCGGCATCCAGCACCAGGCTGAAGCCCTGCTGGAACTCGGCTTCGGCCCAGCTTCCGGGTAATGCGCTGTACGTGGTTGTCCCGTTTCCGGGAGTACCGTATTCCAGACCCACCCATTTCCGCGAGCCCGCGTCGCGACGGGCGATGACTCCCGCCGTTTGCACCCACTGGATCGACCGGTCGCGCCTCGGTGACCGGGGAACGGGTTTCGGTCGTTGATGCACAACGGGTGGAACTCTGGGTGTTGGGACAATTTTTTCGGGACGCGGTGCTGGCTTCTCTGGCTGATTGTCCTCCACCTTCACGACGTTGGTCCCCGGCGGCTTCTGTTGCGGCGCAGGCGACACGTTGTCTTCGAGAGGCTGCTCAGTCCGGGGCTGTGGTGCCTTGTCATCAACAATCTGGCTGCGATCCGTGTCGCGTTCGACGAGGTACCAGACGCCAATGGCCATGGCGGCCATGATGGCCACGGCCACGCCAGCAACGAGCGCACTCGAGCGTTGCTTACGTCGTGCGGATTCTGTGGCGGAAACCGCGAACGGAATCGCATGGCTGTCGGCCCCGGGAAACACGGTGTCTTCAGTCAAGTCATTTCCCGTGTCATCCTCGAGTGTATCCGCTGGCAACGTATCTGCAGTGGATTCAGACGCGGGAACGAGCATCTTCAAACGACACGTCAACTGCTCCGGAACCACGACGTCAATCTCTGAGAAGTCACGGCGCACGAAACGAAATGTGCTGACGACCGTGGACAACAGCGATGGCGATTCCCAGCAGACCGATTCGACACGCTCGGCATCCTGGTCCTCGAGACGTTCGTCCACGAAGGCCGCCAGAACTTCTTCATCAATTCCGGATGACGTCGGCGTATGCACGAAATCCACAGAATCGACATAACACAGCTCACTGAGGCGTTTGTACTTCTTCCTGAGTGACTCATCCTCGACCAGCTTCGTGCGCAGAAACTGTTCGTCTTCTGGTGGCAGCAGGCCATCCATCAGGCGTATCAGTTGCAGCAGATTGTCACGTGAGTGTTTCATCAACAGACCGTCAAAGTGTGCGAAGTCGATTGTTGTACTGTTAGTGTCTATTACTGGCCGAGTTCGTGCCGCTGCTTGATGGACTTTCCAGATTCCATGAAGATTGCGTGCCGTGATTGCAGAGTTTTCGGAGTTTCTTGATCGCGGAATTCAACTTGGGCCCCACACTGTTGATTGATATGCCAAGTTTGTCCGAAATGTCTCGATAAGACTTCTCTTGCATGTAGAACATGGTAATGGCCCGTTGATCACTGCGATTCAACTCGTTGAGGGCCACCATCAGGTGCTCCCAATCTTCCTGCCGCATCAAAGTCTCCGCGCAGTTCGCGTCCGCGTCGATGTGCACGGAAACGGTATCGCGCTGTTCATCAAGCGATGGAAGAAGCTGGTTCGACTTGCGTTTCAAGTACTTCAGACATTGGTTGCCGGCGACGACGCTCAACCAGGTCGCCAAACTGCTGTCACCTCGAAAACTGCGCAAACTGGAATACTTGTTTTCGATCAGGGACTTGAAAACCTCGGCACAGAGATCTTCAACGTCCGTGGTACGCAGGGGCCGCCGGCGTTCCTGACTGATACCACGCAAGCGGGCCAGAACCACGCGCTGGTAGCGGTCGACAAAATGACCCCAATCGGCGCTGCCGCCGGCGAGCAACTTCTGCACAAAGAGATAATCTTCGTTGTGCAACGCCAATCCGCCACTCCCCCTGAATAAACCGGGCCCACTACGGTCCAACGTAATACGGATATTTGTCATTTACCAGAGGGACTTCACATTGCACACATCAATTTCCTCAACTGCGTCCGATAACTCGACTGCGTCCGATGAAAACGTACGTCGGATGTCGTATTTCTTGCATTGATCGCAGAATACCTGGGGGGACTGCGGCCTGTTGCGGGACTGGTCATTGCTCGTTGTGTCTCGTGACCGAGATTCCGGGACCATTCGACGGAATGGTCCTGGCGTGGCATACTGTTAGCCAACTTTGATTTCAGGCGGCCCGCCGCGACGGCCGATGAGACGATGTGGTCAAAACGGACACGCCGGCCTCGGATTTCTGCGGGAACCCCTCGCAACCTCAACGTTCCCGAATCCACATTCCAGCACGCGCCGGGGGGCGGTGAACCAGGACCGGAGCATGCCTGTTCTCAGTCTGAAGAATCTGTGTTTCAGCTTCGGTGACCAGCCGCTATTGAACCAGGTCGAATTCCACGTAGATCGAGGTGAACGAGTTGGGCTGCTGGGACGCAATGGGTCGGGAAAATCTACGCTACTGCGCATTCTGGCTGGCCAGCTTCAGCCGGATGACGGACTGATTCACACCGCTTCCGGCATCACGGTGACTCGACTGGCGCAGGAATTGCCTCGCAATGAGCATCAGCGCGTGGCAGCCATCGTCCGTCGCGGGACCATGGATTCGACGCAGCCTGAATCCGCTGAGTGCGTCGCGGGCGATTGGACGTCCGACCAGGCCGTCGACCGTGCCCTGTCACAATTGCAGCTCGACGGCGACGCACAATTCTCCAGCCTGTCGTCCGGCATGCAACGGCGGGTGCTGCTGGCCCAGGCCCTGGCTCGGCAACCCGACGTGCTGCTGCTAGACGAACCAACCAATCACCTTGACATTGAGTCGATCCGTTGGATCGAGCGATTTCTGCGCGGATTTGCGGGGTGCCTGATTTTCGTCACGCACGATCGCCTGTTCTTGCAGGCCGTCGCCACACGCATCATGGAGCTTGACCGAGGGCAACTCTATGACTGGACCTGTGACTATCATACGTTTTTGAAACGGCGTCAACTGGCGTTGGATGTAGAACACAAGGCTGAACAAGCCGCCGATCAGCAGCTCAGCCGAGAAGAAGCATGGATCCGCCAGGGCATCAAAGCTCGAAGGACTCGCAATGAGGGGCGCGTCCGGGCACTACAAAAAATGCGAGAGGATCGTCGTCAACGCCGCCAGCGTTTGGGTAACGTCAAGATGACGGCAGCCCCGACCCAGAAGTCCGGTCAACTTGTGATTGAAGCTACAGACGTGTCCTTCCAATACGATCAGCAACCGGTCATTTCCAACCTGTCGACGGTGATCATGCGCGGAGATCGCATCGGAATCATCGGAGACAATGGCGTCGGCAAAACCACTCTCTTGAAACTGCTGTTGGGGCACTTGACTCCAACCACCGGACATGTGCGCCACGGCACTCAACTGGAAACGGTATACTTTGACCAACTCCGACAACAAATTGACGACGACAAGACCGTTGCTGAAAACGTCAGTGACGGCCAAGACATGCTCAACATCAATGGAAGGCGACGACACATTTACGGCTATCTTCAGGACTTCCTGTTTACGCCCGAACGAGCCCGCCGCGCGGCACGATACCTGTCCGGAGGAGAACGCAACCGGCTGTTGCTGGCACGCCTGCTCACACAACCATCCAACCTGATGATTCTGGATGAACCAACCAACGACCTGGACATCGAAACACTGGACCTGCTGGAAGAACTCCTGACCGACTACGCAGGCACTCTGTTGCTGATCAGCCACGACCGCGCATTTCTGAACAATGTCGTGACCAGCACATTGGCTTTCGTCGGAGGCGGCGTTGTTCGGGAATTCGCCGGAGGATATGACGACTACCTGCGTCAAGCCGCGCCGGACACAGCGGATCAAGGCAGCGCTGCTCGCTCGTCAAAACCGCAGCGAATCCGCAAAGAAACCGACTCCCAACGGTTGAACTATCGGGAGACCAAGGAGTTGGAAACGTTGCCGAAATCGATCGAGTTGTTGGAACAGGAGCAGGCCAAGCTCCATGTGGAGCTGGCCGATCCCAGCTTCTTCAAACAACCACACTCGACCGTCGTGACCTGCAACCAGCGTCTCAAACAAATCGATACCGAGTTACAGCAACTGTACCAGCGATGGGAAGAACTCGAAAACCGCCGCTCCACGTCATCCTGACATGGAGTCAGCAGTTTGCGAAAACTCAGCAGAACTCAGATTCTTCAACGACCATGGGATTGCGGTGATTGAGTCTTGGCTTCACCGGGATCGGCCGCCTGCACCTTGAAGTCGATCACGCCAGGTGGAATGTCCGGCCACGTCGAACACCAGACGGTCGCCTGTGCGACGCCGCTGCCTGCTTGCTGAGGGACCCGCACGGGGCCACCGAAGAAATAGAAGCCTCAGCTGCTGTATTTCAACGGAACGTCTTCCACCAAAAGCTTGATGCCGTTGACTTGTGAGGGGTACACAAACGTCGCCAACAGATCCTTTTCCCCAAGTCGATTTTTAGATCCGATCGCAGCAAATGTCCCTGCCCCCAACCCCGGTGTGCCAATCATCAACCGCAAGGACTCTTTGCGTGTCCCTCGAGAATTCTTTCCCGGCCGCAACGTGACCGGTTCACCATAACGCTCCAACCTCAGACTTCCGTTAAAGTTGACGATTGGGGCTGTGGCCGGTGATGGACTGAATCTCAACACACCGCGTTTGGATCGTCCGACGTATTGCCTGTTTCCACTATAGAATCGCATGCGTATGCCCTCCGTGTAGAAGGTCACATTCAACGTGTTTATCGCCAGACTATCTGGTGATCCGAGGAGGCGTTCGACAGCGAAATACGACCCGTGTCCCGAACCCGTTATGCGTTCTCCGGGTTCGTCCAGAACACCGTTTCCATTGCGATCCACGTGCAGTACCTTCCCATCCTTCACCAACCAAACGCGTTTGTCCGCTTCTGGGCCGAACACGAGCAGACAATATCGCGGTTGGTTCGTGTATTCCGGTTCCACACGGATCTTGCGTTCGATCTTGGCCAAATCGACGGCGTAACCCGGAGTGGCAAACAGCATCGGCAATAGCACCACCAGTCCTCGAATGCACATAGAGACACCTCAATTCTGAATGGACCACATTGGCAGACACCACAAAGCCTCTGCTGATCCCGCGAGAACCAGGGCGTGGGCACGACAGCAAATCCGAGCAAAAGTGCAAACTGCCGGCAGATCCCCTAGAATGAACGGGTATGTCAGCCAATGACGAGCATGAGTTGCATTCCGATCCTCAGGTCGAGCCGTCAGAAATCACATACCACTTGCGCCGTTTCGCGAATGGCGAACAAGCGGCATTGGACGACCTGATCACAGCCGCATCTCAACGATTACAGCGACTGGCCCACCACATGCTCGCGCGCTTCACCGGTCCTCGGCGTTGGGAACAAACGGACGATGTCTTGCAAAACGCCATGGTCCGCTTATTACGGGCGTTGGCAGACGTACGCCCGCAGGCCAGCGATGAATTCCTGTCACTGGCAGCACTGCAGATTCGTCGCGAGTTGATCGATCTGACGCGACACTATTATGGTCCGCAGGGACACGGAACGCATCATGCGAGTTGGCCGGCAAACGATGCGAACGCTCCGACGATGACGCATTCGAACGACGCTCCTGGCCCATTTCAACTGACGGAATGGCGCGAGGTGCATCAGCGCGTCGATGATTTGCCGAGCGAACTGCGAGAAGTCGTTTCGTTGCTGTACTATCACGGCTTGACGCAAGTCGAGACCGCCGACCACCTGCAAGTCAGTGTGCGTACGGTCCAGCGACGCTGGCAGAAGGCACTTCTGGAACTGCACAGCATTCTGAAGGACGAGCATTCGGCCAATGTCTGACAACGTCCGAGCGAGCGAACTTCTGTTGCGTTGGCAGGAAGCCCGCCGACGGGGACACATCCTGTCTGCTACAGAACTCTGCCAAGACGATCCGCAATTGCTAGAAGCAGTCCGGCGAGCGATCGACTCGATTCACTACATGGAAACGCTTCTGGGAATCAACGAACACGGTGACCTGCAACCGCACCACACCGACTCCGATCAGAACGAGTCGGCACCATTTTCAGCACCGCAGATTCCTGGCTATGAGATTGACGAACAGTTGGGCTATGGCGCCATGGGAGTCGTCTATCGCGTGCGGCAACTCAATCTCAATCGCTTTGTCGCCATGAAAATGGTCAACAGTGAACATTGCCCCGCGCATCACATCTCTCGATTCCGCATCGAAGCCGAATCAGTCGCCCAATTGCAACACCCCAATATTGTGCAAGTCTATGACGTCGGTGAAATCGACGGCCGGCCGTTTTACACCATGGAACTCATCGCCGGCGGAACACTGAGTGAAAGACTCGGTCAATCGTCGCTCTCGCCCTGCGAAGCGGCCGCGCTGATTCAAATCCTGGCGAATGCCATCCATGCGGCCCATTTGCGGGGCATCGTACATCGTGATCTGAAGCCGTCCAACGTGCTACTCACTCCCGACGACACCGTAAAGATCGCTGATTTTGGACTGGCGAAACGTCTCGATTCCGACTCCAGCCAGACCAAAACGGGAGTCATTCTGGGCACGCCCTGCTACATGGCGCCTGAACAAGCAAACGCAGCGCACGAGCACATCGGTCCCGCTGTGGACATCTACGCGCTGGGCGCGATTCTGTACGAAATGCTGGTAGGCGCTCCCCCCTTCAAGTCGGTAACGGCTCTGGAATCGATGCGTCGACTGACAAGCGAAGACGCCGTATTCCCCGCCGATGTGCGGACGAAGATCCCCAAGGGCCTGCAAGCCATCTGTCTGAAGTGCCTGGAAAAATCCCCGCGGCGGCGTTACGCGACCGCGGCTGCACTGGCTGACGACCTGCAACAATTCCTCACAGGTCAACCGATCCTTGCTCGACGGACGTCTCTGTTTGGCCGGTTGGTGAAATGGTCGCGACGACATCCGGATCTGGCAATCGTCAGTGTTGTTGGGTGTGTTCTGGGAATGACCCTGGTCTTATTCACGGCGTCTCAACGCTGGCAACAGCGACGCAACGCCGCTCGAATCGCTCCACAAGCCCGGGAAATCCTCAAACGCAATTGTTACGAATGCCATGGAGAGAACCCCGAAAAAATCGAACGTGAATTGAATGTCTTGGACCATGGGCCACTCATCGAAAACACGCGGGGCATTGTGGTCCCCGGTGCGCCGGACAACTCGCGTCTGATTCAACGCATCTCCGACGGTTCGATGCCACCCGAGTCTGAGGAAATCCGGTTGCCACGAGTGTCGGAAAAAGAACTGTCCATCCTGCGG
>Ga0315336_1002482_pt1 | contig 27957 bp, 21 predicted proteins | sample ASW5metaG_FD_204512 | JGI IMG/M metagenome (GOLD analysis project Ga0315336, IMG submission 204512) | Ammonia-oxidizing marine archaeal communities from Monterey Bay, California, United States - ASW #5 | ecosystem: Environmental > Aquatic > Marine > Intertidal zone | place: USA: California... | reverse complement strand
ACGTCGATGGTCCAGGTCACCTTGTCTGGCAGCTTCATTTCCGCAGCCACCGCGAACACGATCTCCCGGATCGCGCCAACGTTGGTCGACTGCAATTGCAGGTGAAAACGATAGTAGCCGCGCAGTTTTGCGAAGGGCGCGGGAGCGGGACCTTGCACACGAATCTCTTCGTCGTGGACCGCTGTTATACGGAGCAAATTCTTTGCGTATTCTTCGGCAACCAAACGTGAGAGCTGTTCGTCTTCACTACGAAAGACAATTCGCACCAGGGATGCAAACGGAGGATACTTGGCAAACTCGCGCGCGGGCAGTTCATGCTGTGTAAATGCTTCATAGTCGTGGCGAGTCGCCGCCACAATGGCTGGGTGATCCGGTGAAAACGTCTGCACAACCACCTGTCCCCCTTTCTCACCCCGTCCAGTGCGACCTGCGACTTGCGTGACCAACTGAAAGGTTCGCTCAGCTGCCCTGAAATCAGGCAGATGCAACGCGGTATCGGCATTGATCACACCCACCAACGTCACGTTGGGGAAATCGAGGCCCTTGGCGATCATTTGTGTCCCCAACAGAATGTGCGCCCGGCCTTCACGAAACGCAGTCAGTGCTTCTTGATGGCTCCCCGGCCGACGCATGGTGTCGGTATCCATGCGAACACAAACGTGCTCGGGGAAGCGGGTTGCCACCTCATCTTCGAGCTTTTGAGTTCCCAGTCCCGAATAACGGATTCCCCCAAATTTGCAGTCAGGACATTCCGAAGGAGCAGCAATCTCATATTCGCAATAGTGACAAATGGCGGAATTGGTCTGGCGGTGAAAGGTGAGTGACATGTCGCAGTGGGGACATACCACCACACCTCCACACTGGGGACATTGAATGTGCGTCGAATAACCACGACGATTCAGCATTAATATCACTTGCCCTCCATCCCCAAGACTGGCCCGGATAGCTTGAGACAGGGGGCGGCTGATCGATCCGCGGGCGCCCCGACTGTGCTCTTGCAACCGCAGGTCAATCGTGTTGACCGTTGGTAAGGGCCTGGCAAGTACGCGCCGCGGCATCTCGACTAACTGGAACTTGCCAGTTTGCGCCTGTTGCCAACTCTCCAGCGAAGGGGTGGCACTTCCCAGAACAAGGGGCACCTTTTCGTCATGGGCCCGCCAATGGGCAACGTCGCGTGCGTGATAACGAGGGGCTACCTCTTGCTTGAAGGTCGATTCATGCTCTTCATCGAGAATGATCAGGCCCAGGTGCGGAACCGGCGCAAAAACAGCACTGCGTGCTCCCACAACCACCTCAATTTCCCCGCGGGCAATCTGCCCCCAATGCTGATGACGTTCTACATCGCTCATGTGGCTGTGCAAAATGGCTACCCGGTCGAACCGCGCGCGAAACCGAGCCACGGTCTGAGGCGTGAGACTGATTTCAGGAACCAATACGATTGCCTGCCGGCCAAAACTGACGGCCTCCTCCATCGCCCGAATGTAAATTTCTGTCTTACCGCTTCCCGTGACTCCGTGTATTAAAAGTGTTTGATGATCGCGGGCATGCATCGCGCCCAGGACCCGCTCCAGGGCGACCGTTTGGTCATCGCTCAAATCATGAGGTGCTTGCCGCGGCACCTTGTGCGGCCCAACGGATGACGAACCACTTGCGACACGCACTACCGACTCTTCGACGAGACCCTTCTTCCGAAGACTATTGACTGGTCCAACCGTACATGCGGCCTGGGCAGCGACTTGGGCAGCGGTGAGCGGCTTGGCGCTGGTGGCCAAGAGCTGCAGGACTTCGGCCTGTTTTTTGGGAAGCTTCAGTTTTGTCATTTGGGCCAGGACACGCGTCGGCACACTGAGCAACTTCACCTCGCGGGTACCGGCCTGATGGCGAACCCCCGCCGGAATAATACCGTCCAAAACCTGGCCCAGCGGGCAGATGTAGTAGTCGGCCATCCAACCAGCAAGGCGAAGCATCGCGGGAGAAAGCAAACGTGCCGGGTCGAGTACCGCGCTTACCTCTTTCAGCCGTCTACCGGAAGACTTCAACTGAACGGCAATGCAATAACCCACGATACGCCGATTGCCCCGCCCCAAAGGAACCTCCACGCGGCGGCCTGGTTCCAGCATCAGCTCACCGTTATCCTCCTCTCGAAACTCCGGGGGAATGAGGTAATCAAATTCACCCTGTGGGCCCTCGCTGAATACAATGGTGGCAACCGCCCGCTGAGCCTGGTCGTCGACTTCCCAGGGAGCAGGGTCTGTTTCGAACAGTGATTGCTGACGGTCAGGCATCGGCAAACTCAAGTTTCGTAGTGGAAGTCATGGACCAGACCCGATACGATACCCTCCCCAGCGGACTAGGGGCAGGAGTCATGAAATTAGGCATTTTTGGTGGTAGCTTCGACCCGATCCACTACGGCCATCTCACGTTGGCCGAATGTTGCTTGCAGCAAGCCGAACTTGACGAAATCTGGTTTACACCGGCTGCCCAACAGCCCCACAAGCCAGCTGGCTCCGAGGCAAAAGAGACACACCGCTGCGAGATGATCCAACAAGCTATTCTAAACCACTCAGCCTTTCGGTTAAGTCGCCTGGAAATAGCTCGGGGTGGCGTGAGCTTTACGATCGATACGTTGCGGGCGATCCAGTCCGACCATCCCCACGATTCATTGCACTTTTTGATGGGTGCCGACGCCCTGCGAGACTTCCCCAATTGGCACGAACCGGTCGAAATCTGTCACATTGCCCGCCCCGTCGTGGCCCATCGCGCGGGCGAATCAGCATCCAACCTCCGGCTGCTCAACGAATTGTTGGATCAGGCAAGTTGCGTGGTGGGGGCACTCCATATAGATATGCCAGAAGTGGCAATTAGCAGTTCTTTGATTCGCGACCGGGTCCGTGCCGGTGATAGCATCGAAGGTCTGACCCCGGAGCCTGTGGTCGCCTATATCGGGCGGCACCAGCTCTATCGAAGGCAATGCTCCTGAGTTTTCCGGTCGTCAAGCCGCAGCTATTCAGGCAACAGGGCTATTCAGGCAACAGGGCTATTCAGGCAACACTGCGAACATCGAGCCAGTCGGCCAGCTGTTCGGTCATGGTCACGCTGGCAAGCTGGATTTCACCATGAAGTGCATCACGAATTGCGTCAAATTGCCCTTCGGGCGATTGGGCCAAATCTAACAGGAGAATCTTGCGACCACGGACCAGGCAATGGCCGCTCCCTTCCCCCCCCAGCCAGTCCTGCCGAATGTCGTATCCCAGCCGACGGGCAACCTGAATCGCTTGCTCGCGAAGTCCCACAGTGTGCATCCTTGCACCTCTCGATAAAAGCTTCTTGGTTTGAAAACGCTTAAATTGTGGATGGTGCGGGATTCTAGCGTGTTCGATTTGAGTCGGCCAGTTCAATACGACGATAGAAAAACAGTGGTAAGTTACCCAACTATAATGGTTTAAGAAAATCTACCTTGGCAAAAATTTTCGCCTGCAGTGGTTTGGCAGTCTGCGTAGTCTGGCTGTTCAAAGGATGATTTGCAGGCCTCACGAGGTAACCATGCAGCGGCACGAGATCCCCCTCCAAGAACAAATCGATCGCCTTCACCAGCAATTGAGGCACGCCCAAAAAATGGCCGCTCTGGGTGAGTTGGCAAGTACCACAACCCACGAATTCAACAATGTCCTCATGACAATCCTCAACTATGCCAAGTTGGGGCTTCGCCACGAGGACAAACCGACCCGCGACAAAGCGTTAACAAAGATACTTGAGGCAGCCCAACGTGCCGAAAAGGTCACCAACGGGGTCCTGGGCTTGGCTCGTAATCGTGGCACTGAAAAGTCGCCCACGGATCTTGTCGCGCTCACCAATCAGTCGCTCGTACTACTTGAACGCGAGATGAACAAGTACCGAATTCATATCGAGACCCATTTCGAACAAACTCGCAAGGCCAATGTCTGCGGGAACCAAATCCAACAGGTTCTCTTGAACTTGCTGACTAATGCACGTCAAGCAATCGGGCAAGGCGGGCGCATTATCATCCGCATTGCGGAAAACAAAACATCGGGAACGGTCGATCTTTCTATTCGCGACAGTGGTTCCGGCATTCCGCAGGAAAAACTGCCCAAGGTCTTTGATCGATTCTACAGTACCAAGCAAGGTCCCGATGCAAGCGGCAAGGGTGGCACCGGACTGGGGCTGTCGATGTGCCGGGATATCATCGAAGAACATCACGGGCGGATCCGCGTCGAAAGCAAACTTGGCGTGGGTACCGCCTTTACCCTCATGCTGCCGGTCGCAACAGAAGAAGCGGATGCGACCGCAGTTCCGACGCCCAAATTGGGAGTCCCCACCCAACTGAATCTCCACTCAAGAAGCAATCTCCCCTCTTAAGAGCTTGCAACCGGTTAGCGCCGTGACAACGTCGGCGCGACCTGGACCGTGCTGACAAATCGTGTCCGCAGAATTGGGTGTCGCCAAGACTCTTTTACACCCCGCTGTCGAAAAGCGTCTTTAATCGTGATCAACTAGACGCACATCGCCGCCCGGTTTCTCGATCTTCCAATACCGGCAGGTGGCATTTGGCCCCACAGGGAAATCGCCGAAAACTTGCTGCTTTCCGGTTGGCTACAGGTCTCGGACGCTCTGGCGGTCGCCGCAGCGCCTCGCTTGAGAATATGATATCTCCTAGAATAAAGACTCTCCACAAACGCCAAATCACCAAGATCCCGTGAGCTGTGAACCTCTCCGGCGGTCCGTGAGGCCGTGGAGAATTCGGCATCCCACACCCAGTCAGAGGAAACTTCCATGCAAATCAAAATTCGTTCACGCTGGCATCGCACGATCGTTTGCCTGGGGCTGGCGGGCCTTCTGGGATTGTTACTGCCGAGTCATTCATTGGCCGAGTCGCAGGCCCGTGCAGTGGCCGGGCAACTGGTCGAGCGGGCCGGCATGCAACGGGGTATTTGTGCGGTGTTGGGAGGTGACCCAGCCGTTGCCTTGGAGATTGCTCGCCTCAGTGAACTCTTAGTCAACGTCCGACAACCGCAGCGCGAAATGGCCCGTGAGTTGATGAAACGGTCCGACGCCGCCGGTTACGGAATTCAGCGCCTGGCGGTCGAATCGGGTCCGCTCGACAAGCTTCCCTACGCCGATCGGCTGATCGACATCGTCGTTGCCCCACCGATGACTTCCGAGCTGCGTGCCCAGCTGTCGATGCAAGAAATACTGCGCGTACTGCGTCCCGGCGGAACGGCACTTCTTGCCGCGGGTGACCAGCCTGGTGATGCTGAAAAGCTTGCCCAGTGGGCCCGCCGCGGAGGTGCCAGCGACGTCGTCGCCTGGACGGACGATCACGGTGGCTGGATTCAATGCTTCAGCCCTCCACTTGCCGGGGCAGACAATTGGTCCCACTGGGAAAAGGGACCCGACAACAACCCAGTCTCCACCGATGAGATCATTCGGGCACCCTACATGACGCAGTTCCTGGCCGGGCCGTTCTATATTGGCATGCCCTCGGTCACGACCGCCGCCGGGGGACGTACGTTTCTGGCCATCGGGAACATTGCCCATCACCGGCGAGAATGGGACATCCTCTATACCTTGATCGCGCGCAACGGTTACAACGGCACCGAGCTCTGGCGTCGGAAACTTCCCGAGGGGTATCTGGTACATCGATCCGCTTTTGTTGCGACCGACGACACGTTCTACATGATCGACAGGGATCGTTGCCTGAAGCTGGACGCCCAAACGGGTCAAGAGCGGGGAATGATCCAACCGGCAGAAGTATTGGGCCAGTGGAAATGGATGGCAATTCAAGACGACGTGCTTTATTTTTTGTGCGGCAAGCCAGATCCTGCCGCGGAGACCAAGAAGGGCGATCGTTCCCTTGGCGGCTGGAGTTGGAGTGACCTCAGCCGTGCCTACTACAAGGATCGCATGCCACACGGTTTTGGCGACACCCTGTGTGCCTATGATCTGAAGGAAAACAAAGTACTTTGGACACACAAGGAAGAGCGGTTGATCGACTCCCGTGGCATGGCTATGACCGGCGGCAAGCTCTTCATTTATTGTCCCAACCTGCACCTCCGCTGTTTGGAGACCGATTCGGGAAATGTTCTTTGGACCCAGAACGAACCGCAAACCTTGCAGTTGATTGAACAACCCGGCAAGGGCCTGACGTCTACACCCGGTTTCCGGACAGCCTGCTTGGCAATGGCCACGCCAGCGGCGCTGATTATTCAAGGCCAGACGCGGATGAACGTGATCGCCGTCGCAACCCACAGCGGCTCGTTGCTCTGGTCCAAGAAAAAGATCACCAATAACCCCAACGCGATCTATATCGACGGCAACGTGATCCTGGGCGTGGGACCGGGTGGTAACCACGTGGCGATCGATCCGGCATCGGGTGGGGTACGAGAAGATTTGCAGTTTCAAAAGCAGGCTTGCACACGGCTCACGGCCAGCGCCGATTCGGTCTTCTGTCGCGGCGAGGGAATGTTGCGATTCGACCGTCAGACGAAGCAAGTGCTGGTCGACGGTTCCGCTCGGCCGGCATGCAACGATGGGGCTATTCCGGCCAATGGGATGTTGTACATCGGTCCCTGGCAATGCGACTGTAACCTCTCACTAATCGGCTTCATCGGACGATGCTCGGCCGGTGACTTTCGCTTCGATCACGAGTCCACCCCCGAACGGCTCGAACAGGGAGAGGGCGACATCCAAGCCGTCCAATCGCTTCGGGCCCGGGAAAACGACTGGGCTACCTACCGTGGTGACAATTCGCGTTCCGCATCGTCGGCCGTCAAATTACCTGAAAAAACTCAGCTCCATTGGGAATACAATCCGTCTGTGGAGTTCGTTCCAACGGCGCCCACGTCAGCCGGTGGGTTGATCTTCTTGGGTGGCGATGATGGAAAAGTCCGGGCGCTGGACGCATCCAGCGGGCAACTCCGCTGGGAATATGCCACTCCGAGTCCGATCAAGTATCCGCCCACGATCTGGCAGGGGAGAGCCTATTTCGGCAGTGGCGATGGGTATGTCTATGCGTTGGAAGCCGCTACCGGCCGACTGTTATGGCGGTTCCATGCCGCACCGGTCCAGCGTCACATACCCGTCTACGGGTCTCTCAGTTCCACGTGGCCAGTGCAGTCGGGAGTTTTGATTCGCGCCGGGGTCGCTTACTTCGCCGCTGGGATCATTGATTATGACGGAACCTACGTCTATGCGCTGGATGCAATAACTGGGGAACTCCGGTGGCAAAACAACTCCTCCGGTCATTTGAATCCAACGTTGCGCAAAGGGATTAGCGCGCAGGGCAACCTCACGACTCGCGGCGGCGAGTTGCTGATGGCCGGTGGCAACCAGATTTCGCCAGCGCGGTTTGATCTGCAGACTGGTGAGTGTTTGTCCGATTCGTTCGAGGACGGGAAGCCCAAGCAAAACAGCGGAAAATTTGTTGGAGTCTTCGGCGACCAGACGGTTATTGTGGGGGGTCGTGTCCTTTACTCATCGCCCCGCAACGTTTCGACGCTAGGTAGGTTTGAAGCGGTCACCGGTGATCAGCGACATCGGCTGAACTTTGGGGGTATTCCTCCTGCCTGGAATGACCAAACCGTTGTGATGGTCAATTACCAGCACGGAGCGCTGACCTGTTGCGAGGCGGCGCAGGTCAAAGCACTACTGGCACCACAAGTTGGTGAAAACGCCCCAAAAATCAGCGGGACTGTGGCTGAACAACTGAGTCGGGACGATACGATACGGTGGGGCTACAGCCTGGGACGCGAGCAGCGGTTCGAGGTGCTTTCTTTAGCTGTTTGTGCCGGTGATGTGGTTGCGGTGCTGCAGCATCAACAAGGGAGGCGGGCCCAGCCCGAGTGGTCCGTGGCTGCCTGGGAAACCGAGGCAGGCAAACCGCGATTTCAACATCGTTTTTCCAATGAGCCGCTACCCGGTGGACTGCTGGTTGAACATGATGGGCGCGTGGTGGTCGTGATGTTGGATGGAAGTGTCCTCTGCTACGGCTCTTAGAACACCTGGGCGACAGGAAAGCTGCACCGTAAACAATCAACCAGTGAAGTGATCCAACGCACGGTGGGACCGTCCAAGGATTCGCCAGCACCCCATTGCGGCCAACGACAGCGGGGTGTCCGGGGAAAACCGAATTCTCCCGTCCACCACGCCTGGTCCGCCAGGAACGAGTTGCCCTGCCGGTATCATAGACTTCTTCCTGGGTTACGGCCTGTTAGATATTGATGACCATTGGCAAATCGTGCCTGAATCTCGGCCAGCATCTGCTGCTCGAGGGCTATATCCCGGCCCAGCGGAATCCACAGGCCCGATTCACGAGTACGACTAACCTCGAACTTGTCCCGCAGGGGAATCGTGTTGTCGTACTGCAGGATTGCCTGACCAGCCGTTGACGCCTGCGGCCGAAAGAGGTCTTCAAGTTGTTTTTCAACTTGTACGCTCACCAGGTATCCGGTCGGATCGGGCCGTACGTCAATGATCGCAAACCGACGAATCGTCTGGAATGTGCTCTGCCAGCGATTAAATGCGCCGACGGAATCTTTTCGTTGTGGCTCGAAAATCGTTGCACCCACGAGCGGAGCCGTCGTAATCGTCCCATCAATCAAAACTTCTGGCGAACGCCGCGCCCGCCGTTCCTGCGTGACCCGAAAGTACTCACTGACAACTCCGGTAATCTGTTCCCATGCCACCTCGTCATTACCAACCGGCACATAAAGCGGGTTCGGCAACTTCACGATATTCGACGGGCCACTTGGCAAACCCAAATCCGAAGAGATATTCGCGCCACCAAGTACACCCGGCAACTGGGACAAAGGCATCGGTGTCTCGGGTGGTGCAGGGACCTGCTCGGGAATCGCCATCGGTGCCGCAGGCTGCGGGAGCACCGCAACCGGCGGGGGAACTTGAACCACAGCAGGACCCGGTACGACCGGGATTACCGGCTGCGGCTGCACAAAAACCGGCGGAGGAACTTGTGCGAAAGCAGGCCCAGGTACGATCGGGATCACCGGCTGCGGCTGCACAAAAACTGGGGCCGTCTCGAAAATGACTACAGGAGCCGTGCTCGGAGTCATCAATACGGGTGTAGTCAAAGCAACCGGTTCAGACACCCGCTTGGCGGGTCGCCCTGCCCAATTCGGGTGGCAACCGGTGAGCAGGGCAAAGGTCAGCAGAATAAATCGGCGGTTCGACATCGAATCTATGAGCGGACAAACGGTCCAAACGGACACGGAAAGCACCCCACATGGCCACCCGTACTGCGTCGACAGGGCTTGGCGGCAAGGAAGCCACGGGCCTTGTCGGCCCGATCCGTAAGGCAAAAAATCGCGGCGGATCTTCCTTAAGTCTGCTCCAGTCGGCAAGTGCAATCTTCACCCAGTAAAAATGTAACACCGAGGAAGTCTGGGAGGTTTGAGAAATAAAGCGGAGAGAGGTGCGAGAAAAAAGCGATATCCCGGAACTTTTTACCCGGATACGACGTCTGAAGAGTTGTAAAGCGTCCCGGGTGAGCGGCAATTCCTCTTTGGCCAAGCGAAAGAGCCAGCACCCCTTGCGGTGCTAATGGCAACTTGGTTGTCGACTCCCGGTTGTCGCAGGACAACGTGACTGCTAGCAGACGGTAGCCTTGCCGAATTCTCAACCTGACCTAGGAGCAAATACGGTGATCCACACAAACCTTTCGAATGGTTTTTCCCTTCTCTTGCTGGCTTTCTGTGGTGGGTTGGTGGCCTGCTGTGTGCAACCTGCTGCCGCCCAGGGACTGCTCGTCGACGTGCGGCCAGACCATAAAACCCGCCTGCCACGCCCACACGTTCGCCCCAACCCCACACCGATATCGGGGAGCTACAAGATCGAGTCGATTGAGGTCAATGCCACGCTGCGAGATCAAATTGCCCAGGTGCAACTTGCGCAGACCTTTGTGAATACGAGTCATCGAACGATGGAAGTCGCTTTTATGTTTCCGTTGCCCTACGACGGAGCGATTGATCGGCTAACCTTGCTGGTCGACGGTAAAGAATACGAGGCGGCGCTTCTACCAGCTGACAAGGCCCGTCAGACCTACGAAGAAATAGTTCGCAAGAATCGCGACCCAGCCCTTCTGGAATGGGTCGGAAGCGGGTTGTTTCGGACGAGTGTGTTTCCGGTACCTGCCGGCGCGAAACGTACGGTAACCCTCCGCTACACCCAACTCTGCCGTCACACACATGGGCTGACCGATTTTCTTTTCCCACTGCGGGCTGCCAAGTATACTTCCGCACCGCTTGAACAACTCAAGATCCGGATCGTGATCGAGAGCCAGTCGCCAATCAAAAACATCTATTCCGCCACGCATACAGTCAAGCTGGACCGTCCCGACCAGCACCATGCGATCGTCACCCATGAATCAACAAACACTCTACCCGGCGAAGACTTTCGGCTTTTTTACGACGCGACCGCTGCTGACGTTAGCGCCAGCCTGATCAGCTATCGACCGACCGGTGACCAGGACGGTTACTTCTTGCTCATGGCCAGCCCGGAAGTCAAATCGGAGCCTGCGATCCAAACGGCCAAAACCGTGGTATTTGTCGTCGATCGTTCCGGAAGTATGAGTGGCGAGAAGATCGAGCAAGCCAAGGGAACGTTGAAGTTCGTACTGAACAATCTGCGCGAAGGGGACCTGTTTAACATTGTTGCTTACGACAGCAAAGTTGAGTCGTTTCAACCCGAACTCCAACGATTCGACAGTAGATCACGGCAAGCCGCCCTGGCATTCGTGGAGGGGATTTTTGCGGGTGGCAGCACCGATATCAATGCCGCTTTAGCACGTGCCATGAACATGCTCCAAGATAGCAGCCAACCCGCTTATGTTATTTTCCTGACCGACGGCCTGCCCACCGCAGGAGAAACGCGTGAAGCGGCCATTGTCGCGAACTGCCAGAAAACGAACCATGTGCGCGCACGGCTCTTTCCTTTTGGTGTGGGCTACGACGTCAACAGTCGGCTACTCGACAGGCTGGCACGTGCTAACTTCGGACAATCCGAATATGTGCGGCCCGACGAAGATATCGAGGCAGCCGTCGGAAAATTGGTTGCCCGTATCAAAGCACCTGTCATGACCGACGTGACCGCCGGGTTCGATCTGGAAACGAACTCCTCACCAGCCATCTCTCCTGTCACCCGTGTCTACCCGAAAGGTTCCTTTGATCTTTTTGCCGGAGACCAAGTGGTACTTGTCGGCCGATATCGAGGCGACGGCACAGCCAAGGTGACGTTACAGGGAGCGGTGGCTGGCAACGCGAAGTCCTTTGAATTTCCCGCCGAATTCGTAAAACAAAGCGCCGATGACACCAATGCGTTTGTCGCAAAACTCTGGGCCACACGGCGTGTCGGAGAAATCATCGATGAACTTGACCTCAACGGACACCAGGAGGAATTAATCACCGAACTCGTTGCCCTGGCAACCGAACATGGAATTTTGACGCCCTACACATCATTCCTGGCCGACGAGACCAGCAATATTCATGACGTAGCCGAAAACCGTACCCGCTCCTCGGCCGCGGCGCAAGACCTTCAGCGCACCAGTGGACGCGAAGGCGTGCTGCAGAGGTTCGCGAAAGGGCAGCTTCAACACGCCACAAAGGCGCCGTCCTCAGGATTCGGTGGTGGCGGCTTGGGTGACTCTGGCGACGCGCTTGAAGAAGCCCAAGGCAAAAAACTGGTGGCCAACCTCGGCCGAGGGGTCGTCTTCTATGACCACCGCCAGGACAAGCAAATCGCCTGCACGACCATCTGCTCCCTGGGACGCAAAACGTTCTTCCTGCGCAACGGCCGCTGGGTTGATTCCTCGGTGACCGAAAAAGAAGAAGAAAATGCTGAGAAAATCACACGCTTCAGCCAGGAATACTTTGACTTGATTACCCGTCATGGCAATCAGGTTGCCCAGTATTTGGTGCTGGACGAACCGGTAATCTGCAAGCTGGGCGGGCAAACGTACGAGTGGTAACTCCCCCCCGCAGGGTTGAAACTGACCGGATGTTGCCTCGCGTCGGGTAGGGACACCATCTTTTGCAACGATGGTACGTGCCAACCAAAGCGAAAGGGGCCATAATCACGGGATCATGGTTGCCCCCTTCCTTTCTCGCGAACAATCACGCACGATCGATCGTCGGGCAATCGATGAGTATCAGATGAGCGGCCTGGTGTTGATGGAAAACGCGGGCCGCGGAGTCGCCGAAGCACTGATCCACCTCGATCCGAAAATTCTCGTGCCCCTCGCATCACGACCCAATGTGGAGATTCTCTGCGGCAAGGGTAACAACGCCGGCGACGGATTTGTGATTGCCCGGCACCTGGAAATCCGCGGCGTGTGTTGTCGAACCATTCTTTTGAACGACCCGCATGGGCTAACTGGCGACGCGCGAACCAACTACGAAATCCTCAAGAGGTCAGATGTGCCAATCGCCAGCTGGTCTGAAGTTGCCGCCGAGTGGGAGGGAGACCGATCCGGCATAACGGACGAACCGATTCGGGACGGAATGTGGATCGTCGACGCACTGCTTGGGACAGGGTCCCGCGGTGACCCCCGCCCACCGCTGGATGACGCGATCCGCGCGATGAACCGGCAATCCGCTCGCCGGCTAGCGGTGGACGTTCCCAGTGGGCTGGACTGTGACACCGGGCAACCTGCCTCACCGACGGTACGGGCAGATCACACCTGTACGTTTGTGGCATACAAGCAGGGATTCAAAACGTCCACCGCGCAAACTTACACCGGTTGCGTCGAGGTCATCGACATTGGCACGCCGCCACGACTCCTCGGCGAGTTAGCCGAATGAAGTCCGAACCGACGTGGCCATAACAACGCACGTCAGAGAAGTCGTTACTTTGCAGCCCGGCTTGAGATAGTTGCCCGAAACTCGATCAAGTCTCAAGCGAATCAGTTGACCAGGAGCGGTAAATCTCCGTCCCGCTCTTCCCACTGACGACGAACTTCCGACAAGCCATAGACGCACAGCTCAAACTGTTTGCTAAGCCGCTCGAGAACCTCGCTGGGAGCATACTCTTTTTCGACAGCAATTGTACTGGCGATGTAATAAGCGCGCTTGCCCTGCGTGGGATAATCGATCAGGGCATCTTTGCCACCGTTCTGGCGAATATTGTCGATAACTTCCGGATAGAGGCCTGTCCAAAAGAGGATGAAGTCACCTATGTGACGATGCACTTGCCGTCGTGCCGAGCCGCGCCGTTGCTGGGCCTCGGCGAGCATGTCGGCAACTTGGTCGAGCCGTTTGCCTCGCACATTACGCACCGAATAAATTTCTTCGTTGTGGACAAATCGGACGAGCATTTCGGAGAGATAATCGACGAGCGGTGGATCGACGACCCCAATCTCCGTACAAAAAGCATATTCTGTGACCCCTGAAAAAAATCGGCGCAACACTTCGCTACGACGGCCTTCAACCATGGGTATTCCTCTTTGGGGGTTCCGGACTCCGCGTGGCTACGACGGTACCAAAAATGTCCCGTTGAAACCACATGCTTTTTGCAGTGGGCTAGCTTGCGAAGCGAGCAACCCATTGCCAAAGACAAGTGCATCGTGGGTCGGCTGAGGCGGGCAATCGGCATGAATGACCACCGGAGGAGCTCAACCTTACCTATTATAACTTGGCGGCGAGCAACACGTCAAACATTTGGAATCGACGAAAATCCCGGTTTCGGACCGCTTGAAATAAGCCTCACAGCGGACGCCAGGGACCGCTCAAGCGACCGACAGCTCGCTGAGCAATGTCGACACATAATTGCCAATGTTCTTCAGAACGGCCTCACGCGGCTCGTCGGCAGCGGCAGCGATGCGACGCACAATGGCCGAACCAACGATTAACCCGTCGGCAACCGGCGCCAGCATCCGTACATGCTCTGGATCGCTGATGCCAAATCCGATGCAGATTGGCAGCGCGGTCTGCTCGCGAAGCCAGGCGACATTGTCGACAAGTTCCGCCGGGAGTTCTTTTCGCTCTCCGGTAATTCCTGTCACCGAGACATAGTAAAGAAACCCGGTCGATGTCTCGGCAATTCTCAATGTCCGTTCTCGTGGAGTGGTCGGGGTAACGAGTTGAATGAGACTGATGTCGCGCTTCGCACAAATTTTTGCCAGGGGTGCCGACTCCTCAACCGGCAAATCAGGGGCAATGATTCCAGCAACACCGGCTTTCGCTACGGCATCGACATACTGCTCCTCATCGCGGCGGGAGATAATGGCATAACTTGCCATCGTGACAACCGGGGCGGTCAACTTCGGAATCACACCGCCAAGCATCTCAAGAATCTGCTCGAGCCGCACATGCTTCTCCAGAGCCCGCGTGTAGGAAGCTTGGATTACAGGTCCATCGGCAATCGGATCGCTGTAGGGAATTCCAACCTCGCATAGATGGCATCCCCGCCCGACAACTTCGGCCAGGACACGTGCCGTAAACTCTAAATCGGGATCACCGGCCGTGATAAACGGCATCAGGGCTTTGCGACCTGCGGCACGAAGATTCGTAAAAAGTTCGTCAATTGTTGACATACGGAAGTTTGTTGAATGGCTAATGGCTAAGCGAATTCGCCCTTCAGCCGGGCTATCTCGGCAGCGTCCTTGTCCCCGCGGCCAGAAAGGCAAACAACGATACTCTCTTCGCGAGATTGCCCCGCCGCCAACTCGATGGCACGGGCCACGGCGTGGGAGCTTTCCAGCGCTGCGAGGATTCCCTCATCGTGTGCCAAGGTATCGAAAGCGGATAGCGCCTCATCGTCGCGCACGTTGCCATACGCAACACGACCCGAATTCTTCCAGTAACTGTGTTCGGGACCCACGCCTGGATAATCCAACCCTGCAGACATGGAATGCACATCGCACGTCTGTCCGTCCTCATCCTGCATCACGTAGCTGTAACTTCCGTGCAATACTCCCGGGTTCCCATAGCTCAGTGGCGATGCATGATCACCAGGCTGATCGCTACGCCCACCCGCTTCGACACCAATGAGTTTTACTTCGCGATGCTCGACGAAGGGATAAAACATGCCTGCTGCATTGCTGCCGCCACCAACACATGCCACCACGACATCAGGTAACCTTCCCAATTGGGCACGGGCTTGTTCAATCGTCTCGCAACCGATCACCGATTGAAAATCCCGCACGATTTTAGGGAAAGGGTGTGGCCCGACGACCGATCCAAGAATGTAGTGGGTTGAATCGACGCTCGACATCCAATCGCGCATCGCCTCGTTGATCGCATCGCGAAGAGTGCGACTTCCGCTGGTGACCGGCCTCACTTCGGCACCCAAAAGTTTCATGCTGAACACATTGGGAGCTTGCCGGCGGATGTCTTCTTCACCCATGTAAACGATGCACGTCAAGCCAAAGTGGGCACAGGCCGTCGCTGTCGCCACCCCATGCTGACCGGCACCTGTCTCGGCGATGACACGCTGCTTGCCCATTCGCAACGTCATCAGAGCCTGCCCAAGCGTGTTGTTGATCTTGTGTGCGCCGGTGTGATTAAGATCTTCCCGTTTCAACCAGATCTGCGCCCCACCCACACGTTCAGTCAGCCGCCTGGCAAAATAGAGCGGCGACGGGCGACCGACATAATGCTTCAGCAAGGAAGTCAACTCCTGCTGGAAAGACTTGTCTTTGCGGGTCGCTTCATATTGGATGGCCAGTTCGTCTAAAGCATGTATGAGCGTCTCGGGAACGTATCGGCCTCCAAAAGGCCCAAAACGCCCGGCAGCGTCGGGAATCTGGCTCACGGCAGTCGTCGAGGTGTTACCCATGTTTTCTTCCTGGGAGGCTTTCAACCTGAATTCTCAACTGCCCGTCACGAAGACGCAAGTGCATCACGCCGACGGTGGTGGCTGTTCGTGGGAAGGGTCGGTAGAATGGCGGGCAACCCACACATCCGCCTGACGACGCCCCACGATGCCTGAATTACCCGAAGTCGAAACGATGTGTCGCGGCATCCGGGGGATTGTAGGCCGGCAGATCGTCAATACCACCCGCACTCCTTGTCGTCAAAAACCAATCCTGGTAACACCTAGAATCGATCGATTTCGCCGCCAGGTCTTGGGAACCACGATTCGGGAGGTAGCCCGGGTGGGCAAACGTGTGGTTCTCTGGCTCGATTCCGAGGCAGCCATCGTGATGGAACCGCGGATGACCGGTCTGGTACTCCTGACCACCCCACCCAGCCAGGCCTATCTCCGCTGGCGGCTTGACCTATCGGGAGCCACCGTCAACGAACTCTATTATTGGGATCGCCGCGGGCTGGGCAGCGTGCGACTTTTTTCAGCGGCCAGGTTCTGTGACCTGTTCGGCCCCGCAAAGCTTGGTCCCGATGCCCTTGCGATAACGGCTAGTAGCTATCGCCGGCGGCTCAACATGAGCAAACGGACTATTAAAGTGGCGCTGCTCGATCAACGCGTGGTTGCGGGCATCGGCAATCTCTACGCTGCGGAAATCCTGCATGTCGCAGGTATCCACCCGGAACGTCGTTGTGACCTCCTGCAAACGAAGCAGTGGGAAAAACTTGCCGATGCAACGCACGAAGTCCTGGAAGAAGCAATTCGGTATGAGGGGTCCACGTTGAGCGACGGGACCTATCGCAATGCCTTGAACAAACAAGGTGGCTATCAGAATCATCATCGCGTTTACGCGAGAGCAGGCAAACCATGCCCCACCTGTAACGAAGGAGAAGTTGTCCGGGTGGTCCAGGCTCAAAGAGCGACGTTTTTTTGTCCCTGTTGCCAGCTCAAAACCACTCGTCGCTGAAGGGTATCCCGATCCGCTTTGCAAAAATTCTAAAATCCTGTTCTAATAATGGTGAACTAACCACACCGGAGCTGCTAAAGCATGAACCCGTACTTCAATTCCATTCCCCGGCGTAAATTTCTCGAGAGGGCTGGCGGTGCCGTGCTCGGTGCAGGTGCTTCACTCACCTTGCCAGCCGGTAAAGTGTGGGCGACTCCCCAGCAGCCCGATACCCATGCGAGCGCACCCGAATCGCTGGTGAAGACACTATACGATTCGTTCTCTCCCGGTCAGCGCGACGCCATATGCTTTGACTGGAACTATCAAGATCCGAAACGGAACTTGCTGCGCACCCGTGTCGCCAACAATTGGGATGTCACCAAGCACTACATCAACAGCAAGTTTTTCAACGATGACCAGCGGGCAATGGTTCGCGCGATCTTCGAGGGAATTTACCAGCCCGACTGGCACGCCAGGATCGATAAGCAACTCGACGACGACAGTGGCGGGTTCGGCGAATCCAACAGTATTGCCATCTTCGGGAAACCGGGCCGTGCTGAATTCGAGTTCGTATTAACCGGGCGGCACTTGACCACGCGTTGTGATGGCAACTCGGCCGAACACGTTGCCTTTGGCGGCCCAATTTTCTACGGTCATGCAGCGAATGGCTTTAACGAAGGTCCCGACCATCCCGGCAATGTGTTCTGGCCCCAGGCACTATCGGCCAACTTGCTTTACGATGCACTCGATGGCAAGCAACGCGCACAAGCACTCGTCAACAGAGGTATGCCACATGAATCGAAGGTTGGCTTTCGCGGCACCGATGGTACATTCCAGGGACTCCCCATTGCCGAACTTTCTGCCGATCAAAAACAACTCGTCCAAGAAACACTACAAACACTCATCGAACCCTACCGGCAGTCTGACCGTGACGAAGTGATCGCCTGCCTGGCGGCACAAGGTGGCCTCGATGCGTGTCACATGGCCTATTACGCCCAGCGCGACCTGGGTAACGACCGGGTGTGGGACTGCTGGCGTCTCGAAGGCCCCTCGTTCGTGTGGCATTATCGCGGTGCCCCCCACGTTCACGTGTGGGTCCATGTCGCCGACGATGCCAGCATAAGGCTGAATGCCTGAAACGGCCTCTCCGAGAGAGCATGACAAACGCCCCACGGGTATCTATCGGCCGTTTGCTTCAAAGCAACATGCATGAGAGCCGGCCTGCGTTTGTGGCCAAAGTCAGAGTGGACGATGTGATCGCGGCGGCTGAAGGGGACCGCGCTACGTCACCAGTCCCTTGGTAACCATCATGAAGACATCTTCCAAAGTCGGTTCCCGTTCCGCAAAGGAAAGCAGCCCGCATTCGGCGGCGACCAGTTGTTGGAGTAACCGCTCTACATCGCGATCATCGCCAGCAAGCTCCACCATCCAGTGTCGGGTATCGAGTTGCACATTCCGAACATTGGGGTCACTGCGTATTAAGCTAACCCCCTGACTGGGATCCCCTGAAAACTTCACCATAATCTGGCGATTCTGCTGGATCTGCCGATAGACTTGATCGATCGTCCCGTGCAACAACATTTTCCCGCGCTCAATAATTCCGATTGACGTGCAACAATCGGCCAGTTCGGTGAGAATGTGGCTGGAAATGAGGATTGTCTTGCCCATCTTGCGGAGTTCTTTGAGCAAGGCCTTGACTTCCAGCCGGGCACGCGGGTCGAGTCCGCTGGCTGGTTCGTCGAGGATGAGCACGGGGGGATCGTGAACCAACGTTTTCGCAAGGCAAAGTCTTTGCTTCATGCCGCGCGATAATCCGTTCACGAAGTCATCCCGTTTGTGGGTCAGGTCCAGCAGTTCCAGGACGTCGGAGAGGACCCTTTTGCGGCGGCTGCGTGGGATTTGGTAGGCAACGGCGAAAAAGTCGAGGAACTCCCATACTTTCATTCCGTCATACACCCCGAAGCTGTCGGGCATATACCCCACGCTTTTGCGCACGCCAATGGGATCGCGTGTAACGTGATAGCCGTTAACGATTCCCTCACCGGCGGTTGCCTTGAGCAAGGTCGCCAGGAACCGGATTGTCGTGCTCTTACCGGCTCCATTGGGTCCGATGAAACCAAACATTTCGCCCTCTTCGATCTTGAAGCTCAAATCGTTGACCGCAACAAAATCGCCGTACGTCTTACTGAAGTTTTTGAGTTCTATCATGGGTCTGCATGCAAACGAGTTTGACTTTAATGGTTTATCTCGCGTCGCGAGCCACATTGAGATCCCGACGCGGGGCTGGGCGTGGCCCATACCCGAGGTGGGCCAAGATCAGTGTCGAACCTTGTTGTTGAGAGGCCTCGGGAAAAACTTTCTCACCCGACATGATCTCGTCAACCCTTCCCACCAACCGTGTTTCACCTGGTGCGATCTGGCTGGGATCGCAGGCAACCCGCATCATCGGTTCGAGGTTCAAACCCTCGCCCGACAAACGATTTTCATTTTGGCGTTCCACAGCAAAAAGAACCTGATTGTCATCAAGTTCCAGCGAGACAAAGCTGACGGGCTGCGACTCGCGGGAGGCTAGATTACCGACCCAACATCCTTCCAGGCAGATTTCCTCTGCTGGTCCGGGCTGCTCATCCGTGCGGCGGATGATGCCAACTGCTTTCAAATCGAGCTGCGAACGGTTTTCGACCTGTTGGTGCCCTCGCGACGAAACGCCCAGCCGGATCGGCTCCTCAACAACAAACATCTGTTCACTATGCACAACATTGGTTGAATTCGATGCGACCCGCAGCCTGGAAAGCCGTACCGTATCGTACTTCTCAAAATTTACGGTCGACCTGCGTAGCATTGCGAAATCATCCCGGGCGGGAAATGGGGCAGCAAGGGCAGTAAGGTTATCGAACTCGATATCGTAAGTTGTCGCCAGCGAAGTATAGAGTGCGGTAAACCGGGTCAGATGCCCTCGCGAATATTCGGGTTGCAATTCGAGGATAGCCACTTCTGTTTGGGCACGAACAAAACCAATATCAAGTCGTGCAAAGTGAACCACCCCGAACGTGGCTGCGATTGCGATCAGGGGGGCAACGATCCAGGCCCACTCGACATGACCAACTGCCCGAAAAAACAACCAATTCAGCGGCACCAAAACGACCAGGTAGACCGCCACGCACATCACCACGAACGATGCCCGCGGCACCTCAACGCCCGCTGCCTCGCGGAGCGATTCGCGTGCCGCGTTGGCCGGCGCACTCATGTCATTCCATCCCCCAATCCCTCCTGGGCGGTACCGTTCGGTCGATTCTTCAGCCGCCGTTGGAGGGGTGATCCTCAACTCGTCGGGGAGTACCTCCTGGAAATTTGTGTTGACTCCCGTGTCGCGGGTAAAGTATCTCAACCCGGTGGTGAGCCTTGCGTCAAGTCGCCGATCCTGCTTGTCCTGGTCAGCCCAGAGCAAAGTGGCTGAATCGGGATCATCGTCAAACGTAAAGGCACCCCGCACAAACTTGCGCGGGGGTCGGCGCAACAAACACGCGTTGAACCACCCACTAAAATGTGGCGTCCAGTCGATGAGCTCTTTTTCCGAAAGCTGCATTGCCGAAACGACAATCCGTCCTCGACCCGTATCGCGCTCCATCAGCAATTTTCCGGTCGAGGGAAGCGGTGTGGCCTTTTCATCGATTTGGAGGGCCACGCCCGACCAGGGGCGTTTGGGCACAAGCTGTTTCCCAAGCACCTTGGCTGATGGAATCGACCAACCCCGGCTCAACTCGGCGAGATCTTCCGCATCAATATTACGGGAACCAACCGAAATTGCAGGTAAATAGGGTTCGAGAAAGCTCCCTGCCAGCAGATCGAGCGAATCGGGCCCGTTCATCACGATCTGGCCACCCCACGCGAGCCAGTCCAGCAACGCTGCCTGCTGATCGGGGGTAAATAACTCCGGATCGACTTCATCCCACAGGATGTAGGCCACGCTTGTCCAAGCGAGCGAATTCCCAGGCAACGGAATTCGCTCGGAGATATTGAGTAACAGCACCCGGTAGGTGATCGTATTTTCGGGGATATCGCGCTCGCTAAGTCCTGCAAAGGGAACTCGTACCGAGTCGAGGAATTTCAAAAAGGTGTATCGTTCTGGCTCAGCAGCAAGCACGACTAAGTTGTACTGGTAGGGTGGCATTACATTCAAACCGTACCACTGTTCGTCTGTCTTTACGCCCGAACGCCGTTCCTGCAACTCATTGTATATCCGCATTTTTTCGTCAACCGCTGGCACGAGCAGCAGGGACTCGATGTTCTTGGGACGCCCCTTGGCGAGAATCACGGGACGTTCGCTGCGCAATACGAACTGCGTCCCCTGCACGGGAATGTCCCGCTGCTTTTGATCGGTAATGCGTAACACAGCCCGACCGGTGAAGTCAAATTGATTGGCCGTGATTTCCTGCGACGAAGCCGCCCAATGTCCCGGTTTGACAAACAACGATATTGGAGCCGCGCCGTCCAGGTTGAACTGGCTGGAGAGCGAACCGCCGGGCAAGATTTGCAGGGGGCCGTTTTCGAATTTTGCTTTCTTCTTTTCCTCCTGCTCTTTCTCCTGCTGCTCTTTCTCCTGCTGCTCTTTCTCCGCCTGATCTTTCTCCGCGTTGGACTGCGGCTCCTCAGATCGACAACCGCCACATCCACCGATCGTGAGCGTCGTGAGGACCAATAAAGCTGGCAAAACCCATCGCAGTCCGTCAATCTGGGTTGACGACGGCGGGTGAGACATTCGTGCCTGCTTCTTGCTCATCATGTCGATCATTTTGCCAGTCAGCGATCCCCCCGCAGCATTTCGTACCACGACGCATTCTATCGGAAATCAATACGCAAATGGCAAGGCCTGTGATCGCAGAAGTGGTCTCCCTTGAAAAAGGTGGCCAAACTAGCCACTATTTGCGACGTATCCAACCCAGCAACGCGGCAGCGACCACGGTTGTGACGGCAACGACTCCCATGATCACCAGACAGATCGACGCCAGCCGGTCTTCAACCCCGTAATGGGAAAGTGAAAAGATCCGAATCGAGATGGTCGTTGGACCTGGTGGGATGACAAGAATCGTCGCCGCCAATTCTCCGGCAGCCACGGCAAAAGCCAGCATCCAGGCAGCAAGTAGCGCAAACCAGCGGCTCGGCAAGACAATCAACAACAGGCGGGATAACGAGCCGGCACCCGCAGTGGCAGCACTGTCGAGCAAGCTCTGCGGGATGCTGGCCAGGGCAGGCCAGAGAACGAGTGTGGCGACCGGCAAGGCCCGAATAGTCTGCACCAGCCAGGGAGCAAAAAGAGTATCGTCGTACAACCAGGCAAGTGGCGCCAGCCACGAATCGGGAGGTTGGTTCATCAAACGAATGACGAGTAAACCCAACAGCGGCCCTGGAATCGTCAAACAAAACCCGAGCAACCCCAAACGGCTCCACGCCACGCGCCGGTTGCGACGCAGTGACCATGCAAGGCCAAAACCAACCAGTACGGCCGCGGTCGCAGCGGCAGCAGCGATCTTTGTCGTTTGCAAGAGCTCGCGGCGATGCTCCCAGGGAGCCATTGCTACCAAGGTCATGGCCTTTCTTGCCGACCAACTCCGCTGGCGCCCACGTTCGGTCGAGGAAACAGACACCCCTGCTTTGTGGACAAGACTCGCCAAAGGCACACCGACAAGGACTGTCAGCAATACCCACAGCACCAACCCCACTAGCCAACGGATTTTCCCGAGTCGGGCTACCCATCCTGGGCGGGTTGGCGGTTCGCTCACCTCCGGCCACAGCCACATCGCCACGAGGAGCGATGCGACTACCAAGACCACAGTCAGCGCCAATCCCACGATCAATCCCACCGCACCCAAGCCGGCTTGATCGACCGAATCGTTATCGCCGAGCATATCGAGAGTGCCAAGTGTCGATTGCGTATAAACCTCCTCGGCGAAAGTGCGCACCTGAAACAAGTCGGTCACTGAGATTTCAGCCGTACAAACAATCAGCACCCATACTCCAGCCACCACCATCGCCATGACGCATCGTCGAGTCGATACTTTCCAAAGCACTGTTGCAGGTGGGGCGTGAAGTACAGCATCTTCTTCTAATTCAGGTTCGACGTTCCGGAGACTGACGCCGACAATCAGGGCAACCCAGGGAACCGCGGCCAACCCATGGACCCATATTGCCGCGGGCCATCCTGCCAGCAGTGGCACCGTTGTGAGCCGCGGGTTGGTTTCCAATGTGTACCACCCCTGCATTCCAAAGCCGGAATCCCATGCCGCAGCTTGTACAAAAATCGGTACGAAGACCACAGAAGCCAGTAGCAACGCGGCAACATAGCGACCAGGCACATTCGTTTTCACGATCGCCACAGCACAAAAAGTTCCCACAGGAACTGCTATGGCAGACGCGCCAAATGCCAGCCATGCCGTGTTGGCCAGCAAACCAGCCAGACGGGGATCCCCCCAACGCAACACCACCAACAACAACCAGGCCAACACCGCCAGGCCAATCGCACGACCGATCAACGACAAGGAGGGAACCATCTCTGGTAGTCTACGCAGTCAGACGGGGTTTTGGGAAATGGGAGAAAACATAACTGCCATCGTCATTCACCTTTGCGCGAATTTTTGACACCCTGGCAAGAGTTGTGTTCAAATACCTGCCATGCTATGCTACACGATAGTGCAGGGATTGGGTCGGGATTGCCGGATGCTAGTCTATCTCCTGCCCCCGACCAGGTCCGATCGCTGTCGAATGCCGGGCAAAACCTTCAACCGGGTTGAGGCCCTCACCCGCATGGTTGGCCTGATGGAAATGCTCCTATCGGGTCGATGCGCTTCTTCGGCATCGATTGGCAAGAACTTCCGCTGGGATTTACCTGATCCGATGGAATTGATCATCGATACTTCGGCAACAGAGTTCTGAGGCACCCAAAAATGGCGTCGTGCTGGCTGTTCCAGGCCGCTTGCTTTCAGCAAGTGATTAGTCTGACTGTCGTCGCTGCTGTTGGCAGAGTTCGAACTGTCTGAAGAAAGCGACTGATCATGGGAATTGAAGTCAAATGCCCACATGGGCATATCTTCCGCGTGAAGGACAAGTACGCCGGTTAAAAGGGCCTCTGTCCCCAATGCGAGGGGCAAGTCGTTGTCCAAGTGCCCGACGTGTTGTCGGCTACGAAAACCAATCGCGCTTATCGCCAGGCTATTGTCGACCAGCACCGAGCCGAACATCCTGTGGCGGGATCAGATTCCTCAGTATTTGACAACCCGCAGGAAGAATTGAGCGATACCAAGAAAGGCCTGCTGGGATCTTCGGTAATTCGTCATCGGGTGAAGTGCACCCGATGTGGTGAGGCGGTACCAATGTGGTTTGCAAAATGCCCGTCATGCGGCGAATTTCTCCAACACTGATTTCCTTGCCGATACCGCCGACTTTCTCCTGTCTCACCAGGTCACCCGGAGAGCGGACCTTTGCCTCTGCTCGGGCGACGAGCGACAAGTCGGCAGTCATACCGTGGCGAAATGCACCCTCAAGTTGCAAGTCACACCAGCGATGCTAGCGACCCGGCGGAGCAAATTTTTTCTGCCGCAACTAAAACAAACTCTCCTGGCAGCACCTATCCGGGATAGCCTCCAAAGTGATGGTCTGATAAAGTCCTCCTTGTTTTTCTGGGGGGTCGGCGCCGAAACGGTCGATCCACACCCAAGAACAGGCTCTTGGGTAACTCTTGCAATATGCTACCAATGTCCAAACGATCGGCCACTTTACGATCCGCACTTGCGATAGTCTGTCTCTCTGCAGGAGGCGGTTGTACGACGGTCCCTTCGTGGGCCCAGTTCTGGCCTTTGGTATCGGCCAACCACTCCACCTATCGCACGCCGCAGATGCGAATCGATGCGATTCGTGAATTCGCCTCCCGTTCCACCGAAACCGACTCCGAAGACCAGCGCAAAATTACCAATCAGCTAGCCCGCCAGATCCAAATCGAGCCCGATCCATTCGTGCGCGAGATCATCATCGAAACCATTGCCAATTTTCGCACACCGCTAGCACAACAAGTTCTCCAAGCAGGCTTGCACGATGAAGAATCTGCCGTCCGGATCGCTAGCTGTCGGGCGTTGGGAGCCCAGGGAGACCCCGGGACAGTTAAAAACCTCGAAAGAACCCTTCGGGCAGACAACGATCAGGACGTTCGGCTCGCTGCAGCTGAGGGCCTGGGCGGAATTAAGACACCTGATTCGATTCAGGCCCTGTCCATTGCCCTGGAAGATCAAGACCCTGCTTTGCAGTTCGTGGCGGTCGAATCACTCAAATCGGTCTCGGGGCAAGATTTTGGTGGCGACGTACGGGCCTGGCGGCAATACGCCACCGGACAGGACCCGGCCATCCAAGAACGCCCTGTTTCGCTCGCCGAACAAATTCGCAAAGTCACCCCATTCTAACGGGCTGCGAAAAATAGTGAATCTGGGGCGGTGACGTTCTCTTAAGTCACCCACTTTCCGTTCTCGGGCACCAACTTGCCAGATGAAACCTGCCTGAATTGGCCCTAGTTGGCTGGTTTGCAGCCCAGACTGTTTGATTTTTTTGATTTTCTGACCGCCGTCGCCCGATATCCAGTCTAGGGGAGACACTCCGATTCTCCCAAATGTGTTGCGCGGTGGTCACCCGGAACAAAGGTTAACTTTTTTCCCGTGCTAGCCGTGCGTCCGGATCGTACCGTAAAGCAGGCCAGGTAAACGACCCACCATGCTGATTGATAGCAGGCAGACAGAACAATCCACACCGTCCAGGACACAATGTGGTCCCGGAGAGCTCTCCTGTGGTAAAGGACCGCACATCCTGCGGAGTGCCATCCGGATCATCCTGCTTGGCTGTTGGCTTACAATCTCAAGCCATGTAGCCCATACGGCCAACATTACGACTACGGACTGGTCCATCAGTTCGCCTCCAACGCTGACGAGTGAGATTCGACCAGGTAAATTCACCGGTGACGAATCGATCAATAACTTGCTGGGTGCCAAAGAACCCTTGATCAACACCCCGCCTGCTACGGGACCGTCGGGCCGCTCGAGCATTCGCGTCACCCGCAACCCGACTTGGCAGCCGAACCGTACTGAGACCCACCCGAAACCCACCCCCGGAGAATGGGACGGGTCTGCTCTTCCGGACTTTGAGTTACGGGATCTCGCAAAACAGCCTGGCACGACGAAAGGGCAAACCGAATCGGCGACCGCCCGCTCTAAAAAGCAACCTGCCAAGAATCTCCAATTCCGGTCTCGCCTCCAACACCAAATCGCTGAGACCGAAGAGCTAAAGATATCGAACGGAGCAACCGCCAGTAGCCGGGCCCCATCCGCATCGGCGCCGGGCACGAATCCTCAAAACAGGGGCGAGCCAGCAAACACAAAATCTTCTCAACCGCCTCGATCAGTCACGGCGGAGTCCAACATATCCCCAATGCAGCCACGGCGGTTGGCCCCCGCCGATGTACAGGCAACGCCATTTTCCCAATCCGCTACCGCTTCCACGCTCAGCAAGCCGAAGCAGCAAGCCGAAGAGCCCAGCCCCACGTTTTCAATCGCGCAGGCAACAATCCCGCTCACTCGGTATCAGAAACAGGTGCGGAACAAAATTCGGCATGTGCTGAAAATGTACTACAAACGCCCACTCAATAGCCGTGATCATGACCCGTGGGAAATTATGCACGGGATGCTGTCCTATGGGGTTTACAGTCGGATATTGCAGGATGGCCCGCGTGGCAATCCCATTACTGCAGTTGGCTGGCTTTGTTACAACCGGCCATGCAAAAACAAGACACTCCTTTATCTGAATAATGACAACGAGTTGCGGGCCCGTTGGGGAGTGGGATTGCAGGGACACTACGGGCAGTTCCTGGCGATGCTGGCCCAATGCCGTGTTACCGACAATTACCCGATTCGCGTAAACGACAAGCGGTTCGTGGTCAATGACTTGATTGCTGCAGAGAAGAAGACGTGTCATTCAGGCGAAGAGCTTTCCTTCAAGCTGATCAGCCTGATGCACTACTGCCCTTCGGATGTGGTTTGGGTCGACGAACGGGGATCGAAGTGGGATATTCCACGGTTAATTCGAGAGGAACTCAAACAACCGGTCCGTGGGGCACCCTGTGGTGGCACCCATCGCCTTGGTGGGTTAAGCCTGGCGGTCCGCACGCGGCAGATGCGTAACGAGCCGATCGATGGCGAGTATCTCCGCGCCAAGGAATTTGTCGATAAATATGAGAAATATGCCATGCAATTTCAAAACTCCGATGGCAGTTTCAGCACTGAATGGTTTCGCGGGGCTGGCAACGACGAAGACAAAAACCGGCGCATCAAGACCTCCGGGCATATCCTGGAATGGCTGATGTACACGCTCGACGAAGAAGAGCTCTATCAACCTAAGGTAATCCGTGCCGTCGATTATGTTGCCAGCCTGATGGCCCGCGACTACAACCATGACTGGGAAGTTGGCCCGCTGGGTCATGCAACACACGCCTTGGTGTTGTACGACGAGCGCGTGTTCCAGATACACGACGCGTTGGAGAAAGCGAAACGGGCCCCCGTCGCTAGACGGAAACGCAGCCAGCGGCAAAGGGCGACCTACGGCAACCCAAAGGTCACCCACGGTAACCCCAGGACACGTCGCTAGTCTGGTTTTCGATCGTTCTTAACGGGTTTGGCCAGGAGCCTGTGCCCGTTTCGCCCCGTTTGGCGTTGCCCGGGACCATCCGACTCGCCGCTGGGGCGACTTTGGCCAACGCCCCTATTGTCGGCGACTCCCCTGGTCGATTACGATTGGGATAGTTTCGCTGCGCACCCCCTCTTTTTTGCGATGTGGGTTACCACCCTATTCGCATCGTACCGTTGTCGACTTCAAGGACAAATTCGAGCCGGCAACTTACATCCTGACCGCAAATCGGTGGCAGTGATTCCAACGGCCTGGGGGTGCTGCCCGGCACCCTCCAGTTCATGGGACCGAGTACCATGGCCATGTCGAAAAAGTTCAGCGATCAGCTAAAAGCATTTTGCGACCAGGCATGTCGTCTGGCCGATCTGCACAATGCCGATGCGATATTGTTCCTGATGGAGAAACTCACGGACTGGCGCCAGCTCCGCAAGGCAACCAAGGGATATATGGTTTTGTTGGCAGGCGATTCG